>Ga0080006_1144961_pt1 | contig 79663 bp, 67 predicted proteins | sample RS3BMetagenome_FD_69209 | JGI IMG/M metagenome (GOLD analysis project Ga0080006, IMG submission 69209) | Ferric oxide microbial mat and aquatic microbial communities from Rainbow Spring, Yellowstone National Park, USA - RS3B (SPADES... ... | reverse complement strand
CGTGATTCATCACGCCCCTCCGAAATCGCCGATCCCGTCGGGATGTGATTCATCACGCTCTGCTCCCCCGTCGTTCCCCTTTCAGGGCGTGATTCATCACGCCCCTCCGAAATCGCCGATCCCGTCGGGATGTGATTCATCACGCTCTGCTCCCCCGTCGTTCCCCTTTCAGGGCGTGATTCATCACGCCCCTCCGAAATCGCCGATCTCGTCGGGATGTGATGAATCATGCTCTGCTCCCCCGTCGTTCCCCTTTCAGGGCGTGATCAATCACGCCCCTACATATTCCCAAAACGTTCGGGGCCAAAGGCTTGCAACAGGGTCGGCACGTGTCCAGTGGTGAGCAATTCGGCTATTGTCGTGCCGGTGATAGCACTTAACTCAAAACCACCCGCGCCATGACCAGTTGCCAGGGTGACATTTTCCCAGCCAGGGAGTGGGCCAAGAATAGGGTTGCCATCCTGCGACAAAGGACGCAGACCAGACCAGATACTGACCAGTTCGACCTGTGAGAGTGCAGGCATCAATTGCAGTGCCTGATTGAGCAGCCCGGCAATCGCCCCAGCCGTGTTGCTTTTGTCAAAGCCCACCCGTTCCCTCGTCGCGCCAACGTAAATCGTCTGATCGACTTTTGGCACAAGATAGGTTTCATCCAGAAAGATCGTATGTTGGAGCGGCACACGCGGTTGACGCAGTGAGAGAATCTGGCCGCGTAACGGTATGACCGGAATAGCTATACCTAACCATTCTCCGACCCGCGCAGACCACGCACCTGCCGCGACGACCAGCCGCTTGCACCCAATCACCTCACCCTCGGCTGTCTGTACGCCTATCACTCTATCACCACTGCGCTGAAGGCCGACCACCTCGGTATGCTCATAAATCTGCGCTCCCAACTTGTGCGCCGCCGTAGCATAGGCCCTGGTGACTAAACGTGGCCGAATGCTCGTGGCATGAGGGATGTACAGGGCCGTATCAAACGTCACATTCAGCGTCGGCTCGTACTGCCGCACCTCCTGGGCATCCAACCATGTGGCCTCAAAGCCATGCTCTTGCCAGATATGAGCGTAGGCATGCAACTGGCGCAATCCTTCTGCATCTGTACTTACGTGTAGCGCTCCCGTGCGCTGGTACTCAATCGAGACACCGCTCAGTGCCTCAACCTCGGCCAGCACATCCGCCGTAATAGACCAGCTTGCCAAAAAGAGATCGGCCACTGTCCTGGGGCCGTTCAGCACACCACCAGGAGCCAGTAGACCGGCCGCCGCGCTCGACGCCTCTGAGGCAATCTCCGCGCGCTCAACGACGCTCACCTCGACGCCTGCCTTGCTCAACTGATAGGCGATAGCACAGCCAATGACACCTCCTCCAATAATCAACACATCCGTTGCACGCTTTTCACTCATTCTACTTCTCCTTCGCTAATCGTCTCGCGTAGATGTTTCGCCAGTTCCAGGGCCTGCTCTACGGTCATGGCGCGACCGGTAGCCCAGGCCTCCGTCCAGCAATCTTCAGTAACACGCGAGCGAATAAAGGCTCTGACTGCCTTGATAAAATCATTGCTTTTTGTCCAGGGCACAAAGCCGATACGCTCCATCAGGCTCTCGGCTGCTCCGCCCAGATACGCCGAATTGAGGCTGGCCTGCTCCGGTGCCAACTGTGGCAATAAACCTACGGCAAAACTGAGCAGACCAAGACCACTGGCAATAAATTGCCTGTTTCCCAATTGACGGCACAACAGCAAGCTTTGCCACAACATGTCAAAGGCTTTGAGAAACTCAGCTTCAAGCAGCATCATGCCGCCCCAATCCTTCAGCAAGTCAGCCCTGGCACAAGCATCGCCAACTTGCTCGAAGAGCTTTCTGGCCCCATCATAGCAGACATGCATGCGCTCAAATACACCCGTAAAACCTTCAGCAGAGGCCAGATGGAAGAGGAGTTGAGCATGCAACCAGGGATTGGATGACGCCACCAGTTCTATTCCTTCCAGAAAAACCGCCTTCGCCGTTGCAAAATCGGTTTCGGCGAGCGCAACCCAGCCGCGATGCAGGAGAGCCATCGCCAAACCATCAGCTTCATCCAGTTGTTGCCAGAGCGCAATACTCTCGTCCGCCAGTCTGACCGCGCGTTCCTGGTCATTTTGCAGCAATACTAAACGGGCATACTCACTCAAAGCCTTCGCACGCGCTATCTGCTGCGTTTTTCCCACCTGTCCCTGATACGGCTGTGCCAGTACCGCATCCAGCCAGTGGCGCGCCTCGTTCATATTGCCTTGCCATTCCCAGAAGTGCCGCAACGCCGCCGCCAGACGTAAGGCCAGTTCCAGCGAACATATCCCTGTCACCGGGAATCCGTGCCGTGACAGGATTTTACTACCGGCCACTTCCTTGCCATGCGCCACAGCGCGGGCAAACGAGGGCAACACTTGAACAGACTCCCCCTCCCGCGCGCGCTGCAACGCCCACTCTAAAGCTGCGCGAAAATTATCGCGCTCCCGTTCCAAGCGCCTCAGCCAGGCCATTTGTTGCGGTCCCCGTAAGCCAAGTTCGCCCTCTTCCGCCTCCTTGAGATAATAACAGGCGTGCCAGTCACACATCAGCACATATTCCCCTTGCGCTTTCAGACGTTCAAGCGCGTATTCACGCAACGTCTCAAGCATGCTAAAGCGCCCTTGCTCATTCTCATCAGCACGGTATACGAGGAGATTATTGTCTACCAGGCGCGTGAGCATATCGAGAGGCATGTCAACCACCGGTATATCATCCTGCCCTGCAGTTACATGCTGCATCAGCGCCTCTGCTGCTTCAAGGCTACAGCCACCGGAAAAGACCGCAAGGCGACGAAACCATGCCTGCTCATCCCCTGAAAGCAAACTATAACTCCACTGCATCGTGCTGTAGAGTGCCTTATGTCGTTCCGGTACATCTCTCGTCCCACTGACCAGGAGCGAGAAGGGCGAGATAGAGAGTCGCTCCCGCAACTGCGCCGGTGATAGGACCTTGATGCGGGCCGCAGCCAGTTCCAGCGCCAGCGGCAGTCCATCCAGACGTGCGCAAATCTGGGCAATATCTCCAGCATTGCTTTCCGTTACGGCAAAAATGGAGCGCACAGCCTGCGCGCGCTCCACAAATAATTGCACCGCACTATAGCGTAGCAGTTCTGGAGGCTTTAAAGGAGCGGAGGGAGCAGGAATGTCCAGTGGAGGAACAAGAAATTCGCGCTCACCATACACGTGAAGGACAACCCGACTCGTCACCAATATTTTTACGCACGAGGTTGTAGCCAGTAGCTCGCTAATCGTCGCCGTGTCATTACTCAATTGCTCAAAGTTATCCAGGATCAGTAATAAGCGTTTGTTCTGTAAATAATTCTTTAGACTCTGTAGTGGCGATAAAGGGGGCAAAGACTGCACATTGAGCGCATCGAGAATATTCATCGGCACCAGCGCCGGGTCATTGATTCCTGCCAGTGCCACAAACCATATCCCATCTGGAAATGCCTCTAGCAGTGTCTCTTCTCTGGCCACCTGCAAGGCCAGGCGCGTCTTACCGCTGCCGCCAACCCCACTGAGGGTCACAAGACGAACATCGTCGCGCAACAGCAGCTTGCGCACATATTCTATCGCCCATTCACGTCCGATCAATTGGGTTGTGGAAGTGGAGAGATTGTGCCGTAATGGAGAGGAAGGAGGGGAAAGAGTACGCGCCGACGGTGTTTGCGCGGCGTCTAGCTCACCTAGCGGGGGAAGTTGCCACTCACGTGCGGTGAAGATGGTTGATGCAAGCTCCGCTGCTTCCAGCAATTGCTGCACTTCCTCTTTCGAGGTAACTACGCGCCACCTGGCAAGGGTAACAATGATGTTACGAATATCCTGCGTATTCAGATAAGCACCGCCAGTACCATTCAGCTTACGGCTAAGCACCTTTGCATGCAGTCCCAGGGTAGCCGCCAATTCTTGCTGGGTATGCCCACTCATCCGTAGATAACGCTTCACACTTACACTAAATAGCTTTTTCATGTCTCACCCGCTGTTTCTAAAGAGCATCACATCGCACGTGGCCTTGAGTAGACATCGCGTAGACTTGTAGTTACCAGGAACAACCCGACTGGACTCATCTTCAGTATACTGAAACGAACATGACAACGCAATCAGCGCAATCCACCGCCCCATAACCTTGAGTTCCTGCGTCTAGTCAAAGGGCATATATTTCGCTAATATTCTCAATTAAAAGCAGACTCATCACAAGCAAAACAGCAACCATGCACAACAGAAAGGTAGACAGAGTTATGGCAATGCTACGACAGACAAAACCTATGGTGCCCCCAGGCCCACCGGGAGAACCATTTATCGGCAACGCACGCGCATTTGTGCTAGACCCGCTTGATTATTTGCGCCGCTGCGCTCAAACCTACGGCGACATTCTACAGATACACCTGGGCACCACCGCCATCTATATGCTTAGCCATCCAGACTATATCGAGCATGTGCTGCTCACTCATCAAAAGCATTACACAAAATCACGCTTCACACAGCGGCGTAAAAGTCTTTTCGGCAATGGACTTATCTTCAGCGAGGGCGATTTCTGGTTACGTCAGCGCCGCTTGATGCAACCATCATTTCATCATAGAAACATCGAGCGGTATAGTGAAGCGATGGTAGAACTCACACAACGGCTCACAGCGGACTGGCAGGACGGTGAGAAACTGAACATGCACGATGAAATGATGCAACTCTCGCTCGGCATCGTGGTCAAAACGCTCTTTGATACCGATAACGCCGGAGACACACGTGCTATCGGGCAGGTTCTTGATGTTCTCATCGACCAGGTTAGTGCAGCCGCCGTGCGCCCGCTACAATTCCCCGACTGGTTCCCCACCACCGGAAATCGTCGGTATAATGCTGCCCTGGCTCGCTTGAACACCATTATCGAGAACATCATTCATGAGCATCGTCAGCGCGGCACAGCCAGCAACGATCTTCTTGCCGCGCTACTGCAAACCCAGGACGAAGATGGTCAACGCATGAACGATAAACAGATCCGCGATGAGGTGGTCAATCTCTATATTGCCGGTCACGAAACAGTGGCGCTGGCACTGGCCTTTACCTGGTATCTGCTTGCCGAACACCCCGACGTGGAAACACAGCTACACACCGAACTTGAGCGCGTCCTGGGTGGGCGCGTGCCCACGATAGCTGATCTACCTAACCTGCCCTATACAGAACAGATTGTTGTTGAGGCTTTGCGTCTCTATCCGCCCGTCTGGGGCATCTTCCGCGACTGCGCGCAGGCCGATGAGATCGCTGGCTATCCCATCGCGCCTAAGACCGTCGTGCTGCTCTCACCCTGGGTAGTGCAGCGCGATGTGCGCTTCTATGAGGAACCGGAGATCTTTCGACCCGAACGCTGGCATCAAGCGGCAAAACACCCCACGCGCTTCGCCTATTTTCCCTTCGGCGGCGGGCAACGACTCTGTATCGGCAACAACTTCGCGCTGGTGGAAGCACGTCTCGCACTCGCCACTCTGGCTCAGCAATGGCACTTCACGCTGGCTACCACCGATCCACTAGAGCTTGTGCCATCCATCACCATGCGACCGAAACACGGCATTTGGCTCATCGCTAATAAGCGAAGATAGCAAAGGTAGTGCGTTAGCCTTGATACGCATAGATGACGAAATTCTTCAAAATGATCTGGGCATTGCCATCCACGCCGAGGCCAACGGTGCCACCGGTATAGGCGTTACTTTGAATGCCACCATAGTGGTGACCGTTAAAAAAGATCATATATTGATCACCGCTTACAACGACATCGATGGTGGTAAAACTAGTGGCACTGAGCGCTATCCCCTGGTCACTATGCAGGACGGTTTCCTGTCCCGCGTCCAGGCTATAGCCCGCCCAGGCACCGGAAGGCTGAATGTCGAACAGGTAGCCATTGTAAGGATTAGGATTCACCTGCGTATGGAAAAAGATAGCAAAGCCACCGCTCCCCGTTGAGGGGAGTTCTGCCTGTACCTGAATAACATAGTTCTGCGGTAAAGGAGTGCCATCTGGAAGGTTCTTTAGAAATATGCTTTGCAGCGCCGATTGGCTGTTCGTCATCAGCGTACTACCATCGGTATTGCATGTAAGTTGCACGGCGGAGTTGGTTGTCCACAGTTGAGGACTCTGCGGTGCGGTACATATTGGCTGCTGGTCGCCATAAATCACCGCCCCGGCATAGGTAGTAGCGGCTGGGGGCAAATTCGCTGGCACCGCCGTCGCGGCTGTCGTTGGCTGCACGGTCACTTTCGGAGTTGCCTTTGTCCCTGGCACCGTGGTTGATACACTCTGACCGGCGGACAGACCTGTTGATCTGCTCGACGGCGACTGATGCAGGTACAACACGATGCCACCGGAGACGAGTACAACGACCAGCACGACACTCACCAATGCGAGCCAGAGCGGCAAGCGATTTCTTGACTGCTGCGGTGGAGAAATAATAGCAACCGTCGCCAGTTCATGTGGTGATGTCATGGCAGGAGATCGCCGTTCAGACATCGCCTGCTTGTCGGCGGACGTCGCTCCGGTCATCTCCGCCTGTTGCCCCATCATGACAGTAGGGGCAGCAGCAATCTGTACAATAGGAGGCGTGGCTTGCGAACCTGGCTGACCGGTACCGGCGCTCTCTGGAGCTACAACTGTCTGTTCGCCACTTATTTTGAGCGATTGTTCACCGATGGTATCACTCGCTATGACAGTATTCGCCGCAGACAGGGAAGTTTGCGAGGCCAGCAGCGTAGCACCTGTGGAGGCGGCATTGCGCAATGCGCGCGCAAATTCGCCCGCCGTTTCGTAGCGCTGCTCCGGCTGCTTCGCCAGCGCCTTCATAATCACTTGCTCGACAGCCGGAGGGACATCCACATGAAAGCTCTTCAGCGGGGGAGGCGACTCCATCGCGTGTTTAATGGCCACAGCGACAGGAGTTGAGCCGCTAAATGGCACGTGGCCCGTTAGCAGTTGATATAAGACAACGCCCAGCGAGTAAATATCAGCGCGTTTATCTATTGGTGTGCCGGCGGCCTGCTCAGGCGAAAGATACTCAGGTGTGCCAATAATTGTGCCTGTCGTAGTCAGCGTTTGCATAGCGGGCGCAGTGCCATCCACCACTCCACCAAGCACCTTCGCAATGCCAAAATCGGTTAAGAGCAAGCGGCCATCGGCGTGAAAAAGGATGTTGCCCGGCTTAAGGTCGCGGTGGATAATGCCATGTTGATGCGCATAATCCAGCGCGGAAGCAATCTGCTCGACGATAACGATAGCTTCATTCAACGGCAGCTTCCCGCGCCTGGCGATGACATCGCGCAACGTCCCCCCCGTCACATAGGGCATAACAAGATAAGCTAGCTGATCCTGTTCACCATATTCGTAAATGGGCATAATATTGACATGATCCAGCATAGCAATGGCATCGGCTTCGCGACGAAAACGGCTCAGAAATTCATTGTATCTTGCAGTATCTTGCGATAATTCCGGCAACAATACTTTCACAGCTACAGTTCGTCGCGGGCGCTGCTGTATAGCAATATACACCGCCCCCATGCCACCACGCCCTAGCAAGGTTTGCAGTGTACAGGTACCCAGCGTCTTCCCACTAAGTTGCATGTGACTATCGAGACTCATACGCTTACTCGCTTCCAGGCAAAAAAAGCCTTTAATGAGTGGTGAGGAGCATTCCAGATGAACCTCTTCCCTGCACTGTATTGTATGCTAGCCACAAGCTTTCAGCAAGAAGCAAAAACTTAAGAACTCTGTTTGTAGGCAGTGACATCAAACGTTGCCAGCTTCTGGATATTCACATAAATCTGCTGGATACCGACCCTATTGATTGGATTCGATGCATTGGCCTGACCTGTATAGGCATAAGTTGCCTGAGTCACCATGTCATTTAGCAACGCCAGTGAGGATTGTTGCGCCAGTTGTGTGGCATTCATCTGCACCAGTTGCACGGCATCATGACGCACCTGTTGCAACCAGCCATCCAGATTATTGACCTCTGAATAAATGCTTGATGCAATCTGACGCTGGTAGTTCGTCGCCCCTGGCGAGGTTAGCACCCCGTTCAGATGCAGGTCGATATGATTGAGATAGCTGGTCGGTGCATTTGGATTGGTATTCACCTGTAATAAGCCAATCTGCACGTTTTGAGGATTAGCCTCAATCGGGGTACCCGCAGGTACATCCGGCTGCACTGAGGCTGAGCCATCCAGGTAGTCCAGAATCACCACTAGTTGCGTTTGTAAATCGGTAAAATTCCCATTATGCCAATCGGCCTGAGCCAGCATGGCTTTGCTCTGCACCTTTTGAACGTTTTTATAGGCCCAACTTGCCACACCCCCATGCAAGCCTATATTATCCAATTCTGGATCTGCCGCTAACAGGTGGCGCAGGTGATCGAGCAGGCTATACGTCTGCCCTTTGGCGGGTGTATCTGGCAAAACTGCGTAATAACGCCACGTGGTAGTATCAGGCGGGGGCACGTCTACCGTGAGACCAGCGTCTTGCTCTGTAATCAGAAAACGGCTGGTAATGGCCAGCAGGTTCGTGTGTTGACTATCGCCCTGGTAAACGAAATGCACGTTGCCATTGCTTACAGGCAACTGACCCAGAAAAACCGGAGGACTCTCACTGGCGCTCGCCGCCGGTAACAGCCATGCATAATAGCTCTTGCCCGCCGGGGGATTGGGGATATTATGCAGGTCGATCTCAAACTCATCGTTCATCCCCTGATTGGTATTACCGCTTGCCTTCCCGCTACTCACAAAGAATGCCTGGCCCACAACCGTATTACTCACCACCGCAGTTGCCGTGCCCGTTGAACCGTGAGCCGTCGAGCCGTGATGAGCGAACACGAGCAATGAGGTCAATGCAGAGGCAACCAGCACACAGATCACGGCGACCGCCAGTATCATATAAAGCCTGTTACTTTTTCTGGGCCGAGAGGGGGCTGATGGCATAACGCCAGGAGATGAAACAGGCAATGGCGTTGCACCGGCAATGGGCATGTGACCAGCACCTGTAATCCTCTCCGGTTCATCGGTAGCCACCAGTTCAGCCGGATTGTCGTTTGCAGTAGCGCGCATTGTTGGTGCGTTCTCCAGAGCTGACCTGGCTGGCATATTTTCAGAGGAAGAGGCAAGAGGCAGAGGCGTTCTGGGATTTGCGAGACGCTTGTCTTGCTCGCCCGAAACCAGGATGGTGGCCTCTGCATCGCTATACACGCTTGCTGCGCGTTGCAACTCCGGCGGGACTGGCAGAGCAAAAGCCTGGGCAATCGCAGCAGTCATAGCGGCGGCACTGGAGAAACGTAGCTCCGGGTCTTTCGCAATACTCTTCAACAAGACCGCCGATAGCGCGAGCGGAAGCGCAGGATTGATGAGGTGTGGTGCCCTGGGTACTTCCGTGAGATGCTTCATCATGATCGATGCTACATTGTCGCTCTGAAATGGTGGCTCGCCAGTAAAGACTTCGTAGAGAACCACGCCCAGTGAATAGAGGTCGGTACGTGGGCTGACAGGCCGATTTTGTACCTGCTCAGGCGAGATATAAAGAGGCGTTCCCAAAATGCCACCGGTCATCGTCTGGCCCGCCACCCCCTGCAATTTCGCCAGACCAAAATCTGAAAGGATCGGTTCTCCCATCGGATTACGTTCCGTGTGACGCGCATCCAACAAGATATTAGCCGGTTTGATGTCACGATGAATCATGCCCTGCCCATGCGCGTAATCCAACGCTAGACTGATAGGAGTAAAAAGATGCACGACCTCCGATGACGCGGGAAATAGCTTTTGCCGCGAGGTGTGTTGTAGATACTGAGCCAGCGTTTGCCCCTTGACATAGTCCATCACCATATAGGCTAGCGTCTCGGCTTCCAAATTACTCTCTTGCGCACTTTCTGTAACGTGAAAATCATAGATTTGGACAATATTTGGGTGATGCAAAGCAGCGATCACGCGCGCTTCACGAATAAAACGGGTAACAAAATCGGGATCAGTACGCAGATCGGCTCGCATGATTTTAATGGCTACTGAGCGTTGTAGCTGAGCATCAAACGCTCTCCACACCTCAGCCATGCCACCGCGCCCTAGAAGTTCTTGCAACTCATAGCGTCCGAGACGTCGTGGTGATGTACTCATAGAATTATCTCTCTTTCGTCTGGCTTACCTGCTAACATCATAGTACACATCTTATCTGCTTGCTGTCAATCTAAAATTATAACGCTGCAATATTTTTCTTTTTGATATGATATCCACTCGTATTACATCAGAATAACATTACGTAAAGTTACTTAGCAATCCGCTCTTTCCTCACCATGCCATCATCCTCGCCATAGCTGCGACACATAGCCCGCCTCTCAAACGTGGTTTGCAAGGAAAGTTATTGCACTAACACAATTTGTAGTGCTAATCGAAGGAGAATGGATGTATGGCAACACAAACTCAGACCCAGGATCAGTGGGCACAATGGATTTTACAACAACGACATGGCGGCGACCCCGAACTCTTGAAAGCGATGATGCAACCGCTCTTCCAGATCCGCGACGCAGTTCTACAGCATGCCGCCATCCAGGCCGGTAATACCGTGCTGGATATTGGTAGCGGCGATGGCCTGATCGCCTTCGGCGCATTGTCACAGGTTGGAGAACACGGCAAAGTGATCTTTAGCGATATTTCGCAGGACCTCTTACGCCACTGCCAGCAGATGGCGCAACAGATGGGCGTCATCAATCGCTGCCAGTTCGTCTATGCATCAGCCGATCACTTGGAGACTATTCCCAGCCAATCTATTGATGTCGTTACTATGCGCTCAGTCCTGGTTTATGTGCAGAATAAGCCGCAAGCCTTTCAAGAGTTTGCGCGTGTCCTCAAACCAGGCGGGCGTATCTCGCTCTTCGAGCCAGTTCCGTACCTGATGCAACCCGAACCCCCTAATCTCTTCTATGGTTGCGATGTCACCCCTATCATGGATATTACCGACAAATTAAAGGTTACGTTAAACGAGGCTTTCAAGCCCCTCATGCAATTTAATGAACGAGCCATGCTGCAAGCAGTGGAGAACGCAGGTTTTAGCGAAGTCTATGCCATGATTCAAATATCGATCTTCCCCGACGTAGGGCGTCGTTTCAATCTTCCACCTACCAACTGGCAAGCCTTCCTGAAAACTGCTCTTAATCCATTGACACCACCCCTGGAAGAGATTTTGCGACAACGGCTCACCGATGAAGAAATTGCCCGCTTTACCAACCATATGCGACCACTTGTCGAAAACAACCGCCGCTCCGACCGTAGCGCCGTCCTCTACCTTTGGAGCATAAAACAGTAGTTTCTTAATAAATAAAGGAGGTGTCCCCAGCCTGATGCAGGGACACCTTCTCTAGAAGAGACGGGCATCAATTCTCAGGCGGGACAAGTGCCGGGAGATTGGCTTCTTGCACGAGCTTGTTGAACGCGGCAACATCATCAGCAATGACTGCACGCAATTGCTGAAATTGCGTTTCAAGGCGCTGCACGAGGGCATCGAAGACCTGATAGGATGAGCGCGTCGGAGCCGCATCCGCGCTTGACACCGCACCGGAGAGCGCGATCAGCTTGGCATTGAGCTTGATCGGCATATCTAGCGTATCAAGCTGATCTTTCGCCTTCGGCTGAATCAGTTCTCTCTCAATAGCCGTCAATTTCTCCTTTACCTGCTTGCCTTGCGCCGTCAGCTTCTCATATAGCGCATGGCCCTTCGCGCGCTGCTCCCACTCATCCACCTGCTTGCGCAGGCTATTGATGGTGTTCAACGCGCTGTTCGTCTCCGAAACCCTGTCGCGTATCTTGAGCAACAGGTCAAACTGCGCTTGCAGCTCTTTCTGCGTGCTTTCGACACGCGGGTCTTTACGAATCTCAAAGCTTGCGCTATAGCTCTGCTTGCCCACTTTAAGCTGCACCTGATACGTACCCGGTACGGCACGCGGGCCAACCGAGGGGTCATCAATGCCCTCGTAGTACTCGATCTTCGTCGGGCCAGGATAGCGCGTGTCCCATGTGAAACGATTGCCACCTGCCTCTTTGGCAACGCGCGGCTCCTTCTTCTCCTTCTTCTTATCGCCCGCTTTGCTCTCGTCCTTCTTCTCCTCGCTGGAGAAGGTCTTGATGACGTTGCCTTGCGCGTCGAGGAAGGTCAGCGTCACCTCTCCCTCCGGCTTCTCCTTGAAGTAGTAATGGACGACAACGCCATCAGGCGGATTCTGTCCGGCATCCAGATACTTTTTCACTTTCTCGCCCGTCGGTCGCTCCTCCTGGCGATACGTGACAACAAACGCGCCCGTATGCTGATAGTTTTTGGGCCAATCAGCCGGTGAGCCATAGCCACCGCTGGTAGCGAAGCGCACGAAGGGGCGCGGCGGGAAGAGATAGGCATCGGCGTTACGCAAGCTACTACTCAGCAGACGCAACGGTGTGAGGTCGTCAATTACCCAGAACGAGCGGCCATGTGTCGCGGCGATGAGGTCGCTATCCTTAATAGCAAGATCATGAATAGGGACGACGGGTAGATTAAGTTGTAATGAATGCCAACGCTCTCCGTCGTCGAAGGAGACATACACGCCCGTTTCAGTGCCCGCATAGAGCAGACCACGCCGCGTTGAGTCCTCGCGAATCACGCGCGTGAAGACATCGGGAGCCAGGCCGCTAACGATCTTTGTCCAGGTCTGCCCATAGTCATGAGTTTTATAAAGGTAGGGCTGAAAGTCATCCAGCTTGTAGCGCGTTGCCGCCAGGTAGGCCGTCGCCGGGTCATGCGACGAAGCCTCGATGATGCTGATTAAGGCCCACTCCGGCAGGTCGGGCGGCGTCACGTTTTGCCAGTGCTGGCCACCATCGCGCGAGATATGCACCAGACCATCGTCAGAACCGGCCCAGAACAGGCCACGCTCTAGCGGCGACTCTGCGAAAGCAAAGATGGTACCATAATACTCGGTACCCACATTATCCTGCGTGATCGGGCCGCCGGATGGCCCCAGCTTACTCTCATCATTGCGCGTTAGATCAGGGCTGATCACCTCCCAACTGTTGCCCTCGTCGGTCGAGCGAAAGACATGGTTGCCGGTGACATAGAGGACGCCAGGGTCGTGTGGCGAGAGCAGGATAGGGAACGTCCACTGGAAACGGTACTTCGCTGCCTTCGCCGGTTCGCCCAGATTGGACTCTGGCCAGACGCTAATCTCACGCACCTGGCCAGTGCGGCGATCATAGCGTGTAAGGTAGCCAAGATAACTTCCGGCGTAGATGATATTGGGATTATCAGGTCGCACGGCGATATAGCCACTTTCACCACCGCCGATTTCATCATAATCGGCGAGCGCGATAGCGCCCAGCACGGATCGACTGGGCACGGAGATGGTGCTATTATCCTGCTGCGCGCCATAGATGCGATAGGGCACCTGGGTATCGGTGGTCACGTGATAAAACTCGGCGGTGGGCTGGTTATAGATGGAAGACCAGCTTTCCGCACCGTTGAACGTTACGGACGCGCCACCATCATGGCCCATGATGATGCGCCGAGAGTCACGTGGATCAATCCACAGGTCATGAAAATCGCCATGCGGGGCCGCGACTCTGAAAAAGGTGTTGCCACCATCGTTGGACTTGAAGCACTTCTCGTTGAGTATCCAGAGCGTATCGGCATCGCACGGGTCGGCGTAGATATGCATATAATACCAGGGGCGCGTGCGCAGATCGCGCTCTTCACTCAAGCGTTGCCAGTGTTCGCCGCCATCATCCGAGCGAAACAGCGCGCCATCCTCGGCCTCAACAATGGCCCAGACGCGCCCAGGTTTCGCGCCGGAGACGGCCACCCCTATCTTACCCAGCATGCCCGTCGGCAGACCCGGCTTGCGCGTGATCTCCGTCCAGGTGTCACCGCCATCGGTCGAGCGATAGATGCCACAGCCCGCGCCGCCACTCTGGAGCATGTGTGGAAGACGGCGCGCGCGCCAGAAGGCGGCATAGAGGATGCGCGGATTGTTGGGGTCCATCGCCAGATCATGCGAGCCGGTATCCTCGTCGCGGAACAGGATATGTTCCCAGGTCTTCCCACCGTCACGTGAGCGATAGATGCCTCGCTCTTTGTTAGGCCCATGCGCGTGACCCAGCGCCGCCACGTACACCAGGTCGGGGTTCTGTGGATGAATACGTATCTTGCCGATATGGCGCGTCTCAGCCAGCCCCATGTGCGTCCAGGACTTGCCCGCGTCGGTAGACTTATAGACGCCATCGCCGTGCGCCACATTGCCGCGAATGGTCGTCTCGCCCATGCCGACATAGATTACATTGGGATCGGAGGCCGCAACGGCAATTGCCCCCACCGAGGCGCGCTTGAAAAAGCCATCGGAGATATTCTCCCAATACGTGCCCCCGTCAATGGTCTTCCAGACACCACCCCCGGTCGAGCCAAAATAAAACACCTGTGCCTGCTGCGGATCACCGGCCACCGCAACCACGCGCCCGCCGCGATAAGGCCCCAGCGAGCGCCATTCCAGCGAGGAATAGAGAGGCAATAGCGAGTCTTCTCGCCCATCTTGTGTCGTTTTTGCCGCCTGCGGGTCGGCATCGTGTGTAGCACTCACAAGAAAAAATCCACTTTCTAGTATTTTTCAGGAAAGAAGTTGAAGGTGCGAGGCTTGTGTCGTGGTAAAACGGTTCGTCGCCCCATTGCCAGAACACACTATACAGTGTAGACCATCCGGCAAGAAGACCGCAAGGGCGAGAAAACCTGCCACGTCGAAGACTTAGACGATCTCAGACACTGTATGTATGACAAATGTGGTTACAGAAAAAGGGGCCAGCCGGAAGGTAAAAGTTCCGTTTTCCAGGGAGAGTGTTGCCAGCTTTATCGGAGGGTCAGGGAAAGGAACGGCTTCATTCTTGCCCCAAACATCAACTGTTCCCGACGTGACACCTTCGAGAGCAATGGTTGCTATCTGAGTCGCGGTAGGACTCTGGTTAATCACGACAATATTTTTGGGATTATCGGAGGCAAACACCTCAACATTCGGAAAGGAATCGGGCTGCCATCTTTTGGCGTAAACCGCCATATCTGGAATAGAGTGGTACGAGTAAATAGTTCTAGCACGTAGAATGAGGTTGCCTCTCGCTACAGGCAGGGGGATTGTGTGAGTCGATGGTTTAGACTTACCTACTATCATTCATCGTATCAATCTAATCGAGAAGAGGTTTCAGTCATGGCTGTTATTCCTGACAAGTTCAAGGATTTACTTCAATCAAAGGCGCTGGCTCATGTAGCCACCATTGGGCCGCATGGCGAGCCACAAAGCAATCCCGTCTGGTTTGGCTGGGATGGGGAGCATATTCTGTTTAGCCAGACAAAAAAACGTCAGAAATATCGCAATCTTCTGCGCAATCCATACATCGCACTTTCTATTGTAGACCCCAACAATCCCTACCGCTACCTTGAAGTGCGCGGCAAGGTGATACGCATTGATGAAGACCCCAACCTGAACTTCATCAATGCGATGGCCAAGAAATATCTGAACCAGGATGTCTACCCCTGGCACCAACCCGGTGACGAGCGCGTCGTTATCGTTGTTGAGCCAGAACACATTACCACAATGGGCTAAAGCCAGATAGTACCCATAAGCAGCGCGACATGGCAAGCGTGCGGCATTGTTCCTACCATGATACTTGTCATCATAGCATGGGCAATATCGCGCGCATGCCATATCTCGTGCCTGCCCAGCCTCACGGTATTTGCCAACCCAAACAAACCTCATTTAATGCATGTTTAAGCAGAAGAGAGCATACTTGGATGTGTTTCCCTCAATGGGGAACTATGAAGGCTACCTTTTACCAGAGACACTTCGGAAGGAAACACCTATTGCAATGTCACAACTTTTAAATACTCTCAATCTCAATGGAGCACATATTCATCTCTTACTTAACCATGTTCCCATCCTGGGCGCATTTTTCCTCACTGCGTTGTTTATCGTAGCGCTGCTCTTCCGCAACACCTTTCTGCAAAAGGTTTGCCTGTGGGGGCTGGTTTTCATCGCACTCTCGACCGCCGTCGTTTACTGGACAGGCGGGCGCGCCGTCCCATACTTACAGGGTGTACCCGACGTTTCCCAATCGGCGCTGCTGGCACACGAGCAGGCCGCGAAGATCGCGCTGGTGATGATGTTCTTTACAGGCATTATCGCACTGGGTGGGGCGCTCTACTATAGTTTCCGTCCCAAAATTTCGCGTCTCATGCTCACAACGGTGATGATTATTCTGCTTGTGAACTGTGTCGTCTTTACCTACGTTGGTTTTCTCGGAGGCCAGATAACTCATCCAGAAATTCGTGCCCCACAGACCGCGCCAGCCGTTATAAAGAAACACTAGTGTTTTTTAAGCGGTACAAATCAAATAAGGAACGGGTCTCTTGAAACAAGCACGTCTACAGATCGGTCTGGCATTCATCGGCTTCGTTGTTATCGGCATCAGTGGAGGGGCCAATGGCGTCCTCTTGCCCAGCCTGAGTAGCTACTATCGGGTCGATAACACGGTAATAGGGCTGATTTTCATTACCTCTTCGGTCGGCTACTTTCTTTCAGCTTTTACCAGTAGCCTGCTGCTGGAGAAATTGGGCCAGCGTATGTTTCTCACGATGGGCACGCTGGCCTTTCTGCTCGGCACGCTGATCTTCGCGCTCGAACCCCCTTTTATCGTCATTCTGGCGACACGTTTCCTGATCGGCTTCGGGATCGCCATCATTGAAACGGGCCTGAACGCCTTTATCGTGGAGTTTCGCAGCACCAGTATGATGAACTCGCTACATGCCTTCTTTGGTGTGGGATCGCTCATCGGCCCGGTAGTCGCCGCCGCCATGCTCAGCGTCTGGCAATGGAACAGCGTTTATATTCTGCTCAGCCTGATCTGCCTGCTACTGCTCGTCGGTTTTTTCACTATTTTCATTCCCCGGCCTGCTACACTTAGCAGTAGTAAGAAGCCTAAAAGAAGCGAGACTTCGCAGGCTCAGTCGCAACAGAATATTTTGATTGCCGCTCTCAAGCTGCCTGTTGTGTGGCTGGCCGCCCTGTTTCTACTCCTTTACACCGGCGCAGAAGTCAGCCTGGGCAACTGGAGCTACAGCTTTTTGACTGAGGGACAACACCTGCCAGACCTGTTCTCCAGTACGGTCGTTAGTGGTTTCTGGCTCGGTCTGACAATGGGACGTTTCGTCTTGAGTGCGTTATCCGAGCGCTTTGGCTTGAGTCCGGTGAGATTGATCTATCTTTGCATTGGCGGCGTAGTGCTGAGTTCGCTGGCGATCTGGTTCGTGCCACTCAGCGCACCAACTGCGGTCAGTTTCTGTTTGCTTGGCCTGTGTCTCGGCCCCATCTATCCCACTACCATCGCGCTGGTACCCAGGCTGGTTTCCGACCGTCTCATCGCGAGCGCTATCGGCTTCCTGGTGAGTCTAAGCACGGTTGGTATCGGACTCTTACCCTGGCTGGTGGGTACACTGATTCAACTAGCGGGTTTCTGGTCTCTCTTACCTTATATTATTGGGCTATGTGGACTGATGCTTCTGTTCTGGTGGGCAACATTTCGCCGCAGTTCGCCAGCACAGCCGAAGGCGGCGAAGGCCGATGGGACAGCCAGTCTGCCTCTATAGTGAGCTGCCGAGGCGACACGCGCTGCAAGCAACCGGCAGGCTGTGGGCCGCGAGCGCGTAAAATAGCCTGCCATTCAGGCTCCAACACGGCCTGAATGGCAGGATCATAACTGCTGAGCGCGGCCAGGTGATCAAGTGCGTGGGCCAGCACCTCTGCCGGGGCAAGCTGTTCCGGCGCACGGTGATGCTGACCATGCCGCATCCTGATCGCGCCTATCGGCTCAAAGCAGACCTGCGGAGGCGCACCTGCTGTACTCCATGTATTCTGTGGTAACACCACGAGGTAGGTGAGGATAATCTGATCGCAGGCCGCATTATAGCGCCAGGACGTGGAATGCACAATCGTGCGCTGCATATCGATAGCGTCACCAAAGGTTGCCGTGAGGTGATGAATAATCACCTCATTGGGATGGCACGTCGACTGATGGTGGATCATCCAGGGCTGATACTCCTGGGTATAATACTCGCGCAGCAGCACCGGTTGTTGCGCGATAAGTGTAATTGGGAATATCTCATAGAGAATATGCGTCATCTTCGTTTCTTTTCCCCTTCTTGCAACAGGCACAACGACACTATGGCTCATGAACAACGAAAAACATCAACGGCAGAGACAGCGCAATGGTACAATTGGTAGGTCAGGCAAGCTTAGTGAAGGGGACAACAGCTCAGATGGTATGTGGAGGAACAGCAGAGGAGATGACAATGATTACTTTGTAGATAGATGATTCCGTCATCAAATGGCCCTGCTTCAGCAAGTGGCGCTGCTAATGAATTTTGCCTCATAAACACATACTCCTGATACTCTTTGTTAGAAAGCATTGTAACCATTGTAGGTATCTCTGTCAATAGCCAGGACGAGCAATGTGCGTTTACCCGACGGGAATGCCCGGTGTGCTTATCCTTAACCCGTTGTTATATAATAGTAGAGGAGCAACCATAGCTGATCCATAGAGCATCCTTCGCGATGACTACCACTCCTGCATTACTACGCAAAAAGGACTGTGTTATATGGCTTACAAAGATGTATTTGGAGCGCGGTCAACACTGGACAGTAACAAAGGCCCTGTCACGTATTATCGCCTGGACGCCTTGAGCAAGCAAGGCACTCAGGACATCCACCGCCTCCCCTATACCGTCAGAATCCTGCTGGAAAACCTGTTGCGTCACCTGGACGGCGAACTGGTCACAGAGCAGGACGTGCTGGCACTGGCAAACTGGCAACCGGGGAAAGCTGCCACCTCCTCCGGCGAATATCCATTTATGCCGGGGCGTGTCCTCATGCAAGATTTTACCGGCGTGCCCGCCGTAGCGGACCTGGCTGCCATGCGTTCCGCCGTCGCCCGCATGGGGGGCGATCCGCAGAAGATCAATCCGCTGGTACCTGCCGACCTGATCATTGACCATTCCGTTCAGGTCGATGTCTTCGGCTCGACCCTGGCTTTTCAGCGCAACGTGGAACGTGAATACGAACGTAACGCAGAACGTTATGCTCTACTTCGCTGGGGTCAACAGGCTTTCCGTAATTTCCGCGTCGTGCCCCCTGGCACCGGTATCTGCCACCAGGTCAACCTGGAATACCTGGCTACTGTGGTCATGACCAGGCAAGAAGATGGTGAGACGGTGGCCTATCCCGATACCCTCATCGGCACAGACTCGCATACCACCATGATTAACGGCCTGGGTGTGCTGGGCTGGGGCGTCGGCGGCATCGAGGCCGAGGCCGCACTGCTTGGGCAACCGCTCTATCTCCTCACGCCGGAAGTGATCGGCATGCGCCTGACCGGATCACTACCGGAAGGCGCGACTGCAACCGATCTGGTGCTAACGGTAACACAGATGTTGCGCAAACGCGGTGTGGTCGGCAAATTCGTCGAGTTTACCGGCCCCGGCCTGAGCCAACTAGCGCTTGCCGACCGCGCGACCATCGCCAACATGTCACCAGAGTTCGGCGCAACCGCAACACTTTTCCCCGTCGATGCCGAGACACTGCGCTACCTGCGTGAAACCGGGCGCGACACAGAACTGGTCGAGCGCTATACAAAGGCACAGTATCTCTTCCGCACCGATGATGCGCCGGAACCACAGTTCGACGACTTGCTTGAATTGCATCTCGACACGATTGAGCCTAGCCTGGCCGGTCCGCGCCGCCCACAAGACCGCGTGTTAATGAAAGATCTGAGCAAGGCTATTCGCGCCGCCTATCCCGACCGTTTCGAGAACGGCGCGACACAAAAAGAGGCCGACAAGATGCTAAGCGAGGGCGACCGCACCAACGGCCTCAGCGTGCATGGACAGCCGAAAAAGCGCGACACACTGGTCGAAATCGGTGGCGTGCAGACCCATGTTGGGAATGGTTCGGTTGCCATTGCTGCCATCACCAGTTGCACCAACACCTCTAACCCTTCGGTCATGATCGCCGCCGGTCTGCTGGCAAAACATGCCGTCGAGCGCGGCCTGTCGGTGAAGCCGAGCGTCAAGACCTCGCTGGCCCCCGGCTCGCGCGCCGTCATCGACTACCTGACCAAGGCCGACCTGATTCCGTACCTCGAAGCTCTGCGCTTCCATCTTGTTGGTTTTGGATGTACAACCTGTATCGCCGAAGGCACGCCCGTGCTGCTTGCCAACGGCACCGCGCGGCGCATCGAACAGATGCCACGCACTGGCGGGGCAACGCTGCTCGCTCCTACGTCAGATGGCAAATTAGGGACAGCTATACAGTCCGAGATGATGATTCAGGGAGAGCGCGAATGCATCTCGCTCGTTTTGCAGGATGGGCGCACACTGACCTGCACTCCCGATCATAAGATTCTCTGTGCGGATGGTCGCTGGGTACGTGCTGACGAACTCGTCATGGGCCAGGATCGCATCGTGGTTGGCCTCGAAGCCCCACTAGACGAACCGGGCGAGGACGAAGCTGGCTACACGCTGCACGTAGGCAATCTGATATTCACGATGGACACCCCCCACGAACGTCAACGTACCCTGGCATTCGCGCGCCTGCTCGGCTATCTACTCAGCGATGGCTCCATTAGCCTGCTGGGGCAAGGACGCATACACGTCGGGCAAGCGATGGATCGTGAGACAGTCCTCAATGATATTGAGCTACTCACCAACCGACGCCCTGCTGCCACGCGCTATGATGAGCGGAAGTGGACGATTGTGCTACCCAAACCGCTCACCGACGCTATTAACAAGCTGCCTGGCGTGCGCACGGGACGAAGAATACAGCAGGCCCCAGCACTTCCGTCCTTCATTGTGGATGAACATTGCCCTATTGCCATAGTACGCGAGTTTCTGGGTGGGCTGTTTGGTGCCGACGGTCACGCGCCCGTCTTGCATCGTTGGGGTAAACACGAAGATGATGCCACGCTTGAGCCGCCAGCCTATTCGCAGAGTACCATACCGGAGCATGTAGAGACGCTCAAGCAGGTTATGGGTAGTATAGTTCGCATGCTAGCGCGCTGTGGGGTAAAGACCGACGGGGCTAACATTTACGAGTACCCTACACGCCATGCTCCCTCTTCGTATCCAGCCGCGCAGGATGGCCTTGCGCGCATAGAAGTTCGCCTGGAACTGCCGGATGGACTCTCTTTCGTGGAGCGTGTAGGCTTCCGTTATTGCATAGACAAGGCGCTGCGAGCTAGCGCTGCGGTGGTTTACTGGCGTCTGATAGAACAAATTCACCAACAACGTCTCTGGATGTCGAAGCGCCTGGAGGAGTTGCACCAGACTGATCGCACGCTCTCCTTCTCCCATGCGCCTAAGCAGGCTGCATTGGAATTGTTGGAACGCGAGCCAGTCGTCGCTTCCCACTACGCGCTATTGGAAGGCAGCGACCGCTTTTCGCGCCTGCCCCAACCGACGGCACGCAAGTTCCAGCCCCTGCATAGAGTCGCAGCCGACTTCCCATCACCCGTTAAGGTGCTAAGCCAGATTGGCGCGCGCGAGTGGTTCGCACCATTGCGTTCACGGGAGGATACAGAGATTGCAAAACGCTACTGCGTAGAGAAGGAGGCGCTTACACTACCGACACTCGCACTCCAGGTAGTGGAACGACGCCCTGCCGGGAAACGGGCGGTGTTCGACCTGGCGGTAAACAACTTGCATGCCTTCGTGGCCGGTACCATTGCCGTCCACAATTGCATCGGTAATAGTGGTCCATTGCCGGAGCCGGTAGCGCAGGCAGTGCAAGAGAACGATTTAGTAGTAGCAGCGGTATTAAGTGGCAATCGCAACTTTGAGGGACGCATCCATCCACAGGTGCGCGCCAGCTTCCTGGCCTCGCCGCCACTCGTCGTCGCCTACGCGCTGGCAGGCACGGTGGATATTGACCTGACGACGCAGCCACTTGGCACCGATGTCAACGGCGAACCAGTCTACTTGCGCGATATCTGGCCCAGCCAGGAAGAGATCCGCGACCTTGTGACAAAGACAGTTACACCCGATGTCTTTTCTCGCAACTATGCCAGCGTCTTCGAGGGCGACGAACACTGGCGTGCCCTGACCAACTCGACCGGCCCGCTCTTTGCGTGGGACCCGAACTCCACCTATATTCAGGAACCGCCCTTCTTCCAGGGTATGTCACAGGAACCTGAGCCGGTCAAGGATATTCATAACGCGCGCGTGCTGGTCATGCTGGACGACTCTATCACGACCGACCACATCTCGCCAGCCGGTAGCTTCTCGGCTGACAGTCCTGCCGGTCGCTATCTGCTGGAACGTGGCGTGCAACGACGCGACTTCAACACCTATGGTGCCCGTCGCGGCAATCACGAGGTCATGATGCGCGGCACCTTCGGCAACATTCGCCTGCGCAATCGTCTGGTAGAGGGCAAAGAGGGCTACTACACTATTCATCTGCCCGATGGTACCCAGACAACCATCTACGAAGCCGCCATGCAGTATCAGCAAGAGGGCGTGCCCCTGCTGGTCATTGCGGGCAAAGAATATGGCTCCGGTAGCTCGCGTGACTGGGCCGCCAAAGGGCCACAACTGCTCGGCGTGCGTGCCGTGATTGCCGAGAGCTTCGAACGCATTCACCGCAGCAACCTGGTCGGCATGGGTATCCTGCCCTTGCAATTTAAGGATGGCCAGAACAAAGAGTCATTGCAGTTGACCGGGCGCGAGGTATACGATATCGTTGGCCTGGAGCAAGGATTGAAACCCCACCAGGACGTTACGGTTAAAGTTACGCGCGAGGATGGCTCCAGCTTCACCTTCCAGACGCTGGCCCGCCTGGACAGCGCCATCGATGTCGTCTACTACCAGAACGGCGGCATCCTGCAAACCGTCTTGCGTAAACTGATGCAAGACTAAATCAATATCGACCAATGATTTCGTAGGGGAGTGATTGATCACTCCCTGTTTACCCGTCGCCCCGCTCTCAGGGCGTGATCAATCACTCCCCTACGACATGGTACCATTCCGGTTTCGGGCGAAAAGTCTATCATCACTCCCTGTTTACCCGTCGCTCCGCTCTCAGGGCGTGATCAATCACGCCCCTACGACATGGTACCATTCCGGTTTCGGGCGAAAAGTCTATCATCACTCCCTGCCTGTAAGTCGTGTCGATCTCGTAGGAATACCTTTTACATGATCGGTGTAGCCTGCGGGTGCGAGGCGTGACACGGGCAGGATGTGACGAATCATCCCCTCACGGCTTTGTTTCTGTTCTTCTTGATCTGCAATAGCCATAACGTCCATAAATTCCTGTGTTTCATTGACATGTTCCCATGAGCTTATTTATAGTAGTTGTACTTATGGCGCACCCCTCGTTTTTTGACTTTGCACGTATTGGTTGACAATAGATCATAGAGGTGAGGATGTGGCACAAAACAACGATTATGTTGGGAAACAAATTGGCAACTACCGTATCATTGAAAAATTGTCCAATGGCTCCTATGGTAGCGTGTATAAAGCAAAACACGTCTTTATGGATTCACGCATAGTAGCATTCAAGATTCTTTCGCCACATGCTGTTCAAGATACCCAGGTCTTCTTGAACGAGGCACACGTCCTTGAGAAGCTCAAACACCCCAATATCCTGGCTATCCTGGATGTGGGGGTCGAGGACGATATCCCCTACCTGGTCGTAGAATACGCGCCCAACGGCTCCCTACGCGACCGGCTCAACCAGGTAGGCCGCCGCCCATTTCCGACCGATGAAGCCTTGCACATTCTTACACAGATTGGTAAAGCACTCCAGCACGCACATAAGAAAAAGATTATTCACCGCGACCTCAAACCTGAAAATATTCTGTTCAACGCCAAAGGAATGGCCGTGCTGTGCGATTTTGGTATTGCTACCATGCTCGAAACGGCCAGTGTAAAATCGGTCAATGCCGCCGGTACACCGGCTTACATGGCCCCCGAACAGTTCCAGAGCAAAGCTTGCAAGGAGAGCGACCAGTACGCCCTGGCCTGTATTGCCTACGAGCTTTTTACCGGTCGCCGCCCCTTTAGCGCCGATAACTATTTCTCAATGGCTATGAAGCACATGCTCAATCAGCCAATCGCTCCTTCACAACACAACCCGCATATCTCCCCACACATTGAACAGGCGATCCTCAAAGCGATGGAAAAGCAGCGCAGCGACCGTTTCACCAGCGTCTCCGCTTTCATTAAAGCGCTCACGAAACCGTCTATTCCGATGAACGAGCATCATACTGCCGGTTCTCATCTTCACTCTACTGCGCCATCTACACAAACTATCCTTTCCTCACCACAGATGCCCAGATTGGATGCTCAGCAGAAGCCGAAGCATGAATGGCTGCATGAAGCCACCGACTACTATCATGCCGGGCAATACGCTGAAGCGGTCGAAGCCTGCAACTGCGCCTTGCAACTCGATCCCTCATCTCCCTCTGCTTACTACTACAAGGGACTGGCACTGGAAGCTGCTGGAAACTATCAGGAAGCTTTGCTGGCCTATGAACGGGCCATCTCCTATGATCCTTTGCATATCAATGCCTGGTACCACAAGAGCCTTATGCTCCAACACCTCAACCGCTATGAAGAGGCATTGATCGTTTGTGAAGCTGCCATTCGCCTGTCTCCGCCCGAATCCTGGTCAACAGCCGCCATGTACTTCAGCATGGGCCAGAGCGAGTTCCATCTCAAATCCTATCAGAAGGCGATAGCGGCCTACCAGTACGCTATTCGGCTCAATCCAGAATTCGCCCTGGCCTATGAGGGCCTCGGCAATGCCCTACGTGACCTGGGCAACTACGAAGAGGCACTCAAAGCGTACTACCAGGCACTCAAATTTGATAAGACCAGCGCCAATTGCTACGATAATCGGGGATTGGCATTATTCCAGGTCAAGTGCTATAGCCGCGCGCTCAAAGATTTTCAGCAAGCTATTCGTCTTAACGGCAACGTTGCTCTGTTCTACCACCACAAAGGCAATGCGCTCTACTGTCTGAGACAGGAGAAAGCCAATAACCTGAAAGACGCACTCAAAGCTTTTGATCAGGCCCTGAAACTCAATCCCAACTGTCCGCGCGCCCACGAGGGGCGTGGCAACGTGCTACGCAACCTGGAATGTTATGAAGAGGCCCTCGAAGCTTACAACCGCGCACTGCAACTTGACCCCAACAGCGTCTCCGCCTTTACTGAAAAAGGGCGTATCCTCACCCTGCTCCAACGCGATGAGGAGGCTCTCGAAGCCTACGATCACGCCTTGAAGCTCGACGCACAATGTCCCGCCGCATACATTGGACGCGGCAAGGCTCTCTACAACCTGGCAACACTCGAAGAGGCTCTCTACTCCTACGAACTGGCCCTTCAGTTGAGACCGCATTCGTCCACCGCCTGCTTCGGCAAGGGAGAATGCCTCTATGGACTCGGACTCTTCGAGGAGGCGCTGGTCGCTTTCGACCAGGCCATCCAATACAGGGCCAATTTCGCCGACGCCCATAACGGTCGCGGCAATGCGCTCAGCATGCTCCAGCGCCATGAAGAGGCCCTCGAAGCCTATAAGATGGCTCTTCACTACGCCTATATCGATAGACAGAAAATGCTCAAACATTACGAGGCCACCGATGAGATAGCAGAGAACGAGACGAGTTCGACTGAAGGGCCTATGATGCATTATACCGAGCGCAACGCATTCTATGCCCACCGCAACGCGCTCTTCCACGATAATTATGGCCTGGCCCTCTGGACGCTTGGTCGCTATGCAGAAGCTTTGCAGCAACATGAGAAAGCCATTCAAAACAATCCTGATAACGCGCTCTACCTGGTGCATCGCGGCAATGCGCTCTGGAAGCTGGGTCGCTACCAGGAGGCGCTGGATGAATATGAACAGGCTCTCCTGCTCGACACTGATTGCGTTGATGCCTATATCGGGCGTGGCAACGTCCTTCATGAGCAACAGAGAGACGAGGAGGCCCGTGCAATTTTCGAGCAAGCCCTCAGTTTCGGTGCCAGCGCCGAGGCAAGCATCGGCAAAGGAGAGGCGCTCTATGCCTTAGCACGCTATCAGGAAGCACTTGAGGCCTTTGAAGACGCACTGCTCCAATCACCCACTTCAACTCAGGCGCATAATGGACGCGGCAACACGCTTTATCAGCTTAAACGCTATGAAGAAGCTCTTGAGGCATATCAGCGTGCCATAGACTTCAACCTTGCTTATGCGCCCGCCTATTACGGTCGGGGCAACATATACTCCATGCTCGGTAAACTTCAGGAGGCGCTAGAGGCATATAAACAGGCAATCAGCTACGATGGCAATAAGGCGCTCTACCATTACCATTACGGGAAAATACTCTACAAGTTACAGCATAATAAGGAGGCTTTAGCGGCTTTCGAGCAGGCAATGCGGCTTGGTTATAAAGATACGCACATTTATTGCCATCTCGGCGATGTCTTATGGCGGCTCAGCCGCAACAATGAGGCAATCCAGGCTTATGAACACGCTATCCAGCTTGCACCCGATAATGCCGATGCCTATTACGGCAAAGGCAACGCACACCTCGCCTTGAACAATTATCACGAAGCTATCAGCGCCTATGACAGTGCGATACAGCACCATCCATACAAGGCTATCTACTATATCCACAGAGGCATGGCATTGAAGGAACTCAAGCGCTATGATGAAGCTCAAGAAGCCTATCAGCAGGCCATCGAGTTAGAGCCGGATAACGCCTACGCGCATAACAGCATGGGCAACCTGCTCTATGATCTTGGACGCTATCACAAAGCGCGCGCGGCCTATAATCGGGCTATCGCTCTTGAACCATGTTCAGCCGTCTACTACAAAAACTTAAGCGATGCCTTAAAATATCTGGGACTCTATAAACAGGCACAACAAGCGTTTCAGCGCGCCAAAGAACTGGGCTATCAGAGCCAGCAGCAGCACATTAGCTAGTGACCAGGGACGCGGTTGATGGCCGCCGCGTCCTTGACCACACGTCGCGTAGTTCCCGACTAGATACGTTCAGCATCGACCATCTGCACTAATTCCACTTCGGCGGCGTCCAGTAACAGCGCCTGGCTGGCAGAGGCGGGAAAAACTGCATAGACCTGCTGCCCAACCTCGTAGCCGCGCGCCGACTGGCTGTGTACGTCCGCTGTGAGCATCCCCAGGAAGGTGGGCAGTTCACCACTAGATAAAACCGATCCCGGTTCACATGCAACTTCAGCACTAAAGAGAGCAAATGTTCCATGGAGCCATCCGAGTCATTTGATCGATTTATAAGCAGATGTCAGTATTTACCCCTTTACATAGGTGGTAGGATATGTACATTTATAAGTTCCCCCACTATAGCAGTCGTTACAATAATAAGAACCATTTTGTCCCTGGTCACATATCCATATATATGTTACCTCGGAACCTGAAGGACATCCAGATTGAGAGCAAGGGACTCCACTACAGCATTCTAAAGGTACAGAAGCAGGATTGACATTTGCTTCGGCTAATGCCTGCCTAATACTAAGGCTACCGCCTACCACAGCAACTGCTAAACCGCCTACAAGTTCTCCTATCCTGGTTAAAAAACTTCGACGCGAGGGCCGGTTTCCTTTGCTACCGAAAATGTTCGACATGGTGATTCTCCTTCACTTTGCGCTTTTCTAGCCTGGATGTGGTATCAAGGCTAACACTTTGAATCAGGACATCTCCCAAGCTACGATACTACAAATACATCAGAGTACTACATCGCTAAGCACTAAAACACCAAACAGGATAAGCCCTATAGCCATGATAAACTTAGCGGCACCTCGCGCATCCAATAGCTTGTTGAAAGCCTGGATACTATCGGTACTCTGTTTATAGACTATCCAACTCGCAGGAAGTATTGTCACAGAGCGAGAAACTCCGTAAGTACCTATCAGCAATGCTCCATAGGCAATGTTTCCTTGCGTAATACACCATAAGCAGAGTACGTAAAATGCCCCAAATTGTACCTCTGTGGTTATTCCCACCCCTAATGCTGCACCATAGGCTATTGAGGCCCCATAGGGTCTCCATTTACGCCACCAGCTTACTGGAACTGCATGCAATGCCCTTGGGCGCGGTAACCTGATCACCCCTATGTCACTAAAAGCATAAGCTATAGCTACAACACCTACTAGCACCTTTCCATATTCAGATACAGCGCGAACGAACGAGTTACCAACTAGGTGCTGCACCAGATAGCCTATTAGGCCCAGAAATATTCCTAAGAGAACCGAGGTACTACTGCATGCTATTATGTAAATACTTGTAGCGACAAGCCACTGGCGGTACTTGGTGATACCCTGCACGAGGGATCCGATCGTTCCGATCATTGAAACACCTCAAGCTGTTGTCGTTTTAGCTATACCAAGTAGGACAGCCATAAGAAATGCCAGCAACGTGATGCTTCCTAGCTCGGCAGGCAACTTAGAGGCATGACCAGAATATATGATATAAACAGTAACTATCAGAACTATTATTAACACCACTGTTTTCCCAAGAGAATGGTATTGTATCTTCATCGCATCCCCCTTTTCATCCGTCAAACAGCTTTCTATCCTAAGTGATTTGTATCACCATTGGCCTGAACTATTCGGCTTAAATATCTGCATTTTAGTGATATTCCTCAATCTGGAAAACTCGCGATATTTTCACACCGACAAACTAACTTCTTGCGGCTCTTGGCTCTGATAAAGAATAAATACTTGATTGTACCGCTGGCGAGACTGATGTATCTCCTAACAAAGCTAGAATTGCTTCATAGTCAAGAATAGATCCCTTCCTAATGAGCTTTCCTTGTGAGTTGTACAGAAGACCAAAGGGATTGCGGTGGATATTCAAGCCCATGCTGATTGTGTGATCTTGATCACATATAACCGGTATATGCAGAGGAAATACACTAAGAAAAGCTTGACAAGCAATCTCGTCCGCCCGTAAAATCACGAGAACCTGTCCATCGAAAATATGCTCATCTATAAGATGGTTGAGGGGATCGATTATACGCTGACAACTTTCGCAGAGGGGGGCCATAAACACTACTAGTGTTACAGACCCGCCAGACCTGCCTGTCAAAGCTTTTATGCCATAATTGGCATGTGCATTCAGAAGAACTTCAGGTATGGCTGAACCCAAGACAGGCCCATCTTCGCTAACTGGAGGGACAAGTACTTTCTGTTCTTCTTCCGCTGATAGCTTTATAATCTCATTCATTTGAGTTGACATCCGCTCATAATCACGATGCAATAACATACCAAGTCGTTCCAGCAGGCCAATCACGATGATACAGAGAGCAACGACAATAGTCCACAAGATGATATAGCTTATCAACCAACCTGTTGACATGAGAGTGTCCCTTTCTTCTCAAGAATGTTTGACATCTGTTCCTGATTGGCCAAGGTATCTTGTTTTCATTGACCAGCTATCTCTTGATTTCCAGGATCGCAGCAACAAGGCTATGCCACCTGTTAACCCTAAACTTACAAGGAATGGCATAAAGCTATCCTTATTCCAAAATCCGATAACACGAAAGATAGACCAGGATTCCAACATAGGCTGTATAGGTACTACAAGGACAATTGCCACTGCTATTCCTAAGAGGAGACAATCCTGTAAAATAAGCGCACATCCCGTTCGACGCCGAATCTTTGTTCCAAAGCAATGGCAGTCTAAATCCCGACCACGTGCGATATTGATACTTACCGCCACTATAAAACTGATAATGAAGAGCGCCGCTATACTGGCTGCAATAGGCACCATTGTTCCACTAAGCAAAAGCAGCGCGATGAAAAGTTCGAGAGGGGGTAACATCCATCCATAGAGGCGAGCTATTGGTGGATATAAGACGCGAGATTCCAGGACAACTAAAATAAAGCCTCGTGGATGACAAAGTTTTGGCACAGAGCTAGCTACAAATACTACTCCAAGTGTGAAACAGAGTAATATTTCTAGGTATTTCATACTACTGTCTCCTTTGTAGAAAGGGCCTCATTAGATGCAGGAACTAAACGATGAGGATGTTTCGGATGTTGCGTTAATGGAGGCCACGCCTTTCTTCCCGGCCAAGATGAGGCATGCTTACTGATTGCGTCGAGATACCAGTATGCAGACCAGATGGACTGGCACAAACGCTTTGATCTACGCAAAGCCGCAAGATGGCTAATGGTGTTAGAGAAGCTGATCATAGCATCTTCAGATTCCCAAATAGAAAGCGTACAAATAGTATGCAAATCTTCAAATAGAAAAGCATATCGTATCAATCCTGGAGTCACCCTGAGATATCTTTGCATTCGCCTATAGGCCATGTACATAGGGAGTAATTGCCAGAAGTGTTTGAGGCAAAAATGTGTCGTCACACAGTACATACTGATCTCCCAAAGCAATCTAAGTGACCTGGATCAACGAGTGCGGAGTATACAAGCTCAATATGCTGGCGATTACTTGAAAATTTCCACACAATACTACTAAATGTTGTCTTCTCCTGCAAATTAGCTAGTCACAAAGAAGATAACATTAATTCCTGATATGAGAGAGATCATATGAAGCGTAACCTACAAATATCTTAAAACCTACATTAAGTATAAGATATACACAGGTATTTGTCAACAGCACGTATTCCCAGTTCCCAGATTCTTTGGCTTCTGAGTTTGCGGCTTTTTAATATTCGTATTTACTTCGACCGTTAATAAAATATTAACACCTCTCCATCCATCCCTTAAAGATAGTTTAACAGAACTATCGTAAATTTGTTAGGGCAGAGATAAATAATAATGCGGAGAGAGCAGAGGCACACGCCACCGGGCGTGCCATCCTTCTGAGGAAAAGCCATGCTATGCTATAATACAGGCATGAGCATGTTACATTTTTCTCAGCGGACCATTTATCAACTCAAGCAGATACAAGCAGAGCTTGATCAACTGGAGCCAGAAGCGGAGCCGAGGGCGTTAATCGTCCCCGGCTCACCACGCCCCAGAGGAACGGTCGCCGTCTTCACCGGCTCCTTCAATCCACCCACCATCGCTCACCTGGCGCTCCTCAAGAATGCTTATCACTATTTGCATACTCAGGCAGGACAGGTTCAGGTCTACGCTGCCTTCACCAAGCATACCGTTGATAAAGAGAATGTCGAGCGCCCTTTATTAGTGGACAAGGTATATCTTTTACATGTCATCCTCAAACACCGACTGCCGCACATCGGCATCATACTCTTTAATCGCGGCCTTTACGTCGAACAGGCTGAGGCAATACGAGCATCATTTCCGTCGGTGAAACGCCTGTTCTTCGTGATAGGCTATGACAAGATCGTACAGATTTTTGATCCCCACTACTACACCGACCGCGATAGCGCTCTGACCGAGCTTTTCAAACAAGCTGATCTACTGGTCGCGCCGCGCGGCAACGGGGGCGAACGTGAGATTGAGGAGCTTATTCACCAGGAGCAGAATGAGCGTTTTGCCCAACACGTACATATCTTGCCTTTTGACCCGCGCTATCGGGACATCTCTTCCACCGCCGTGCGCCAGGGACGCGCTTCTGCCGCGCACGCGATTCCCCGCGAGGTTCTGCAATTCATACGCGAAACTCGCGTCTACTCACCTCCGCTTCAACGCACAGATGGTACCACGCTGGATATCTATGGAGAGCGCATCAAACAATTACAGCAGTTATTACAACAAAGCAAGTGAAGTAAAACTATAAGAGATGCAGGGCTTGCTCACTGGTGGGCCAGACGAAAAACAAACCGTGTCGAACCAATCTGTATCTCGTCTCCATCGCGCAACACGCAACGTGCCATTGCGCGCCCATTGACAAAGGTGCCGGTAGCCGAGCGATGATCGAGCAGTTCATAATCCCCGCTGGGCAGTTCGCGGATCGTCGCGTGCAGGCGACTCACCGCCAGGTCCTCTAAGAAAATCGAGCTTTCACGGCTGCGACCAATCGTCATTTCCGGCAACAATTCAATATAAGAGGAGAGGCTACGTGTATTGATGACCTCCAGATAGGCCGGTGGCAACAGCTCCGAGGTTCGTCCCATGTGCAGTTCACGTCTACGCGAGACGGGCAACTGGAAAGGCCGTGTGCCTTCACTGGCATAAAAGGTAATCACCGTATTCCCAAAACGTAAGTGATCGCCACTATTGAGAAGCTGCTCACGCTGTACAGGTATCTCGTTCACAAAGCTATCGCCGCTGCCGTGATCATCGCGCAACACATAGCCTGCTGGAGTACGCACGATACTGGCCTGCTTACGATGTACCGTAATATCTTCCAGAAAAATGTCGCAATCGCTGCTACGTCCCAGGGTGGTACAATCCTTCCACAGTTCGATGCGCCTCCCTGCCATCGATGCTTTATGGATTACCAGATAGGCCCCTGATGGCTGCTCTACAATCATACGCCTACTCTATCCACGCCAGCAAGCATTCCCACGCCGCTCGCCGCTAACTATCTATTCCCTCTATGGGTTGAGTATAGCCAACAGATGCAAGATGTGTCAAGCTGACGCGTGCGCGTACCGGTACCAGCACTCTCGCGCCTAACTTTGCTGAACTTGTGCCAAAACCTATTGACAAACATGCAAGAATCTTGTATTGTATAGCACGTGGACAATCACAGATACCTGTAGCTCAAAGAGAGCGACAAATTGCGGGTTCTCATAGCACGTTCAGACAGTGGTCACGGTCTGAACGTGTATCAGGTGTGACCAGATGACACGTTGCTGTAGCTCAGTGGATAGAGCGCTTCCCTGCGGAGGAAGAAGTCGGAGGTTCGAATCCTCTCAGCAACGCTTTTTTTGATTACCGGGCCTATCCACTCAAGCGATGAGTACAGTTTATGCTGCACTCATTTTTTATGCGTTACAGGTGATGCTTTAGACCTACTCAGAGGGAGCCAGAGCAGATTATGAGCAAGAAAGCAGTTGTGTTGTTATCCGGTGGCCTGGACTCGACCACTACGCTTGCCATCGCACATCAGCAGGGTTTTGAGCTACACACGTTATCGTTCGACTACGGGCAGCGCCACCAGCGCGAGGTTGAGGCCGCCAACGCTGTCGCCCGCTACTACAAAGTGGCACAACAGAAAACGGCCAGGATCGACCTGCGCATCTTCGGCGGCAGCGCGCTCACGGCTGATATTCCCGTGCCGCATGGCCGCGCGCCCGAAGAGATGTCACACGATATTCCTGTTACTTATGTTCCTGCTCGCAATACCGTTTTTCTCTCATTCGCGCTGGCCTACGCCGAAGTATCGGGGGCCGACGATATTTTCCTGGGCATCAATGCCATCGACTATAGCGGCTATCCCGACTGCCGTCCAGAGTATCTGGCGGCTTTTGAGCGCATGGCAAACCTGGCAACAAAGGCCACCACGCAGGATGGGCGCAAGTTCCACTTCCATGCTCCCCTGATGTACATGGACAAGGCCGAGATCATTCGCACGGGCACCCGGCTCGGTGTGCCCTATGAACTGACCTGGAGTTGCTATGAAGGTGGGGAACTGGCCTGTGGAACCTGCGATAGCTGCCTGTTACGCCTCAATGGCTTCGCCGAGGCCGGTTTGCAAGACCCCATAAGCTACAGGCAATCTCATCTTTAGAGCGCTGAGGGCTGGTAGCGCCGGAACTCCGGGCGCGGCCCGCGATAGTCTACCTGGGCATGTTCGGCAAAGATGATCGTCTTGATATTGCCGCGCACCGAGAAATCCGCGACGACGCGCATCCAGCGCGGGGAGAGCAGGGCTACCAGTTCATCCAGAATCGTGTTGGCGGCAGCCTCGTGACTGATCTGGCGATTGCGGAACTGGTTGATATAGAGCTTGAGTGTCTTGAGTTCCACAACGTACTGCTCTGGCACATAGTCGATGATGATGGTCGCAAAATCGGGAAAGCCGGAGCGCGGGCAGAGACAGGTGAACTCCGGTATCTCCAGATGTATGACATAATCGCGCTGTTGGGCCGGGTTCGGCCAGATTTCTAGCTTGTTCGCGGCAATCTCCTCTAAACCGTAGACGCCGGGTGTGCGCTGCACAGGCGCACCATTCTTCGCTGCGTGTTGATCCATAGGAATTGGTAATCTCCGTTGAGTAAAACATGAAAGGTATCCTTAACTGCTGAACACATGCTGTTTGACACACCTCAGCAGGCCATACAGATAGTACCACAGCACAGGAGGGCATACAAGGCCACCCGGATCATGAGGCCCACACGGGTATCAGGCTGCTCACGGCGCAACAACTCACTATTTCCCTAACGGTTCCAGTGGCACGGTCTGTCCTTGCGTATAGCGCGTCTTGCTCTTATTCGCAAAGATTGTCACGCCACCACTGCCGATAACCGTCCAGCCATTAGATGAACCGATAAGGGCTGTGCTACCTTCGATACCGGCGACGATCAGCTTGCCTGCCGCGCGAATAGCATTATCAGCAAAGAAAGCTGGCATCTCATCAAAGTGGGGAATAATGGCGAGATTGTGTACCACATCTAGCGCGGGCCGCATGCGCCAGATTTGCGGAAAATCGAAGAACGCCTGCCCCATCACCATCGCGCCCGCCGAGCAACCGGCCACCACACCACCATTGGCCAGCACCCGCTTGATCGCTTCCCACGTGCGGCTCCCTTGCAGCGCTTCCAGCAAGTAACGTGGTTTACCACCTGAAAAATAAATAAAATTGGCCCGTGCCACCTGCGCAACGATCTCCTCACGGTCGGCATCCGCTCGTGTCAGCAGCATCACCGGCTCAACGGGCACACCCAGGCGTTGAAAATGGGCCACGCCCATCTCGGCCCAACGTTGAATGACGTGCTGCCCCTCAGTCGCGGCAGCGGTAGGCAACACCACCACGCGCGGCGGTTCGTGCAGCCGCTGCAATAGTTGCGCGTCAACCGGCTCGATTTTGGGCAGGTACTCGCCTGACCCCACCAGCGCCAGTGTGCCATAGTTCTCCTGTGCCATTCTTTCTCCGCCTTTCTGTAGCAACGCTACCCTTGTTTTATCGGCTCCAACCGTCTTATGTTAAAACATACAACGCTCACTCTCAGATAAACAAGGAGGCGTTTTTATGCCGATCACAAAAAATTCTACCGCTCCCTATCTGGGCATCGATATCGGTGGTACCAACACCCGCGTGGCCCTCTTTTCTACTCTGGCAGAGCCACAATTCACGCTGCTGGCCCGCTTTCCTACGCAGCAAGACTATCCGCAACAACTGGATATGCTATTGACGACGCTGGCCAAACAGACACAAGCCACGCTGACAGGTGTGGGCGTCTCCGTCGGTGGACGGCTGGCAAAAGATGGACGCTCCGTACTGGTCGCACCTAATCTCCCTTCTTACGTCGGTCAGCCGCTCGCTGATGACCTGGAACGGGCTTTTCGGTGCCCTGTGCAACTGGCCCATGATACAGTGTGCGGCCTGCTGGGCGAGAAAAAGTTTGGCCAGATCAGTATGATTGATCGCTGCGCCTACCTGACGCTTTCAACAGGAACTGGCGCGGCCTTCCAGTTACGCACTGGCTCGACCACACTGACCGTCTCCATTGAAATCGGCCATCAAATACTCGATAGCAACACCCTACCGTGCCTCTGCGGGCAGATCGGTTGTCTGGAAACCTTCACCGGCGGGCGACAATTAGAACTCCGGCTGGGCCGCCCGGTCGCCGGTATTACAGAGCCAGATTTCTGGGAAACCTTCAGCGACAAACTTGCTCTTGGTCTGGTGAACCTCACACAATTGACGCGCGTCGAAGCCATTGCACTCAGCGGGGCTATCCTGCTCAACCGGCCTTTTCTATTATCGCTCTTGCAACAAAAAGTAGATATACTCCTACGCGGTGCCCACCTGCACCTCTGGCAAGCCACGCTGGGCGAGAATGCACCCCTGGTAGGAGCGGCCCTGCTGTTAGAAACAGCCGCCGACAGCATTATCCATTGAGGGACTTTCCGCCTCATTACGGGGGCCACGAGTCCTCTCGCCCCCGTTCTCTCTTTACAATTGCTGTGTCAACCCGATACATGTGGTATAGAAGGGAAATGAGGTACCTGTGAGCCAGGCAACGCTCGAAGGAAGCGCAAAACCAGCAGACTGCTTACTTCCAGTAAGGAGCCTGAAGGAGCCTGAAGGAGACTTATGTGATGCGTCGCTTGACCCGCTATACTCATGAGGCACGGCAAGCCCTGACCTATGCCCGCCAGGAAGCGCGGCGACTCCGCCACAAACATGTCGGCCCCGAACATCTTTTCCTGGGCCTGCTCAAATTACACGATCCTCTCATTGAATCTCTATTTATGGCATTGCACGTGAATATCGATCAACTTTTTCAATCTGTCGAATTTGTGCTTGGCTCAGGTATTATCGATGTAGCGAGCGATCCCATCTTGAACGCGGCGGCGCGTGCCGCGCTGGAGCGCGCCGAGAAGGAGGCGTTAGCCGAGCAACTTGACTTCACCGATGTCGAACATTTGCTGTTCGGTATCCTGACCGCGCACCACAGTCTCTCTCTGAGCGTCATTGAAAGCTTTGGCCTGACATTGATCGCTATCCGTGAACAGATAGCGCAATTGAAGCACGGTGATCGCTCGCACCTCATACTCACTGTCCACTATCAGAGCCGTTACGAGGCTACACCAACGCTGAATACCTGTAGCCGCGACCTGACGATGATGGCCCTGCATGGATTGCTCGACCCGTGCATCGGGCGCGAAACCGAACTGGAACAGATCATGCAGGTGCTTTCACGGCGCACTAAAAACAATCCGGCGCTACTCGGTCCGGCAGGCGTCGGCAAAACAGCACTTGTGGAGGGACTGGCACAACGCATTATCGAGGGCGATGTGCCAGAGCCACTCCAGCACGCTCGCGTCGTGGCTCTGGACATCGCCATGCTCACTACCGGCACGCGCTTTCGTGGCGAATTTGAGGAACGGCTGCAACGCATCTTGCACGAAATCACAACAGCAAAAGACGTAATCGTTGTACTGGATGAACTTCACCTGCTGACCGGCACCGGCGTGGCCGCCGGTTCTATCGATGCGGCCAACCTGTTCAAACCGCTGCTGGCACGTGGCGATTTTCGTTGCATTGGCACCACAACGCCCGATAACTACCGCAATAGTATCGAAACCGATCCCGCACTCAAACGACGTTTTCAACCCATTTATGTACACGAACCATCTTCTCAGGAAACATTGGCAATTCTGCGCGGTCTACAGGAGCGCTATGCCAGCTTCTACCGTGTCACCATCAGCGATGAGGCGCTAGTCGCGGCGGTACAACTCTCCGAGCAGCATGTGAATGGACGCTACTTGCCAGATAAGGCTATCGATCTGCTCGATGAGGCGGCAGCACGCAAGCGTGTACAGTATAGCAGCTATCCGGCAAACATCTATAGTAGCCAGGAACAACTGATCATTGCACGCCGACAAAAAGAGCAGGCCATCGCGCGGCATCATTTTCCAGACGCGGCCCGCCAACGCGCTCTGGAGCATCAACTGATGCGCCAGCTTGAGCAGGAAAAGTTACAATGGCAAGCACACATACAGTCTCAACAATCTCAGCCCATACTAAACGCCGAGGACATTATTGCTGTTGTCACAGCCCGCACGGACATTCCTGTCGCATCAGCATATGCAACCACTGAGAAAAGGCATTTTCTGCTCCACCTGGAAGAGCAACTGCATCAGCGTATTATCGGCCAGGATGAGGCAATCCAGGCAGTTGCCAGAGCCGTGCGCCGCGCCTACAGCCCGGTGCGCGAACGACGTCGGCCCATCGGTTCCTTTCTCTTCGTCGGCCCAGGCGGCGTTGGCAAAAGCGAACTTGCTCGTGCGCTTGCCGCTACGCTGCTACATGACGAACACGCGCTACTGCAACTGGACATGTCGGAATTTATGGAACTCCATCACGTCGCGCGTCTGATCGGTTCGCCCCCCGGCTATGTCGGTCATGAGCAGGGGGGACAATTGACTGAAGCCGTGCGCCGCCAGCCCTATCGTGTCATTCTCTTTGATGAAATTGAAAAGGCCCATCCCCAGGTGCTTGACCTGCTCTTACAAATTCTTGAGGATGGCAGCCTGACCGATGCACGTGGGCAGATAGTCGATTTTCGCCATACCATCATCATTCTGACCTCTAACATCGGCAGCGTCACGCTTCAACAGCAACCGATGGCCTTTTATCATCACCAACATCACACGCAAAGTCGGCAGCATTATCGCACCATATTCACGGAAGCCGTCAAAAGCACATTCAAGCCAGAACTGCTCAATCGTATTGACGAAATTGTCATCTTCCAACCACTGGAACGCGAGCAACTCCGAGCCATTGTCGATCTGCTGGTTGAGCAGACTCAGCAGCGCATGAAAGCGCGTTCTATCACGCTCACCGTCAATGCCTCAGCGCGTCAGTTGCTCGTCGAACGTGGCTATGATAGCCTGAACGGCGCACGCGCCCTTCGCCGCACCGTGCAACATCTCCTGGATGATATGCTGGCTGAAGCCATCCTGCGCGGAGATTTATGCACCGCCCAGAGCATCACTGTTTACGCAGAGGGACAACAACTAAACCTGAGTATCAATACAGAGAATGCGCTGAAAAAGGCTATTTCGTTTTGAGCATCTTTTACAAAACGAGCGGAAGGTACGCCCCTACCCTATATGACGACATCATTCCTGGCCCTTGTATAGGGCAGAGTCGTACCTTGCGCTCGCCATCCTGCCCTCTTTGCAAAAATCTATCCTCATCTTCTGCCGTACCATCTTATGGATGTGAGATGATATAATAAGGTCTGTGATCAACATCATCCAATACAAACGAGCATTAAAGAGAAACGCATGAACAATGTATGGATACTGTTATGGAGAGGGTTGCGCTTACGCTGCCCTGTCTGTGGCAAGGGCAAGCTTTTTCGCGGATTCTTTAAGATGTACGAAGCCTGCCCCGTGTGCCACTTCATCTATGAGCGAGAAGAGGGCTACTTCACCAGTTCTATGGCCATCAACATCGTCATTAGCGAGCTGATTGTCACGGGGCTGGTGGTACCCTTTGCTATAGAAGCCGGTCTCAACCCACATATTCCTTTTATTCCCATTATGATCCTGGGTAGCCCACTACCGATCATCCTGCCGATACTGTTCTACCGCCATAGCCGTAGCCTGTGGATGAGCCTGGATCATCTGCTCAACCCGCCTGAGTACGTCTACCGAGCGGACGAACATAATCTCCCTAAAGATGATCAGGCCATCGTGTGAGCCTGGTATCCCTTGTGGGCCAGGTTCACGCGAGATTCTGCCATTTTGACCTACCCCAATTGTGTTTCATCCCCCTCATATATTGACAAAGCAGGTCGCTTTTCGCTACATTAGAGGAACCGCTAGCGGTGAGACTGATTGATTTTGCGGCGTAGGAATGGGAGGTTGAAGCGACAATGGTCCAATGTTTGGATAGAGATGACTGTGGTTTTCAAAACAGAGATAGAACGCGCTTTTGCGCCCACTGTGGTATTCCACTCAAAGGTACGTTCCTGAAAGCCCGCTACGAGATACAGGCCCTGGTCAGCAAAGAGAGAAACACGGTGACGTTTCAGGCCACTGATCGTCATACCAACACGCCGGTCACTGTTCGTGGCTTGCATCCCAAAGGGAGCGACGAAGCGGAGCGCGAAGGCTTCTTGCAGGATGCTGAACTGGCAATGTCGCTCTCGGCAGATTTGCAGGAGCCTGGTAGCATTCGTGTTATCGATGCCGGTCAGGACGGGACATTCGTTTTTCTGGTGAAATCGGCCTATGAAGGGGTGCCGTCCACCACACATAGCGTGCCTCGCCGCGTCGTTGTCCGTGTCGGCAACAGGCTCATTCAGCCCACAGCCCCTGGCGCGCTCCAGGAGGACAATGGAGACAACGAGGATATGGCAACTCAGATACGGATTGCCGTTCCCCCCCGGCGTACCGATGCATCAGTGCGCACGCCTTTGACCCCCATTCCTGAAGTCATTGCTCCGTTGCAGCGCGATTGGCTCACGGAGGGGCATCAGGCGTATATGCAGCAACACTATGAGGCGGCACTTTTCGCCTATGAACAGGCTATTCTGCAGGACAAGACATCCATCGAAGCGTGGCGTGGCAAAGGCATTACACTTCTCCACCTGCAACGCCCTGGCGAAGCGCTGCAAGCGTATGAGCAGGCATTGAAATTGCAGCCGCGCGATCCCGGCCTCTGGACGGCCCGCGCCAGCGCGCTCCACGAATTGCACCGCTTCGAGGAAGAGATGGACAGCTATGCCCAGGCTCTGGCTTTTGATCCCAACTACGTCTATGCATGGAGTGGGCGCGGCATGGCCCTGGCCGAAGCAAATCACCTGGAAGAGGCACTGCTGGCCTTTGATCGCGCCTTGCTGCTTGATCCGAGTCAAAGCGTCATCTGGCAGGCCATGAGCGATACTCTCTACAGCCTGCACCGCTACGAGGAGGCGCTGATTGCCATTCATCGCGCGCTAGAGCTGGATAGCACAAATGTCGCCTTCCTGGATATCAAAGGTAACATCCTGCGACGCATGCGGCAGCCCGAACAGGCGCTCTCCATTCACGAGCAAGCCTTGCAGTACGCTCCGCACAACGCAACGCTCTGGTTTGATAAGGGCAATGATCTGCGCGATCTGCACCGCTTCGCCGAGGCCCTCAGCGCCTATGACCAGACGCTGGCTCTTGACCCAAAGCTAGCCGGGGCGTGGTATAATCGGGGTAATGTGCTAGCGGCCCTGCATATGTATGAAGAAGCTCTGGAATCCTACACTCAGGCACTCCTTTATGATAGCGGGCTGCTCTCAGCATGGTATAATAAAGGGAGCTTATTACATAAGCTACAACGTCACGAGGATGCGCTGCTCGCCTTTGATCGTGCGCTGTCTATAGATGCCCACTACATTGCAGCATGGAATAATAAAGGCCTCTCTCTCTTCGCATTGGGCCGCCTGGACGAAGCGTTAGCTGCTCTCGATCAGGCTACCTCGTTTGCACCTGAAGAACCTGATGCCTGGTATAACAAAGCCGTCGTGCTGGAGCAGCTCGGCAGAAAGCAGGAGGCATTGACCTGTCAGGAGTGGGCGCGCTCCCTGGAGCAGCAGGCACAGCATGCAGAAACCTGACGGGCATGTTGTTCAAAAACGACACGACGACTAGTCACGATAACGCGGAGGAGGGAATGCGACGCTGCGCCGATAAGACCGACTGTGGATACCTCAATCGGGACAGCGATGTATTTTGTCAGGCATGCATGCTACCGCTTTTAGGTACAGCTCTGGCAGGACGCTATGTGGTTGAAGCGTTGATCAGTAAAGGTGGCTATGCTGCGGTGTTTCGCGGCATCGACCAGAAGCTCTCACGCTATGTCGCCATTAAAGTGCTGTTACCCAGCAAAACAACCAGCAGTGAACACGAACACTTCCTGCGCGAAGCGCGCATCGCGGCGGGTCTGGATCATCCCAACATCGCCCCGATTCTCGACTACGGCAAGGATGGGCCGTGCGTCTTTCTGGTTATGCCCCTCTATACCGGCGGCTCGCTGCGCAATCGCCTGGCAGACGTCAATGGTCCGCTGGTTGCGCATGAAACGATTCATCACTTCCACCAGCTTGCCCAGGCACTGCACTATGCCCATACGCGCCCGCGCCCGGTCATCCACCGCGACATCAAGCCTGAGAATATCTTAATCCACCAGGAGGATTACCGCCTGGTGCTTACTGATTTTGGCATCGCACGCGCTCTGGAACCTGGAGCGCGCGTGGGCAAGACAATCACAGTACGCGGCACCGTCGGCTACATGGCCCCGGAGCAACATGCCGGTATTGTAGACCCGCGTAGCGACCAGTATAGCAGCGCCGTCATCCTCTACGAGATGCTCACCGGCTATCACCCGACCGACGCGCTTAACGGCAACATCCCCCCCGTTTCCTCGCTCAACCCCGACCTACCGGTGGCGCTTGATAGCGTGATTGAGCGCGCCCTGGCTATGCGCCCGGATGAACGCTTTGCCGATATGCTGGAATTCCTGTATGCCTTCGATCAAGCCTGCCGCGCCACACCTCCCGCTAAAGTGCAGGTTCCGGCCCAGAGCGCACCACACACCACTCGCAACAGACGCACAGGCTCGACACCGGTTTCCGCCAATACTGCCACCAATAAGATACAGGCCGTTGGGAGACCCGCCGTGCGTATCACTCCTGCCAACACCACCAGCGTGCGTGAAAAATGCCGTGAGGGCGATCAATATCGGCTCCAGCACCAATATACCCTGGCGCTGCAAGCGTATGAAGAAGCGTTGCGCATGGACCCTGAAAATTTCTACGCCTGGAACGGCAAGGGAACCGCCCTCTACAATCAGGGCAACTACCGTAAAGCCTTCGAGGCCTATCAGCGCGCCACGGAAATCGACCCCAGCAACGCCGTCGTCTGGGTGAGTGCAGGGCTGGCCTTGCAGGCCCTGCAACGTCATCAGCAAGCGCTGGTACATTTCGAGCGCGCCCTGACGCTCGACAACGAGTACGTCATGGCCTGGAATGGACGCGGCGATGCACAACTGGCGCTGAACATGCCAGAAGAGGCCATTCTTTCCTACGAGCAGGCACTCTCCTTCGATAATATGAGCTTCCAGGCATGGAACGGCCTGGGCAACGCGCGCTATATCCTGCGCGACTTCAATGGAGCCGTTGAAGCCTATACTCGCGCCTTGCTCGTCAATCCACGCAGCGCCGTCGCCTGGAGCAACAAGGCCGAGGCACTCATGCACCTCGGCCATAATCGCGCCGCTCTCGATGCCCTTAACGAAGCAACCGAGATGGATCGCGGCTATACCCGCGCCTGGAACCTCAAAGCCGACGTCTACGAGGCACTGGGCAATCACCAGGAGGCGCAGAAAGCCCGCCGCCGTGCCAAACCCTGGGGTTCCAGTCTGCCAAATTAGCCCACCGACCGCTATTTTTTTAGCGCCAGCATGCGTTCCAGCGCGACCCGCGCCCAATACGCCGTTTCCTCGTCAACGCTTACCTGGTTGATCACCTCACCCCGCACCAGCGCTTCCAGCACCCAGGCCAGGTATGCCGGATGGATGCGATACATGGTGGAGCAAGGACAGACCACCGGATCGAGACAGAAGATCAGTTGCTCAGGATGGGCCTTTGCCAGTCGATGCACCAGGTTAATCTCCGTGCCCACCGCCCATTTGCTGCCAGCCGGTGCACGCTCAATCTGCTCAACGATATACTCAGTCGAACCGAACAGATCGGCAGCATCCACCACCTCGCGGCGGCACTCAGGATGCACCAGCACCTTGATGTCCGGGTACTCCGCGCGCGCCTTCTCAACCTGTTCCACGCTAAAGCGCATGTGCGTGGAACAATAGCCCTTCCACAAAATGATCTTCGCATCTTCCAACTGTTCTACATCTTCATCCATCGCCAGCGGGTTCTTTGGATTCCAGACCACCATCTGCTGCTCTGGAATACCATAGCGCAATGCTGTATTGCGCCCCAGGTGCTCGTCTGGGAAGAATAGAACACGCTTACCGCGTTGAAAGGCCCAGCGCATCACAGCAGGAGCATTAGATGACGTACACACGACGCCGCCATTGCGCCCACAAAACGCCTTGAGATCAGCAGCAGAGTTCATATAGGTGACAGGCACAATATTTGCATCCTCACCCAGCATCTCGTGCAGCACTGTCCAGCATTCTTCAACCTCGCCAATATTCGCCATATCCGCCATCGAACAGCCAGCCGTAGGATTGGGCAGAATCACCTTCTGATGCGGCGCACTGAGAATATCGGCGCTCTCGGCCATGAAATGCACGCCACAGAAAACGATGTAATCGGCATCGGGCCGTCCAGCCGCCTGCTGAGCAAGCTTGAACGAATCGCCGCGAAAATCGGCATACTTGATGATCTCATCGCGCTGATAGTGGTGGCCCAGAATGACCAGCCGCGTGCCCAATGTCTGCTTGGCGGCGGTGATGCGCCGATCCAGTTCCTCACCATCCATCTCAGCATACATCTGGGGAATAACATCGCTGCGTCTGGAAAGATCATGCTTCACGCGCGTATGCGGTCTGAGCAGGGGCAGGACGCGCTCTTCCTTACTTTCTGCGCACTCAGATTGAATTGCAGCCATCGCTTCTCTCCTTCCATAGGGATCGTCTCTCAGGAACCGATCAGGCAAACTCCAGTGAGATGTCGAAATTGGGTGCCGAATGGGTTAAGGCACCCGATGAGATGAAATCTACGCCGGTCGCGGCCACGGCGGCTAATTTCGCGGGGTCAGTACCAATATTGCCGGAAGCTTCGATCAATACACGAGGGGCTTGCGCACGGATCAGTTCGACGGCAGAGCGCATGGTGGCAACCTCCATGTTATCCAGCAGAATCACATCGGCCTGCGCCTCTAACGCCTCGCGCACGTCGGTCAGCGTCTCGCATTCAACCTCAATTTTGAGCAGGTGTGGTGCCTGACCACGCGCCGCTTGCACCGCCTGCGCCACGCCTCCCGCCGCCTTGATATGGTTATCCTTTATCAGCACACCATCATGCAGGCCAAAGCGGTGGTTTTGTCCGCCCCCCAGTTGTACCGCTGCCTTCTCCAGCGCGCGTAGCCCCGGCGTCGTCTTGCGTGTATCTAGCATACGCGCACGTGTACCTTCGAGCGCGCGCACACAGCGATTGGTCTGTGTGGCAATACCGGAGAGATGTCCTAGAAAGTTCAGCGCCACGCGCTCGGCGCTCAGGATGGAGCGCGCCGGGCCACTGATATGGGCCAGTACCGCGTTGGGACCAACATGACTGCCCTCCGCCACCAGCATCTCGACCTGCACGCGCGCGTCGAAGGTGCGGAACACCTCAGCCGCGACCATCAGACCAGCAATCACGCCCTCGCGCCGCGTAACAATATGCGCCTCCGCCAGTTCCTGCTCCGGCACCGTGCTGAGTGTGGTAATATCGTTCCACGCCCCATCCTCTTCCAGCGCTGCTCTGATCAGTTCAGTCGGTACTCTATACATGCGCCATCACCTCGCTAGCTTCCTGCACAGGTTGCAAGACATAGTGCAGATGCGCTAACCGCTCATCGCTCTCCTGATAGTCGCTACGCCAATGACTGCCACGACTCTCGCGGCGCTGCAACGCTGCGATAATCACCAGTTCAGCCGTATGCAGCATATTAATGGTTTCTTGCGCACGCACAGCACGTTCGTAAGACCAGGAATGCACTGCTTGCTCGTGTTTGCTACCAGACAGTTGCTCATACAAGGCATGGACGGTAGCCAAAGCGCTCCGCAAGCCCTGCTCCTCACGAATCAACGAGACATCCTGCCACATCACTTCTCTGAGTGTGTGCCGGATTTGCTGTATAATTTGCTCATCTGCACTACAGGACGATCTATCATGTTTAAAAGAAATTTGATAGGGAATTGCTACGATACTACGAGCATGCTGTGTAAACGACGGCATCGACCGCGTACCACTCAAGCTATCGGCTACGCGCAACCCGTAGACCAACCCCTCTAATAAGGAGTTGCTTGCCAGTCGATTCGCACCATGCACTCCTGTACAGGAGACTTCACCGACGGCATAGAGTCCGGCGCGCGTCGTGCGACCCCAGGTATCGACCATCACACCACCCATGCAATAGTGGGCAGCAGGGGCAACAGGCAGGAGATCGCTGGTGAGATCAAGGCCATGACGGCGACAAATGGCAGAGATGGTGGGGAAACGCGCATGCATCTTCTCGGCAGGCAGGTGACGTAGATCAAGGTATTCGTATCCTACCCGCTCACGCAACATCTCGCTAAGGATAGAGCGCGCCACGACATCGCGTGGGGCCAGTTCAGCTTGCGGGCTATAGTGCGGCATGAAGCGTTCACCGGCATGATTGCGCAGATAGGCCCCTTCACCGCGCACTGCCTCGGAGATCAGATGTGAGCCATCATCAGTCACTAGCACAGTCGGATGAAACTGCATAAACTCAAGGTCGCTCAGGGCCGCGCCCGCCTCCCAGGCCAGCGCCAGACCATCAGCAGTGGCTCCGAGCGGATTCGAGGTGCGCAACCAGAGATTGCCCGCGCCGCCGCTCGCCAGGACGGTTGCCGGTGCGCGTACCTGCCACACGTGTCCATCGGGCAATAATGCCTCAACGCCACAACAAACATCCTGCTCAACCAGCAAGCGCTGTACAAAACTCTCCTCATACAGCGTAATCGAGGTACGCTCACGCACGGCTTTGACTAGCGCCTGCTCAATGGCCGCCCCGGTGGCATCGCCACCAGCATGTAACACTCGCCAGCGCGAGTGTGCCGCCTCTCGTCCGAGCAGCAGACCCTCCACCGTCGCGTGCGTGGCCTGCTCGCCCGGTGGCACCTGATCAAACTGCACGCCCATCTGCATCAACCAGTGTACCGCCGCCGGGCCTTCTTCTACCAGCACGCGCACTGCCTCCGCATCACACAGGCCCGCACCCGCCGCCAGCGTATCCTGAAAATGCAGTTGGGGGCTGTCATCCTCGCCGACCGCAACCGCGATGCCGCCCTGAGCATAGCGCGTGTTGCTCTCGCCAAGCTGGCCCTTCGTAAACAAGGCCACCCGCATCCCCTCCGGCAGACGTAGCGCGGTCGAAAGGCCCGCGATGCCGCCCCCCACGATCACCACATCAAACTCGGTATGGCCTCTTTGAGATTGTCCCATGTCGGCTTCTCCCTTGCATTAGTGTACTTTCCACACTAACTAAGTGTACAAAATACACTTACATGGCAGACAAAAAAGAAAAGGTGTACTCTTCACACTAACCTTTATGTGGAAGTATACCAGGGAAATGTGCTAAAAACAAGGGGTTTTTGTCCTCTGTAGGGCCGGTTTACCACGTCTACGTACCCCATTGCCCGTCAACTTCTGCTACGCGGATGCGATAAATCGGCCCCTATAGAGGATTAAGGGAACAACACCAGATCATGCAAATGCATCTACAAACTCCGTTCCCGCCGGATACACGGTAGCTTTACCATGACGATAGATGGTTACATCGCCCTGGCCATAAACGTGCCAGCCTGTCCGGTGGCCCGCGCTACCGTCGTCGATCATGCCGGTACGCTCGTCGATGCCGAGCAGCACGGCCTCTGGCAATAGTTGGGAGAGATTGTGTGCCCAGCCTTTGCCAAAAGTGTCGTGATGGGGAAGCACACAGGCATTGGGAACGAAGTTCAATCCTTGCACGATACGCCGCTGTGAAGGGTCAAAGTAATACTGGCACATCACCATCGCACCCGCGCTGCTACCGGCAATCACCGCGCCCGCCTCGTATGCCTCGCACATAGCCTGATAGCTGGCACTGTTCGCCAATGTCTCGCCCAGATACCCTGTAAAACCGCCGAGCATGTAGATCAGGTGTGCCTGACGGAGTTGCGCGACGATGACCGGATCGTTCGCGGAAGCACGATCAACCAGAGGCAAAGACGCAACGTTGGTTGCGCCCAGCGAGCGAAACCAGTTGACGCCATTGTTTCCGGCTCGTCGATGATTGTTGTCGGGGGCAGCGGCTGTGGGAATAATGCGTACAGGAGCATCGAAGCCACCCGCCAGCACCAGCGCGCGAAGGTCAGGTTCGGCCATGCGTCCACCGAACTCGGCCCCGCCTTCTAAGACAAGATAGCCCGTCATAAAGTTCTTCCATCAATCCCACACGGATGGGATAATAAATTTTAACCATCGAAATCGGCGATCTCGTAGGGGCGTGATTCATCACGCCCCGCTCGCCCGTCAGGCCCCTCTCAGGCCATAATCAAACACGCCCCGCTCGCCCGTCAGGCCCCTCTCAGGCCATAATCAAACACGCCCCGCTCGCCCGTCAGGCCCCTCTCAGGCCATAATCAAACACGCCCTGCTCGCCCGTCAGGCTCCTCTCAGGGCGTGATTCATCACGCCCCGCTCGCCCGTCAGGCTCCTCTCAGGCCATAATCAAACACGCCCCGCTCACCCGTTAGGCTCCTCTCAGGGCGTGATAAATCATACACCGCTCGCCCGTTAGCCTCTCAGGCCATAATCAAACACGCCCCGCTCACCCGTTAGCCCTCTCAGGCCATAATCAAACACACCCTGCTCGCCCGTCAGGCTCCTCTCAGGGCGTGATGAATCACGCCCCTACGGGATGAGGCCAGTGCCGGTTTCGGGGGAAAAAATTCATAATCCCAGCCCTATTTAAAACTATCGATTAAGCGCTGCCCTACATTGTAGCGCACGGGAACATTATGACGGTAGAGCGTCACACCTCCCTGCCCGTAAATGCTCCAGTCAACCCTTCTGCCAGCTTCACCGTCATCGACGATGGCGGTCTGTTGGTCAATGCCCAACACCACAATCTCTGGGATGGCGCGCGTCAATCTCTCTACCCAGCCAACACCGAAGAGGTCATGATGTGGTAGCACGCAGGTATTGGGCAAGAAGCCCCAACCGGCGGCAATCTGGCGCTGAGCGGGCGCAAAATAAAACTGGCAGAGCAGCATGGCTCCCGCCCCGCTACCAGCCAGCACCGCTCCTTTCTTATATGCATCGCGCATCGCCTCCAGGCAGGCACTTCCTTGCAAGGTGCGATGCGCGTAAGTCACAAAACCATCCGTCAAATAGATCAGGCGCGATTGGCTGATATAATTCGCCATCCAGGGATCGTTGGCCGAACGCTTGTCCGTCACCGGCAACACCTCAACTCTTTTAGCCCCCAGTTCACGAAACCAGAGCCGTGCCCGTGACCCCATTGTCTGATAACGCTGGTCAGCCGCCACCGCCGTAGGCAAGACGCTAATCGGCACATTCAAGCCACCTGCCAGCTCTATCGCACGCAGGTCCGGCTGCTGCATAACGCCCTGAAATTCAGCGCCGCCAGCTAGAAAAAGATAACCCGCCATGATTGCCTCGTAGCTCCTCTTCTGCGTGTCAGGACGGCCTTCCCTGGCCGTCCACAACTCTACAAAAATATACAGATGAGATACTTAAAGCAAACGTATCAGACCGATGAGATATTGTCAAGAAACAAGCAATAATTCGCCGGGCGAGCGCTTGACGCCTCACGCTTTTCCAGATATGCTTGTTGTATCAAAGCGATTCTCTACATTTATGCCAGGAGATTCTCTATGCCTCAACCCTCTACCGCCTACCGCCTGATGCCGGAGGTCAAGATTCGCCGCGAGTCTTTCGGTGGCATCCTCTATAAATATGGGTGCGCGGATCGTGGCGCGCTCTCGTTCATCAATTCTCCGCAACTGATCGATTTGCTGATCGAGAGTCAGCAGCAGTACGATGGAAATGTCAGCGCCGCTATTGCGCACAGGCGCTATTCCGAGAGCAGCAAACAGAAACTCTATGCCGCGCTAGACAATCTCATCGAGCGCGGTTACATCCAGCAAGAGATATAATCGACTTCGCAACATGTATGTCACGAGAGGAGTTCTTCCACAATGACGGATTTTGTGCGTTTTATTGAGCGTTCTCCACGCCATATCGGCACTATTCATCCCCTGGCGCTGAATGCGCTGCAAGAGGCGGGCACACCTGCACCACAGCCCCCTCCAACACAGCGCGGTTCACAGCGCTTCCTGCAAGGTGGCCTTTCGGCCCCGATTACCGTCACGTGGGAGATTACCGCCGCCTGCAATATCGCCTGCGTCCATTGCCTCTCGGCCTCCGGTCGCCGCCGCCCCAACGAATTGACTACAACGCAAGCGCTGGCGCTGGTCGATGAACTGGCCGATATGCAGGTCTTTCAGATTCACTTCGGCGGTGGCGAACCTTTCATCTATCCAGGCATCTGGAAAGTGCTGGAACGCTGTACCGAACGCGGACTGGTGATGTGCGTCAGCACCAACGGCACCCTGATTACGACCGAACGCGCCAGACGCCTCAAACAGTTCAATCCGCTCTATTTCCAGGTCAGTCTCGATGGTGGCACAGAACGCACCAACGATAGTATACGTGGCAAAGGCGTCTTCACACGTGCTTTGCGTGGACTGGAACTGCTGGCTGCCGAGCAACATAGCCTGACGGTCAATTCGGTCTTAACGCGCCACAGCTTCTATGAGTTAGATAGGCTCTATGAGATTGCCGTCAGCTTCGGCGCAAAATTGCGCGTCACCCGCCTGCGTCCCTCCGGTCGAGGCCGCGATGTGTGGGAAGACCTGCACCCGACACAGGAGCAATACCGCGAATTTACCGTCTGGCTCAGTGCGCATCCCGACGTGCTTACCGCCGATTCGTTCTTCCACCTCAACGCACTCGGACACAAGCTGGCCGGACTGGATACCTGTGGCGCGGCAACCGCGACCTGCTGTATCTGTCCTGAAGGCGAGGTCTACCCTTGCGCCTTCTTCCAGGCTCCAGAGTTCGAGGCAGGCAACCTGCATACACAAAGCTTCCGCAAAATCTGGCAGCAATCTACCCTCTTCGACTACTATCGTAAGATGGGTAGTGGTGCCTGCTCCGGCTGTGGCCAATACAACGTCTGTCACGGCGGTTGCCCCGCTACCAAATGGTTCGTGCATCAAAAGCTGAGCATCCGTGACCCCGAATGCGTACTGGCCTGACATTCCGCATGGACGTGATAATAAACCTTAACCCGTAGGTGCATGATTCTGAATTTTCACCAGCGAAGTAGGGGCGTGATTCATCACGCCCTGTTCGCGGCCTGACAGGCGAACAGGGCGTGATGAATCACGCCCCTACGGGATGGTACCATCGTCGATTTCGGTTAAAAAATTCATAAGTGTGTTCCTACAGAGCTTCGAACGTTAAAACTTATATTTTATGCTTTATCACCGGCACCAGCGGTTTCCACGTTCTATGCCGAATGCAGCCTTGCACAACGCCGATTTCGTAGGCACAATCATCGAGCAGCGCACAGAAGGCAAACGCGGCTACATTCATGCGCGGCTTCAAACGCACGTAATCAACTCCGATCACAATGGCACACATCAGCAAAAGGCATACCAGCAGCGGGGGTAGTAGCCACCCGATCAGCAGCGCGGGCAAGGTATAATAGCGCGTGAGATGGCGGCAGAGGTGATACATGTAGGAGAGATGTCCGCGTACCGTTGCCTTCAACACGGTCAAAGCTCGCAATGACACCCGTTGCGCCCTTAACGCTTTCAGCCGACGCTGCGAGCCGATCACACAGGTTATAATGGCTATAAGAAACATTCCAGCTTGCAGGAGCCACGAGGCGGGACGACGGCGATAGGTACCCTGTATGCTTGTGGTGATACTCAGTGGTGCGCTTGATGCTATACCTCCCAGGGTAGCAGAGGCAAAAAGAGAGGGTTCTGGCGGCAAAAACAGAACACGGCGCTCGACGGCATGGCGCAGCAGCAAACTGGCTTCGGATGAGGCATAAGCCATACGAGTGCGCAAAAACGCTGGCAGGCTGGTACGATAATCGTGGTAGACGACGCCACGGGGCAAATAGAGGATACTCGCCCCACTATCAATGATGCGACGACAGAAATCGACATCCTCTCCCAGACTGAGGTTGGCGAAACCACCCAGTTGTTGCCAGAGCGCGCGGCGCACGAGAAAATTGGCCGTTGGCAGATACGTCAGTGGCCCTTCGCGTTTGACCTGCTGCGCACGCTGCCCCATGAAGAGCGAGGAGCGCGCATCCTCGTAGCGTCCCAACAGACTCTCACGCTTAAAGGCACGAATCATCCCGCCGACTGCACCAATCGCCGCTTGCTGAAACGCAGGCACCAGTTCGCATAGCCAGTTAGACGAGGCGACACAATCGCTATCGATATAGGCCAGCAAGGCATGCTGAGCCGATGCAGCCCCATCGTTCCGGCTCGTGCCAACACCCACACGTCGCCTATGTCGTAGCAGTCGCAACGCTGTATTCGGTGGCAGCGCCTTCTGCATATAGCGCTCTACCATCGCACAGGTATCATCAGTTGAGGCATCATCAACCACGATGATCTCCAGCGCGGCAGGATAATTCTGACGCAGGAGTGATTGTAAACAACGCTCCAGTTCACGCGCGCGATTATAAGAGGGAATAATGACCGAGACAGGTGGCCACGTGGCAGGAGGTAGCGCAGGGCCAGCTTCCAGCAATCCACGCCAGCGCAACTGATCGCACAAAGCTTCAACACGCTTGATGGGCAACGCCAACATTTCTGCCAGTTGTGTACACGTCTTTGGCTCCGTACAAAGCTGTAAGAGCTGTGCCTGGGCAGGTTTGAGCCGCAACACGCGCAAAGGATAATCGCAGAGAGCCAGCATCTGTTCATTCTGTTGCTCAAGACGCACCCCATGTTGCAATACATATGCGCCCGCCGGTACTGTAGAAGTACGTTCACTCATGCCATCGTCTCCGCCAGCATCGACAATAATTGCCCCGGTAGCACAAATTCATAGTCGCGCTCTAGCTGCTCCATCGCCTTTTTGATCTCAGCTAGCGTAATATCCCATGCCAGCAAATAGATATTAAGAAAGAGCGGGCGCTGTCTATGTAAATATACAGCGCGCGTCACCTGTTGAACAATTTGAACTGCACTAGCGGCCAGACCCAGGTTTTGATAAACGGGTATTTTATCCTCTATATGCCAGCAATTATAGAAGAAGCCAGAGCCGCTTAAGATACCTCTTAACCCATAATATGACAATTCACGAACATATTGTCGCTGCTGCTCTTTCCCTGCGAAATTCATACCGGTAAGATAAGACGCGAAAGGAATGCCAATACGCTGTAAGATGTTCGCATCCAGCACACTCAGCACAGATAGATGCATAGCTTGCATCATTTGCCCTGTACGCTGCAAAAATGGGCTTAGCTGGCCCTTCGGCCAGGATGTGGGATACATGTAGCCTGCGCCACTTGGCCCGGCAACCAGTTCATCATTCGCGGTCATGCTATTGAGATAGTAGGATGCAAGAGCGGGAGCGGCTTCGTGCAAAACCGGTGAGATTGTCCAGCCCAGTGGGAAAGAGCCACGGAGCGGCTCACGCCAGAGTTGCCCCATGCGGTGCTGGCAATACTGAAGATTATCACCATCGCTGATAGTAAAAGAGACATAAACCTTATCTGTCTTGATCGCCTCCATGCCCGTTGTGGAGCGCGTTGTCAGTGTCGATTGGGAAAGAGGCTGTACCGCACTCCACACCTCCAGGTTCGTGCAGTAATCGCTTGCCAGCACCGGTATGGCGACAGACGAGGTGAGATTAACACCGGTTCCTTCATCAATAAACCAGCCGAGATGCACAGCGCGATACGCAAAACAGGCGAGAATCTGTTGCATCAAGTGTTGTTCGGAGAGCAGCCCCACGCTCAGGTCGGGCAGATAAGCGCGCGCATCAAGCCAGTAAATAAAGGTGCGCGTGGCAACCAGGTACGAGCGTAAATAATCAACAATGGTCGGATTGAGTCCGGCCACAAGCTGTGGCGAAGCGTCGGCAAGCAGGTGCTGGTACGCCCACGCATATGCCTGTAAGCGGCTGCGCCATTGATAAGCACGTAAATCGACCAGCACGGACAGTTGATAGCGCTCCTGCAACGCCTGAACCTGCGTTGGAGCCACGACCAGCGCATTCTTCTGGCCCGCCAGCATTGTGGCAACATTGATTGTATCGAGCAGCGCCGGGTCATAAACGATCATACCCTGTACGAGTTGCCGATGTGTCGTCAGTAACACTGACAATACCTCGTCGCCGACGATGTTGGGCCGCTCATGGGGGATCTCCTGTAAGCAAGATTGCAGCCAGAAAAGGTCGTCATCTTTGTAGATAAGATAGATGGAAACCTGCGTGCGATGAATCAGGCCCACCAGTGCGCTAAGCGTCAGGCGTGCATCTGTTGATGTCTGACGAATATCGTACACAACGAGTTGCTGAGGCGGCGAAAAAGCAGGGAGCATCCGCTTCTGCCAACCCGGCACATCCTCCGCATGATCATCTTTCTGCTGCATATTAATCCTCTCATGACTGCAATGCACAAATATGGTACGCAAAAATAGCCACCTGTATGGTGCTAGAACCCGGACGTTAGCGCTCACATACCGATCAACTCGGCTTTCTGAATGATATTGCGGGCATTTCTGACCACTGCCACGTCAATCATCTTGCCCTCATAAGCCACAGCACCCAGACCTTTAGCCTGCGCCTCGCGGTAGAGCGCATCGATAGCGCGGGCGCGGGCAACCTCCTGTGGAGCAGGCGAAAAGACCTCGTTGGCAATCTCGATCTGATTGGGATGAATAGCCCACTTGCCAACCATGCCCAACACCTTCGCACGCATACATTCGCGGCGATAGCCATCCGTGTTCTTGAAGTCCAGATAAGGGCCATCGATAGCATCGATACCGGCGGCGCGCGCGGCGATAACAACCTTGTTGCGCGCATAATGCCAGAGATCACCAGGATAGATATCCAGATCGTTGCCAATATATTGTGCGTCAACCCCTTGCGAAGCGCTATAATCACCAGGGCCGAAAATCAGCGCCTCCAACCGACTGCTGGCACGTGCGATCTCCTCAACGTGAATCATCGCCTCCACCTCCTCGATCAGCACCTCCAGGCCGATGGGCCGCGTGCGATGCAGGCGCTGCTCGATCTGTGTCAGTAGCACATCAACCCACCAGACATCACGTGCTGCCTTCACTTTGGGCACAATCAGCAGGTCTAAATACTCACCCGCCTCCTCTACAATAGCGATAATATCCTGATAGGCATATTCTGTACCAATATCGTTAATACGCACTGCACGCGTTTTCTTACCCCAATCTAACGTTTTCAGCGCGTGAATGACCTTTCCACGTGCGGCTACTTTCTCATTCGGGGAAACCGAATCTTCCAGATCCAGAAATACCAGATCGGCGTCGCTACTGGCTGCCTTCTCTATCATTCGTTCATTACTGGCCGGCGTCGATAATTCCGAGCGTCTCAAGCGCATAGCAGTTCTTCTCCTCTCTACAATCTCGTAAAGGCTGACCACGAAATCATTATAACAGACAAGGGTCTTCAGATAGCAGCAACTGGCAAACAATCATTATAGATTTGCCTTGCCGCCTATCCGGCCATGAGAGCCTCCCTATAGACATGCGTCTGTACAATATGGAACAATAAAACACTGTATGACGCATTGATAATAAAGAAAGAAGATGGCCATGAAACGCAAACGAGCTGACCGCATAGACTGGTGGCGTATCCTTCAGCGCCGTTTTGCCCTCACCCGTATTGAAGAGTCTTCCTTCAAAGGCTATGTAGCGCTCTTCTATATCGACAAAGTGATTGAACCGCTCATTGTCACACACGGCAACGAACGTGTGTGTCTGGCCAATAACGGCTATCAGTGGCTCCAGCACTTTCCCGACCACGCACCTTATGCGCTCACCTCCATCTTCAATGAGCAAGGTGAGCTGGTACGCTGGTACCTGGACATCTGCAAACGGCACTGGCTTGACGAACAGGGCATTCTCTGGTACGACGACCTTTATCTCGACCTGGATATTTCTCCTAACGGCCATATCAATGTCCTGGATGTAGATGAGCTAGACGAGGCGCTGGGAACAGAGGGAGTGACGCCTGGCGAATACGAAATGGCATGGCGCGCGCTGGACAATGTGATGAGTGCCATTGAAGCAGATATGTTCCCGCTCTTCTGGTTCTGTGAAGAGCATCGTCAGCTCCTGCTGCCCCTCGTCAAGTAGGTTTTATAGCAAAGCCTATCCACTGTATATTTGCATATGTATCCAAACTTTTTGCGGCTATCTATCGTATATGCCTGTGATAATTGTTTGTATAGCACGAGAGAAAAGATGCAATGTACAAAGAACAACTTATCCGCGAGGCGCTGGATTAGCACACAACAAGGCTCGATGGAAGAGCTTATGCTCAGCCAGATTAGCACATTGCGTGAGCAGATGGTCAGTGCACAGGCTCTGGCCGCTCAACCTGTGCCAGAAGAGCCACCGACGATGATTGGCCCCTGGGGAGCAATGCGCATACGACGCTAAGCCGCTTGCCTTTGCAATACTTTCTTTTATATACTATTGATGGCAACTGATGACATCTTTCGTCAGAGTTGCCATTCTTCATCATAAATGATAGAGAAGAGGATTTTGTGTTATGCGTCTGGGATTACAGGTTCCCAATTTCACCTGGTCAGACGACCAGAATCAGCTTGGCGATACCTTTGGCCTGATCGCGGAACGTGCCGAGCGGGCCGGTCTTTATAGTCTGTGGGTCATGGATCACTTCTTTCAAATCCGCACTGTGGGTCCGGCGGAGCATGAGATGCTTGAGGGGTGGAGTGCGCTGGCCTTTGCCGCTGCGCGTACCAACCGCATCAAGCTGGGCACAATGGTCACAGGCGTGACCTATCGCCATCCGGGCCTGCTGGTGAAAACAGCGACGACCCTGGACGTGCTATCACACGGACGTACCTATTTTGGCATTGGCGCAGCCTGGAACGAGCAGGAGCATCGCGGCCTGGGCGTACCTTTCCCCCCACTGGCCGAACGCTTCGAGCGGCTTGAAGAGACGTTGCAGATCGCGCTGCAAATGTGGGCCGACGATGAAAAGCCTTTCGAGGGAAAATACTATCAGCTAGAGCGTCCACTGAACTCGCCACAGGCTATCCAGAAGCCTCATCCGCCCATTCTGATCGGTGGTACAGGCGAAAAGAAGACATTGCGGCTGGTCGCCCAGTATGGCGATGCCTGCAACATCTTCGCGCGCCTGGGCCATGACGAGGTTAAGCGCAAGTTCGACATCCTGCGCAACCACTGCCAGACCTTCGGGCGACCCTACGAAGCTATTGAGAAGACTACGCTGGATAGCCTGTATATTACGCGCGACGGTCGCAATGGCAGCATGACCCCTGCTGCCGCAATAGACTACTTCGCGGGCCTTGCGGCTCTGGGCGTAGATCAGGCCATTTTCAGTCTGCGCAATGTGCATGAGGCCGAGCCGTTCGAGGTACTGACCACCGAGATCGTTCCTGCGGTAGAGAAAATCGTCCCGGCGGGACGCTAGCACGATATTGGGGCATGACACCCCTCATGGCTGTCATACCCCGATATTATATAATGGATGTTACATCTGTTTTTCCACTGTGAACCGTATTTTGCGCGAGAAAACCTTCTCGAAGAGATCGGCCTTCTCATAGGCGTTTTCCAATTCCTCATCGAGATCGGCCAATGCACGAATATGCAATTGAACCGCCCATATCGTTCGGTTGCAATGCGCTTCGTCAACATTCAGGCTCAACACCCGTCCATCATGATTATAGTCAAGCGCATCGGCTATACGCAGTAACGCAGCTAATACCGAGACGCGCTTACGCGCTGCTCGCCCAAGAGCAGCGTACTCCTCATGCTGGCGGCTGGGCAAGGCGCGCCGATGATAACGCGCAATACAGGCTATTTCATAGCGCTCTTGCTCACTAAAATCGGGCAGAGGCGTATCTTTAATCAAACGAAACGAATGTTTATGATGACGGCGCATCTCGACCATCATACCAGTATTATGCAAAAGAGCCGCCCGATCAAGCAAAAGCATTTCTCTTTCACCCATTTTATGTAATACCCGTGTTGCCTCAAAGAGTTGCGCAGAGAGACGCGCCACCTGACGGGCATGTGGCCAGTCCTCTACTAGCAACCCACCGCTAAGATACAATTCTTCAGCAGTAGGTTGTGTCTGCTGCCACCAACTTACATCCTCAAGCGAGTTTGATATCATTGCAGGTTCCCCCATCAGTGGGTAGATCGTTCCTCGAATACATTTACCTATCTAAAGAGATAACCACGCTGCCGAAGCTCTATCTCTATCCTTCTTGAAGAGCTGGGGGACAACGCTGTCACATGATACAGCAACGCAGCAAATTAACCACCTGACATTATGCGTTCAATGTCGCCAGAACCTCACGACGAAAATCCCTGCCTTGCAAATAGTACCAATATTGCCTAAAATTAGCGTACAATTTTTCACGCTGAGCTTGCAAACTTGACAATAAACATTCCAGACCATAGCGTTCCGTTGCATCTGGCAACGTTTGGGGATTGAGCAATGTCGCCACTAACGCAGGTGGCAAGGCTATATCCCCTTTCCGGCCTTTTTTTCCTTTTCCGGCTTGCAATAACATATCTTCATAAGCCCTGCCGCTATCCTGCCCCCCCAGGCAAAGCCGCAAGAGCGCAATCACGACATCATGATCGTGCAATTCGCCCAGCATATCTTGCAGGCGCGTTAGCTCCTCAATCACCGTCGGCGTCTGAGCAGAAAGTACAGCGGCAAAAAGCTCCAGAGTATAACGCAAACGTTTCGCAGTAATGCGCAAATTATGCAGTTCATGGACAGCATAGGGCTGATCTACAAAGCCGCTCCATTGATACAGATCATCAAGCCTGGCCTTGACGATCAGATGCACATTATCGATCAATGGTGCCTGGGAAGAGAGACCTTGAACGGGGCGTGCTTTGGCCATCATTCCTCTCCTTCCGGTAGACAAGACGCAAGTTGAGCCAACAGCGCATCTCCGTCAAGACGCAGCAGCAAGGATTCCAACGCCCTCTGCTGCTGCTGACGATACTCCTTCAAGCGTGCGATAAACCAGTGTATGCCTTCTCTGCGCTCATCGCCTATCTGAGCAAGCTGTTCTTGCAAATGCTGAATTAACACATCCACATCACGCGCATTGCCGAGGGCATTTGCCAGTTTCTTGACGCTCCGATAGCCCTTCCGCAGAGCTTTCGGGTCGCAGAGCGAAGCATAAGCATCTAAAGCAGCCCGCAGACGGCGCGTGGCAACCCGCATCTTATGCACCGCTTCCGGGTCTTCATTGCGTAACACCTCATCACGCCATTCGAGCATCTTCTGCGCGCGCTCGATGATTAACTGTCGTCCAATCTGCGTAAAGCTTGCGTCGCTGGCGACCAACTCATCAAGCGTGCTATCATCAGCGTATGTTATCGCCTCTGACCACTGCTCCTGCTGCTCGACCTGGGCCACTATCTTTGCCTGCCATTGCTCCCCATAACGAGCATAGGCCAGCAACGTGCCTTCGCGGATACCGTGAGGACTGACGCGAATCTCGTCAAGCTGGAAGTGCTGCATAAACGCCTGGATAATGCTGGCCCCGGCGGGAAGAATCAATGCTCGTCCCAGTGGTTGTTGAAAGCGGCGCGCGATCTCCTCTGCCGGTAACGCATAGAGCAGTCCCTGGCAGCGCAACAGGTCATCGTAGCTCATACGCTCCTGTGTTAGCTCCACTCCGAAGGCCCCGTGCACCAGATAGAGCAGCGAATTTGCGCTACCACCGGTGACAATCAGCACAGAAGGTACCTGTTGCAGGTGAATACCTTCCATAAAGGTGTGCAGGAAAGTCTGAGCTACCTCCAATTCATCGCGCGTCGGTGGGTCAGAGGGGAGATAGCGGTCATGCAGCCAACCAGAGCCAAGTGGGAACGAGGTGCGCCACAAAATCCGCTCGTCCTCTGCCGTCACCAGCTCGGTACTGCCGCCGCCAATATCCATCACACCGATCAGATCGGGCGCGTGAAATTCGTGGCGTAGCGGATACGTGGCTCCCATAAAGGTTAGCGTCGCTTCGACCATGCCATCGACCAGCACCATCTCCAGGCCGGTAGCCTCTTTGACCACCTTGATAAACTCAGCATTATTACTGGCCTTACGAATCGCCTCGGTTGCCACCACTAAAATCTTTTCCGCGCCATGCTGCTCGGCCAGCGTCTGGTACTGCCGGATAGTGGCAATAGCGGCATCGCGTTTCTGTTCTGAAATCGCTCCCGTCGCCGTTACACTCTCGCCAATGCGCACCATCTCCACTTCATCAGCGAGAATAGTGAGGTCGTCAGCCGTGCAGTGTGCCACGACAATATGAATTGTATTGCTTCCCACATCAATTGCCGCATAGATAGGCGCGCTCTGCTCAGACATGCTATAAGCTCCTCAACACACGGGCACACAACATCCCCCCTGGCTCGCGTACCTGATGGTTACGCGCGCCACAGGGAACCGAACGGAACAGGTACATACTAAGTATAGCACGTGGATGATAATCCATGCGCTGCACTGAGGAGAGGAGAAGCAAGCAAAACTGCTATCACCCCCAAAAATTGGCCCCAGAGACTATTGACAAGGCGCAAGAGATACTGTAGTATAGTGCGTGTCCAGGAAATGGAAGTCAAATGAGCCGAAGTGGTGAAATTGGTAGACACGCAACGTTCAGGGCGTTGTGCCTTAACTGGCATGGGGGTTCGAGTCCCCCCTTCGGCACTGATGAGATTTTTCAAATCGTCTCAAGCGGCCTGTAGAGCCGCTTGAGGCGTTTGGCTTTTGGGGATAGGAGGGGTTTGACAGCAATTTTGACAGCAATTTCAAATTCTTATCCAAATTGGCGTTCATCCCTCTCTTCTGGGAACTCATCGTTTCCCGTTTCCTTCTGCTCGGGCGGTTCTTGCAGTGCATCATTGAGCTTCGCCATTGCATCTTTCTGCATGCCTGGTAAGACATGGCTATAAATGTTCATCGTCATACTGATCTGGTTATGCTCCAGAAGCTCCTGGACCACTTTAGGATGTACACCTAAGCTGAGTAAAATGCTGGCTGCGCTGTGTCTCAGGTCGTGAAAGCGAATAGGAGGGAGTCCTCCTCTCTTTAGCAGGGTTTTAAATCGATCCACAACCTTCGATGGATTGAGCGGAGTCCCGAACGCGGTACAAAAGACGAGATCCAGGTCCTGCCACTGAGCGCCGCCTTTAACTTTGCCTCTAGCTGGCGCATGCGATGCTGCTTGAGCAGGGTGACGACGATTGGTGCGAGCAGAATGCTCCGCCGACTCTTCTCGGTTTTCGGCTCAGCTTCGATGTATCTGTTGCCTGGCCTGCGTGTGAAAATGCGTCGAACCTGGAGTGTGTTTGCGAGAAATTAATATCTTGCGATTTGAGTGCCAAGATTTCACCTCGCCGCATTCCGGTGGTAATCGCAAGGACAAAAAGCGCCTCCAGTGAATGCCCTTTAGCGATGGTCAGAAACTGTTGCGCCTGCTCCATCGAGAGCGGCTGAATCTCATAATGCCTTCGACGCGGTGGTGAAACTGCATCACAGACGTTGCGGGCAAGGAGATTGTAACGAACAGCATCATCCAGGGCTTTGTGAAGCATCGCATGAAGGCCATTCACAGTTGTCGAGTGGAATTGCCCCAGAAAAAAGGAGAGATCAAAGTTGGATGCTCGCTGTGTTCAGCATCATCAATGAAAGTACGTTTTGCCTCAATGGCATCGCCAAGTCGAGCTGACTTCTCAGGTGGTGTCAAGGCCGCTTCGCTTCACCTTGACACCACCTGAGAAGTCAGCTCAGGAACATAATGTGCCATTGAAGCGAAAAAATGTGCAGGGCTTTTTTCTCTCATACACAGCCACTACGGTCTTCCACCGATGCGTCAGGCCGTTGGCAGTGCGCGTGGCTTGTCGATTCTTCCTCCTTCCCCGCTGTTTTTGCCTGCTCAAAATGAACAGGACTCTGATACTGCAACGTCGAATGGAGCCGGAGAGGATTGTAGAAGCACTCAATATACTCAAAGACGGCAGAACGCGCCTCTTGTCGGGTCTGAAAGCGCCGCCGGTTGGTACATTCTTTCGCCAGCGAGGCGAAAAAGGACTCCATCGCCGCATTCTCCCAACAATTGCCAGGCCGACTCACGCTGACTTCGATCCCCAGTTCCCGCAAGGCCGCTTGATAGCGATCGCTGGTGAACTCCGTTCCCCGATCCGAGTGATGCAAGAGTCCCGCCTGTGGGTGCCGCCTGGCCACCGCCATACGCAACGCCAGTTCGACCAACGCGGCGTCTTCCGTGGCCGCCATCGCCCAGCCGACGACCAGGCGCGAAAACACATCCACCATGGCCGCCACGTACAACCACTGATCGCGCGGTCTCCACCGCTTTGGTATCGGTGCCCCACTTCACATTGGGGAGTTCAGCAGCAAAGTCCCGCTTGAGGGTGTTGGGCACAAAGCGAGCCTGCGGATCGCTGCTCGTCGTCGGTTTGCGCGTCCGCTTGACAGCGGCACTGATGCCCAGCTCATGCATCAACCGCGCAACCCGCTTGCGTGAGGTGTGTACGCCACGCGCTTTGAGGATCGCATGAATGCGTGGGGAGCCGTAGACGAGGGCGTCTGCTCCTGGTAGATCTGCTGAATAGGAGCGGCGAGCCTGGCATCTTCTCGTGCATGCTGGGACACCTCGCGGTGTTTCCAGGCATAATAGCCACTCTCCGAGACATCCAATACCTGACAGAGCAAGCGGATCGGGTACTCCTGGCAGTGCTCGGCAATGAATTGGAAGGTTACACTTGGCTGCGCGAAAAGATGCCGATAGCTTTTTTAGGATATCACGCTCCTGCCGCAGTAATTCATTCTCTCGCTTGAGACGACGAAGTTCCTCCTCCTGGGGCATTTGATGCCCACTGCCAGGAAAGGCCTGCTCCCCGTGTTCCGAGAACAGCTTACACCAATGGTGCAATGTACTGTCCGCAATCCCCAGATCGCATGCAATCTGCGCTAAGGGTTTATCGCTGGTTTTGGCTCGTTGAACGGCTTCTACTTTGAATTCTCGTGTAAAAGTTCTCTGGGTCTTCTGCATGGTCTTTTCCCTTTCCGTGGCAGTCCACTTCTTCAAGTTTACCTGCTCCAGTTTTCTGGGTCAAGACCAGAGTCTTGTGGCAACGAGGACCGGCAGATGCCCCCATTCGCGCCCAGATGTCGCTGCGTTTCGTAGATGGGCGTCCGGTGAGCAACCTCACGACGCAGTTTCTGGACTGGTGCTGCACCCAACTGGAGACTCAGGGGAAACGAGCGTGGCTGCTGATCTGGGACAACGCCTCCTGGCATTACAGCAAGATCGTCCGATCCTTCATTCGTGAACACCATCTCCAGGTGAAAACGGAGGGCAAAGGCGTGCGTATTCTGCCCTTGTTTCTGCCCAAACAAAGCCCCTGGCTCAATCCCATTGAACCCAAGTAGATGCATGGCAAGCGTGCCGTGGTTGAACCCAATAGGGTGCTCACAGCCTCGCAATTGGCCGAGCGCATTTGTGCCTACTATCACTGTTCGTATGAAGCTCATTTGTCTATCACGGAAAAGGTCTCTTGAGAATGCATTAGGAGCCGGTGTCCACCAGTCGGGGGAAACCGATCGCGGGGGGCGCATCACCAAAGAAGGACGCAGTGATCTGCGTGGGGTCATGGTCGAGGCAGCCTGGGTGGCGTCGAACATCATCCGCGACTTCCAAGCCCAGTTTGAACGCTTGGCCGCGCACATTGGCAACGAGATCAGCGATTGTGGCCATTGCACGAAAATTGCTCGTCGTCATCTGGCATGTCCTGAGCCAGCAGGAAGCCGATTGCCATGCGCAAGTCGAGGCGGTGACGCGTAAATTGCTGCACTGGATTAGTTGCACGGGAACCACTCCGGGCAAGAGACGCGACCGACTCCTGCTCTTGTACGACTATCTTGACCAGCTGGGTTTGAGTCAAGAGGTCGAGCAAATCAAGTACAAGGGAGCCACCTACCGGCAGTCTGAGCGGCAGAAGCAGCTCCGAGCGACCCAACCCAAGGGATGAGCAGTGGGATTCATCTCGCCGGGTCCTCCTCGTCAAAGTGAGAGACCATCGGATACGCTCGGGTTCTTCCACCTTGATCCGTGGGGAATTTTTCCCTTTTTTGACCGTGGGTGTGGTTGACCAGTCCCACCGTGACGGTTCTCTCAGCCAGTCGCGTGGGCGATCCCGCCCTTGACTGGGGTGAGATCGCCCACGCGACTGGCTGGAACGGGTCTTTCAGCACCCTCTCCCAAGCCTCAAGCTCGCAAGGATACTTGATGAGCCTGCGGCTCGCCTTTTTTCTAGAGGTTGACAAGGAGACACATTGGTGCGCAACCCGTGGGCAAGACCGCGTGAATCCGCAGGCTTCCATACACCTGGCGGTGATCCTGAAAAATCGGCTGGATCTCGGCGGCGATCCTGGCATCTTCTCGCTCGTACTCGCGCGCCGGACGCTTGATCCTCGCATAATAGCCACTTTCAGAAACCTCCAGCGCTCGGCACATCACCCGAACAGAATGTTTTTGCAGTTTTTCTACTGTAAAATATATTTTTTACTATTTTACGATAGATACACTTTTTCCAGATTCAAATCTTTGTATACGTTGGTCTCACTTTCTGCATGATCTTGATCCTTTCTGGGGAAGGCTTCTCCTCCCAGAGTACCAGACCACAACGCTGGGCGCTCTCTTCTGGGACGTGAGTATTGCCCCCACGGTTTGAGAAATCCTGAAAAATGTATACGAAAGCATGGACAGATCCCTGGATTCCTGCTACAATAGCTTCGTAGCGAAGATTCTTTTGTCAGCGAGGCGCAGCGTATGAAGCGACAAGCACATCCTCACCTCTCTTCTTCTGGAGAGGCAACCTCGACACCTCAGACTGACGAGCCCCAGACTAACGCTGCAAAGCATTCCGCTTTCCATGGGTTCCCAACGGGAACCATCACTTTACTCTTCACCGATATCGAGGGATCCACGCGCCTCCTTCGCCTGTTGGGGGATCGCTATGCCGACGCGTTAGCGGCGTGCCGTCGCCTGCTGCGTGCCGCGTTTCGGCAGTGGAATGGATGCGAGGTAGATACTCAGGGGGATGCCTTCTTTGTGGTTTTTGCCAGCGCTCTCGACGCGGTCTTCGCAGCAGTCGCTGCTCAACACGCGCTCATCGACCACGCCTTCCCCGCAGGGGTGCCGGTACGCATCCGCATCGGGCTGCATACCGGCGAGCCGAGGCTTGTTTCCGAAGGCTATGTGGGACTGGATGTGCATCACGCGGCGCGGATCATGGGTATCGGAAATGGTGGGCAGGTATTGCTCTCGCAGACGACTCGCGAACTGGTCGAGCACGTTCTGCCGGATGGCATCTCTCTCCGGGATCTGGGGGAACATCAGTTGAAGGACTTACCTCGCCCCACTCACCTTTACCAGCTCGTTGCGGCAGGTCTTCCTACCGACTTTCCGCCTCTTCAAACTCTCGAGACCCATACACAACGCGATCCGCTGCTCACAACCAAACTCCACCGGCCGCGCCTTCGCACCCATTTTGTCCCCCGCTCTCATCTGGTCAAGCGGCTGCAGCAGGGAACGGAGCAAGCACTCACCCTTATTTCGGCTCCCGCCGGCTTCGGCAAAACGACCTTGCTTGCCCATTGGCTTGCTGAGAACAGTCTGCCCGTCGCCTGGCTCTCACTCGAAGCGGAGGACAACGACCCCGCGCGCTTTCTCTTCTATCTGATTGCCGCTCTGCAAACCCTTGACGCTAGGATCGGAATGACCGCGCTCGCCATGCTCAGCACTCCGCAACCTCCGCCACCCGAGACCGTGCTCGCTGTGCTCATGAATGACCTGGCGGATCGGGATGGAGGTGATATCGTTCTCGTCCTGGATGACTATCATGTGATCACCAGCGACTCCATTCAACGTGGCATGGCCTTTCTCTTGGAACATCTGCCTCCTCAGATGCATCTCGTCCTAGCCACCCGCTCTGATCCCCCGCTGCCCCTGGCCCGACTGCGAGCCAGGGGGCAACTCCGCGAGGTGCGCGCCGCCGACTTACGCTTTGGCAACACGGAGACGGGGACGTTTCTGCAGGCCGTGATGGGGCTAGACCTGGAGGATTCGTCCATTGCGACCCTGGAAAGCCACACCGAAGGCTGGATTGCTGGGCTGCAACTGGCCGCGCTCTCCTTACAAGGCAAGGCCGATGTCTCTGCCTTTCTCGCCGCCTTCAGCGGCAGCCATCGGTATATCCTCGAATACCTCTCCGATGAGGTCCTCGCACGCCAGCCCACCACAGTGCAACAGTTTCTGCTGCACACCTCGATCCTGGAGCGACTCAGCGGGCCACTTTGCCATGCGGTGACGGGACAGGAGGAAAGTCAGGCGAGGCTGGAAGCGCTTGAGCGCGCGAACCTGTTTGTTGTCGCGCTGGACGACGAGCGGAGTTGGTACCGCTATCACCACCTGTTTGCCCAGGTGCTGCGCAACCACCTGCAGCGGGCAGTACCTGATCTGGTTCCCGAACTGCACCGGCGGGCGAGCGCCTGGTACGAGCAGCACGATTTTTCTGTCGAAGCAGTTCAGCACGCCCTGGCCATTCCTGATTTCGAACGAGCAGCCAACTTGATTGAGCCGATTGCGCTCTCCACCGCTTTCCAGGGTCATATCTACACGGTGCTCGGTTGGCTGAATGCTCTTCCCGAGGCCTTGATCTACACGCACCCCCGCCTGTGTGTCTACTACGCGCAATTGCTGACGCTCACTAATCGGTTAGAGAAAGCAGGGGCCCTCCTCCAGCAGGCAGGGCAGAATATGCAGGAGAAGATGCCTGCCGAGCAAGCTCGGATTATCCAGGGCTACATGCTCGATATCCGCGCGGATATCGTTCTTTTCTCTGGCGATATTCCGCAGGCGGTCTCCCTCGCACACCAGGCGCTCGCGCTGTTACCGCAAACAGAGGTGTTCCCTTACGCGGGTGCGTTGTCGACCACCATTCGCGCCTATCTGGTGAGTGGGGATGTGACTCCCGCCAGTGAGCGCGCAGTCGCAGCGGTAGAGGAGTTCATACGCGCCTCTGACAACCGGTTTTCAAGTGTGAGCAGCATCTGCCTGCTGGCACGGCTGCACACCCTGCAAGGCAGACTCCGGCAAGCAGCTGCCACCTATGAGCAGGTAGTGCAGGTCGTCCCACGAGTCGAGGCCTTGCAGGCCGCGTTCAGCAGCCTCTTCTATTATTTCGGTCTGGGAGATCTGCTGCGCGAGTGGAATAAGCTGGAGGAGGCTGAGCACCATCTGTCGCAGGGCATAGCGCTGATCAAGGAGGCACGGATGGTCGAGCCTTTTGTGGCCTCGCTCGGCTACACTGCCCTGGCCCGCCTTGAGCAGGCACGGGGCAATATTCCAGCCGGGCTCGATGCCCTGGATGCCCTGGCGCAAATAGCCGAGCGGCGGCATTTCGCTGCATATCTGGGTCCCCACGTAGCTGCCACGCGGGCCCAACTCGAACTGGCGCGGGGCAACCTGGCCGCAGCCGTGCGCTGGGCGGACGCCAGTGGTCTGTCTTCCGACGACCATGACCTGCCTTATCCGCGCGAGAGTGAGTATCTGGCCCTCGCGCGGGTACGTATCGCCCAGGCGCGCACCGTCCAGGCGCTTCCCTTGCTCCCGGAGGTCTTGCATCTCCTGGATCGGCTGCAAGCGTCAGCCGAAGCCAATACACGCGTAAACAGCGTGCTGGAAATCCTCCTGCTGCGCGCACTGGCCCTGGAGGTCCAGGGGAACCGCACGGCTGCCCTTTCTGTGCTGGAACGAGCGCTCGTCCTCGCCGAACCAGAGAGGTATATCCGACTCTTTGTCGACGAGGGAACATCGATGCTGACCCTTCTGCGCCTCGCCCATGGATCTAGTATCGTCCCAGGATATGTTGTCACCCTTCTGGCCGTCTTCGGTGAGCAGCCCACCTCTGAGCCTCCTCTCTCCGCATCACAACAGGCAAGCGCGCTTGCCGAACCGCTCACCGAGCGCGAGCGCGAAGTGTTACGTCTCCTGATGGAGGGTGCCTCCAATCGCGAGATTGCCCAGCGCCTGGTGCTGAGCATTAACACCGTGAAACGCCACGTCTACAACATCTGCGGGAAATTGGGGGTGCAGAGCCGGACTCAGGTGCTCGTGAAAGCCAGGACTCTCAACCTCCTCTAGCTCACCTCGCTTCGCCCCATCCCATCTTCACAAATCACCCGCTACCTACAACTTTGGTGTACTGTATCTCACCCGGTTCATCGACTACACTTCCATCAGACCCACCGATGAGGTGTCGGGAAGTGATCCGGGGTTCTCCTAGGAACCGTCAGGAAGCTTACCCGGGGCCAATCTCATCTAGAAATGGGTTGTATGAACTGAAGAGTTCAGGCAACCATCAGTTTTTAGAACAAAAGTGCTCTCATGCACGAAATTCCAAGGATCTTCGCTCCCCTCGGGAGAGGATGATCCGGTATGCCTGCCTCAGACAAGCGACAGGAACGAGAAAGGAGTGTCCGCGCTCATGAAGTGCCGCATTCGCATTAAAGGACTCCTCGACCAGTCCTGGCGGGACTGGTTCGAGGGATTGGAGATCGTGCAGGAGCAAGAGGGTACCACGCTGTTTTTGGGTTCGTTAGAGGACCAGGCAGCGCTCCATGGTATCCTGGCGAAGATTCGTGACCTCGGCCTGGATCTGTTCTCGTTTGAAATCAGCGAGGCGTTTCCATCCGAGCAGCACAGTGACCCGCGCTGAAACGATCTCCTCACGGATGACCCGAGCTGTTCTCACGAAGGAGCTTTGTGTAGCGCGGATCTCGCTGATTTCCTTCCCACCGTTCTTTTCGTTGTCTCTGTTGATTGTTGAAGGAGGAGAAACTACATGGACCCGGTCCGACTGTTCTCTCTCATCTCGTGGATTGCTTTGCCAACCGTGATGTTCGGCGGTCATTCGCTGTTGGGGTTGCTGGTACGCGGCAACCCCTGGCTCACTCCCTTTCGCGCGGCGTACTTCCGGGCTGGTCATGCCCATGCGGGAGTCTTGCTTGTCATGTCCTTGCTCTACTACATCTACCTGGCCCAGACCACCTTCTCGAGTGGCCTCAGGCTGCTCGCCTGTTGCGTGCTGCTGGTTGGTCTCCTCGCGCAATCGGGTGGGTTTTTCCTGCACATGCTGGTCGGGAAGCCAGGACGTTTTTCTACCGGAACCCTGGTCACGATCCTGGGTGCGCTGCTGCTGGCCTTCGCTGCCTTACTGCTCGCCTATGGCCTGCTCGTCGCGCGCTCCCTTTAACGGTCCAGTGTACCTGTTTCCTAAGAAGGAGGTTTGCGTTTCATGATGACCCTCATCGTGCTGTTCGCCTCATTGCTTGTCTTTCGCGGACTCGGCGTCCTGGGAGTGCCTCTGTTCCTGACCTGGCACGGCTCCGCTCTCTGGGCACTCTCCGTGATGGTCCTTTTTACCGCCAGCGCCCACTTTACGTCTATGAAGAAGGATCTCATCAAGATGGTGCCGACGTTTTTTCCTGCCCCGCGTCAGATCGTTTTTGCCACCGGTCTCCTGGAGATCGCCGGGGCTGTTGGCTTGTTGATCCCGCCGCTGCGAACGGCTGCCGGCATCTGCCTGGCCCTCTTGTTCGTGGCTATGTTTCCGGCGAATATCAACGCGGCGCAGAGGCAGGTCCCCCTGCGTGGCAGGCCAGCAACCCCTCTCTGGCTGCGCCTCCCCATGCAAGTCCTCTTCATCGCTCTCGCGGTCTGGGCCGCCCTAGGATAACGGAGGTCGTCAACGATGCTACTCCATCGAGGAACGCTGGCCCTGGTCCTCTCGGCTTGCGTTGAGTAAACTACATTGCTGAAAAGAAAAGGAGTCACAAGATGACCATTCAACCTTTCACCATTGCCGTCCCACAAGCTATCCTTGACGACCTGCATGCGCGCGTGGCCCGAACCCTCTGGCCCGATGAGGCCAAGGGATCTGGCTGGGCATACGGAATCAGCCTGGCGTATATGAAGGAGGTTGCTGATTACTGGCTGCATCGCTATGACTGGCGCACACACGAAGCGGCGCTCAATCTCTTTGCTCAGTTCAAAGCGGAGGTCGATGGAGTAGGCATCCATTTCATTCACGAACGCGGCAAGGGACCCAATCCAACCCCCTTACTCCTGCTCCACGGGTTTCCCGATTCGTTCTATCGCTACCATAAAGTGATTGATCGGCTCACTGATCCGGCCAAATATGGAGGGGATCCTGACACGTCCTTTAACGTGATTGTGCCCTCTCTCCCCGGGACGGGTTTTTCCGACCGCGTGGCCAGGAGTGATGATGCGAACGCCGACCTCTTTGCCAGGCTGATGCGTGATGTGCTGGGCTACGAGCAGTTTGTTTCGGCTGGCGGGGATCATGGAGCCATCATTACCCAGGCCCTGGCACGCAAGCATCCAGAACGCCTTATCGGAATCCATCTGACGGATGTGGGCTATCCCGATCAGAATACCGACTTCTCACAGCTCACGCCTACCGAGATGGAGATGGCCCAATGGGTCCAGCGATGGTTTATGGAGGAAGGCATCGGCGTCAACATGATCATGGCGACCAAACCCCTGACCCTAGCCTACGGTTTGACCGACTCGCCGGTTGGACTGGCGGCCTGGCTCATCGGCTATGGTAGCAGCGGACAGCACGGGAAAGAGGAACTGGAAACCCGTTTTCGCCGCGATGAATTGCTCACCAATGTCATGATCTACTGGGTGACAGGGACCATCTACTCAGCCGCTCACGCCTATTACGAAAATATGCACCTTGCCAGTGGCGGCAATCTCGGCAAGAGTGAAACGGTTCCGGCGGCGGTGGCCCATTGTCCCTACGATCCGCCCCTGCCTCGTGAATGGGCTGCGCGCCAGGTCAACCTGGTCCACTTTACCGAATTTCCTCGTGGAGGTCACTTCATGGCCTGGGAAGAGCCGGAGCTGTATGCAACGGATATCCAGGAGTTTGTGAACGAACTGCGTCAAGAACATCCCGTGAGCGCTCTGATAGAACCTTGAAGTGGTTGGAGAGAGCCATGTCAGATGAGCAGCATGGGCAGAAGTTCTCGCTGCTCATCTACGGCAGGGTGAATCACCAGAGTACTCTGGCAAATCTCTGGGAGAGAGTGCAAATGTACACGAAAGAGGCACCACCGTCTCCATCACTCCCGCCACGTCCGGCAAAGTCTGCCTGCTAATATGGTCATCGCTGGACAGGCACGCCCTGTGAACGACCCCAAAGAAGATGCGCTGGTGCGCCGACTGGTTGGGGCAAAGTATCGCGCATCGGAAGGGGATCTGAACGAGTGGCTCAATAGCGCGCTTCCGGTGGCAGTTGATCTTGTCAAGGCCGGTGTACTCGCGAGCCGATTTGGAACTGGCCGCCCTGCCCTGGTTAAACGAACTCCAAAGAACAAAATCTACGAGTGCCGACAAACAAACGCTGACCAAACTGCGCCGGGATCAGGTGATCCCAACTCCGACGAGCAAACGCCGCTTACCGAACGCCGATGGGCGATCCGCCAGTGACACTCAGAGCCGCTTCAGGTGGCGCCGAGAGGCCCGTCTGGCGCTCTTTCATCTGGTAGCTGCGGCCATTGATGGCAATCACCTCCGCATGATGAAGCAGCCGGTCGAGAAGAGCTGTGGCGAGCACTTCGTCCCCTAGCAGCGCGCCCCACCCAGCAAAGCTGGTGTTGGAGGTCAGCATGATCGACCCATGCTCATAGCGCGCCGTGACCAACTCAAAGAAGTGACGAGCTTGCTCCGGTGACAGTTTGGTGGAGCCCACCTCGTCGATGACCAGCAAACTGGGCACAATGTAGCGGCGCAGGCGCTGCCGTTGTAACCCCGGATGAGCAGCACTCTCTAACGTCTGAGCAAGCTCGGCAAGCGTGGTAAAGAGCACAGAATGGCCGACGGCCAGCGCTCGATCCGCGAGCGCCAGGCTCAGGTGCGTTTTCCCGGTGCCAGGAGGTGCGAGAAAGATGACATTGGGGCAGGTTCGCACAAACGAGAGATCGGCCAGCTCGCGCAACCGGCGCTCGGAGAGCGAGGGTTGGAACGAGAAATCGAACCCGTCCAGGGTCTTTTTGGCAGGAATACGCGCACTCTTGAGTCGGCGGGCCATCGCCTTCTGTTGGCGGCCATCCAGCTCCGCAGCCAGAGCGCGCTCCAGGAAAGTCTCATAGGTCCACTGCTCGGCCCTCGCGCGTTCGAGAGCCTGCGGCAGCTCTGCTTCCAGATAGGTCAGATTCAGGTGGTGGTAGACTCCTTTCTTCATGCCAGCGCCTCCTGCAACAGCTCAAGGCCGCAATACAAGTCGTATTCCGAAAGCGCCCGGCTGGCGACGTCGGGTGCCGGTTTCTGGTGACCCAGAGGCGCAGGAGAGCGGCGCGTTTCCGAGACCGACGCCACTGCTGCCCACTGTTCAGGATGGGTCACGCTTTCTTGGGACTGAGGCCGCTTCTCAAGCGAGAGTACCTGAGCGCCTGCCGACCAGATGGTGAGCCCCCCCTTGCGCTCGCGAACCTGCACATATTTGCCCGCCAGTTCCAGTTTGCCAGGCAGGCCATAGAGCACCCCGTCGTAGGAGACATAGCCATCCCAGGTCACTTTGCGCTCTTCGGTGGCGAAGCGTTCCCAGGCATCGTCCTGGGGCAAGGGCTGCAACTTCTCCTCCGCCTGCCGCTCAAGCGACCGCACATGGGTCGTGCGATGCACGCGGCTGTTGATCCGCTCGCACCATCTATGCGCCTGGCAATTGAGATCGTCCAGATCCGTGAAGCTCACTCCTGCCCAGAAGCTCTTCTTCGCGTGGCTGACCGTGCGCTCCACCTTCCCTTTGGTCTGAGGCGTGTACGCCTTGCAAACGCGCGCCGCCACCCCAATGGAGACCATAAAATCGGCAAAGCGTGGATTCCAGCGTGGTTTGTTCTCCTCCCTTTCCAGCAGCACACTCTTCATCCGATCAGTGAGGGCCACCTTTGTCAGTTCACCGAAGTACTCGCAGGCCTCCATGAAACAGCGAATGAGCGTCGGGGTATCGCAGCGCTTCACAAAGGTGACGAACCGCATGCGGGAATAGCCAAGAATCGCGGTCAATCCATAGTATTTGTGCGTCACGCCGTCCTGCTCGTACACGAATTCTCCCCAGTCGAATTGCATTTGCTCGCCAGGCTTCGTTTCATAGCGCTGGATCGGCGCGTGGCCCGCTACCGCCGGTCGCAGGGGATGCACATGTTCTTTCAGAATACTGATCCCTCCGGTGTAGCCCAGCTTGTGCAAGCGCTCGAAGATGACCTCGCAATTGGTGCAATGGTCTTCCGTCATCCATTGCTTGATCTGCTCTTTGAACGGATCTAGCTTGGAGGGCCGAGGTGGACGCGGTTTCGGGATCACCGCCTCCGGGTGCTTCAAAGAGTTGCGCACCGTCGTCCGCGCGATGTCCAACTCCTGAGCTATTTCCTGCACAGACTTCCCCTGTGTATGAAGATCATGTATCGTATTCACTGTCTGACTCCTCAGCATGGCTGTTCTCCTGAGGTTCTGAATTTGATGTTCCTCAGCTTACAGCCTGTTTGGGGGTCGGTCAATTCTTCACCGGCTCAGTATACTCCCGGCGCTAATAGCTGTACATCATTGGTCAATGAATCGATGAGTGGAAGTTGCAACTCGCCGCTATGCGTCAACGGAAGAGCTTTGCTGATGGGGGTAGATTCATCGCGTACAGCACGGGCAATGGCTTCCAGGTTTTGCTGTAACTTGTCCAGATACATTTGCCAGCCAATCTCGGGGTCAAAGCCACCCAGTGGCCCAAACCAGTATTGCTTTGTTGCGAGGGCTGTATGATACCACCAGGTCGTAAAAGCGCGCGAGGTATCGCCTAACGGCATCAGTCCTAATCGCTTATACTGATCTATGGCCGAACGGGACATATCGGTGTCACCATAACCAGGCTGATAGGTGGCCCAGTAATGCTCTACTTTTGTAGCAATCCACTCATCGAGCAAAGGATAGGCATTTTCTCCACGATAGCGGAAATCGGTTAAGTAAATAACGTGATTGAAGCCTGGAGCTTGCCAGGTCACTTCAGCCGGATCAATGCCAAGCACCCGGCAAATCTTACGGTAGCCCGCAAAGCCGTGGCAGAGGCCAACCACTTTCACACCGGTTTCGCGGGTCATTAAGGTACAACCTTCAAAGACTGGATTGCTGGATTGGATGAGCCAGGCATGCGGGCAAAGGCGCTCCATGTCGTGTGCAACCGAGAGCATCATAGCCAGTTGGCGCTGCATAGGAATCTCGCGCACACCACGATAATAGCCATGCCCCTCAGCCAGATCTCGTTCAGCCTCCTCGGCACCATGTCCACCAACAAGCGCCATATTGATCACAAAATCGGCGTCAACCAGGGCGGCTTTGCGCTCTACGCTGCGCTCAAAGTGTAGGTCAACGCCCAATTCTTCGACGTAGCGTTGCGCTAGGCGATAGACAAGATCAAGACGTTCCTCATCGATATCCATAAAACAGACACTGCTGCCATGCAGGCTCTCAGTGAGGATCAAATCACGCACTAATCCTAGTGAGAACTGCGCACTCCCTGCGCCAATCACCCCAATCTTCACCGCTTTCGACATGTCTCTCTCCTTTCTAAAAAGTATTGGAGCTTTGTACCTGTCAACCTGTAGTAATGTCATCTACTCTAGCGCTTTTATGCTTTCCTTCTAAAACAGGAAGAGCAAGCTTTCTTTCTGCTATTGTAACTAATCTAAACATGATATGTCAATATTTGCAAATCACTTGCAAATATCAAAAGTCAAGAGTATAATAAAGAAAAATAAGCTGCGTGCTGAGAATGGAGACATGCTCTCTTGCCATCTCGCTTAAGCAAAGAAGCCAGGCTGTGATATAGTACACGGGGGAGAAATTTACCATGTGTAGGAGAACTATATGGTAACGACGAAATCTTCTAAAGGGCGAAAGACAAAAAATCAGACTATCGAACGTGCGATTCCGATTCTACAATGTTTTACGGCTGAGAAGCCGCATTGGACGCTTGCTGAATTGAGTGAACAGCTTGATATGACGCCCAGTACCATCTATCGCTATATTGCCGCCTTACAAGATGCCCGCCTGATCGAGCGAGATGAGAAGCGTGGAGGCTATCAACTGGGTCTGGCTGTAGTTGAACTGGCGTATATCGTTCTCAACCAGATGGAGGTACGCAAGCAAGCATTGGATGAGATGGAGGAGTTGCGCGATGAATTTGATCTGCTTGTCAATCTCGCTGTCCTGGTCGAAGGGGATGTACTGCACGTAGCACACTCTGTACCCAAGAAATGGCCACGTTGGTACACAACCGTGGGACGGCGCGCGGTCGCGCATTGTACCGCACTCGGCAAAACCTTACTGGCCTATCGGCCCTGGGAGGAAGTGCAACAGATTATCACCCAGTATGGATGGCGACCCTATACCCCATCCTCTATCCAGGACTTTCCACGTCTCCAGGCTGAACTGGCAGAGATACGACAGCAAGGGTACAGTATCGATAACGAGGAACGCAGTGTTGGCACCGTCTGCTTGGCTGCGCCGATCCGTGATTACTCAGGAACAGTCATCGCGGCTTTGAGCGTTACAGGCAAGGCGCAAGAATTAACAACAGAACAACGTCCACGGATATTAGCACAGGTCATAGAGGCAGCGAACCGCATCTCATTCCGACTGGGCTATCATAATAGCTCTGCTTATTTATAAAAGCCCAGGCTCCTCTTCCTTGGTGGAAGACTTCGTCGCATAGAAAGGGTATCTTCATCATGCAAAACACAGGAGAGTCGCCCATGCGCCGGGAGCGCACCACCAACGATGAAAAAGAGTAGAATGGGCCTGGACGGTCCCAACGCCACAAGATCGGTTTTCTTACTGGTGCCTTTGAGCCTGAAGGAGAGTCTGATCTGGGAACTGGAAGGCACCACCATTTGTCGCTCTCAAAGGGATTGCCTGGCGAGAAGCACGTAGAGGAGAATCTTGAACAGGAAGTTCCCCGTGGACCAGCAGAGAGAAACGCGCGAGCAGAGATGAAGGAGCACCTCGATGGAATTGGTCTATGAACGATGTTGTGGACTGGACGTGCATAAGAAGATGGTGGTAGCTTGTCTGATTCTCCCCGATGAGAAGGGAAAGCAGAGCAAAGAGGTTCGAACGTTTCGGACCACGACTCAGGAGTTACTGCTGCTGCGAGACTGGCTGGTCTTGACGGGCTGCACCCACCTGGCGATGGAAGCGACTGGGGTCTATTGGAAACCCATCTACAATGTGCTGGATGGTGCCGTAGAACTGCTGGTGGTGAATGCGCGCCACATCAAGGCCGTGCCTGGAAGAAAGACCGATGTACGCGACGCGGAATGGATCGCTGATCTGTTGCAGCATGGGTTATTGACCAGCAGTTTCATTCCTCCCGCAGAGCAACGCGAGCTGCGTGAGTTAACCCGCTACCGAACGAGTCTGGTGCAGGAACGAGCGCGAGCGGTCAATCGTCTCCAGAAGACGTTGGAAGATACGAACCTGAAGCTGGGAGATGTGGCCACCGATATCCTGGGCAAGTCGGCACGAGCGATGTTAGAGGCTCTGCTTGCCGGGCAAACCGATCCCGCCGTGCTCGCCGATCTGGCGCGAGGACGGCTGAAAACGAAACGTGCGCAGTTGGAAGAGGCCCTCGTTGGGGTTCTCAAACCACACCATCGCTTTATGCTGACCGAACACCTCGCGCTGATTGATACTTTGGATGAAGCTATTGCACGTGCCACGCACGAGATTGAAGTGCGCATGGGTCCACCTGACCCATCTCCTCAAGAGCCGCAGCCTTTGGCAGAAGAGGAATCACAGACCGGCGACCAGGAGCAAGAACCGCAAGAGAAGCTGCCTCTGGCTTGGGATGAGGCCGTGCGTTTGCTGGATAGCATTCCTGGGATCAATCCACGAGCGGCGCAAGGCATCCTCGCAGAGATTGGCACGGATATGCGTCGCTTTCCCAGTGCGCGACACCTGGCCTCGTGGGCGGGCATGTGCCCTGGCAATCATGAAAGTGGAGGCAAACGGCTCAGCGGCAAAACCCGCAAAGGCAGTCCCTGGTTACGCCAACTCCTGGTGGAAGCGGCCCATGCGGCAGCTCACACCAAGAACACCTATTTGTCGGCTCTTTACCGACGGATTGCTTCTCGGCGAGGGGCAAAGATTGCGATGATCGCCGTCGGCCACGCTCTTTTGGTGATCATCTATCACATGCTTTCTGAGCATACTTCGTATCTCGACCTGGGTAGCAATTATTTCGATGAACGCGATCGGCAGTCTACTGAAAAGCGGCTGGTACATCGCCTGGAAAAGCTCGGCTTCCAGGTTTCCTTGCAGCCTGCTACTCAGGTCGCTTAATCGCGTTAGGCATACTTATTTTTCAGAGGAGAAAAAACTGGTTTTATTGACAGGGGCGACGGGAAACGTCGGCAAGATGCTTCGCCCTTATTTGCAGCAAGAGTATCGTTTGCGCTTACACACGCATCGACGCTCACTAACCCCCTTAACACCTCAAGAGGAATGTATCCAGGCTGATATCACAGACCTTACAGCCGCCATGCGTATGGTTGAAGGAGTAGACGCTGTTAAACGTCAATTAAACAGGACCATTGGCGACAATTAAATCTGCCGGTTAGGTCTCACCAGCGACAACTCAATCTGCCGCTTCCTGATCACCAGCGACAATAACATGTGCTGGTTTCTGTGCTTCGGCTTTGACTGTTGCCCGTTGAAGTTTGCGTTGATTGTTGGCTTCAGCCGCACGATAGCTTTCGATTTCCATCATGTCGAGAATGACAGCATGGTGTACGACACGATCTATCGCTGCCATGGTGGTCATCGGGTTTTTGAAGATTTGGTTCCACTCGCTGAAGACTAAGTTGGTGGTAATGATCACTGACTTGTTCTCATAGCGCTCGGAGAGGAAGGTGAAAAGAACTTCCATCTCATCGCGGTCATGCTGACCATAGCCGATGTCGTCGAGAAGCACGCAGGCAAATTTGTCGAGTTTGGCGAATTCTTGTGGCAGCCGCAGATCACGCTTGGCGGCGAGCAACCGTTGCACCAGATTGGCGGTAGGAGTCCACAAAACCGGATGGCCCTGCAAAATCAGCTCGTAGCCGAGTGCCGCCGCGATATGGCTTTTCCCAACGCCTGGTTTCCCTGCCAGAATGACATTCGTGCTGGAAGAGAGAAAGCCTCCCCCTTCGAGACGGTCAATCTGAAGTTGCAGTTCTGGCGTGAGCTTGAAGAGATGGAAAGTGCGGAGAGTTTTGTCCTGGGGCAGTCCCGAAGCACGCAATAGCCGTGAGATACGCCGCTGGGTGCGACGAGCTCCTGCAAAAAACGCTCGTAGGCGGCGCGGCTGGAAAAATCACGCGTCCATCGTGCTCGCAAGGCTTGATCGACGGCCTCTTTGAAACGATGATGAGATTGTTCCACATCGCCGTTTTCATGGGCCACGCCCGTATTGTTCCAGCTTGGCTGCATGCTGTAATGCTGCATGAGCGCCTGGTAGCGAATGGTTCAGTCGTCTCGATCCTCTTTGCGTAATGTGCGCACAGCAGCACTTAAATGGTCGGTACGATGGTGCTCTGGAACACCTCCAATTTGCCACAAAGCTTTTTCGATCCCCTCGGCCAGGGCCTCGAACGTTTCGCTAAAGCAAAGACTGACGGCTTCGACGTTGGAGGAGGTGAGCACAAAGTGGTAGACCATGTGCGGGAACGGTTCTCCAGCGATGGTGACACTCAGTCTTCCATATGGGTACAATCGGATTGGGCACGCTCACCGGGCTGGTGCCGTTGTGGAAAGATCACTTCCTGCTCTGGCCCATACACCGCACGCCATCGAGCAATATGCCGTTGCAAGGTCCGAATTTGTGTCGGTCGATAGCGGTCTGGATGTCGCTCGCAGAGCAGCGCAAACAAGGTGGACCCTTGCAGGGCTGGATCGCGTTTGAGCTGTTTGACCACCCACTCCCAATCTTCCTCGAACGGGTTCGCACGCGTCTGCCAGTCATGAGGGCGCTTGAGTGCAGATGGAAGCTTGCCCGCTTTTTCATAGGTGCGGGCGGTGCGCTCGCTCATCCCTGCACGTGCAGCCGCTAGCCGTTGGGGGGTACCTTTTCGTCTTTCTTGCATCAAGAGCTTCACCTCGGTATCCTTTTTCATAGGACACTCACCTTCATAGCAGTTGATGAGTGCCATCGTAGGTCATCAATTTAGCTCCTGTCTAGATTGATGGCCTGAAATTGTCAGAGGTGATCAGGATCATTGGTTGCGATTTCTGCATCGGATTTGCCTCAAATGAGGCGTGTTACAGCACAGCAATTTATCTTGAGAACCTCTGCGCATGACAAAAACCAAAAAGTGCTTCGCCTGCTCGTCTGTCATCTGTTTTGGAATGGGTACCAAGACCTCTGGTGATTCTTGCGAGCTAGCGCAGGCTCGCCCTCCCCTACCTCCATGCCACCTCCACCGGGCGAACCTGCTCCGCTCGCATCCTCCGCATTTCGCGCTTCTCTGCCCCTGGTCACCCTACCACCACCTCAATCAATCGAAATGCGGAGGCTTGCCCCCATCCCGCCCCCGTGTGTGGATCGTCTCTGGGCGGGTGCGAAGAACAGGTCAAAAGCGGCAATTTTAATTGACCACACCGGCAGTTCTAATTATCGTTCAACAAGCTCCTTTTCTTGCAGAGTATCCTGATCAATCGGTTCCAGATACGATACGAGGGGCACCGGATTTGCTCTTGAACATAGGCCGAGAAAGAAAATATGTCGAACTAAAAATTAAAAAGCAT
>Ga0080006_1156357_pt1 | contig 79686 bp, 77 predicted proteins | sample RS3BMetagenome_FD_69209 | JGI IMG/M metagenome (GOLD analysis project Ga0080006, IMG submission 69209) | Ferric oxide microbial mat and aquatic microbial communities from Rainbow Spring, Yellowstone National Park, USA - RS3B (SPADES... ... | reverse complement strand
CTCGGGTCCGCCGGGACATGCAGCGCATCCTAGCCCTTTGGACCGGCGTGTGCCCCATTTGCGAACGGCCCATTCCGCGCCGTATCGCGCTTTCTGGCGGACCTTAACGGAGTAATACTAGTAGTCTGTTCACCAAGTAGGACACTATGCTTGTGCGGGGCTCTCGTTCTCCGTTAGGGCAAGCAGGTCTTCAATCTGATACTTCCACTGCGGCTGGGTGGGCGTTTCGTTGATCAGGTCCCAGTAGGCCAGCATCCGTCCGGCGAACTCGTCCTTGGAGTCCGCGCGGATGCCGCGCAGGACGGAATTGGCCATCTTGCTGAAGAGGTTCTCCACGAGGTTCAGCCACGACGCATAGACAGGGGTGAAGACGAACTCGAAGCGCCCGGGGCGGGTGCGGAGGAACCCTTGGATCTCCTTGGACGTGTGGGCGCTGTGGTGGTCGCAGACGATGCGGATGCGCTTGTCCTGGGGGTAGTAGGCGTCGATCTCCTGGAGGAGCTCGATGAATTCCGTGCTGCGGTGTCGATCCCGCACGATGCCGTGCACGTGGCCGGTGGCAAGATCCAGGCCGGCGAGGAGAGACAAGGTGCCGAAACGCACGTACTCGTAGTCCCTGCCCATGGCAGGGTGCTGGTGCGGCACCGGCGGCCGATCCGGGTACTTGGATCGCAGCACCTGAACACCGCGCTTCTCGTCGACGCTGACGGTCACGGTCTGCGGCAGAGGGCTGCCGTCAGCCTTCTGCGCCTGCTGCAGGGTGATCTCCTGGTACACCGCCAAGATGACGGCCTTCTTGAGATCGAACTCTGGATCGCGCCGTGCCAGGTAGTACTGCACCCGGTGGGGATGAAGTTCATTTGCCGACAAGATGCCGTGGATGACGCTCTTCCCTGCACGGTCCAAGCTCGGGTAGCCCGCATCGATGGCATGTTCCCGAACATGCTTGGCCAGAAGGCTGATGGTCCACTGCTCATGTGGGTATCCCAGTTCGGTCGGCTTGCGACAGGCGAGGTCCACCACCCAGACGCGAGCATCATCGTTGATCCGGGCCGGCCGGCCCGAGCGCGGCAGATCCTGCAGTGCCACGCGCACGCCAACCGTCTGCACCTTGGTGAGACAACGGTTGACGGCTGACATGCTCATGCCGGTCTGCTTCGACAGGGCGCTGAGCGGCTCACCGCCCAGATAGCCCAGGATGACCTGGGCGCGTGTGTGAACGCCGTGACTCACCGTGCGCGACTTCGCGAACCTGGCCAGCTCCTCGCGATCGGCGTCCGACCCTCAGCTGAAGGATGATACCCTTATTTCAGGAACGCCCTACTAGTTCTCCTCGGCGCGCCACGGCTTCGGCAGGAAGTGGCGCGCGTAGACCGAGATGGCGAAGTGGTCCGTCATGCCCGCGCAGTAGTCCCGCACGCCCGCGTCGCCTTCGGCGCTGCCCTCGGGCAACAGCTCCGGATGCTGGCGGAAGTGCTGGTACAGCGTGCGCAGGAGCCCCTCGGCCTTCTTCTCCTCCACCTTCGGCGGCGAGCCGAAGTAGACGCGCTGGAACAGGAACTGCCGCAGTTCCTCGAGAGCCTGCGCCTCCCGCTGCCGCATCGCCACCTCCGGCCGGCCCTCGGATTCCGCCAGCACCGCCTCCACGAGGCGGCCGATGCGCTCGGAGTGGCGCTGTCCAAGGACCGCGATCGGTCCCGCGGGCAGGTCCCCGGGCGAGAGGATCTGCGCGCGCATCGCGTCGTCGATGTCGTGGTTCACGTAGGCGATGCGGTCGGCGAGGTGCACGAGCCGCGCCTCGAGCGTCGCGGGGCTGCCCGCCGCCGTATGCTCGGCGATGCCGTCCCGCACCTCCTGCGTCAGGTTGAGGCCGCCCGGCCGCTCCAGCACGTCGACGACGCGCAGGCTCTGCTCGTAATGCCGGAAGCCCCCCGGCACGAGATCGTCCAGCACCCGCTCGCCGGCGTGGCCGAACGGCGTGTGGCCGATGTCGTGCGCGAGCGCGATCGCCTCGGTGAGATCCTCGTTGAGCTGCAAGGCCCTCGCCAGGGTGCGCGCGATCTGCGCCACCTCGAGCGTGTGCGTCAGGCGCGTGCGGTAATGGTCGCCCTCGGCGGCAATGAAGACCTGCGTCTTGTCCTTGAGCCGCCGGAAGGCCTTCGCGTGGATGATGCGGTCGCGGTCGCGCTGGAAGGCGGTGCGCACCGGATCGGGCGCCTCGTCGCGCAGCCTGCCCCGGGACTCCGCGACCTTCGCTGCCCAGGGTGCCAGCAGCCGCTGCTCGCCGTCCTCCTGGCGCTGCCGCGGCGTGATCATGCCTCCACCTCCCCTGGCAGGCCGCCTCTCGCCAGGATGCGGGCGTGGGCCGCCGCCCCGCTCTCCCCGGAGCCGACCCGGCCCAGCACCTCCCGCGCAATCGCCTCCGCGAGCGCGAAGGGGCCCGCGCCCGAGAGCGGCTGCCGCCAGATCGCGTCGAGCTCCGCCCGCCGGAACTCCTCGGGAAGGCCCTGCGGCCTGCCCAGGATGTCGAGAATGCGCCGCTCGTCCGCGAGCCCCGCGTGCAGGGCGACGTCCGCGAAGGCGCGCGCGGCCCGCTGCGCCGCATCGAGCGCGGCCAGCAGGCGCACCTTCGGCCGGCCGATGCGCTCGGCCGCGTAGCCCGCCGCGTACTGGGACCAGCCTGGCGCGACGTACGGCGACAGCATGATGCGGCCGAGGACATCCGTGGGCGGCAGCGAGGAGAAGAGCAGGTGGCTGCCTGGCACGCCGGCTGAGGCCACCGTCAGCGGGAGGCGGCTGCGCATGTGCATCGCCTGCATCGGGCCCTGACCGGCGAAGACGAGCAGCCGTCCGCCTCCCTTTCCCCCCGGCACGTACGCCGCGAGCGGCAGGAGGCCATGCAGCTGCGCGGGGCCGGGCGCAAGCCGCGGCGCATCCGCCGCGGGGAAGTCCCGGCCCACGGCATCGCGCACCTGCTCCTGCGCCTCCTCGTAGGCCGCCATGATCTCCTGCGGCGACTCCGGCCGGTCCTCCGCCATGTCCTCCAGGATCTCCGCGATGTCGCGCCCCGGCGCGATCTCCCGCGCCAGGCGGCCCGCCTCGAGCAGCTCCGCCTCCAGGCGGACGACGGCCGCCTCCGCGAGCTCCTTCGGCACGAGGTACATCCCGAGCTCGTCCCGCATCAGGTCATGCAGGGCGTGCGGTCCCATGGGCCTTTCGGGCATTGCGGCGCCGCGTGCCGCATCGAGGCCCCGCACGTAGTGCTCGAGGGCCATGAACGCCCCGGCCCGCGGCTCGCCAGCCTCGCTCTCTTCGGGCTTCGCGCCGACGGCGAGGAGAAGCCCCGCCGCCAGCGCTGCCGCCCGCGACGCCTGGTCGATGGCGCGCGGATCCTGACCCGCCGGCACCGACCCCTCGAGGGCGGGCGGGATCGCCCGCCAGACCGCCTCGCGATCCTCTTCCCTGAGTTCGGACTGGACAAGCGCCGTCAGGATCGCCTCGGCGAGGGACGCGCTGCCGCTGTCCCCCGCCTGGCGCACCGCGCGCCGGGCCACGCGCCAGAGCGGCCCTTCGCCGATCTCCCTGGCCCAGTCCTCCGCCTCGGCCCGTCGCCGGTCGAGGGCCGCGGCGCCGGACGGCCCGAAGCCCTGGAACGGCAAGCCGAGCTCCTGGCGCACGATCGGGAAGGCCCCGAGGTACCAGCTGGTCAGGGCCTCCTGCCGCCCCTCGGCCATCTCAGTCCGAGAGGGCCGCGCGGGCGGCCGCGAGCCTCGCGATCGGCACGCGGTAGGGCGAGCAGGAGACGTAGTTGAGGCCGGCGTGGTGGCAGAAGGCGATCGACTGCGGCTCGCCGCCGTGCTCGCCGCAGATGCCCACCTTGAGCTCGGGCTTGCGCGAGCGGCCACGCGCGACGCCGAGTTCGACGAGCTGGCCGACGCCGTTCTGGTCCAGGACGGCGAACGGGTTCTGCGGCAGCACCTTGTCCTCGAGGTAGCGCGTCAGGAACTTCGCCTCAGCGTCGTCGCGGCTGAAGCCGAACGTCGTCTGCGTCAGGTCGTTCGTGCCGAAGGAGAAGAAGTCGGCGTGCTCCGCGATGTCGTACGCGAGGAGGCAGGCCCTGGGGATCTCCAGCATCGTGCCCACCTTCAGCGGCAGCTCCCGGCCCGTCTCGCGCTGCACCTCGCCGTGCACCCCTACGACCAAGCGCCGCGTGATCTCGAGCTCCTTCGGGTCGCCCACGAGCGGGATCATCACCTCCGGCCGCGCGTCGACGCCTTCCGCGAGGAGACGCGCCGCCGCCTGGTAGACGGCCCTGGCCTGCATCTCGTAGATCTCCGGGTAGATGAGGCCGAGCCGGCAGCCGCGGAAGCCGAGCATCGGGTTGAACTCCGAGAGGGCCCTGGCCTTGCGCAGCAGGTCCGACTTGCGCCGGTACTCCTCGCTGCCCTGCTCGTCCCTCGCGCGCATCACCGCGATGTCGACGGCGAGCTCCTCGACGTCCGGCAGGAACTCGTGCAGCGGCGGGTCCAGCAGGCGGATCGTCACCGGCAGGCCCTGCATCGCCTTGAGGATGCCGTAGAAGTCGCCCTCCTGCATCGGCAGGAGCTTCTTCAGCGCCGCGCGGCGCTCTTCCTCGGTGTCCGCGAGGATCATCTCCTGCACGACCGGCAGCCGGTCCTGCGCCATGAACATGTGCTCCGTGCGGCAGAGGCCGACGCCGCCCGCGCCGAAGCCGCGCGCCCGCTCGGCGTCCTCCGGCGTGTCGGCGTTCGCCATCACGCCGAGCCGGCGGATCTCGTCCGCCCAGTGCAGCAGCTCCGCGGTCTCGGCGCCCAGCTGCGGCTCCACCATGCCCACCTGGCCGAGGAAGACGCGGCCGGTGGCGCCGTCGATCGAGATGACGTCGTCCTCCCGCAGGGTGCGCCCGGCCACCTGCAGCTCGCGGCGGACGAGGTCGATCCTGAGGGACTCGCAGCCGACGATGCAGGGTTTGCCCATGCCTCTCGCCACGATCGCCGCGTGGCAGGTCATGCCGCCGCGCGAGGTGAGGACGCCCTGCGCCAGCACGATGCCGTGGATGTCGTCCGGCGCCGTCTCGGGCCGCACGAGGATGACGCGCTCGCCCATGCGGCCGAGCTCCTCCGCCCGGTCCGCCTCGAACGTGATGCGTCCCGTCGCCGCACCGGGCGACGCCGGCAGGCCCTTCGCGAGCACCTCGTTCGCGGCGTGCGGGTCGACGCCGCGGTGCAGGAGCTGGTCGATCTGCTCCGGCGTCACGCGGCGGATCGCCTCCGCCTTGTCGATCCGTCCCTCGCGCACGAGATCCACCGCCACCTTGACGGCGGCCCTGGCCGAGCGCTTGCCGCTGCGGGTCTGCAGCAGGTAGAGGCGGCCGTCCTCGATCGTGAACTCGATGTCCTGCATGTCGCCGTAGTGCTTCTCGAGGAGCTGCGCGACCCGCTCCACCTCGGCGTAGGCGGCCGGGATGTCCTGTCCCAGCACCGCGATCGGCTTCGGGGTGCGGATGCCCGCGACGACGTCCTCGCCCTGGGCCTGCGTCAGGTACTCGCCGTAGAGCACCTTCTCGCCGGTGTTCGGGTTGCGCGTGAAGAGCACGCCGGTGCCGGACATGGGGCTGAGGTTGCCGAAGACCATGGCCTGCACGTTGACGGCCGTGCCGAGGTCGTCGGGAATCTGGTTGATCTTGCGGTAGACCTTGGCGCGCGGGTTCCCCCAGGAGTCGAAGACGGCCCGCACCGCCAGCATCAGCTGCTGGCGCGGCTCCTCGGGGAACGGCTTGCCGGTGTCGCGGCGCACGATCTCGAGGTATCTCTGGATGACCTGCTCGAGGTCGCCTTCGCCGAGCTGGTGGTCGTGCTCCACCCCCGCCCGCTCGCGCACGCCCGCCAGGATGTTCTCGAAGGCGCTGTGCTCCATGCGCAGCACGACGTTGCCGAACATCTGGATGAAGCGACGGTGGCAGTCGAGGGCGAAACGGCGCCCGGCACGGCGGCCGAGGGCTTCCGTCGTCCGGGGGTTGAGGCCGAGGTTCAGGATCGTGTCCATCATGCCGGGCATCGAGACGGCCGCGCCGGAGCGCACCGAGACGAGGAGCGGGTTCTCCTCATCGCCGAAGCGCTTGCCGAGGCGCTCCTCGAGCGCCTGGACCTCCTGCCAGACGGCCTCCTCGAGGCCTTCGGGGAACGTCTGGCCGAGGGCGCTATAGAGGTTGCAGGCCTGGGCCGACACCGTGAAGCCGGGAGGCACCGGCAGGCCCACCTTGGTCATCTCCGCGAGGTTCGCACCCTTGCCGCCGAGGCGCGCACGATCGTCCTTCGAGCCTTCCTCGAAGCGGAACACCAGCTTCTCCGTCACCGTCAGGCCCTCCCCAGGATCTCGAGGATGTAGTTGGCGGTCTCCTCGACCGCGCGCTGCGACACGTCGATCACCGTGCAGCCGAGGCGCTTGTATACCCTGTCCGCGTGCTCGAGCTCCTCGAGGATGCGGCCGAGGTCCGCATAGCGCGATCCTGCGCCGAGACCGAGGCTTCTCAGCCGCTCGGTGCGGATCTGCAGCAGGTTCTCCGGGTTGATCGTCAGGCCGATGATACGCCGCGGTGGAATCTGGTAGAGCTCGTCCGGCAGGTCCGCCTCCGGCACGATCGGCACGTTGGCCACCTTGATCTGGCGATGCGCGAGGTACATCGAGGTCGGGGTCTTCGACGTGCGCGAGACGCCGAGCAGCACGACGTCGGCGCGCAGGATGCCCGCAGGGTCCTTGCCGTCGTCATACCGCACCGCGAACTCCACCGCCTCGACGCGGCGGAAGTAGCGCGCGTCGAGCTGGTGCACGAGTCCCGGCGTGCGGCTCGGTGCCGCCGACAGGGCCTGCTGCAGCCCGTGCAGCACCGGTCCCATGACGTCGGCGTACGGCAGGCCCGCCGCCTCGCAGTGACGGACGATCGATGCCCGCAGCTCCGGCAGGATGATGGTAAAGACGACGGCGCAGGGCATGCGCTGAAGGCCCTGCATGACCTGCAGGAACTCGCCTTCCGTCGTCACGTGCGGGTAGCGCCGCACCTCGATCGGATGTCCCGGGAACTGGCTCGCGGCCGCCTGGGCCACAAGCTCGGCCGTCTCGCCGAGCGCGTCCGAGATGACGACCACCAGTGCCGCCGCGCCGCCTGAGCCGCTATTCCCTGTCAGAGGAGCCACCTCCTTCAGTCGGCCGCGCTGAGCGCGGCGATCTCCGCCACCTGCGACAGGGCCCTGTGCGCGCGGAAGAGAAGCGCCTGGCGGCGCGCGCGCACCTCGGGTTCCTCGGCCATGATCATCACCGCGGCGAAGAAGCGGTCGAGCGGCTCGAAGAGCTCCGCCGCCCGCCTGAGGTAGCCGAGGTAGTCGCGCCGGGCGAGGAGTTCCCCGCCCTGCGCCTCGAGGGCCGAGACCTCCCGCAAGAGGTCCGCCTCCGGCCCCTCGGCGCCGTCCGTGCCGCCTTCGCGGGCGAGGTTCCTCGCCCTTCTCGCCGCCTGCACGAGCCGCGTCCACGCCTCGCCCTGCGCCGCCTGCGCCAGGGCCTCGACCCGCCGCATGACCTCCGACGGATACTCTACGCCGCTCGCGAGCACCGCCTGCACGATGCGCGGATCATGTCCCGCCTCCTGGGCGCGCGCCAGCAGGCGCGCGGCGAGGAACGGCCGCACCGCGTCGGGCGCCGCCCCGGCCCGCTCGCCGAGGAGGTCCCGGTAGCCGGCCGCCGCGGCCGCGAGCGCCGGCGTCAGGGGCAGGTCCGGCAGGGTGTCCCAGAGCCGCAGGGCGCCGATGGCGGCGCGCCTGAGGCCGAAGGGGTCCTGCGATCCGGTCGGCGCCTTGCCGAGGGCCAGGAAGCCGACGAGCTGGTCGAGGCGGTCCGCGAGCGCCAGGAGGCGACCCGCGTCATCCTGCGGCAGGTCGTCGTCGCCGCCGCGCGGGCGCACCCGCCCGGCGATCGCCTGCGCCACGGCCGGCGCCTCGCCGCCCAGCGTCGCGTACGCCCCGCCCATCGTCCCCTCGAGCTCCGGCAGTTCGCGCACCAGCGCCGTCGCGCGATCGCAGAGCGAGAGGGCCCCCGCGCGCTCCAGCACCGGAGCGAGATCCCCCCGTCCCGCCGCCCGCCCGATGGCGGCGGCGAGGCCGGCGAGCCGCTCCGTACGCAGGTAGAGGCTGCCGAGGCCTGGCGCGTAGGCGATGCCCTCGAGTTCCGGGCGGCGCTCCGGCAGGGCTGTTTTCAGGTCCTCGCGGTAGAAGAAGAGCGCGTCCGCCAGCCGCGCCGCGAGCACCGTCTCGTTGCCGCGCCGCACCACGTCCTCGTCGCCACCGTTGCGCACGGCGCAGAAGCGCGCCGCCAGCTCGCCGTCCGGGCGGCGCAGCGGGAAGAAGCGCTGGTGGTGGACCATGGTCGCGACGAGCACCGGGTCCGGCACGTCGAGGTACTCCGGGGCGAAGCGGCCGACGAAGGCTTGCGGCCACTCGCAGAGGTCCGTGACCTCCTCGAGGAGCGTGTCCGGCATCTCGGGCACGAGACCCTCGGCCGCGGCGGCGGCCTCCACCATCTGCGCCACCCGGGCCCGCCTGAGGAGGCGGTCCGGCTCGACGAAGCCCCGGCGCAGCACCTCGAGGTAGTCCCTGGCGCCGGTCACCCGGTGCGCACCGGGGGCCAGCACGCGGTGCGCGTAGGTGACGTCGCCTGCCGCGATCGGACCGATCTTTGCCCCCAGCACCTCGCCGTCCAGAAGCGCGAGCAGCCAGCCGAGCGGCCGCGGCAGGCGCGGCGCTCCCTGGGCCCAGCGCATGGTGCGGGGGAAGTGGAGCTGACGCGCCACGTCACCCACGGCCTCCGCCATGATCTCGCGTGCGCTCCTTCCGGACACCTCCCGGCGCAGGAAGAGGTAGGCCCCTTGCGGCGTCTCCCGCCGCTCGAGCGTCTCGGGCGGGACCCCCTGGCCGCGCGCGAAGCCGAGCGCCGCCTGGGTGTAGCCGCCATCCTTGCCGATGGCCGCGGCGAGGGACGGTCCGCGCACCTCCTCGATGCGGTCCGGCTGCCGCTCGCGCAGGCCGTCGAGCACCGCGCAGAGGCGCCGCGGCGTCGCGTAGGCGGCCGTCGTCGCGCCCTCCTCGCGCAGGCCAGCCGCGTCGGCGGCGGCCCTGAGGGCCTTTGCGAGCTCCTCGGCCGCCGGGGCGATCGTGCCCGACGGCAGCTCTGGGAAGCCGAGCTCCACGATCAGCTCCACGCGGCAACCCTCCCCTGCAGGGGATAGCCCATGGCCTCGCGGTCCTTAAGGTAGAGTTCCGCGGCGCGGCGGGCCCCCTCGCGGATGCGCGCGATGTACTCGGTGCGCTGCGCCGGCGCGATCGCGCCGCGCGCCTCGAGCACGTTGAAGAGGTGCGAGCAGTGCAGCACGTGGTCGTAGGAGGCGAAGTAGAGGCCCTGCTCGGCGGCGCGCCTCGCCTCCGCCTCCGCGCCCTGGAAGCTCTGCATCAGGTAGGCGGTGTCCGCGTGCAGGAAGCTGTACGCGGAGTGCTCGTACTCCTCGCGCCGCACGATGTCGCCGTACTTGAGACCGGGCACCACCTCGACGTCGAAGACGTTCGCGACGCCCTGGACGTAGGCCGTGATGCGCTCGAGGCCGTACGTGATCTCCACCGGCAGCACGTCGAGCTCGACGCCGCCCATCTGCTGGAAGTAGGTGAACTGGGTGATCTCCATGCCGTCCACCCAGACCTCCCAGCCGATGCCCCAGGCGCCCAAGGTCGGTGCCTCCCAGTTGTCCTCGACGAAGCGCACGTCGTGCGCCTTGGCGTCGAGGCCGATGGCCCGGAGCGACCCGAGGTACAGCTCCTGCACATCAGCGGGGCACGGCTTCAGGAGCACCTGGTACTGGTGGTGGCGGTAGAGGCGGTTCGGGTTCTCGCCGAAGCGGGCGTCGGCGGGTCTGCGCGACGGCTCGACGTAGGCGACGCGCCAGGGTTCGGGTCCGAGCGAGCGGAAGAAGGTGAGGGGGTTCATCGTGCCGGCGCCCTTCTCGACGTCGTAGGGCTGCCCGATGTAGCAGCCCGCGTCCGCCCAGAAGCGCGCCAGGGTGAGCATCAGGTCCTGCAGGGTCAGTTCCTTCGCCTCCCGGCCAAGAAGATAGGCGCCTCCCGTCCCTCAGGGACGGGAGGCGCCTCCCGCGGTTCCACCCTGCTTCCCCCAGGCGGGGGCCACTCGTCGAAGGGGCTTTACTGGCGGCCCAAAGCCGCGTTCCTCCCCAGGCTTGCGGGCGCCAAAAGCGCCGTGGGCTGCACCCGGCTTTCACCGTCCCGGGCTCGCTCGCCAGCTCCGCGGGGCGCTTCCCTCCCGCGCATCGCCATCCATGTCCAGAGTGCCAAGAGGCCGGTAGGAAGTCAAGTTGCCGACTTGACTCACCATCAAGGACTCGAGCCGGGTTCGCTGCCGCAGGGGACCAGGCCACGCGAAGGAAGGGGCACTGCCGCACATATCTGATCTGTGGAGGATTTCCCGGCATGAGCAGCGCATTCCTGCCCCTGAAAGGATCTGCCGCCCGTATGCCCTGATCCGATCCTCCGCCAACCTGAGAACACACATTGCGGTACGAAAGAAGGCGCCCCTGTTGGATTGGCTCGCCTACCAGCCCACACCTGTGACATGGATGGCCCTTGTGGCCGGTCTTCTTTGCATAGGCCTTAGTGCCTTGCTCATCCCCATCCGTCATCAGCCGTACGAACGAGTGGCGTATTTCGTGGTCCGAGACTTGATGCAAGTCTTCGGTTTGGGGTTTGCCTTTCCGATTTGGTTTGTCTCTCGTTACATGCACCAACCGCTTGGTGTGATTGGGATAACGTGGGCTCGGTGGCCGCAAGCTGTCCTTGTGGACGTGGTCCTGGCTGTAATGCTAGCTTTAGTTATCGTAAAAGATCACCGCGGTAACAAACTCCACTTTCGCGCAGGCGATGTGCTGTACTTATTCGTTACGGGCATTTTCGAAGTCGTCTTCTTTTATGGGTTTCTTCGCCATTATTTTGAAGTGGCTTTCGGTATCCTCCCGTCCATTCTCTTGGCGAGTGTATTCTATAGCCTTCACCATATCGGATTCGAAGTGCAGATGCGAGGAAATCCGTGGGCTAAAGAGCTATCGAAACTCACCGCTGTCGGCGTGCTGTATGCTGCTGTCTATCGAATTGCCGGTGGTGCACTGGCTATCTATCCTCTGTTCTGGGGCGTGGGAGCAGGTTTTGACGTCTTGCTGGCAAAGGAAGGGCGGGACTTCCCGTGGAGAAACGCGATGGTTGTCCTCCTGCTGATGATGGCTGCGATCGGCATACTGGGGAGATAGAACGCGATACGCGATCGGAGATCGCGCGTATCGTCGCTTCCGCGGAGCATGGCTCCTCTGCCGCTCCGAATGCATCCGCATGACACATGCATAGGCGTCATGCGGGACCGCGCCGCTCGAGCGCGCCACTGCGCCGGGACCGTTCAGGTGCGCATGAGGCTCTCCGCGAACTCCGCCGACTTCAGCGGCGCTTCGAGATGGCCGCGCCACGTGAGGTGCAGGAGGGCGCGCGCCTCGGCCGCACCCTCGCCTTTAGACGCGCCGCCCGCGGCGGCCCGCAGCGCCTCGAGCGCAGATGCGCTTGCCGTCATGCCGCCGATGCCGGAGCAGCGGCCGCACGTGAACCCACCGATCTCCATCTGGTACCTGAGCGGCGGACGGAGCTCGCCGCCGCAGCCGACGCAGCGCGAGAGCTCGAGCCCCCAGCCATAGGCGGCCAGGAGTCCGAGTTCTCCCTGCAGCCAGGCGGCGGCGGGGTCAGGGGACTCGTCGAGCAGGCGCAGGGCCTGCACCAGCAACGTGAAGGGCCGCAGGGCCTCCTCCTCGCCGCTCTGCACGTCGCAGATCTCGAGCAGGACCTGCGACGCCGCGACGCGGACGAGATCCTCGTGCAGGCGGCGGAAGGACGCGATCTGCACCGCGCCCGTCACCACCGCCTGTGCCCCGGGCCGCTCGTAGAGGGTCACCTGCACGAGCGATGCGGGCTGCAGGAGACCTGCGAGCCGGCTCTTCGCCTTGCGCGCACCGGGCACGCGCGCCAGGGCGCGTCCCGCCGGCGTCAGGAGCGTGATGCGGCGGTCCGCCTCGCGCAGGTCCTGCGAGCGCAGCACCACGGCCTGCGTCTCGCGGTAGCCGCTCACCTCGGGGGCCCAACCCGCCGCACGGGCGGCCGGAAGGTGATGTAGAGGGCGGCGACGAGGAGCAGGAGGCCGCCAAGCAGCCCGAGGCTGCCTGGGACGTCAGAGATGCGGGAGAGCCCTGGCCAGAGGACGACGAGCCCGACCGCGGCGGCGCCCGCCGCGGCGATGAGCACGGCACCGGCCGCGGCGTCCTTGGCTGCGGCCGCGAGAGGGGCCTGCCGCTCGCCCACCGTCAGGTCGACGGCGCGCTCGATAGCGGTGTTCACGAGCTCGAGCCCGAGCACGAGTGCGATCGCGAGGATAAGGAGGCCCCACTTCGCCGCCGTGAGCCCTTCGACCGCCCCGAGGTAGACGACGATCTCCGCCACCGCGAGGTGGATGCGCAGGTTCGCCTCCGCGGCGAACGTCAGGCCCAGACCGCGCAGGGCGAAGCGGAATGGCGCGGCACGCATCAGCGCACGATCCCGAGCGCCGCGAGGACCTCTTCCTGCAGGCGCTGCATCTCCTCGTCCTCGTCCGGCGTCATGTGGTCGTAGCCCAAGAGGTGCAATGTGCCGTGGACGACGAGAAAGCTCATCTCGCGCAGCAGGCTGTGCCCGTACTCCCCGGCCTGCCGCACCGCCTGCGGCGCGGAGACCACGATGTCGCCGAGCAGGCAGGGCTCTACGGGCCTCTGCTCCTCGAGCGGGAAGCTGAGGACGTCGGTCGTGCGATCGACGCCGCGGTAGCGCAGGTTGAGCTCATGCATCTCCCGGTCGTCCACGATGCTCAGCGACACCTCGGATCCGCCGAGTCCCTGCCGCTCGAGGCAGGTCTCGATCGAGCGCTCCATCGCCCGCAGCACCGAGCTGTCGAGCGCCACCTCTTCCTGCCGCACCTCGATCTCCACCAAGCGGTCGCGCGCCCCCTAAGGGGCGCTCCCTCCCATTCCTAGCCGCGCCGGCGCAGGAGCTCCTCGAGCCCCTGGGTCTGATACTCGACGCGCGTGTGGTGCACCGCGCTCAGCACGCGCACGAAGGCCTTGCCGACCCGGTCGAGATCGCGCAGGGTCAGGTCGGTCTCGTCCAGCTGCCCCTCGTACAGGCGATCCTGGATGAGCCGCTTGACGGTCGCCTCGATCCCGCCCGTGGTGCGGCCGCGTAGGGCGCGCACTGCCGCCTCGCAGGTGTCGGCAAGCATCAGGACGCCGGTCTCACGGCTCTGCGGCTTCGGCCCCGGGTAACGGAAGTCCTCCTCGCGGGGCGGGTTCTCGGGATGGAGCTCCGTCGCCTTGTGGTAGAAGAACTGCACGAGCGTCGTGCCGTGGTGCTCCGCGATGAAGCGCCAGAGGTCCCGCGGCAGCCGGTACTCCTGCGCGAGCTCGAGGCCGTCCTTGACGTGCGAGGTGATCACGAGCGTCGAGAGCATGGGCGAGAGCTTGTCGTGCGGGTTGTCCATGTCGGTCTGGTTGTCGATGAAGAAGTATGGCCGGCGCATCTTGCCGATGTCGTGGTAGAACGCGCCGACGCGCGTCAGCAGGCTCTGCGCGCCGATCGCGTCGCAGCCGGCGCCTGCGAGGTTCGAGACGACGAGCGAATGGTAGTAGGTGCCGGGGGCCTCGAGCAGCAGCCGGCGCAGGAGCGGCTGGCTCGGCGAGGAGAGTTCGAGCAGCCTCAGGCTCGTCAGCACGCCGAAGCCGTTCTCGAGCAGGGGCGCCGCCGCGAGCGGCGCTCCGACGGAGATCACGCTGCCGATCAGGATCCAGCCGATCGAGGGCCAGAAGGTGGGGTCCGGCGCGAACGGGGCGCCGAGCAGCTCGAGCGTGCCGAGCGCCAGGACGCCGCTCAGCGCGACGGCCCCGCCGGCGCGCAGCAGCTGGTTGCGGTCGGCGAGCCGCTGCACGGCGAGCGCGCCGACGAAGGTCTCGATGGCGAGCACCACCGTCACGCGCGGGTCGATGCCGAACGCGGCCTGGAGCACGAGTCCGTCCACGAGGCCGATGCCGAGGCCGATGCGCGCGTCGAACAGCATGGCGCCCAGCACGGCGACGGCCGCCAGCGGCACGAGGTAGGGCGAGACGACGAGCGCGAGGCGGGCGAGCGCGAGCTCGCCCACCGTCAGCACGATCACCAGGCCGACGTTCGAGTGGTCGCGCATCTGGTGCGGGAAGAAGCGCTGCAGGTAGCTCAGAAGCACGGCCAACGCCGCCGCCGCGAGCGCCAGGGCGCCGGCCAGGGCGGGCCAGTTCTCCTGGCCGTTCAGGAGTCCGTACTGGCGCAGGAGCGCGATGTCGCCCTTCGTCACTCGGGCGCCGCGCTGGATGAGAAGCTGGCCCTGCTCGATCACCGGCGGCGGCACGGCCGCGATGGCGCGGCTGCGGGCGAGGGCCGTCTCGGACTGGGAGACCCGCATGTTGGGCGTCGCCGCCTGGCGTTCGACCGCCGTCAGGAAGTAGGTTTCGGACGCCTGGTTGAGGCCGAGCGCCTCCACGGCGAGCGACAGGGCGTCGCGCTCCGCCGAGATCTGCGATGGCTGGTAGTTGGCCTGCTGCAGCACCCGCGAGGCCACGGCCGCCGCCAGGTGCTGCAGGTTCGAGAGCTCCTGCGGCGATAGGGCGAGGATCTGCACGATGTTGGCCTGCGGCAGCGCTATGCCGACCTGCTCCGTCCAGGCGGCCTGCGCCGCGGCGGCCGCCGTGTTCTTGGGCAGGCTCTGCTGAAGGGCCGTCACCGTCGTGAAGACGCCAGAGATGCGGTTCTGCATGTTGGGCAGGGCGTTCTGGTCGGTGACGTACACCGGCTGCACCGAGCGCAGGGCCTGTGCCTTCAGCTGCTGGTAGAGCGGCTGGTTCAGCTCGCGGCGCGGCGCGTAGATGTCGCGCGAGGCGAGTTCCCCCGCGCGCAGCGAGACCTGGCCGGTCAGGAGGCCGCTCAGCAGCAGGAGCAGCATGGCGATGAAGCCGCCCAGGACCCAGCCCAGCCTGCGGTGCCCCACCGCCTGGTACCAGAGGGTCAGACGGCGCGTCATTGGCTCATCTCCTGCCTTAGGGGGCATGGGCCTTCATTTCGTACGCCTTGATGATCTTCTGCACCAGCTCGTGGCGGACGACGTCGCGGTCGTCGAGATAGACGAAGGCGATGCCCTCGATCTCGCGCAGCAGGTTCGCCGCCTCCTCGAGCCCCGAGAACTGGCCGCGCGGCAGGTCCACCTGCGTCACGTCGCCGGTGATGACCGCCTTCGAGCCGAACCCCATGCGCGTGAGGAACATCTTCATCTGCTCGGGGGTGGTGTTCTGCGCCTCGTCGAGGATGACGAACGAGTCGTCGAGCGTGCGGCCGCGCATGTAGGCGAGCGGCGCGATCTCGAGCACCGCCCGCTCGCGCAGGCGGTCCACCTGCTCCATGCCGAGGATGTCGAAGAGGGCGTCGTAGAGCGGCCTCAGATACGGGTCGACCTTGTCCTGGAGGTCGCCGGGCAGGAAGCCGAGCTTCTCGCCCGCCTCGACGGCCGGGCGCGTCAGGATGATGCGCTGCACCAGCCGCTGCTTGAGCGCCGCGATCGCCATCGCCATCGCGAGGTAGGTCTTGCCGGTGCCCGCGGGGCCGATGCCGAAGGCGATGTCGTGGCTGCGGATCGCGTCGACGTAGGTGCGCTGTCCCGGCGTCTTCGGCCGGATGCCGCGCCCCCGCGTCGTGACGACGATGGCTTCCTGCGGCTCGTTGCCGCCGTCGCGGCGGGCGCTGCGGATGGCCTGGCGAACGTCGCCGACGCCGATGCGCCCGCCGCTCGCCGCCTGCTCCAGCAGTTCGCCGAAGACGCGCAGCACAGCCTCCCTGTCGGCCTCCGCGCCGCCGATCAGCACGGCGTTGCCGCGGCTCGCGATCTCGACCGGAAATGCCTCCTGGATCGCCCGAAGGTTCTCGTCCAGATGACCGAAGATCTGCTCCGCGGTGCGGTTGTCCGCTACCTCGAAGCGGCTTTGGAAGCGTTCATCGCTCAATCTCGGGATCTGCCCCCTGCCTTGGCCTGCGCGATATCGGTCTCGGCCTCGATGTAGACCTCCGCCCGGAGGTCCCCGCCGATCCGCCGCACCTGCGTGCGCAGCGCCAGGAGCTGTGCTCCGGGCATGCTGCGCCTCATCGTTGCGAGAGCCAGGGAGGTCGCGCGCAGTTCGGCATATGTCGTGCTCCGGACGATCTTGAGCGTGCGCAGCTCGACATATGTATAGCGCGCAACTTCGACGGATCCGAGGGGAATCCTCCAGACGACGGCCTCGCGGCGCGCCTGCGCGAAGGGCCTCGAAGCCCCCAGCGGCGTCCATTGTCGCCCCCCGGACCACGATATATACCAGCGGGTGGCCTGCCGCCCGCTCGCATAGGTGCGCTGCGAGCGCAGCGGAAAGGTGTACTCAAGGCGCCGCCAGACCCTCGCGTAGACCTGGCCGCGGCTCTCGCCCTGGCGCGGCGCGACGAGCGGCTCGCCCCGCACCACCGTCTCCCCCGCCTTGACGAGCGGCGAGCCGCGCAGCACGACGACGCGCGTGACGTAGCCCCGCTCGGCCGCGAACAGCGCGCCCCTGGCGGCGGGCGGCAGGGCGTGCGGGGGCTTCAGGTCCGGCGCGGCGTAGATCACGGCGCGCACACCGTCGAGGCGGACCGCCGCGAAGATCAGGCCGGGCACCCGCACCTGCAGCTGCTGTCCCAGCCGGAACGGGTCCACGCCGGCGCGCATGGCGCCCTGGCGCAGGCCGAGTCTCGCCGCCTCGGCGAGGATCTTCGCCTTCGGGATGCCCTGCGGCCCCACGACCGCGACCTGCCAGACGTGGCTGGCCAGGGCGAGGTAGAGCGCGAGCGCGGCGACGGGCCAGGCGGCGCGCCAAGGCCGCCGGCGCAGGGCGCGCAGCGCGAGGGGCCAGCCGCCGTGGCCCACGAGGACGAGCCGCCCCCTGCCGGCAAGGGCCCGCCTGAGCGGGGAGAGTCCGGTCAGCGGCACTTCGAGCTCGATGGCGCCATCCCTGTGCGCGATGCGGCGCGCCGCGGCGCCGCTCGTCGCGATCGCCTGCCAGAGCCGCTCGGTGCGGCCGCGGTACCGCAGCCGCAGCCAGATGCCCTCAGCCACGCGGATAGCGCATGCCTTCGATGCGCCCGGTGACGAGGATGGCGTCCCGGTCCACCGCGCCCACGGTCAGTTCCTGGCCCCAGATCTCGAGCGGGCCGATGCGCGTCGCCACGACGGCGACGCCGTCCTTGAACGAGCGCACGCCGAGATGGTTCTCGACGAGCACCTGGAGGTTGCCGATGCAGCGCAGCTGCGGCAGATCGAGGCTGGCCGCGTCGGGCAGGTCCAGCCAGCGTCCCAGGCCGAGACGCAGGTCGGCCACCTCAGAGGCCCCCCTTGCCCACCGTCTCGCATGCAGGCTATGCCGGCCCGCCCGCCGCCATGTCCTGCGATGCATGGGCAGCCGTCACCGGGTCCCCCGGCGGGCAGGCCTCTCTCTGCTGGCCTGGGTGCTTCTGGCGGGAACAAGGCTGCCAGGCCGGGAGATGCGTGGCTGCGCGGGGCGCTCAGCCTTTGCAGCCCTGGCCGGTCCACCGCAGCAAGCCCTAGAATAGTAGTTGGCGGCAACACCGCCGATTTCATGATGGGGGGCCAGAACATGCACAAGATCCCGCCGGTTGCCGCCGTTTCGGCGAAGGGGCCGCTCGGCGTCGTCCAGCTGCCGCGCCTCTGGAGCAAGGTGCTGCTCGACAAGCGGGGGCTCCTGCCGGAGGGCTACTCCGCCTGCGGCCAGGGCTTCGACAAGGTGGTGCTCGAGGGCCTCGGCCTCGACCGCGAGGAGGTGCTCGCCTACCTCACCTCCGAGATGCCGACCTACGCCCAGTTCGAGACCTGGGTCGTCGAGAGGTGCGGCGGCTCTGTGGCCCAGGAGAAGATCGACAAGGTGAACGACTACATCCTCGGACGCGAGTTTCCCGAGGAGCGCGCCCAGACCATCCTGGAGAACTGCGGCTTCCCGAAGGAGACCGGCATCCGGCACGGCGCCGTCCTGAACCAGCTCGACGACTGGCAGGAGTTCCACCGCTACCTGACCGCAGACTGATCCCGAGCGGGCGCCGCCGGATGACGATGCGCCTCTACGCCGGCCTTGGGGATCTCAGGGCCATGCAGGAGCTCTGCAGCGCGACCTTCCGTCCCCGGCGGCGCTTCCACATCGGCGATCTCGCCTGGGGGCGCCTGCAGCCGTCGGGCGCGAGCCCGAGTGGCCGACGGGACTCTGGTTCCGCCAGGGAGATCTCGTGGCCTGGGCCTGGCCGTACGGCCAGGAGCTCCCGCCGCCGGACCTGCCGCACGGGTTGCGCCTGAGGGCCCTGCGCGGCGCAAAGGATCTCCCAAGGCGCGTCGCGGTCCACCGGGCGGCCTTTCATCCCTCGCGGGTCACCGAGGAGAGCTGTCTGCAGACCATGGCCGCATGACCATACACACCGTCGCTCGACTGGGTCGTCGACGCGCCGGACGGGCAGTTTGCGGCCTTTTGCCTCATCTGGCCGGATGACCAGAGCGGCACCGGTCTCCTGGAGCCGGTGGGCGTCGCCCCGCGCTACCAGCGCGTGGGCCTCGCCAGGGCCGTCTGCCTCGGCGCCCTCGCGGCCCTCGCGGCGCGCGGCGCCGCGGCGGCCGTCGTCGACGCCTATCCCAGACCGTTGCGGCTCCACCGGGGACTCGGCTTCGTGCCCGAGGCCCGCAGCCTCACGTTCCGCGAGGAGGACGGCGCAGCCCAAGGAGGTGCGTCCAGGGGTGGTCCACTGGCAGGATGAATCGTTTCGCGACCGGACCTTCAAGGATGAGGACTTCCGCGGCGCCAAACTGCGCGCCTGCCGGTTCGACGGCTGCGCGTTCACGGGATCGCGCTGGTCCGAGGCGGTCCTCGTCGGCTGCAGCTTCAGCGCCTGCCGGTTCGCCGGCGCCGACCTGAACGGCATCACGGCGCGCTCCTGCTCGTTCCTGACCTGCGACTTCCGCGGCGCGACCGCGCTGCTCGGGGGACTCCTCGAGGAGTGCCGCATGACGGGGAGCTCCTTCGCGGAGGCGAGCCTGCCCGGCCTGCAGATCCAGGGCGGCGACTGGTCCTATGCGTCGCTCAAGGGACTCGACCTGCGCCACATGACCCTTGCGGGCGCCGTCCTGCAGGAGGCCGACCTCTCCGGCTGCAACCTCGAGAGGGTGGACCTGCGCGGCGCCGACCTGCGGCGGGCGCTGCTCGCGGGGGCGAAGCTGCGCGGGGCGGATCTGCGCTCGGCGGAGCTCGAGGGCGTCGACCTCGCGCACCTCGACCTGCGCGGCGTCAGGCTCGACCTCGAGGGCGCGATCCATCTCGCCCGCTCGCTCGGGGTGGTCCTGGAGTAGCGGTCGCCCGCTACGCCTTGCGCGCCGCGACGACCTCGTAAACGAAGTTCCGCCACACCTCGCCGCCGTAGCGCGACGCGACGAGCTGCGCGATGTCGTCGAGGAAGCCCTGGCGCGCCTCGGGCGCGAGGCCGAGGATCAGGGAGTCCGTCTGCAGCAGGCCGACGTAGGACGCGGTCGTAAACCGCTGCGCCACCTCGAACCGGTGACGGGCGACCTTCTCGACGCCTGCCTCGCGCTCGATCTCCGGGTAGACCGGAGCCACGGCCGCTGCCGCGGCCGGCGCCCAGTCGGGATCGTCGCTCAGCCCCCACTTGATGTAGATCTTGTTGGTGTCGGCAAAGAACCCGGGGCTGGGGCCGGCGACATGGTGCGGGTGGACGACGGCCAGGGTCCCGCCGGCGCGCAGCGCCCCGAGGGATTTCCCGACGCGGATCGCGGGGTCGAGCCAGTGGAAGGCGTTCGCGCACACGACGGCGTCGAACGGCCTGCCGGGCAGCGGCCATGCCTCGAAGGCCGCCACCTCGACCCGGGCGTCCGGAAAGCGGGCGAGCCTCTGCCTCGCGATCCTCGCGAGCGCCCCGCCCATCTCGACCGCCAGAAGGCACACGCCCCGCTCCGCGAGCGGCACGCTGAGCTGGCCCGTGCCGCATCCGATCTCCAGCACGCGGCTCCCCGCCGTGAGACCGGCCGACGCCGCGAGATGCGCCACGACCGCCGCGGGATACGGGCGCCGGTAGCGGCCGTAGAGCTCCGCGACGCCGTCGAACGATGCGGCTCTGCGCCGCGGGTCCCTCTCGCCCACCGGCCCTCCCCCTTCCTGCGATCGGCGGCGGGAGACGCGAAGGACCCGGCCCGCCAGCGGCGGCCGGATCCTCGCCCTGCACGGCTCAGCCGCCCAGGAGGCGCCTTGCGGTCTCCTGCACGAGGCGCCCGTCGGCGCGCCCGCGCATGGCCTGCATCACAGGCCCCATCACCTTGCCGATGTCGCGCATGCCCTGCGCGCCCGAGGCTGCGATCTGCGCCCTGACGGCGTCCTCGACCTCCTCGGGGCTGGCCTGCTGCGGCAGGTACTCCTGCAGAAAGCGGATCTCCTCGCGCATCTTCGCGACGAGGTCCTCGCGTCCGCCCCGCTCATAGTCCGGCAGGACATCCTGGCGCGAGCGCACCTCGCGCGCGAGCACATCGACGACTTCATCGTCCGTCAGCTCGCGCCGCAGCTCGATCTCCCGGTTCTTCACCGCGGCCAGCGCGACGCGAAGCACGGAGAGGCGGGCCTTGCCCGCCTCCCGCGCCTTGAGCGCCGTGCGCATGTCATCGTTCAGACGTTCCCTGAGCACGAAGCTCCCTCCAGGATCTCAACCGTGCTTGCGCTTGCGCGCCGCCTCGGACTTCTTCTTGCGTCGTACGCTAGGCTTCTCGTAGTGTTCCCGCTTGCGCACTTCTGAAAGCACGCCCGCGCGTTGGCACTGGCGCTTGAAGCGGCGGAGAGCTTGGTCCAAGGTCTCGCCCTTGCCGACCTTGACTTCGGACATAACGTCACCCTCCCCTCCGACATCGCTAATTATGATAGTCTAGACAAGAATTCCAGCGGCGTCAACTAACCTGGCGGCCACACCATCTGCCGTCCGCCCAGCAGGTGCAGGTGCAGATGCGCGACGGTCTGCCCGCCCTCGGGTCCCGAGTTGACGACGAGCCGGTATCCTGAAGGCCATATTCGCCTTTCCCTGGCGAGATCCTGCGCCGCCGCCGCAAGCCGTGCGACGATGCCGAGATCCTCCGCCGGCACATCCTGCAGCGAGGGGTAGTGGCGTCGCGGGATGACGAGGATGTGCGTCGACGCCTGGGGGTGCAGATCCTCGAACGCCACCACGTCCCGGTCCTCGTAGATCAGCTTCGTTCCCATCTCGCCCCGGGCGATGGCACAGAAGATGCAGTCCACGGCATCCACTCCTACGATCCGCTTTCGCTCCCCGGCCCCGGATTCCTCTCTGCGTGGCGCTGCAGCGCGAGGTCGACGAGGCGCTGGCAGAGCTCTCTTGGCCCTACGCCGGTCGCCTGCCAGAGCAGAGGGAACATCGAGAAGGCCGTGAAGCCGGGGATCGTGTTGATCTCGTTCAGGTACACGTCGCCCGCGGCCTCGTCGTAGAAGAAGTCGACCCTGGCCATGCCCGCCGCATCCACCGCCTTGAACGCCCGCACGGCGTAGTCCCGCACCCGCGCCGCGACGTCCTGCGGCAGCTGCGCGGGGATCTTGAGGCCCGACGACCCGTCGTACTTGGCGGTGAAATCGTAGAAGACCCCCGACGAGATGATCTCGCCCACCACCGACGCCTCGGGCCGGTCGTTGCCGAGCACGCCGCATTCGAGTTCCCTCGCCCGCACCCCCTGCTCGACGAGGATGCGCCGGTCGTACCCCGCCGCGTCGCGCAAGGCCCCCTGCAGGTCGCCGGCCTGCGCGACGCGCGAGATCCCGACCGACGAGCCGAGGTTGCACGGCTTGACGAAGAGCGGGTAGCCGAGGCCCGCGAGCCGTTCCGCCACGAGCTCCTCGTCGCCCAGCTCGCTGCGCAGCAGCAGGCGGTACGGCGCCACCGGCAGGCCGGCCTGCTGGAAGACCATCTTCATGACGGCCTTGTCCATCGAGACCGCCGAGCCGAGCACCCCGGCGCCGACGTACGGCAGGCCCGCGAGCTCGAAGAGCCCCTGCACGCTGCCGTCCTCGCCGCGCGGTCCGTGGAGCACCGGGAAGACGACATCGAGCCGACCCATCCGGCCGGTCGCCTCCGTGAGTTCGATCTCCTGGCCGCCCGCCGGCACCAGCCCCGTCGCCGCGGCATCGCCCGCGACCTCGCCCGCGAGGGCCCGCATCGGATCGCCGCCCATCAGGAAGCGCCCCTGGCGCGTGATGCCGATCGGCACCACCTCGAAGCGCTCCGGATCCAGGGAGTCGAGCACGAAGCGCGCCGACTGCAGCGACACGTCATGTTCCGCCGACTGCCCGCCGAAGACCACGCCCACCCGGATCCGCCTCGACAACGCCGCCACCCCCGCCCATGCTATGCCGGTGCCACCGGGTTCATGCCGATGTGGCCGCGATCGCCCGCCAGTCGCCGTCGATCGCCTCGTCGCGCATCCTGAGTCCCGCCGCCGCGAGGTCCGCGTCGAACGCGACGTCCTCGCGCAGGATGCCGCCGAGGATCAGCACGCCGCCCGCCCCGGCCCGCCGCCTGAGGCGGGGAAGCCAGGGCCGCAGGCCGCGTCCCGAGATGTTCGCGAGGATGAGATCCGCCGCCCGCCCGCCCGCCGGCAGCGTCCCCTGGCGCACGTGGGCCCGCAGGCCGTTGCGGCGCAGGGTGTCCCTCGTCGCCTGGACGGCCAGCGGATCGAGGTCGTAGGCCCTGAGGCTCCCTGCGCCAAGCTGCAGCGCCGCGGCGCCGAGGATGCCGCTGCCGGATCCCATGTCGATGACGTCCTGCCCCGGCCGGAGCCACCGCAGCAGCAGCCATAGGCAGGTGACGGTCGTCGCGTGGTCGCCGTAGCCGAAGGCGGCACCGGGCATGAGGTTCAGCACGTGCTCGCCCGGCGCGGGGGCAGCCTTGTCCCACGGCGGCTGCACCCAGAGCCCCGGCACGACCCGCAAGGCCCTGACGCTCCGCCGGTACTCCTCGACCCAGTCCACCCGGGGACTCGCCGAGACCCGCACCGCGACGGGGCCGAACACGGGCGCGACGCGCCGCAGGCAGGCGTCCTCCACCGCCGCGGCCGTGCGCGGGGCCTCGCCTGCCGGCAGGTAGACCGCGACCTCGCTCGGATCCGGCGGGGCAGGCTCCGCCCAGACGTCGTCGCCGGGCGGCAGCTGCAGATCGCCCAGGATCTCGACCCCGTACGCCCCCATCTCGCGCAGGATCTCGGAGACGGCGTCCACCGCCTCCGGTGCGCAGCGCACCGCAAGGCGGCAGATCTCAGCGGAACGCGTCCCTGACCCGTCCGAAGAAGCCGCGATCGTGCTCCCCACCCTTGTGCAGCTCGCGCAGGCGCTGCAGCAGTTCCCGCTCTTCGCCGGAGAGGCGCTTCGGCACCTGCACGACGACGTGCACGACGAGATCGCCGCGCCCGCCGCCCCTGAGGTGCGGCATGCCCCGGCCGCGCAGCCGTATCTCCTGTCCCGGCTGCGTGCCCTCCGGCACCTTCACCTTGATCGGGCCGTCGATGCCCTCCAGCTCGTACTCCTCGCCCAGGGCCGCCTCCGGGAAGCCGAGCGCGAGGTCGACGTGGAGTTCGTGGTCGTGGCGGGCGAACCGCTCGTGCGGCCGCTCGCGCACGAACACGTAGAGATCGCCCGGCGGCCCGCCGCGCATCCCGGGCTCGCCCTCGCCGGAGATGCGCACCCGCGCGCCGTCGCCGACGCCGGGCGGAATCCGCACCTTGAGCGTGCGCGCGCGCCGCTGGCGCCCGCTGCCGTGGCAGGCCTGGCAGACCTCGGCCACCGTCTGGCCGCTGCCGTGGCACTGGGGGCACGGCCGCGACGTGACGAAGCGCCCGAAGGCGGTGTCGCGCGCCTGCTGCACCTGGCCCGAGCCGCCGCAGCGCGTGCAGCGGCTCGGGGCCTGGCCGTCCTTGCCGCCCGTGCCGCGGCAGGCGTCGCAGACCTCCTGCCGCTGGATCCTGATCTCCCGCTCGACCCCGTGGAAGCAGTCCTCGAGCGTCAGCTCGATGTCCGTGCGCAGGTCCTCGCCGCGCGCGGGTCCGGTGCGACGCGCGCCGCCGCCGCCGCCGAAGAAGGCGTCGAAGATGTCGCCGATGTCGCCGAAGGGGCTCTGCCCGCCGAATCCGCCGTACGGTCCCTGGCCGCCGAAGCCTGCCCCCGGGCCATCGGCCGAGCCGAACTGGTCATAGCGGCTGCGCTTCTCGGAATCGGAGAGGACGGAATAGGCCTCGCCGATCTCCTTGAACTTCTCTTCGGCGCCCTTGTCCCCCGGGTTCATGTCCGGGTGGTACTGCCGGGCCAGTCGGCGGAAGGCCTTCTTGATCTCCTCGTCGGAGGCGCCGCGCTCGACGCCAAGCACCTCGTAGTAGTCCTTCGCCAACCTTCAGCCCCTCACTCTCGCGCCTTGGCCACCCGCACGAGGGCGGGACGCACCACGCGGTCCTGGATGCGGTAGCCGGCGCGCACCTCCGTCACGACCGTGCCCGGGTCCTGGTCGGACTCCTCCTCGCCGATCGCCTCGTGCAGGGCCGGGTCGAACGGCTGGCCAAACGCCGCGATCGGCTCGAGGCCGAGGCGCCCCAAGACCTGCCCGAGCTTGCCGTGGACCAGGGCGACGCCCGCGCGCAGCGGGTCGTCCGCGGGGGCGGCCCGCAAGGCCAGCTCGAGGTCGTCCTGCAGCGGCAGCAGCAGCTCCGCGGCCTCCTGCTGCAGGCGCAGCCTCTGCTCCTCCTCGTCGCGCCGCTGGCGCCGCCTCTGGTTCTCGAAGTCGGCGAGCAGCCTGAGGTTCTGCTGCTCGAGCTCCCTCAGGCGCTCCGCGAGGCGCAGGACCTCATCGCCCGCCTCGGCTCCGGTCCCCGGCATGGTCTCCTCGTGCGTCAGGCGGGTGTTCTCGTCATCGCTAGGCGTATCGGTCCCTCCACCGCTGTCAGTTGATCGCCTGCTCCAGCCCACGGAAGACCTCCTCGGCCAAGGCGAGGGCCTTCGCGTAGTCCATGCGCTTGGGTCCGACGAGGCCGAAGCGCGCCACCACCTCGCCCTGGCGCTCGATGCTGAGTGCCACGATCGAGAGCTCGCGCGTCTCGGGCAGGCTGTTCTCCTCGCCGATCCGCACCCTGACGCCGCCGCGCTGGCCGCTGGCCTCGAGCAGGAGCTCCTGCAGGGCGCCGGACTGCTCGATCAGCTGCACGGCCTCGCGGATGCGCTCAGGTTCCCGGAACTCGGGCTGCGCGAGAAAGCGTGACGTGCCGGCGATGCGCATCGGCTCCCCGTTCGCCGTGAGGCAATCGTGCAGGAAGGCGAGGAGCTCGTCGCGCATGCGGCCCTTCAACGCGCGCGCCACCGCCTCGAGCACCGTCGGGGTGATGTGGTCGAGGTTCACGCCCTGCAGCTCCTGCGAGAGCGCGAAGAGCGAACGCTGCAGTCCCTGGGCGTCCATGCCGTCCGGCATCTCGACCAGGCGGTGCTGCACGAAGTGGTCGGTGACGAGGACGAGCGCGATCTGGTCCGGGCCCGCCTCCAGGGCATCGAGGCGCCTCAGCCGCGCGTGCCGGATGCCCGGCCCCAGCCCGACGGCGAGGAAGTCGCCGGCGGCCGAGAGGAGCTTCAAGGTCTGGGAGACGAGATAGTCCATCTCGCGCACCTGGCGGAGGTAAAGGAGGCGCATGCGCCGGAAGGCCTCTTCGTCCGTCGGCCTCGGCTCCATCAGTTCGTCGACGTAAAGACGATAGCCGCGGTCAGAGGGCACCCGACCCGCCGAGGTGTGCGGCTTGTCCAGGAGGCCGAGGGCCTCGAGGTCCGCCATCTCGTTGCGGATCGTCGCAGAGCTCACGCCGAGCCCAAGCGTGCGCGCCAGGGTGCGCGAGCCGATCGGCTCGGCCGATGCCACGTAGTCCTCGACGATGGCGCGCAGGACCTGCCGCTTGCGCCGGTCGAGTTCCACATCGACACCTCCCCTCGCTTAGCACTCATCGTATGAGAGTGCTACGCTGAACGTACCATGCAAGAAAAACGGGTGTCAAGGCAGGAACGGCTCGGCGACGCGGTGCAGAAGCCACCGGCCGCGGGGGCTCGGCTGCACCCGTGAAGGCACCTGCCGCAGGAGCCCCTGGCGCACGAGCTCCTGCCGCACTCCGGGGTAGGCGGCGTCGAGCCTGACGCCGAAGCGGCGGCGGAACGCCTCGAGCGAGAAGCCCTCGGTGAGGCGCAGGCGCAGGTAGATCCACTCGCCGCGCCTGCCCTCGGGCGAGAGCAGCTCCTCGCCCGCGACGGCGTCGCCCGCGGCCGCGACCGCCTTGAGGTACGGTCCCGGACCCGGGATGTTCCAGAAGCGCCGGCCCGCGAGGTGCGAGTGGGCCCCTGGCCCGAAGCCGCGGTAGTCGCCCTGGTGCCAGTAGAGGAGGTTGTGGCGCGAGCGGCGCCCCCTGCGCGCGAAGTTCGAGATCTCGTAGCGGGCGAGCCCAGCCGCCTCGCACGCCGACGCGACCGCCTCGCCGGCCGCCACCACCTCGTCGTCCGCCGGCAGGTCGAGCTGGCCTAGTCGCGCGAGCGTGCCGAAGTAGGTGCCGCTCTCCACCTCGAGCGCGTAGGCCGAGAGGTGCTCTGTCCCGAGGGCGAGCGCCTCCCGTGCGTCCGCCGCCGCCTCGGCCGCCGTCGCGCCGGGCAGGCCGTAGATGATGTCGAGGTTCAGGTTCGAGAAGCCGGCCTGCCGCGCGGCGCGCACCGCCGCGCGCGTGTCCTCCGGACCGTGCCCGCGGCCGAGCTTGCGCAGCGTCTCGGCCGAGAAGCTCTCGGCGCCGAGCGAGATGCGCGTCACGCCGGCGCGCCGCAACGCCCTGAGCTGCGGCAGGTCCACCGTGCCCGGGTTGCACTCGAGCGTCACCTCCGCGCCGGGCCGCACCAGGTAGCGCCGGCGCAGCAGCTTGAGCAGCCCCGCGATCGCGTCGGGCGGGAAGAGGCTCGGCGTGCCGCCGCCGAAGTAGACCGACCGCACCTCGCGCCCGACGTCGTCCCCGCCGGAGCGGGCGATCTCCTGCGCGATGCCCTCGGCCATCGCCTGCAATGTCCCGGGACGCGGCGGCAGGCGGTAGGCGTTGAAATCGCAGTAGTGGCACTTGTACGGGCAGTACGGCATGTGCAGGTAGACCCCCATCGGCTCAGTCACCGCGTCTGAGGACGGCCATGAACGCCTCCTGCGGCACCTCCACCTGACCGAGTCGGCGCATGCGCTTCTTGCCTTCCTTCTGCTTCTCGAGGAGCTTGCGCTTGCGCGTGATGTCGCCGCCGTAGCACTTGGCCAGCACGTCCTTGCGCAGGGCCCGGATCGTCTCGCGCGCCAGCACCTTGCCGCCGACGGCGGCCTGGATCGGCACGTCGAACAGCTGGCGGGGGATGACCTCCCTGAGCTTCTCGCAGACGGCGCGGCCCTGGCTCTGGGCACGGCCCTGATGGACGATGAACGAGAGGGCGTCGACCATCTCGCCGTTCAGCAGCAGGTCGACGCGCACGAGGTCCCCCTCGCGCTCGCCCGCGAGCTGGTAGTCGAGCGAGGCGTAGCCGCGGGTGCGCGACTTCAGCTGGTCGAAGAAGTCGTACATGATCTCGCCGAGCGGCAGCTCGTAGCTCAGCACCGCCCGCTCCGGCGACGGGTACTCGATCGTGCGGAAGATGCCGCGCCGCTCCTGGCACAACTCCATCACCGGCCCGACGAAGGAGGTCGGCGTGATCAGCGTCGCGGCGACGTAGGGCTCGTCGACGCTGGCGATGCCGCGGCCGGCGTTGAGCGCCGCCGGGTTCTCGATCCGCTCGACCCGGCCGTCGAGGTAGTGCACGGTGTAGACGACGCTCGGCGCCGTCACGACGAGGTCGATGTCGTACTCGCGCTCGAGGCGCTCCTGTACGATCTCGAGGTGCAGCAGGCCGAGAAAGCCGCAGCGGAAGCCGAATCCGAGCGCCCCTGAGGTCTCGGGCTCGAAAGAGAGCGCGCCGTCGTTCAGCTGCAGGCGCTCCAAGGCCTCGCGCAGCAGGTCGTAGTGGCTCGGCTCGCTCGGGTAGAGCCCCGCGAACACCATCGGCACCGCCGGCCGGTAACCGGCGAGCGGCTCCTTGGCTCCGCCCTCCGCCGACGTGACGGTGTCGCCGACACGGGCGTCGCGCACCACCTTGATGCCCGCCGCGAAGTAGCCCACCTCGCCGGCCGCGAGCTCCTCGACCGCCGTCGGCTGCGGCCGGAAGACGCCGAGGTCCGTGACCTCGTAGGCGGCGCCGGTCGCCATCAGGCGGATGCGCTGGCCCGGGCGGATGCGCCCGTCGACGACGCGGATGTGGCAGACGACGCCGCGGTAGGAGTCGAAGTGCGAGTCGAAGATGAGCGCCTTGAGCGGGCGGTCGCTGTCGCCCCCCGGCGGCGGCACCCGCGCGACGACGGCGTCGAGGATCGCCGCGATGCCCGTGCCCTCCTTGGCCGACGCCTCGATCGCCTGCTCGGGGTCGAGGCCGATCTGCAGGAGTTCGCCGCGCACGCGCTCGGGGTCCGCCTGCGGCAGGTCGATCTTGTTGATCACCGGGATGATCTCGAGGTCGTGCTCGAGCGCCAGGTAGAGGTTCGCCAAGGTCTGCGCCTCGACGCCCTGCGCCGCGTCGATCACGAGCAGGGCCCCCTCGCAGGCGGCGAGCGAGCGCGAGACCTCGTAGGAGAAGTCGACATGGCCGGGGGTGTCGATGAGGTTCAGCACGAAGCTGCCGCGCCCGGTCCTGTAGTCGAGGCGGACCGCCTGCGCCTTGATCGTGATGCCCCGCTCACGCTCGAGGTCCATCGAGTCGAGCACCTGGCTCTGCATCTCGCGCGCCTGCAGGGTGCCGGTGGCCTCCAGCAGGCGATCCGCAAGCGTCGACTTGCCGTGGTCGATGTGCGCGATGATACAGAAGTTGCGAAGGTCCGTACGGTCGCCCATCACTCTCGGTCCGCCTTTCAGCTGCGGGTCTGGGGACTGCCTGCGGCGGGTGGCCGTTCGACTAGGTCCCCTTCGCCGACAGGCGCGATGCATCCTGCTCCCCTACGCAAGGCAGGATTCCCCCGCCTGGGATGGAAGTGAGGGAGGCTGAATCCCTGGGAGGAGTCCATTGCACGCCATGCTGCAGGCCATCGCCTTTCTCCTGCACGAGATCGCCGACGAGAACCGCATGCTGGTCACGGCGGCGACGGCCGTGCTCGTCGCGCAGGCCCTCAAGTTCATCGTGTCGTCCCTGCGCAACCGCACGGTGCTGAGCGAGCGCCTGTTCTCCTCGGGCGGCATGCCCAGCGCGCACTCCGCGATGGTCACGTCGCTCGCGACCGCCGTCGGCGCGACGCACGGCTGGCACTCGGATCTGTTCGCCATCGTCGCGGTGTTCTCCGTCATCGTGCTCTACGACGCGGTGAACATTCGCTATGCCGTCGGCCAGCAGGCCCGCTTCCTCAACTCCCTCTTCGGGCGCCGCGAGGGCGAGAGCCCGGAGTTCAAGGAGCAACTCGGCCACACGCCGCAGGAGATCGTGGCGGGGGCCGTGCTGGGCGTCATCATCGCGACGCTCTACTATCTCTGAGCGAGCCGCATCTGGAGGTGGACCGATGATCGACCCACGCAGCTACCTCGCAGAGCACCGCGCCGCGCATCTGGAAGAGCTCTTCCGGCTCCTGCGCATCCCCTCGGTATCGGCCGTCGCCGCCCACCGCTCCGACGTGCGCATGGCCGCGCAGGCGTTCATGGACCTGATGCGCCGCGCGGGCCTGGAGCGCGTGGAACTCCACGAGACGGCGGGCCATCCCGTCGTCTACGGCGAGCACCTCAAGAAGCCGGGCCACCCGACCGTGCTGGTCTACGGGCATTACGACGTCCAGCCGCCGGAACCGCTCGAGCTCTGGCACTCGCCGCCCTTCGAGCCGGAGGTGCGGGACGGCAAGATCTTCGCGCGCGGCGCCACCGACGACAAGGGCCAGGTCACGATGCACCTCCTCGTGGCGCAGGCCATGATCGGGCAGGGCATCCTGCCGGTCAACCTCAAGTTCCTGATCGAGGGCGAGGAGGAGATCGGCTCCCTGCACCTCGCCGACTTCGTCGCCCGGCACAAGGACCTGCTCTCGGCCGACTACGTCGTCATCTCGGACTCGACGATGCTGCGCCAGGGCGTGCCCGCGCTCTGCGTCGGCCTGCGCGGCCTGGCGGGCCTTGAATTGCGGCTCAGGACCGGCGCCCACGACCTGCACTCGGGCAACTTCGGCGGCGCCGTGCCGAATGCGGCGCACGCCCTCGTGGAACTCCTCGCCACCCTGCACGACCGCGACGGCCGCGTCGCCGTCGACGGCTTCTACGACGGCGTCGCGGATCTGACGCCGGCCGAGCGCCGCACGTTCTCCGCGCTGCCCATCACCGACCGCGAGTTCCTCGACCAGGCCGGCGCCTACAGCCTCTACGGCGAGAGCGGCCGCACCACCCTCGAGCGGGTCTGGACGCGCCCGACCCTTGAGCTCAACGGCATCTGGTCCGGCTTCACCGGCGAGGGGCGCAAGACCGTCATCCCGTGCGAGGCCGGCGCCAAGATCACCTGTCGCCTGGTGCCCCACCAGGACCCGCAGCAGGTGATCGCCGCCGTAACCCACCACCTGCGCCAGCACTGCCCCGACTCCGCGCAGCTCGAGGTCCTGGACGCCGGCGGCGTCCCCGCCTTCCTGGCGCCGCCGGGGCATCCCGCGCTGCGCGCCGCGGAGCAGGCCCTGCGCGAGGCCTACGGGCACGAGCCGGACGTCATTCGCATGGGCGGCTCCATCCCCGTCGTCACGGCGTTCCAGGAACTGCTCGGCCTGCCCACGCTGCTGATGGGGTTCGGCCTGCCCGACGAGAACCTGCACGCGCCCGACGAGCATTTCGCGCTCGAGAACTTCGCGAAGGGCATGCTCGCCATCTGGCGCTTCTGGCAGATCGCCGACTGAACTGCTCTCTCGTACGCGACGGGGGCTCCCGCGAGGGAGCCCCCGTCGTCATCCGTCCACGTCTCAGGCCAGGTTGCGCTCGAGCTCCTGGCGCAGCTGGTTCTTCGGCCTGTAGCCGATGATGCGGTCCTTGAGCCGCCCCTCCTCGAACACGGCGAGGGTTGGGATGCTCATGATGCCGTAGGTCGAGGCGATCTGGGGATTCTGGTCGACGTTCAGCTTCAGCACCTTGATGCGCTCGCCGAACTCGCCCGCGAGCTCTTCGACAATCGGCGACACCATACGGCAAGGGCCGCACCACTCGGCCCAGAAGTCCACCAGAACCGGGCGATCCGCGCCCAGGACCTCCGTGGCGAAGGTGTCCTCCGTCACGTTCGCGACTGCACCGCTCAAACCATTCCCTCCCACCAATGCCTTACCCCCTGGGGTAGGGCGTCGTATTGTCATGCTACGCCGCCACCGGTCGGGGGTCAAGGCGCAGGCGCACCTCCGAGGAAGTCGGCGATCGCCTGCGCGATGCCGGGCAGGGCGGCCCTGGCCTCCTCCGGCGTCGCCTGCGGGCCGCCGAGATCGAGCGTCAGCATGGTCGGCGAGAGCTGCTGGTTGAGCCGGTCGGGCGAGCGCACGATGCCGGCGAACACGTTCGGCAGGCTGGACTGAAGGTAGGCGCCCAGGCTGCGCGCCAGCGCGAGGTTCTGCGCCGCGTGCGGCTGCGGCAGGTTCTCGCCGGTGCCCACGACGAGCGAGACGCTGGCGACCATGCCGCCGCCCGCCTTGGCCGTCGGCGGCATGGCGGGATAGGTCGGGCGCTCGACGTCGAGCACGATCGCGAGCTGCGGCTGCGCCTTCAGCATGCTGCGCGCGACCGCGTACGACTTCAGGTAGACGCCGAGCTCGCCTTCGCTGTCGTTCTTCTGGAGCGAGGCGATCGTCGGCACGCCGTCTGCCGCCAGGGCCTGCGCCAGGGCCTGCACGACGCCGAGCACGTCCTGCGAGGGGTCCAGGCTCGTCGGCGGCGGCGCGTTCGAGGTGGCGGCGTGCCCGACGAATGCGGCCAGCCCCTCGGTGGCGTAAAGGCCGACGAGCGGCGTGCCGCGCCCGTAGATCCTGAGGCCGTCCGGGAGCGGCGGGGGCGCGGCGGCCGCCGCCTGCGGCAGGCGTCCGAGCCACTGTGTCAGCGAGACCGCGCTCCGGCTCTGGCCTCGGCGCGTGAAGCCGAATCCCGCGAAGGCGCTTTGGAACAGGCTCGCAGGGTCGTGCGGCAGCACACCGGCGACGGCATAGAGCCCAAGCGCGGCGATCTGATCGCCTGCGACGCCGAACGGGCCGGCCGGCGGCCGCATGCCGCCCAGCGTCGGCAGTCCCTCGCCGAGAAGGTAGCGCAGGCTCGAGGCCGGCAGCGGCAGGCTGCGGCTGACCGGCGGGCGGCTCCAGGCGCTGTTGCCGAGGGTCGGCACGACCGACCCGCCGCGCACGTAGAGCACGAGCCCCAGCAGGAGCAGCAGCGGCACGCCGGAGCGCCGCACGAGGACCCGCGCGAGGCCGCCCACGTCGCGAATCTGCAAACGAGCCCACCTCCCTACGCCTCTATGCCGGCGAGGGCCCTGGCAGACGCCCGGCCGCCGCGGCACCGGACGCCCATACACTTCCCATAGCGGCAGAGCCATGCTACAATGCGTTGTCGGAGGTGGAGACGCTTGGCCAACATCAAGTCCGCAAAGAAGCGGGCGGCACTGGCGGAGGTGCGGCGGCTCAGGAATCGTGCCGTACGTTCCACAGTGCACACGGCGGTCCGGCGCTTCGAGCGGGCTGTGGCCACCGATGCGGCGGCTTCCGAGCAGGAGTTCCGGGAAGCCTGCCGTCAACTAGATCGGGCGGTGACCCGCGGCGTGCTGCATCGCAACGCTGCGGCCCGCAAGAAGTCGCGCCTCGCCAAGAAGCTTTCGCTCTCGTCCTGAATGCGGATGCGAAGCCGCCCCGGCCTTAGGCCCGGGGCGGCTTCGCCATCGTCCGCTTTGCCCGCTGCCAGGCCGTGCGTCAAGGCGCGAGGAGCGCGACGCGCAGGAGGCTGAGCTCCAGCGCGACCGCCTGGTCACCGCCGGACTTGAGCGCGACGTCGCAGCGCAAAAGCTCCGAAAACGCGGCGGAGACGGCCCTCGGGCTCCAGCGCGGCGCGGCCTCGCACAACTTCTGCGCGACAAAGGGGTGCGCCCCGAGCAGCTTCGCGATCTCGGGCGCCGTGCGCCCCGCCGCGAGCTCCGCGCGCGCCGACGCGAGCTGGCGCAGCTGGCGGGCGACGAGCGCGAGGAGCCCGAGCGGCGCCTCGCCCTGCGCCGTCAGCTGCCCTATGGACTGCGCCACGCCGGCGGGCCGGCGCTGCAGGATCGCGTCGGTCAGGGCGAAGACGCGCATCTCCGGCCGAGCCGGCGCCGCCCAGGCGGCCGTCTCGCCGCTGACCGGCAGCCCTTCCTCCGTCGCGAGAGTGGCCACGGCCAGGGCGGTCGCAAGGCTGTCGAGGTCCTCGCCGCTCTCGAGGAAGGCCCGCGTCGCCTGTGGTGTGAAGGTGATGCCGTCGCGCCGCGCGAGTTCCGCAAGCCACGCGGCAAGATCCCGCCCGACGTCCGCGGCAAGCAGCCAGCCTCGCTCCGCGGCCCGGCGCACCGGGGCGAGCCGCCGGTCCGCCTCGGGCGCCCAGACGAACAGCGTCGCGTCGGCCGGCGGCCGATCGATGAAGGTTCGCAGCGCCTCCGCCTCGAGCAGGCGCTCGCGCGCGCCGCGACCCTCCTGCCCGGTGAGCGCGGCAGTCCGCCATGCCGCGACGAGCCGGCGCTCGCCGAAGAAGGATGGCGTCAGGCAGAGCTCGCAGGCCTCGCGCAGCTGGCCGTCGCCGGAGTCGACGCGCTCGAGGCCCGCCTCGCGTCCCGCCGCAAGCAGCCCGAGCGCCATGCGCGCCAGCGTGGCCGACGGGCCGACGCTCAGGACGCACGGGGCCTCGCGCAAACCGTCCACCGCCGCAAGGAACTCCCGCGGGCCCATCCTACACCTCATTCCGCCTGGGGGCCGGCCGGCCCTGGATGGCCTCCACCCCGCCTTGTGCCGCTGCCTCCACTCTAGCATGAGGCGGGCGACAGCGGCGCTCGGGCGCCGCTAAGTTCGCTCAGGCCGTTGTCGTGCCCTGGCGGCCGAGCGCCCGCCGGACGCCCGAGCGCAGCTCGCGCGCCGTGTACGGCTTCGGCACGACGGCGCAGAAGCCGAGGCGCCGGAGGTCTTGCGGCGGCAGCCCGTTCATGCGGCCGCTCGAGATCAGGATGGGCAGGTCCGGATCGATCTCGAGCAGTCGGCGGCCCGCTTCCTCGCCGCCCATGCCGCCCGGCACGTTGAGGTCGAGCACGGCGAGCTGGAACGGGCGGTTGGCCCGGCAGGCCTTGCGAAATAGCGAAAGCGCGGCGCGCCCGTCGGCCGCCTCGATCACGTCGTAGTGGGCCGCGGCCAGGATGCGCGCCGCCACCTCGCGCACCGGCTGCTCGTCGTCCATCAGCAGGATGCGCGGCCTTGCCAGCGGTCCGCTCGACCGCCGCCGCAGCGGCAGGGCCATCCTCAGCTCCCCTTGGCCGGCCTGTCCGCCGAGGGTCATGCGCCCGCCGAGGGCTGCCAATGTACCAAGCAGGCGGCCCCGTGCGCGCGCGACCGACTCGTCGTGCTCCGCAAGGCCGCCCTGCCACCCGACCACGATCTCGATCTCCTCCGGCTCCGTGTCGCCCGCCAGGTCGGCGCGTACCCAGACGGGTCCCGACTCTCCCGCCAGCCGGACGACCGCCTGCCCGATCCGCGCGAAGAGCCGCCAGCGCTGGGCGGGGTCGATCTGCCTGATCGCCAGCTCCGCCGCCGGCGTCACGGCCCAGCCCGCATCCGGCGCTCCGCCCGCCCTGGCCGCCGCCACCTCCTGCCGCGCGGGCTCCGCGGCGTCGCGCAGGCGGTCTGGCAGCTCCTCCGTCAGCCTGCGCGCGGCAAGAGCCCCCTGCTGCGCCGCGCGCAAGAGCTCCGCCGCAGGCCCCTTCACCACCTCGGCGGCCATGCTGAGGTTGCCGAGCAGCACCGTGAGCGCGTTGTTGTAGTCGTGGACCAGCCGGCCGCTTTCGCGGCGCAGGCGTTCCGCGAGCCCGCCGGCGGCGGGCGGGTCCTCCGCCTGCTCGCGCAAGGTGCAGATCGCGGCGGTGACGCGTCCCTTGGCGTCGCGCACCGGCCAGCAGCTCATGCGTCCCGCCCGGGCCTGTCCCCCTTCGCGCCACCCGGGACAGGCGAGGTCCCGCACGGCCTCGCCCCGCAGCACAGCGTCGAGCACCTGCCTGAGGACGCCCGTGAGGCCGTTGGCGGCCGTCCCCGCGCCAGGCAGAAGAAGCGCGCCCTTGCGCAGGCCGAGCCTGCGCGCCGCGCTCTGATTCAGATGACAGACACGTCGATCGGCGTCGACGACGAGCATGGCGTCCTGGGCCTGGTCGAACGCCTCGCGCAGCAGCGCTCCGCCGCTCCTGCGCTCATTGACGGCGTCGAGCGCCGCGGTGGCCGAAGGCGTCGGCTCACCCCACAGCCAGCCCTCATCCCGTGCCGTCGCCGAACGGGAACGCGCGATGGTGTTTCCTCTCCGACCGGCGGATGCGGTGCGCATCACGACTCCCCCTTTGCCATGAAGCGCGGCGGGAACCTACAAGGATTGCCGTCGCTTCGCAAGGAATTGCGGCACTACAGTAAGGATAGGTCGGGCATGATGACGCCATTTGTCGAATGGGATCGTGTCGAACGATTCCGCGTCCTGCCGACCCGCGACAGTTGGAGGTGCAGCGTTGTTCCAGTCGTTCGAGGGCGGTCTCTGGCTGCAGCCCTCGCTCCTGTGGCAGACCCAGTGCGCGGTGATCGAAGCCGATGGCGCGGTATGCGTCGTCGACCCGGGCTTCTTCCCGCACGAGATCCACGAGGCCCAGGGGCTCGCGGCCCGCGTCGGGGGACCTGGCGCCAGGCGTCTGCTCGTCCTGAGCCACAGCGACTTCGACCACATCGTCGGCGTGCCGTACTTCGAGGGCTTCGAGACCGTCGCCTCGGCCAGGTGGGACCGAAGCAACGCGCGCAGGGCGCGCAGGGCGCGCAGGGCGCTTCAGCTGTTCGACGGCGGCCACTACATCGCGCGGGACCGCCCGCTTATGACCACTGTCCGCCCGGACCGCCTGATCCAGGCCGACGGCGAAGAGATCGCGGGCTGCCGCTTCTTCCTGCTGGCGGGGCACACGCGCGACGGCCTTGGCTGCTTCCACCCGGGAAGCGGCGCGCTGATCGTCGGCGACTACCTCTCGGACTGCGAGTTCCCGTTCATCTACGTGAGCGCCCTCGCCTACCGCGAGACGCTCGACAAGCTTCGCCGCCTCGTCGCCCAGCTGTCGCCCAGGCTGCTCGTCTCACAGCATGGCGCCCCCGCAATGGGCGACCGGGAGATCGCGCGGCGCCTCCTGGAATCCTCCGGCTACCTCGAGCGGCTGCTCGACGCGGCGGCGGGGGCGACGGACGCGAGAGCGCTCGCGCAGGCGACGCTCGGCGCCTGGCGCCAGGGCGTACCGGATCCCATCATGCACTACCACCGCCGCAACGCGCGCATCGCCTGGCGCGAGCTGCACCGCTAGATCTCAAGCACGATCTTGCCGGCCGCCCCCGGGGCCATCACCGCGACGTGCGCCTGCGCCGCCTCGGCCAGCGGGAAGCTCCGTCCGACCACGGGCTTCAGCCAGCCGGCCGCGAGGCCCGCGCCAAGGCGCAGGTGGATGCGGCGCAGGGCCTGGGCAGGCGTCTGGAAGAGCAAGAGGCCGCGGACGGCGCCGCCGCTGCGCATCAGGTCGCGCGGGTTCAGCTGCACGGGGCCGCGCGAGCCGACGACGACGATCGTGCCCCGAGGCGCCAGCTCCGTGACGTCCTGCCCCAGGTTGCGGTCGGCGGCCATCTCGAGGATCGCGTCGAAGCCGCGCCCGCCGAACGCGGCACGCCCCTCGGCGTAGCCGGCGTGCGGGATCGCGACGGCTCCCATCTCTTCGAGGAGCCGTCTGCCCTCTGCGCTCGAGGCACTGGCCACGACGTCCATGCCGAGGCCGCGGCAGAGCTGTACCGCCGCCGTGCCGACGCCGCCGCTGCCGCCGTGCACCAGGACGAGATCGCCCGCCTGCGCACCCGCGAGATCCAAGGCGCGCAGGGCGGTCGCGTAGGGCACGCCGAGCGCGGCCCCTTCCGCGAAGCCGACGCCGTCGGGCAGCGGATGGACGCCGCCGCCCGGGCAGAGCGCATACTCCGCGTAACTCGGGCAGCCCGCGACATAGACCCTCTGCCCCTCCCTGAACCCCTCCAGGCCGGCGCCGAGCGCCGCGATTACACCGGCGCCGTCGCCGCCAGGGGTGTAGGGAAGGTTCGGCAAGGGGTCGTAGCTGCCGGAGCGGATGTAGGTCTCGACGGGGTTCACGCCTGCCGCGTGCAGGCGCACCAGGAGCTGTCCCGGTCCCGGCGACGGCAGCTCCAGCTCCTCGAGCTGCAGGACCTCCGGACCGCCGAAGCTGCGGACGACGATCGCCTTCATGTCAGTCCCCCTCCTCCGCCCGGTCCCAGGGCGAGGCGCCCGGGGCCGGCACGAGCATCTCCTCGAGCAGCAGAGCGAGCTCCTGCGGCGCCTCGGCCGGGGCCCTGTGGCCGCAGGCGATCGGCTGTACGGGCACGCCTTCCGCGGCGAGCGCGGCGAGCGCGGCGTCGATCGGGCGGTAGAGCGCCGCCCCGCCACGCCCGGTGCACGACACCGCCCGGCGCCTGACCCGCGGCGGGTGACGCAGGGCGAGCGGCTGCAGCAGGCTCGGGAGCGGCTGCTCGGACATCCGCACATCCTCGGGCGGCAGGGGCGGCGCGATGCGCCAGCCCTCGCCGTACGCCTTGGCCTCGCCGACGAGCTGTTCCGCGATCAGCGTGCCGCGGAAGAGGTCGAGGAACGACTCGCCACGCCGCGGCAGGTACGGGTCGAGCAGGACGAGCAGGCGGATGCGCTCCGGCGCGTCGTCCGCGACACCTGTCGCGACCATCGCGCCGTAGCCGTGCCCCACGAGCACGACCTCCTGCAGGTCCTCGTAGATCAGGAGCTGCAGGACGTCCTGCCGGTGCAGATCGAGGTCGACGCCGGCGTGGCCCAGGTGGCGGCGCTCGCCGAGCCCCGTGAAGGTCGGGCGGTAGGTCTCGTGGCCGGCCCGGGCGAGCGCGGCGGCGGTCTCCTGCCACACCCAGCCGCCTTCCCAGGCGTCGTGGCAGAGGACGAAGGTGGCCAAGAAATTCATCCTCCCGCAATGTGGCCTTGGCTCCCTACGTTCGTGGTCGCCGCGGCCGGCCCCTGCGTGGGGACTGCCGCGCGGAGCCGGGAGGTGCTACACCAGAGGTGCAGGCCGCACGGGCCCCAGGCGGACCTGCGCGAGGAGGGATTCGTGCATGGAAGCCATCTACGTCCTCGTGGTGATCGTGGTCGTGCTGCTCCTGCTCTCCGCCCGCATCGTGCAGCAGTACCAGAAAGGTGTGCTCTTCCGGCTGGGCAGGGTCGTCGCGGTGCGCGAACCGGGCTTCACGCTCATCATCCCCTTCGTCGACGTGCTGCGGCGGGTCTCGCTGCGCATCCGCACCATGCCGATCCAGTCCCAGGGCATCATCACGAAGGACAACGTCAGCGTCGACATCTCGGCGGTCGCCTACTACCGCGTGACGGACGCCGTCAAGTCGGTGGTGGCGATCGAGGACGTGGACGCGGCCATCAACCAGATCGCCCAGACCACCTTGCGCAAGGTGGTCGGGCAGCACATGCTGGACGACATCCTGGCGGAGACGGAGAGGATCAACGCCCAGATCGCCGACATCCTGGATCCCTTGACGCGCGACTGGGGCGTCGCCGTGACCCTCGTCGAGTTGAAGGACATCCAGCTGCCCGACGCCATGAAGCGGGCCATGGCACGCCAGGCCGAGGCAGAGCGCGAGAAGCGGGCCAAGATCATCGCCGCCGAGGGCGAACTGCTGGCGGTCGACGCCCTGAGCCGGGCAGCCGACATCATGGAGTCCCATCCCGTGAGCCTGCAGCTGCGCACCTTGCAGACCCTGGCGGAGATCGCGGTCGACAAGAATTCGACCGTCGTCTTCCCGTCACCGCTGATGAGCACGATCCAGGAGGTGGGGGCCTTCCTCAGGCGCGAGCGGGAGAGCATGGCGCCGCCGGTCGGCGGCCAGGGCCGCGAAGCGGGCGGCTGAACCGCCGGCCGTGCCCCTTGCAGGCAGCCCCTCGCTCCTCTAGGCTCAAGGCATGAAGATCACGTTCTACCTCGATGTGCTGTCGCTCTGGTGCCTCTACGCCATGCGGTCCGTCGAGCGCCTGCAGGGGGAATTCGCATCGCAGCTCGACGTCCGCTGGCAGGCGGCCCCGATCCGCGGCGACCGGCCGCTCGGGTACGGCCGCGAGGAAAACGCCTGGTTCTACCGCCGCGCGCAGGCCATCACCGGTCAGGCGCTCGCGCCCCAGTGGCTCGAGGGCCCGCTGACCGGCACGCGCGAGGCGAACCTCGCCGCGCTCGCGGCGGCAGAGCTCGGACGCGGCGACCTCGCGGTACCCGCCGCCCTGATGCGCGCTGCGATGGAGGAGGGCCTGCATGTCGCCCGGCGCGACGTGGCGGTGGCCGTCGCCGCTGGCGCGTCGGGCCTGGATCCCCATCTGCTCGAGGCGACGAGGGACGACCCCGCCGTGATCGCCCGCCTCACCGAGGGCAACCTGGAGATGGCCGGTTTCGGGGTCGACCAGCGCCCCACCCTGGTCTTCGCAAACGCCATCCCCGATCGCGCCATTCTCTCCGGGGTCTGGGCCTACGAACCGATGGCGGCCCTGGTGACCGCGATGCTCCGCGACGAGGAGCGCTTCCTCGCCTTCAACCGCAAAAGCCCCCCGACCTAGGCACTGCAGCCCTGTAGGAAGAGCCCGCTCCGGCCGGAGCGGGCTCTTCCTTCGGTCCGCCGCCCGCCCCACGTCACCGCCCGACCTCCTGCCACGCCACGTCGGCCCTCGCCTCACCGGCCCGCACGGCGGCCTCGATGGCCGCCTCGAGCTCCTCGCGGCGGTAGGGCTTGGCGAGCACGCCCTGGAAGCCGTAGGCCCTGTGGTCTCCCATCACGGCATCGTTCGAGTAGCCGCTCGAGGCGATCAGGCAGATGTGCGGGTCCATGCGGCGCAGCCGCTCCGCCGCCTCGCGCCCGCCCATGCCGCCCGGGATCGTGAGATCGAGGATCGCCACGTCGAACGGCAGGTCGTCGGCCTGGGCCTCGTGGCAGGCCGCCAGGGCCTCGCTGCCGTCGCGCGCGACGGTGACCCGGTGACCCATGCGACGCAGCATCTCGCCCGACACCGCCAGGATCTCCCGCTCGTCGTCCATGAGCAGGACGCGACGGGTCTGCTCAGGGTGGCCGAGCGGCACGACGGGCAGTTCGATGCGCGCGCGCGCACGCGGCAGGTAGAGGTGGAAGAAGGTGCCCGCGCCGACGCTCGACTCCGCGTGGATGTACCCGCCGTGTCGCCGCATGATCGACCAGCAGGTGGCGAGCCCGAGGCCGTGCCCCTCCGGCTTGGTCGTGAAGTACGGCTCGAAGATGTGCTCGAGGTCGCGCGCCTCGATGCCCATGCCGTGGTCGCCGATCGCGACGTGCACATAGCTTCCCGGCTGCATCGGAGGCTGGTCGTCCGCCCCGATGCGCACGTTCTCCGCGGACAGCTCGACGAGCCCGCCGTCGGGCATCGCCTGCATGGCGTTCAGGACGATGTTGGTGATCACCTGATGGATCTGGCCCGCGTCCGCCTCGACCCGCCAGAGGTCTTGCGGCAGCCGCACCTGCACCTTGGCCTTCGATCCCTGCAGCACGTAGTTCGCCGTCTCCTCGAGCAGGCCGCCGAGCATGATGCTGCGGGTGACGGGTGCACCGCCGCGCGAGAACGTCAGCAGCTGGCGCGTGAGCCCGGCCGCCTGCTGGCACGCGTGCTCGGCGCTCTGCAGCAGGCCCTCCGACTCCGAGCCCGCCGCGACGTCCGCCCGCGCGAGCGCCAGGTTGCCGAGCACGATCGTCAGGATGTTGTTGAAGTCGTGGGCGATCCCCCCGGCGAACACGCCGAGCGCCTCGATGCGGCGCACCCTGAGGCGCTCCTCCTCCGCCCGGCGGATGTCGGTGACGTCACGCACGGCGTAGAGGACGCCGGGCATGCCCTGCCCGTCCAGCCAGGGCACCGCCTCGACGAGACAGTAGAGCGGCCCCCTGCCCGGCACCTCGATGAGCCGCTCCACCGGTCCGACCGACTGGCCGAGGCGCACGGCGTCGGCCACCGTGCCGTGGCCCGGCCGGATGCCGATCCCCTGCCAGCTGCCGATGCGCAGCTTGCCGTAGAGAAGCTCCCCGTCCGCGTTCACGTCCCCGACCTCGAGTCCCAGGGTCTCGCGCGCCGCGTGGTTCACGTAGACGATGCGGTGCGACGCGTCCTCCACCGTGACCGCGTCTCCCAGGAGATCGAGCGCCTCGAGGAACTGGTGCGAGATCCGGCGCTTCTCGTTCTCGTCCCGCCTGCGCCGGCTCACGTCGACGAACAGCGCGACGGCTCCCGCCACGCCCCCTTCCGCGTCCATGGGCGCCACCGTGAAGTCGAGGGCCAGCTCGGCGCCGCCGCGGCGCTGGAGGACGACGTCGTGTCCGCGCTGCGCGGCGCCTGTGGCAAGGGCGGCGTGCACCGCCGCCGACACGGTGAGCCCGAAGGACTCCTCTGTGGCGGCCGCCTCCATCACCGCGGCGACCTGCCGCCCCACCACCTCGTATTCCGGCAGGTCCAGCATGGCGAGGGCGGCCGCGTTGGCGAAGGTCACGGCCCCTTGCCCGTCGAGGCCGAGGATGCCCTCGCCGAGCGACCTGAGGATGAGCTCGTCGCGCCACGCCAGCCGGCGCAGGGCCTGCACGGCCTGCTTGCGTTCCGTGACGTCGACGAGGTGCAGCACAATCTCGCCGCTGCGGCCGCCCGCCGCCGCCTTGCCCTCGAACTCGCGCCAGCCGTCCTGCGCGTGGACAAGCCGCAGGGCGACGCGCCGGCTCCCCCCCGCCTGCGCGGCGAGCGCGGCAGGGATCGGGAGGTGCCCAACGTCGTCCGGGTGCACGAGGTGCCTCAAGGGCAGGTCGCGCAGGGCCTGCGCCGGGCTGCCGAGGAGTCTGTCGGCGGACGGGCTCAGGTAGCCGATCGTCCCATCCGGCCGCAGCACCAGGACAAGGTCGAGCGCGTCCTCGACCAGGGTGCGGAAGCTGCGCCAGTGCATGCGCTGGTGGTGGCGCACCTGGAACTCCACGACGAAGAGCAGGGCGGCGACCAAGAGCGCGGCGATCGCCACCTCCGCGCGCACGTCCGGCGCCTGCCAGAGCGGCAGGATGCGCGGGGCGATGGCGAAGGGGAGCCCGAGCACGCGCGCGAGCTCCGCCAAACCGAGCGCCGTACCGAGCGAGAGCATGGCTAGGATGCGCCGGATCCTGCACCCGCCGCGGGCCAGGTTCGTGACACGCGATGCGATCAGGAGTCCGAGCCAGACGATGAAGCCCGCAACGGCTGCTTCGGCGGCGAACTTGGTCAGGGCGTGCAGGAGACCGCCTGCGTCCGCATCGCCTGTGGCGTGCGGCAGGGCGATGGCCGCGCCGATCGCGAGGGCCATCAGCAGGGTCGCCCAGCGCCCGTCGCGGCGCACGGCCGCCATCGTAACCCAGGTCGCGCCCGCGCCGGCGAGGGCGTCGAGCATCAGCGTCCAGACGTCGAGGCCTTCGCGCAGCGGCAGGCCGAGCGCGAGGCTGAACACGATGCCGCTGGCCCAGAGGCCGGCTCCGAGCGTCAGCGCCGCGGGCACGCCGAGGGGCGACGCCGCGCCGGCCGGGTCGCTGCCGCTGCCCCGCACGTCGAAGGCAGCCCAGACGCCGAGCCAGGACATGGCGAAACCCCAGAGGAACAGGGCGAGGTGGAGGTTCACGCGACCAGCCTTTTCGTGGAAGTATGCTGTCGGATGCCGTCCGATCGAGGAGCCATGCTCTAGGCTACTCTCGCCGGTCGTCGAGCGCTGTCGAACCAACGCCCCCCTCGAAATTTCATGGACGCGTGCCGCGGGAAGTACGCGCAATTTACACGAAGTACTCTCATCCTCGACGGCGCCGTGGCCTGGAGGTATGCAGATCCATTCGTCGAAGGACTGCCAGGCATTGCCGTTTGACGGGGGTGAACCATGCTCTCCGTTCATGTCGGCTTAGAGGTGGACCAATCGGGTCATGCTCAGGCATGGGTGAAAGAATACTTCGGATGCACGAGCCACGGGCAGTCTCAGGAGGAGGCCATCGGAAGGCTTCCTCAGGCTCTCCGCGAGTTTTGGTCCTGGCTGAAAGTGCATGGTGAGCCTGATGTCCCACAGTTAGATACCGAAGTGCTCATCGAGCATGTCGAGGTTTACAAGGTAGGGTCTCAACTCTCAGACGGTGATAGCGAGGGGTTCTTCACGTTTGACGCCTTTCCGCTGACCTCCGTGGAGTTTCAGCGAGCTCTGCGGTATATCTCCTATGCCCGATCCGACGTCCTTTCGTTTTCACACGACCTCGGTTACGGCTTGCTGTCTCGGATGGTAGGCAGAAGCGATCGCGCCGTTGGGGCCACCCTGAACCACATGGCGTTCGCCGATCTTTGGTACGCCCAGCGGTCAGGTGACGCTTCGTCTAACGAGTGGCAGACGTACTTGTTGGAAGAACTAAGAAACGTGTCGCTCAAGTGGGTGCAACGATCGTTTCATGAAAGCAAGACGCCCATGACATACTCCGTTGGTCCAGATGCATGGAGATCTGATGGTCGTGCAGAGGAATGGACTCTCCCGAAGACCCTGCGGCACTACATCTGGCACGACCTACTCCATCTACGGGCAATTCGCCGTGCCCTCGGGCACTCAGGCGGTGCGGACTGATTCAGGTGCAGTGCGTCATCTCCTGGAGGGCCGCACCTTGCAAAACTCCGTCTCGCTATTTCAACGTTTTCAGATCTGCCCATCTCCTGCGCCTCGGTCCCATGAACGGGCTCGCTGATAGTTTGGCGGTGCACGCTCGCACTGTGGGGAGAAGGGGGGCTGATGGTGGTGTCGGCGACGAAGTTGCTTGCGCTTATTGCGACGATCGCTCTGGCGCTGGTGTCGCTAGCCGGATGTAGCGCCACTGCCTCTACCAGCAGGCCGGTGGGATCGCCGGCCTGCCTGCCCTATCGCAGCCCGCTGGACGTAGGGGGACCACCCGGGTGGAGCCTGCGCATGACCGGCCTGCAACCGATATTCCCCGGCGAACATGTGGTACTCCATTCATGGGGACCACCATCGCAAGTCTCAAATTCGCCCGCCGGGTGGGTTGGCGCGCAAACTGTCCGCTTCTACCTGATGGCCGATCTGAAGAATGTGTTTTGGTGGGATCAAAGCCGCAGCGCCGAGTCTTGCATCTCTCGTCACGGGTTCTTCTGGGGACGAGCAGGAGTTCAGGAGGGTGACTTCTCTTGGACCGGAACTGTCCCCAAGAGCGTTACCGAAGGACATGTCTGGTACGTGGTGGTCGTCGGAGACAACGGCTACTACGCTGTCCTAAATCTCGCGGACGGAACCTCCAACGACGTCTCGATGGATCGCCTGGCTAAACCCTACCAATTAACCGTATGGCCGGGGTCAGGGATAGCTTCGAGCTCAGCAGCAGGAGGCACTCTGAACCTGCTGGACATTGGCGACTTATTCCATCTGCGCGGTGACGGACTGCTACCAACTGGGTCGTTCCTCATCCGACTGGAGATTCAGGCGCCGACGTTCGATTCGGATGCGAATCTCGGCCTCGTGCGAGCGAAGGCGGGTTACCTCGACGACACGCTATTGCTACCACGAGTGCTGAACGTTGAGGGCGTCGGCCGGCGTACCTTGAGCCCGACCTGGTCTTATCAGTTGTCTCTATGGAGTACAAACGGTCGGATGGTCTACTACAGCCTTCCTGTGACACTTCACTGATCGTTCACCATGCTTGTTCCACTGTTGGTCGAGGGGCATTGCGAAACCTATGGGAAGCATGCGCAGTTCCTTCCGGTCCCGGTCGACGAAGAAGTGTGGTTTAGACAACGGACGCTGGGTCGGCGGTCACTGTGGACGGCCGAACGAGGCCTGCTTTGTCGCGACCTGATGCCAGCTCGCTCCGCCGTCCGCCGTCTTGAGAAGGCGGCCGTCGCCCGTCCATCGGGCCTCCTTATGGGTGGGCGTGTTTTGGACAGCCTGGCAAATTCCTCTCGACGGAGGGATCTGCCGCGCTTGGACTGGCTGACCGGGAACAAGGCCAGAAACCGCGTGGCCAGGGGGAGCTTGCTGCGGTGCATGACGGTACCGGCCGTGACGGAGTTCAGGTGATGACAATCCGGGCACTGCCACAGGTGACTCGTGCCGGGATGCAGGGCGACTTAAGCGGGTCCTTCACTTGTGGAGACACATCGACGCAGAGGTTCGTACGTACACGCCTCGTGTCGGGCCCCACGTCGGACCTGGACGCCGAAGCCACCGTGAACATGATCACGGGCGGACTTGAACAAGCCGGCATCGAGCGGGCCAGGTGAAGCGGTGCCGATCTGCGTTGTCAGTCGTACAGGGACTTGCGGCCCATACCTGCGGCATTGCAGCGCCGCCTCAGTCTTCCCAGCGGACGGCGATCCGTCCCCCGATACCGGGCAGTGGTAGTGACTGCACTTCGGCCGCGACCGCATCGCGTTCTGCTCGCGAGAGCCTCCGCCACGGCTGCACTGTCATTGCCGCGTCTGAGCGCCGCCACGTCCCGACAATCTCTCCGCCGACGAGGAGGCCACCGGGCCAGACCCGCGGTGTCCAAAGCGCGCGCCGGTGGTCGGCGTTCGGGACCAGGAGCTCGCGATTGGCCCCTTGCAGGAGCAGATAAGCATCGCCGCTCGGGAGCACCCGCGCGGGCGCTGCAGGCCCCGCGGCAGCTCGGCAGGCCGCCTCATCTCGGCTGAGGATCCACGCGTCGCCAACAGATGTCCGCACCGGCGTGAGCGACGTCCGTAGCGCATCGAATGCCGCGACGCCGCGACGCAAGCCGATTCCCGCCCACTGACCGAACGCCTCAGGCGTGGCCGGCCCGTAGATGTGCAGGTACCGACGCGCGAGTTCGAGGCGGGCCTCGCGTGCGTCAATCTCGGGCGCTGGTACGGTCCACACTGTCGGTTGCCGCGCGCCCTCCCACCTGATCAGGACCGTGCCGGTCGCGGCCGCGTACCTGAGACTGTTGGGGTGCACGCCAAGCGCGCGCCCGGCCTCGCCGTAGGTCATCCGCCCGCCAGCCAGGATGGCCTTGAGCCGGCAGGCGAGGTCCCCCGCCCTCTCCCGGCCCTTGGCATCATCCGGTAGCGTCCCCAGCGAAAAGACGGCCAGGTCGCGCTCGGCGACGACGAAGACACTGAACCGCGGTCCCCATATCTGTACAAGCGACGGGTCCTCCCATGTGGACGGTTCGATCCCCTCGACGCGCGCATGGATCGACAGGAGGGCGGCTCGTGGCATGCTGTCCTGCAGCCCTGCCCAGGCCGCACGCCGCAGCGAGGGTCGTCCCCGTGGAAGCCGCTCGTCGAGCGCGCCGACGTGTCGCCTGAACGCCAGGATCTGCGCCCGCGTTAACTCCAGCCGAGCCCCGGTCACGTCACATCACCAGTCACCTTGCCCACTGCAATCCGGGCCACTAAAGAACACCTCCGCGCTTCCGCTAGGCTCGCACGGGCTGATCGGCGCGGCCTCCACGCCAGATCACGACGAACCTCCAGAAGAACCAGCCTGCAACGAACAGCGCCAAGTAGATAACAGCCCAGGCGATCCCGAACACTGTGCCGTGGGTAAGCAACGCCCCGAGGACAAGGGTGCTCAGCAGAGAAAGGAAGGCGTAGTAGAGGTTCCAAAGGAACGGGAAGAATACGGCGTCGCGCAGGCGCTCGAACGGCGCCCGCTCCCACCAGCCATACGCGAGCCAGAGCACTAGTACCATCCACGCGACGAACCAGGCGATGAGTGCCAGGGCCGCGACGAGCGACCACCCATAAGACCCCGTCGGCTGGAAGGGCGACAGGTTGGGTAGCACCTGCGCCAAATGTGCGATCCAGGGCGCTGCGAACCGTACAGTGGTTACTGGGACGCGCTGGCCGCCCGGCACCAGCGTCACGACTTGTTTGCCGGGCACCAAGAAGAGGTTGCTCAAAAGGCTTTGCAGGAGCGAAGGAAGGAGGATCCAGGTGGCTGTGGCGACAACGCTGAACACCGTGCTCATGGCAGTGCCCATAGCGAGCGCGGTGGCAAACAGGCTGAGTTGGCCCGTGGCGTCAAACAGGCAGCGCAGAAGGACAGCCCCTGCCAGCGGAGCGTTTCCGCTGAGAACCGCCGTCAGAACGGTGCCGAGTGTGCTCACGGTCGCCACGAGGAGGATGCTTGCGCTGCCGAAGACCACTTTGGCCACCAACACCTCGCGCCGACTCAGGGGACCCTCTAGGCTGTAGAACAGGCCCCCGGCGAAGCGGTCATAGGCGAAGAGGGCAATCCCCATCGCGGTCGCGACGAGGAGGTCGAACGTGGCAGTGGAGCCCGCCGAGCCTTGAGCGAACCCCTGGAGGTTTAGGCGCATGAAGGCGTTCAGGGTGGTGTGGTCGACGGCCAGCGCCGCCTGCGGCATGCTCCAGAGTCCCTGGAGCCAGAGCGCCCAGGGCGCCAGGAGCGCCAAGCTGCCCAGGACGTAAATGGCGCGGTCGACCCGCAGCTCGCGGTAACGTGCCGCGCGCGAAACAAGCAGGGCGCCGCGGTCGCGACTATCGGGCATTCCATTGGAGCTGGGCACGGGTGTAACCCTCCTTTCCCAGCATGATTCGGAAGATCTCCGTCAGGTCCAGGTCGAGCGGCTCCACCAAGACCGCCCCGTGCGCGCGGCAACGCGTTGCGACAGGCTCGATCGGCCCTTCGACCGTGATCAAGGCCACCTTGCCCTGCCGCTCGACCCTCACCACACTCGGATCCTGATCAATCTCCGCAGGCCAATCGCCGGGAATCACCACCTGCAGGCGATGCATGCTGGCTTTGATGGCGTCGAGTTCCCCCTGGGCGATGAGGCGACCGTCATGGAGCACGGCCAGATGGTCGGCCAACCGCTCCACGTCCTCGATGTGGTGGGTGGCGACGATGACGGTGGTGCCCTCTGCCGCGGCCATATCGATGACCAACCGAAGAACTTGGGTCTTGACCAAGACGTCGAGACCGTTCGTTGGCTCGTCGAGCAGCAGCAGATCGGGCCGAGCTGCCGCCGCGACAACGACCTGCAGGCTGGTCCGCTGGCCCCCCGAAAGCTCACGTATCAGACGCCTGGGCGCGAGGTCGAGAGCCTCCAGCATCCGCACCGCTCGCGACGCGTCCCAGCGTGGGTAAGCGAGGCTGGCATAGCGGATCCACTCATCGACCCGGAAGGCAGGCGCTACGGCCCGCTCGCTCGCCACGTAGTGGACGCGCTGGCGCAGCCCCGCGTTTTCAACGCCCATCGGCTCGCCGAGGACCTCGATACTGCCCTTGTCCGCCAGCAGCAGACCAAGCGCGAGACGCAGGAGGGTGGTCTTGCCCGCTCCGTTCGGTCCTATCAGCCCGCAAACCCTACCAGCCGGAACCGACCACTCGATCCCGTGCAGCACCGGGTATCCCCGAAATCGCTTCTCGACTCCCGCCATCCTCAATGCCGCGGTCAAGAGTGTGCTCGCCTCCTCTCCTGATGCCACTCGTTCAGGGTGACGCGAAACAACTCCATGAGGTCGTCGTCGGTCATCTGGAGATGGTGCGCCTCGACGAGCAGCTCGCGCATACGAGCCGCGATCGCGCGAACCCGCTCGTCGCGATCGGGATGCGGGAAGGCAGCAGCGATGAACGTGCCACGCCCCTGCACGACCTCGATCACATGCTCGCGTTCGAGTTCCTGGTACGCGCGGGCGACCGTATTGTGGTTGATGGTCATCTTGGCGGCCAGTTCCCGCACGGAAGGCATTCGGTCGCCCTGCTCCAGCAGCCCCTTGGCAACGGCTTCCCGGACCCCGTCGATGACCTGTTGGTAGACGGGTTTCGGTGAGCGCGGGTCGATCGAAAGCCACATGAGCTGACTCCTCTCCGTACGCGTGTACCAGTGCAACCGGTACACGCGGACATGTTACCGGTACTTGCACCACTTGGCAAGCCCTAGATCAGTTTCGTGGAAGCTATCCCGAAGCCGCAGCAGGCATCTGCGGGAAACGCCCCGAGGAAGGCCTGCATCGCGCGCTTCAGGTGGCGAGGTCTCCCCCGGGGCAGGTTCTGCCATCCGGCCTCACCACACGTGTCGTACGTCTGTCATATGGGGAGCTCAGATTCCGCTCCGGGAGCCCGTTCCAGGCTAGGGCTCGGAGTCGTCGTGAATCCGAAGTACGGTTGGTATCGGTGCATTATGATCCTAAGTGATCCCGGCTCGGGGAAGTACCGCAGTTAACACGAAGTACGGCGGAGTCAGGCGCCGAGCCGCTGGACCTCGACAAACCGACACGGGTGTCGCTATAGTGAAAGTGACACCCGTGTCGCCGTTTTGGAGGGGGTCCTGTTGGTCAAATCCTCGTCGATGTGGCGCAATGCACGACTTCTCTTGCTGCTGGCGGCGCAGCTCGCCTCCAACACAGGGGACTGGCTGTTCACCCTAGCGCTCTTCGTCCTGATCGGCATCCGCTGGCACGGATCCCCGATCAGTATCAGCGTAGCCCTCGTCTGCAACCTTGTGCCGTCCATGGTTCTCGGCCCCGTCGCCGGCGCGGTGGCCGATCGGGCGAACCGCAAGGTGCTGATGATCCTCTCGGACGTGCTGAGCGCCCTTCTGCTTCTCGCGATCGTAGCGGCAAGCTCGATCCTGGAGATCGATGCCCTTCTCTTGCTCCTGGGAGCCGCCGAGGCGTTCTTCTCGCCAGCGGAGCTTAGCCTCGTCAAGGAGGCGGTGCCGGACGCACAGATGCACCAGGCGATGGCGGTCCGCACGGTGATTAATAGGGGAACCAAGCTCCTCGGTCCGACGCTAAGCGGAGCGCTTGTGGCGCTTTTGGGTGCCCGGGCACCGTTCTACATCGACGCAGCCTCGTTCGCGGCGGCAGCGACATTCGTCCTCTTCCTGCCCTCGGATGGCGTACGGCCACGGGGAGGAGGGGTACCTGCCGAGAGGGGACCGCTGCTCGCCTCCTCCCTCTCAGGGTTGCGCGAGATCGGCCGTATGGCAGCGTTACGCCGGCTCGCGCTGCTCTACGTGGCTCTCCTTCTTGGCGTAAACCTCGTCGATGCGCAGTTCGTCGTCCTGCTGCGCGGAACCGCCCATGCCGCCGTGGTCCTCGGTCTCGTGATGTCCCTTTCCGGAGCCGGCATGGCAGGTGCAGCAGCGCTCTCGATGCGCAGGCAGCGGACCACCACTCGCGTTCAAATCTCCGTCGGCGCTATCGTCATGGGAGTTTCCATCGCGGCGGAGGCCCTGCTGGTTTGGCAGCACGCGATCGCCCTTGTTCCATTCGCGGCCCTGGTTCTGGGAGGGGGGGCGGCGGTATCCTTCATCACCTTGCAGACCGCTCTGCAGCGGCGGGTGCCGGCGGAGTGGACAGGCCGTGTGATGGGCAGCGTGCGAAGCCTTGGGAGTGCCGCGGCGATCGGCGGCCCGCTCCTCGGCGGTCTGCTCGTGGGAAGGCTTGGGGTCGGGACGACGTTCCTGCTCTCCGGCGGGCTCCTGGCGGCGACAGGCGTTACAACGCTTCTGGTACGCTATGGACCGGAAGAGGTGGTGGAACGTGCCGAAGGTGCCGCAGACGCATAAGGATCGGCGCAGGGCGCAGCTCCTCGAAAGCGCGTTCGAGGTCTTCCTGCAGCTCGGATATCGCGACGCGCGCATGCAGGACGTGATAGACGAGGCTGGTGTCAGCCGCGGAAGTCTCTATGACTACTACAGTAGCAAGCGGGATCTCTTCGCGGCGGTCCTGACGCAGAGAGACGATGCGTCCCTGGAGCGACTGCGCGCCCTCGCGAGTGGTGAGCAGCCCGTTGCCCCTTATGTCCTCTCCTGGACCCGCACCGACGACGTTCCTGACGACCGGGCGGCTCGCTGGGTGAGAGCGATGGTGGAATACGAGCTCGCCGAGAGCGAGAGTCCGGCGCACAGGGAGAGGGCCGGGCAGCGTTTCAACGCCTACCTTTCCGCGCTCACCGCAGTCCTCGAAGCGGGCGTCCAGCTCGGGGAGTTCGATCCCGCCCTTCCCTGCCAGGCGATCGCCCGTTTCCTCCTGGTAGCGCAGGACGGCGCGGCGATGGGGCGCATGACGATGGGTGAAGCGTTCCGGGAAGGCGACGAGTACGGCGCGGCACTCCGACACTTTGTCCTTACGAGTCTTGGTGTGCGCAGCCGCACGGTAGGACGTTCGAGGGCAGAGTCCAAGCACCGAACGAAATGAGAAGGCGTTGGACCCTTAGCCCGTCTGAAGTTCCGGCCCTCGACTGCACTATTTCACGGTTAATCTCGCTGCATTCTGTTCCCTAAGCGCTCCGGACTCGGGCAGGTCCGCGCAGTTCACGCGAAGTTGGCCCGGCGAACTGCCGAGGACTGCCTCGGTCAGACGTCCGCACGGCAGCACGGAGTTTCAGGGGAGGAGCTGCTTTCCTGACTGCCGTACGCACCTGTCGTCGAAGCGCCCTGCCCGAAGACGACTACGAGCAGCTGCGCGGGACCGCGGTCAGGGCCATCCTGGCACATGGTGTGCTGCTGGACACGCCGGCAGCGGGCCTTCGCCGTGGGAAGCGGTTCAGCGCAGCCAGGCGCCCTCGTCCGCCGAGGTGACGTGGCGCGCATAGCGCCTCAGGAAGCCCCCTTCGGCGCGGCTCGGCGGCTCCCGCCAGGCGGCGCGCCGGCGCCCGAGCTCGTCCTCGTCCACCTCCAGCGTCAGGCGGCGTGCCGGGATGTCGATCTCGATCACGTCGCCGCTCTGCACGAGGGCCAGGGGACCACCGTCGGCGGCCTCCGGCGAGATGTGGCCGAGGCAGATGCCGCGGGTGCCGCCGGAGAAGCGGCCGTCGGTGATCAGCGCGACCTCCCGGCCGAGCCCCATGCCCTGCAGCGCCGAGGTGGGCGCCAGCATCTCCGGCATGCCGGGACCGCCGCGCGGCCCCTCGTAGCGGATCACCACCACGTCGCCCGCCTTGACCTGTCCCTGCTCGATGCCGCGGCCCGCCTCGTCCTGGGACTCGAAGATGACGGCCGGCCCGCGATGGCGCCGCACCTCGGGATCCACCGCCGCCACCTTGAGCACGGCGCCCCGTGGCGCCAGGTTCCCGTAGAGGATGGCCAGGCCCCCTTCCGGGTCGTAGGGGTCGTCGGCCGGCCGGATCACCTCGCCGTCCGGGTCGCTCGCCAGGGCGAGCGTCTCGCCGAGGCTTGCGCCCGTCACGGTCATGGCGTCGAGGTGCATGAGGCCCGGCACCCTGCCGAGCGCCTTCATGATGGCGGGAACGCCGCCCGCCCTGTCGACGTCCTCGAGATGGTAGTGCGACGCCGGGCTGACGCGGCAGATGTTGGGCACGCGGCGCGAGAGCGCGTCGATGCGGGAGAGCGGGTAGTCAAGGCCGGCCTCCCTCGCGATCGCCATGCCGTGCAGCACCGTGTTCGTCGAGCCGCCCATCGCCATGTCGAGCGCGAAGGCGTTGTCGAGCGCGTCCTCGGTGACGATGCGCGACGGGCGCAGGTCGGCCGCGACGAGCGCCACGATGCGCTCGGCCGCCTGGCGCGCGAGCGCCTCGCGCCCTGGGGTCTGGGCCAGAAGCGTGCCGTTGCCCGGCAGGGCGAGCCCCAAGGCCTCGGTGAGGCAGTTCATGGAGTTCGCCGTGAACATGCCGGAGCACGAGCCGCAGGTCGGGCAGGCAAGGGCTTCGAGCTCCAGGAGCTCCGTCTCCGCGATGCGCCCCGCGCGGTAGGCGCCGACGCCCTCGAAGACCGAGATGAGGTCGATCGGCGTGCCCTCCGTGGTGCGGCCCGCCGCCATCGGCCCGCCCGAGACGAAGATCGTGGGGATGTCGAGGCGCATCGTGGCCATCAGCATGCCTGGCGTGATCTTGTCGCAGTTGGGGATGCAGATCATGCCGTCGAACCAGTGCGCGCGCACCATCGTCTCGACAGAGTCCGCGATCAGCTCGCGGCTCGGCAGCGAGTAGCGCATGCCGAGATGGCCCATCGCGATGCCGTCGTCGACGCCGATGGTGTTGAACTCGAACGGCACGCCGCCCGCCCTGCGCACCGCCTCCTTGACGATGCGGCCGAACTCCTGCAGGTGGACGTGTCCTGGCACGATGTCGACGTAGGAATTGGCGATGGCGATGAACGGCTTGCCGAAGTCGGCAGGTCGCACGCCCGCGGCGCGCAGCAGGGCGCGGTGCGGCGCACGGTCCGGCCCCAGCTTGATCGTGTCCGAACGCATGGCTTCAGCTCCCTTGGACGGGTACGGGCTTCTCGAGAAGGACATCCTGCAGGCTCGCGCCGGCCGGCACCATCGGGAACACGTTCTCCTGCGGCGCCACCACGACGTCGAGGATGACCGGGCCCGGCTCGGCCGCGGCGACCTTGAGCGCCTCGTCGAGCTCCTCCCTGCTCTCGACGCGCAGGCCGCGCCAGCCGTACGCCTCCGCCAGCAGGCGGTAGTCCGGCAGGTCCGACATCGCGACGGCGCTGTAGCGCTCCTGGTGGAAGAGCTCCTGCCACTGGCGCACCATGCCGAGCTGGTGGTTGTTGATCACGACGACCCGTACGGGCAGGCGGTAGTTCGTGGCGGTCGCCATCTCCTGCAGGTTCATCTGGATGCTGCCGTCGCCCGACACGAGCCAGACGCTCGCGTCCGGGCGCGCGAGCTGGGCGCCGAGGGCGGCGGGCAGGCCGAAGCCCATCGTGCCGAGACCGCCGGAGGTGATCAGCTGGCGGGTGCGCACGAAGGGGTAGAGGAGCGCCGTCCACATCTGGTGCTGGCCGACGTCCGTCACGACGACCGCCTCGCCGCGCGTCACGCAGTGCACGGCCTGCAGCACGGCCTGCGGCCTGAGAGGCTCTCCGCCCGAACCGCCCATCTCCATCGGCGTCGCCCAGGTCCAGCCCTGCTGGCGCTCCCACGCCCGCACCTCCCGCCACCAGTCCCTCCGCGCCGTCCGGACCTCGGAGGGCACCTCCTGCGGCAGGGCCGCGAGCAGCATCGGCAGGGTGTAGCGCAGATCTCCCAGCACCGGCAGGTCCAGCCGCACCGTCTTGCCCCTCTCCGCCCGGTCGATGTCGCAGTGCAGGATGGCGGCGCGCGGCGCGAAGTGCTTGGTCGAGCCGGTCACGCGGTCGTCGAAGCGCAGGCCGAGCCCGATGATCAGGTCCGCCTGGGCGGTGGCCCTGTTGGCCGCGAAGGTGCCGTGCATGCCGAGCAGCCCGAGGTGGCGCTCGGAGCGGCCGTCCACCGCGCCGAGCCCCATAAGCGTCGAGGCGGCCGGGGCGTCGATCCGCGCGATGAGTTCCCGCACGCGCCCTTCGGCGCCGGCGAGGACGACGCCGCCCCCGACCAGCACCAGGGGGCGCTCCGCCCGGGCGATGGCTTCGGCGGCTGAGCGCACCTCCGCCTCGGCCGGGGGACCGACGACGCGGTAGCCGCGGCGGCCCGGCGGCCCCCCGGCGTGGGGGAAGTCGCCGCGCTCGAGCGCGACGTTCTTCGGGATGTCGATCAGCACAGGTCCGGGCCGGCCGCTTCTCGCGATGTGGAAGGCCTCGTGCACGATGCGCGGGATGTCCGCCGCCCGCTCGACGAGGTAGTTGTGCTTCGTGATGGCGCGCGTGACGCCAAGGGTGTCCACCTCCTGGAAGGCGTCGCTGCCGATCAGCGGCCGCGCCACCTGGCCCGTGATGGCCACGAGCGGCGTCGAGTCCATGTGGGCGGTCGCGAGGCCTGTCACGAGGTTGGTCGCGCCGGGCCCGGATGTCGCGAGGCATACGCCCACCTTGCCGCTGGCCCGCGCGTAGCCGTCCGCCGCATGCACCGCGCCCTGCTCGTGACGCACGAGGACATGGCGGATCGGCGCGTCGTAAAGCGCGTCGTAGATCGGCAGCACGGCTCCGCCAGGGTAGCCGAAGATCACGTCGACGCCTTCTTCGCGCAGGCAGTCGAGTAGGGTCTGGGCACCGTTTCTCATCCGTCCTGTCCTCCCTTCCGGATCCCTGCCCGGCCGGCCGGCCGGTGTGTTAGAAGTAGGCCTCGTTCAGGGACTGGCGGCTGAACAGCTCCTGGGAGAGCTGCCGCGCGACCTCCTCGGCCATCGCGCGGGTGCCGACGATGCGCTCGCCCGGCCGGCCCGTCGCGATGTCCCTGGTGCGCAGGCCGAGCCCGAGTGCCCCCTCGACGGCCTTCTCGATGCCGCGCGCGACCCAGGGCAGACCGAGGCTGTGCTCCGCCAGCATCGCCACCGAGAGGATGGCGCCGAGCGGATTCGCCGCGTCCATGCCCGCGATGTCCGGCGCCGAGCCGTGCACCGGTTCGTAGAGCCCCCGGCCGCCGTCGCCCAGGCTCGCGGACGGCATCACGCCAAGGCTGCCGACGATGCCGCCGAGCTCGTCCGAGAGGATGTCGCCGAACATGTTCTCCGCCAGCACCACGTCGAAGGCGCTCGGCGTCTGCACGAGCAGCATCGCCATGCTGTCGACGAGCTGGTGTGCCACCTCCACGTCGGGATAGTCGCTGGCCACCTCGTCCACCACCTCGCGCCAGAGCCGCGACGTCTCGAGCACGTTGCGCTTGTCGACCGACGTGACCCGTCCCCGCCTCTTGCGCGCCGCGCGGAAGGCGACGTGCGCCACGCGGCGGATCTCCGCCTCGGCATAGGCCATCGTGTCGACCGCGCGGCGGCTGGGCCCCGTACCCTCGCGGCCCCGCGGCTGGCCGAAGTAGACGCCGCCCGTGAGCTCGCGCACCAGGAGGATGTCCAGCCCGCCGACGCTCTCCGAGCGGAGCGGCGAGCGGCCCTGCAGGCCGGGCAGCAGGGTGGCCGGGCGCAGGTTCGCATAGACTTCGAGCGCCCGCCTGAGGCCGAGCAGCCCCGCCTCGGGCCGCACCGCGGGGCCGAGGCTGTCCCAGCGCGGTCCCCCGACGGCGCCGAGCAGGACGGCGTCCGCGCCCAAGGCCGCGTCGAGCGTCGCCTGCGGCAGAGGGCTGCCGCTCTCCTCGATGGCCTCGCCGCCGATCGGGTGGCGGACGTAGGAGAGGTCCATCCCCTCCCGGCGCAGCTCCTCGCGCACCACCCGCAGCACGACCTCCGCGGCGGAGACCACCTCGGGGCCGATGCCGTCGCCCGGCAGCAGTACCAGGTCGAAGCGCACCTCAGTTCCCATCACTGCCGTCCCCTCCCTCGAGCTCAAGTCTCAGACGGGCCATCAGGCCCCCTGCCGCCACGATCCGCTGCACGAACGGCGGCAGCGGCCGGACGGGGTACTCCTCGCCGCGCGTGAGGTTCCGGATCACGCCGGCCTGCGCCTCGACCGAGATCTCGTCGCCGCTCCGGATGCCCTCGGCCGCCTCCGGCGACTCGTAGACCGGCAGGCCAATGTTGATGGCGTTGCGGAAGAAGATGCGGGCGAAGGACGCCGCGATCACCATCGAGACCCCCGCCCCCTTGATGGACAGCGGCGCGTGCTCGCGCGAGCTGCCGCAGCCGAAGTTGCGCCGGCCGACGACGACGTCGCCGGGCCGCACCTGCGCCACGAACTGGGGGTCGAGGTTCTCGAGGCAGTGGCGCCCGAGCACCGCGGGGTCGCCTGTCACCAGGTAGCGGGCCGGGATGATGACGTCGGTGTCGACGTTGTCGCCGTAGCAGAAGGCCCTCGCCATCACGCCGCCCCCTTCGGCAGCATCTCGGCGGGATCGGTGATGCGGCCGCGCACGGCCGTGGCGGCGGCCACCGCCGGGCCCGCCAGGAAGACCTCCGCCTCGCGGTCGCCCATGCGGCCGACGTAGTTGCGGTTCGAGGTGGAGAGGCAGCGCTCGCCCTTGCCGAGGACGCCCATGTGGCCGCCGAGGCAGGGGCCGCATGTGGAGGCGGCGACGGCGGCGCCGGCCTGGACGAACACCTCGATCAGGCCCTCGCGCAGGGCGGCCATGTAGACGTCCTGTGTCGCGGGGATGACGATCAGGCGCGTCTCGGGATGCACCCGCCGCCCCCTGAGGATGCCGGCGGCCTCGCGCAGGTCGGAGAGGCGGCCGTTGGTGCAGGAGCCGATGAATACCTGGTCGACAACGACGTCCCCCACCTCGCTGATCGGGCGCGTCAGGGACGGCAGCGACGGGAAGGCCACCTGCGGCTCGAGGCTCGCGACGTCCACCTCGAGCTCCTCGACGTAGCGGGCCCCGGGATCTGCCGCGTAGCGCCGCCACGGGCGCAGGGCGCGCCCCCGCGCGTAGGCCTCGGTCACGTCGTCGAAGGCCGCGATGCCCACCTTGCCGCCTGCCTCGATCGTCATGTTGGCCATCGTCAGGCGGTCCTCCACCGAAAGGCCCCGGATCGCGTCGCCCGTGAACTCGATGGCGCGGTAGAGCGCACCGTCGTCGCCGATGCGGCGGATGGTGTGTAGGATGAGGTCCTTGCCGGTGACGAAGCGGCGCCTGCGGCCGGTGTAGCGGATGCGCATCGACTCCGGCACCTTGAACCACGTGCGGCCGGTGGCCATGGCGTAGGCGAGGTCGGTCGAGCCGACCCCTGTCGCGAAGGCGCCGATGCCGCCGTAGGTGCAGGTGTGGGAGTCGGCGCCGATCACGATGTCGCCCGGCACGACGATGCCGCGCTCCGGCAGGAGGGTGTGCTCGATGCCGCCCTGCCCCTCGGGGTAGTAGTGACGGATGCCGTGCTGGCGGGCGAAGCGCCGCATGATGCCCACCTGGTCGGCGGAGCTGATGTCGCGCGCAGGCACGAAGTGGCTCGCGACGAGCGCGATGCGCTCGGGGTCGAAGACCCGCCTGGCCCCGGCGGCCTCGAACGCCTCGATGGCGATCGGTGCCGTGATGTCGTTGCCCATGACGAGGTCGAGAGGTGCCTCCACCAGCTGGCCTGGTTCCACCGCGGCCAGACCCGCCCGGTCTGCGAGCATGCGCTCGGCCAAGGTCATCGCCATCAGACGGCCTCCCCTCCCTCTGCCTCGGATCGCGACTGCCGCTGCAGGGCGGCCGCCTTGTTGAGCGCGTGCAGGTACGCGAACGCACTCGCCTCCAGGATGTCGGTGGAGACGCCGCTGCCGACGAGCCTGAGACCGCCCGCGGCGACCGTACAGTGCACCTCGCCCTGCGCGTCCGCCCCGCCACCGACCGAGCGCAGGCGGTAGTCGACGAGTTCCGCCGCGATGCCCGTCGCGCGCTGCAGGGCGGCGTAGACGGCTTCGACCGGCCCCTTCGCGACCGCCGCCTCGCGGCGCAGCGGCGCGCCCTCAGGGCCGCAGCGCACCGCGACCGACGCCGTCGCCGGCGCGCCGCCTGCGCTCGACACATGGTAGTGCTGCAGCACATAGGGGTCGGGCAGCTGGTACATCGCGTCCTCGACGAGCGACTGCACGTCCTCGTCGGTGATCAGCTTCTTGCGGTCCGTGAGCGCCTTGAAGCGGACGAAGAGCTCCTTCTGCCGCTCGGGCGGGAGGTCGTAGCCGAGGGACTTCAGGCGTTCCGAGAAGGCGTGGCGCCCGGAATGCTTGCCGAGCACCAGCTGAGAGGGGCCCTGGCCGATCTCCTGCGGGTCCATGATCTCGTAGGTCGTGCGCTCCTTGAGGACGCCGTCCTGGTGGATGCCTGCCTCGTGCGCGAAGGCGTTCTGGCCCACGACGGCCTTGTTCGGCTGGACGGCCATGCCGGTGAGACGGCTGACGAGCCGGCTCGTGCGGCCGATCTCGCCCGGCACGATGCCGGTCTCCATAGAGAAGACGTCCTGGCGCGTCCTCAGGGCCATCGCCACCTCCTCGAGCGAGGTGTTGCCCGCGCGCTCGCCGATGCCGTTCACCGCCACCTCGCACTGGTCGGCCCCCGCCTGGAGCCCCGCCAGGGTGTTCGCGACGGCGAGGCCGAGGTCGTCGTGGCAGTGCACCGAGATCACGACCTCCGCCGCGCCGGGCACCTCCAGGCGGACCCTGCGGATCAGCGCGCCATACTCCTCCGGGGTCGTGTAGCCGACCGTGTCGGGGATGTTGATCGTCGTCGCGCCGGCGGCGATGGCCGCGGCGATCGCCCGCAGCACGAAGGCGGGGTCCGAGCGCATCGCGTCCTGGCCGGAGAACTCGACGTCGTCGACGTAGCGCCTGGCCAGCGCGATGGCGGCGACGCTCATCGCGATGACCTCCTCCTCGGACTTGCGCAGCATGTGGCTCAGGTGGACGGGCGAGAACGACGTGAAGAGGTGGATGCGGGGGCGGCTCGCCCCCTCGAGCGCCCGCGCCGCGGCCGCGATGTCCTGCTCGTGCGTCCGCGCCAGGGCCGCGACGACCGGTGCGCGCACCTCCCGCGCGATCTGCCGCACCGCCTGCAGGTCCCCGTCGGACGTGATGGGGAAGCCGGCCTCGATGATGTCGACGCCGAGCAGCTCGAGCTGGCGGGCGATCTCGATCTTCTCCTGCGGCATCAGGTTGACGCCGGGAGACTGCTCGCCGTCGCGCAATGTCGTGTCGAAGATCCGGATGCGACGCATCGCCTGCCACGCTCCCTTCCTGGTCCCGGGATGCTAGCGCTTCGCCTGTTCGGTGCTCTCCTCCATGTCGGGCGGCACGCGGCTCTGAAGCCACGGCATCATCGCCCGGAGCTCGCGCCCCACCTGCTCGAGCGGGTGGCTGCGCTCCTGGCGGCGCCGGGCGTTGTAGACGGGGCGGCCCGCCTGGTTCTCGAGGATCCAGTCGCGGGCGAAGCTGCCGTCCTGGATCGCCCGCAGGACGCGGCGCATGTTGTCCTTGACGTGCGCGTCGATCACCTCGGGTCCACGCGTCATGTCGCCGTACTCCGCCGTGTCCGAGATCGAGTAGCGCATCCAACTCAGGCCGCCCTCGTACATCAGGTCGACGATCAGCTTGAGCTCGTTCATCACCTCGAAGAAGGCGATCTCCGGCTGGTAGCCGGACTCGGTGAGCGTCTCGAAGCCGTACTTGACGAGCTGCGTCACGCCGCCGCAGAGCACCGTCTGCTCGCCGAAGAGGTCGGATTCGGTCTCCTCCTGGAACGTCGTCTCGATGACGCCCGCGCCGGTGCAGCCGATGCCCCAGGCGAAGGCGAGGCCGCGCCTATGGGCGGTGCCGGTGGCGTCCTGGGCCACGGCGAACAGCCCGGGCACGGACGCCCCCTCCTGGAAGCGGCGGCGGAACTGGTGGCCAGGGGCCTTCGGCGCCACCATGAAGACGTCGACGTCCTTGGGTGGCACCACCTGGCCGTAGTGGATGTTGAAGCCGTGCGAGAAGCTGAGGGCCATGCCGGGCCTGAGCTCCGGCGCGATCTCGGCCGCGAACACGTCGCGCTGACGCTCGTCGGGCAGCAGGACGTGCACGATGTCCGCCTGCGCCGCCGCCTCGCGCACCGTATAGACCGCAAAGCCGTCCGCCTGCGCCTGGTCCCGGCTCCGTCCGGGCCTCAGGCCGACGATGACCTGCATGCCGCGGTCGCGCAGGTTCTGCGCCTGGGCGTGGCCCTGGCTGCCGTAGCCGATCACCGCGATCACCTGCCCCGCAAGGGCACTCGGGTCCGCATCCCGGTCGTAGAAGATCCTGGCCATCCTTGGCGCCTCCTTCTGCTGTCTGCCGCCTGTCCCGTCTAGGCCTCCGCCGCCGGCGGCGAGCGGGGACCGCCCTGCGCCTCCGACAGCACGTCCGCGCCACGCAGCATCGCCACCGGCCCGGTGCGCGCCACCTCCAGCACGCCGAACTCGGCCATGACCTCCAGCAGGGCCTGCACCTTGGCGCTGTCGCCGGTCGTCTCGAGCACGACGGTGCTCGGCGCGACATCGACGACCGACGCCCGGAAGGTCTGGGCGATCTGCAGGACCTCGGGCCGGCGCTCGCCCGTCCGCACCTTGATCAGCGCCAGCTCCCTCTCCACCGACACGCCGTCCGCCATGTGGTAGACGGCGCAGACCTCGACGAGCTTGTCGAGCTGGCGCTGCATCTGCTCGCGCACCGCGTCGTCCCCGACGGCGCGCAGGGTGATCCAGGACGTCCCGGGTTCCTCCGTCGGGCCGACGGCGAGACTCTGGATGTTGTAGCCGCGGCGGCTGAACAGGCTCGCGACCCGGGCGAGCACTCCCGCCTCGTTGTCGACCAGGATGCCGAGCGTGAACTCCACGGTCTTTCCTCCCTTGCAGCATTCGGGGTATGAAAAAGGACATCAGCCCTGCCGCAAGGGCGAGCTGATGTCGCGGTACCACCTTGTTCACCTGCCGGGCCCATGGGGCACCCGACCGGCCTTTGTCACGTGTATCGGCTTTTGTCCGCCGGTCCGCCTACTTGTCTCCGGCATCACAAGCCGGTCCGTTCAGAGGACTGCTCCGGGATGAGTGGCTCCCTGTCCTGCAGGTCCGGCTTTCAGCCGAGGCCGGCTCTCTCTTGCCCGCAGGGACCAGGAGCGCTTCCCGTCATCGCACCGTCTATGGCGCCGCCGGGTATGCAAACGCCCGGCGCACGCTCCGCGCAAGGATCTTGCGTGGAACCTGCCGCCGGGCCTTTTCTGCCAGCGGTGTATCCGGGATTACCGGATCTGTACCGCTCGGACCAGACCACCCCGAGGGGGTGCGGAACCCTAGGTACACTCCCACTCTATGTCCCTGCTGCCCGCGGCACCGGGGCCGGTCGGGCGGCGGAGGTTGTTAGGCCGAACGATAGCAGAGGTGCCTGACGACCGTCAAGCACTTTGCGTCATCAGGTCATCTCGTTCCCGGACTTCTCCGTGGAGATGGTCGCCGGGATGACGCGGCAGGTGGCGCTGCCGGAGGACGACCCCGAGCGCCTGCGCATCCTCGCCTTCGCCTGCGAGAACGACGCCTGCCCGGCGCTAATCCGGGTGACGCCCCCTCTCACGCTCTTTCCACAAGCGTTCAGGGTTCTCGAGCGGGTCGCGCCGCGCTTCCCGCTGTCGGTCAGATCGCGACTGCAAGGCGGGATCTTCCTGGGGCGGCGGAGAATCCGGGACTGACATGCCCTTTGGGCGGACGGGAGTGGTCGATCTTGGGTCTCGAACAGGTCGACAACGAGACCGCCTTCGATGCGACGTGGGACATCCTCGCAGAGAGCGTCGGGGACCCAACGCTCTCGGGCAGAGAGCGGCTGCGTGCTCTCTACCTTGGCTCCCCCGCCATGGCGCTCTTCTGCTGGCCTACGGGCGGATCCGTGGCCGGGGTGATCGGTGCCCTCCTGGACGGCGATGACCCTGCGGCGGGTAAGATCCGGCACATCGCCGTCTCCCGCGCGCTGCGGCAGCAGGGTCTCTGCCGCAGGCGGATCGCCGCGCTCTCTCTGCTCTACCCGGGCGTGCGCACCTGGTCCGCCACGACCGATGGCGACGCGATGGCGCCGGCCCGGAAGGCGAGCGACTTGACCGTGGAGTTCTCCTGATCCTGGTCGATTGGAGGGATTCGCCGCCAGGCGAAACGAGATGGACGCCATTGTCTGCCATGACCTCACGAGACGCTTCCCGCAAGCGCATATCACCATCGGCCCCGTAGACCTCATCGTCCCGTCCGGCACCGTGTTCGGCCTCGTGGGTCCTTCCGGCTGCGGCAAGACCACACTCGTCCGCCTGATGGCAGGGCTCTTGACGCCGAGCCGGGGGCACGTGGAGGTGCTTGGCCTCGGATCGCATGACCATCGCCTGCGCCGGCGGGTCGGCTACATGGCGCAGGCGGACGCACTCTACCCGGAGCTTAGCGCCGTGGAGCACCTGCGCTTCTTCGGCGCGGCCTACGGACTGCACGGCAAGGGGCTCGCACTGCGCGTCGACGAACTCCTGTCCCGCACCGGCCTCGAGAAGGCCGGCCTCAGGGCCGTGCGCGAATACTCCGGCGGCATGCGGCGCAGGCTCTCGCTCGCGATTGCACTCCTGCCGTCTCCCAGCCTCCTGCTGCTCGACGAGCCGACGATCGGGCTCGACCCGCTCCTGCGCCGCGACCTCTGGGCCTGGTTCACGGATCTCTCGAGGGCGGGCACGACCATCCTGCTCACCACACACGCCATGGACGAGGCCGCACGCTGCGCGCGCATCGCCTTCCTGCGCGAAGGGAGCCTGCTGACGGCGGACGCGCCGCAGGAAGTGCTGCGGCGCACCAGGACCCAGTCACTGGACGACGCCTTCATCGCGCTTGCCGAACGGGAGGCGGTCTGATGCTCGCCCTGACGGTACGCCTCTTCCAGCAGCTGCGACGCGATCCGCGCACCCTGGCGATGGCCTTCGTCGCCCCTCTGCTGCTGATCTGGCTGCTCTCCCTGTTCGTCGGTGCCAAGGCCGTCCGCTACCGCGTCGACGTAGGGGCCCTGCCGCCGAGCCTCATGCAGTCCCTCGATCGCGCAGGCCTCTCGGCACACCAAGTCTCCGGGGAGTCCGCGCTCAGCGACCTGAAGTCCGGCCGCGCCGCGGCCTACCTTTCGCTCTCGACAAGCGGGCCGCGGCTGCTCTTGCAGGGCGCGAGCCCACAGACGGCCCAGGTGGTGCGCATGCGGATCGCGCAGGCGCTGGCAGCCCCTGCCCAAGGGCAGTCTCTGCACCTCCTTGTGCGCTATCTCTACGGCGGACCCGGATTCGGCGCGCTGAGCTACGAACTGCCGCCGGTGCTTGCCTTCTTCCTCTTCTTCTTCGCCTACATCCTCTCGGGCATCACCTTTCTGCGCGAACGGCTGCAAGGGACGCTCGAACGGTTGCTCTACACGCCGCTGCGGCCGCTGGCCATCGTCAGCGGCTACTTCGCGGCCTTCGGCGTCGTTGCCGCGGTTCAGTCCGCACTCGTGCTGGCGTTGGTCTTCGGACCGCTCGGCGCACGCTATGCCGGCTCGCTCGCGCTCCTCGGCCTGCTCTCCCTGCTCGTCGCCTGGGGCGGCGTGGTACTCGGCCTTTTGCTCTCCACCCTGGCGCGCAGCGAATTTCAGGTGATCCAGTTCATCCCCCTCGTGATCGTCCCGCAGGCGCTGTTCTCCGGCATCCTGCCGCTCGACTCGCTGCCCCGCTGGCTGCAGGATGTCGGTGCGGTCCTGCCGATGACCTATGCGGTCGACGCCTTCCGCCGTGTCGCGATCGAGGCCAACGGGTTTTCCGACATCGGCGGCGATATCACGGTGCTCCTTTCCTTCATCCTCGTGCTCGGCGGCCTGAACGTCGCACTTCTCCATCGCCGCCAGGCTGCCTGACGCCTGAGAGCGCCAGGTCGGCCAGGGCACGGCGGGCGATCCGAAGCCACCGCGGGACGGCATCCTCCCCCTGCTCCCTCACTCCGCCGCAGGACCGCACCGGGACCTCCTCGCCCTTCGTCCCCGCTCGTGCCCTGCCCAGGAGAAGCGGGCAGCCGATTGGCTGTCCGCACGCTCTTCCTTCCGAGCGACGGAAGACCCGCCGTGGGCTGTCCGGCGGGTCTTGGGTCGCGAGCGGATCAGTGCGCCGGCTCGTGGTGGTGATGGCGGAAGTGGAGCTGCGACTGCACGAACCTGTGGTAGAAGATCTCGACGATGCCGATCACGACCCCGACCAGCAGCGCTTCGCCGAGCGAGATGGTCGGGACCTGCGCGCGCGCGGGGTTCAAGAGGGCCATCGTGGCCCAGAGCGTCACGGCGGACAGGGCGATGTCCGACAGGACGCCGACGACGCTCCCGTACATGCGCAGGATGACAAGGTCTCCGATCAGGTAGGCGACCAGCGTGACGATCGCCGCGTAGAGCCATACCGGCTGGAACACGATGCCGAGGACGCCGAACATCAGGGCGAGCACCAGCCAGACGGCGACGAACTTCACGGCGATCAGCATGGCCTGCTTCAACGCAAAAACCTCCTCTCGCGACCTTCCCGCCTATCTTGCCTCGCGGCGGCCCAGGGTATCGGACGCGTGCCGGCGACAGCCTGCGGGCAGATCACACCGAACGCAACGGCGGGAGCGGGGCGGCCATGCCGCGCCCCGCTCCCGCCGCGCGTTCAAGATCAGCTCAGTTTGAAGCGCGCCAGGGCCTGCTGCATCGCCTGTCCGGCCAGGCTCAGCGACCGCGCCGTCGCCTGCACGTGCGCGATCGCCTCGCCGAGCGCGTCCTGCGAGGCCAGGATCTGCTGCGCCTGGCGCGCGGTCTCCTCGGAGCCGTCCGCCACCTGCGAGATGATGCCGTCGACCGAGCCGGCCGACGCCGACATCTCCTCCGCCGCGGCGCTCGTCTCTTCGGTGATGGCGGAGATGTCGGCCATCGTCTTCGCGATCGCGCCGCTCAGCTCGTCGACGCTGCGCGCCAGGGCGAGCGCAGGGCGAAGCTGCTCGCTCGCCGCGTTGATCGCCGACTCGACGCGCGTGAAGGCGCTCTGCACCGCACTGCCGGTCGCGACCAGGCGCTGCACGTGGCCGGCGCTCTCCTCGGCCGCCCCGCGCGTCTCCTCCGCCGAACGGATGATGTCGGCCACGAGGCCGTCGATCTCCGCGACCGCCGCCTTGGTCCGGTCGGAAAGGGTACGCACCTCGTCCGCCACGACGGCGAATCCCTTGCCGTGCTCGCCCGCCCGCGCCGCCTCGATCGCCGCGTTCAGGGCGAGAAGGTTGGTCTGGGCGGCGATGTCGCCGACCAGGTTCGTCACTTCGGCGATGCGTTTCGCCTGCAGGTCCAGGGCCACCATCAGGTCGCGCACGCGCATCGTGCTCTCGCCCACCGCCGTCTCGACCTGCGCCGACTCGGCCACGGTCGCCTCGCCGGAAGCGACGGCCTGGCGCTCATCCTGCGCCACGACCTCGACGGTGGCCAGGGCCGCGGCCATGTCCTTGGTGCGGCCCGCGCTGTTCTCGCTGGCCGAGGAGACGTCGGTGGTGCGCATCGCCTGCTCCTGCGCGCCGCGGGCCACCTGCTCGATCGCGACGCGCAGCTCGTGCACCGTGCGCGCCGCCTCCTGCATGCCGGCCTGCTGTCGTCCTGCGGCCTGAGTCACCGACGTGACGGCCCCCCGCACCTGCTGCACGACCTCGTCCGACCGCTGCGCCGCCCCCAGCAGCGATTCGCTGCCGGCGGCGATCTCCGTGGCGCTGCGGATCATCTGGCGCGTCAGCTCGCGCAGGTTGCCGACCATCTCCCGTGCCGCGTCGCCGAGCCGCGTGGTCTCGTCGCGTCCGGAGAAGCGCGGCGGCTCGCTGGACAGGTCGCCCTTGCCGACGCGCTCCATGGCGGTGACGACGGCTCCCAGCCGTGACGCCACGTACCGCGCGAAGAACACCCCGAGCGGCAGCGCGACGACGATCGCCACCAGGCCGACGAGCGCCGTCAGCAGCCGCATGAGCTGCGCGAGGTGCAGCAGGCGCTGGCTCGCCATGCCGACGAAGTTGTTGTCGGTGGCGTCGGCGGTCGCGAGGTCGAGCAGGTGATCCTCCCTGGCGGCGGACGGCGCGGCGCTCGAGAAGACGAGGCGGCGGCCCGCCGCGACGCGGCCCGCCTGGATCTGCGCGATACCGGCGTCGACGTCGGCGACGAAGCGGTCCTGCTGCGCCACGATCTGCCGCACGTCCCGCGTCACCCTGCCGAGGTGCAAGGCTTGCACCGCCTGCACGTCCTGTGCGAACTGGCTCGTGTCGCTGCGGTAGAGGCTCAGGTTCGCCGCCTGGTCGCTGCCCAGCGCGTACAGCTTCGCGGCGCCGCGAAGTTCATAGAAGTTGGCACGCATGTCGGCGATCGTGGCGGCAGCCTTGTTGTAGGCGATGATGTGGGCCGCGTCGCTCCCCACGATGCCGAGGATCACGAATCCGCTGACCGCGAAGAGCGCGATGATGAGCGAGGCTCCGATCGCCGTGGCCATGATCTTCTGCCCAAACGTCCTAAGCACGCCGGTGCTCCCCCCAGGCTCCGCCGCATGGGAATATTAAATGGATCGTAATGATTTTGCCTCCAAATTGGTCCGATTGTCCATACTGAGCATGCTATTTGTACATATGGCTAGCCCATTCGGTTGGCATGTGACCCGCTGAATGGCGATCAGCATGACATATTAGATCTAACCATCTCATCATCTGGCATTAACCCTGTCATCAGCACAAACCTGGCAGAGACCAGCCAGGGACGGCGCCGCATCCAGCCAGCAGATGCGCGCGGCGGCAGGGACCAGCCGCCACGCCCGGATCCGGCGCCTGGTCGTCCATGCGATCCAAGGGCGCGCGGCAACGCCTCCCGCGACGGCAGCGGGGAGCCCAAAGGGCTCCCCGTCCTTGCGGCGCGCTCTCAGTCCTCTAGGCCGTGCAGGTACCTCGCGGCGCGCGCCACGTGCTCCGCCAGCACGGAAGACGTCACAGCCCCGACACCGCCCGGCACCGGCGTGATGTGCCCGGCCCGCGGGGCGACGGCGTCGAAGTCCACGTCGCCGCAGAGCTTGCCTTCGTCGTCCACGTTGATGCCGACGTCGATGACCGTGGCGCCCTCCGCGACGAAGTCCCCCTTGATCATCTTGGCCTTGCCCGCGGCCGCGATGAGGATCTCCGCCTCGCGGCAGGTCTCGGGCAGGTTCTTCGTCCTGGTGTGGCACACCGTGACGGTCGCGTTCTGCTTGATGAGCAGCATGGTGAGCGGCTTGCCGACCACCATGCTCCTGCCGACGACGGTGACGCGCTTGCCCTGCACGTCGACGCCGTAGTGCCGCAGCACCCGCATCACGGCCTCCGGCGTGCACGGCGCGAAGCCTGTCTCGTCGCCGGAGAAGACCTTGGCGATATTGGGCGCAGCCATGCAGTCGATGTCCTTGGAGGAGTGGATGATCTTCTTGACGGCTTCCTCGTCCAGGTGCTTCGGCAGGGGTCGGAACAGCAGGATGCCGTGGATCTCGGGATTCTCGTTGACGGCCGCGAACGCCCGCTCGAAGTCCGCTTGGCTCACGGTCTCGGGAAACTCGAACACCTGGCAGCGCATGCCGACGCCCTCGAGCTTCTTGGTGGCCCCCCGCTCGTACGCCAGGTCGTCCGGCCTGGCCCCGACCCGGACGATGCCGAGGGTCGGCACGATGCCGTGGCGGCCGAGCCGCTCGACCTCGGCCAGGAGCTCCTCCTTCATGGCGGCGGCCACATCGGATCCCTTCATCGTGACAGTCACTTCAGCGAAGCCTCCACTTCCCGGTAGATCCGGTCGGCCTTGGCCATGCCCTCGGCCAGCATGGCCTCGACCTTGCGGTTCAGATCGTCCGCGTACGCCCTGTCCTTCATCAGCTTCGTGTTGATGTAGACGTTGAGGCTGGCGCCCATCAGGGCGGCCTTGCAGAACTGCACGCCGACCCCGACGTCGCTCACGGCGATCCTCGTGCCCTTGGTTGCGAGTTCCGCGTGCAGGTCCATGGCTTCCATGGCCCGCTCCATGATCTCGTAGGGGACGCCGGAGGCGGCCTTGAGGGCCTGCTCGAGCGTCACCGCCTTGTAGCGCTGCTGCTCTTCCGTCTCCTTGGGCAGGCCGTACGCCTTCGAGAGCGGCTCGAAGACCTCGGCGTCCTTCTCCACGAGCGCGGTGAGCTTCTGCCTGAGGTCCTCCGCCTGGCCGATGATGCGCTGGATGTCTTCCTGGACGTCGGCGTACTTCTTCTTGCCGAGCGTGAGATTCGCCACCATGCAGCCGAGCGCCGTCCCCATCGCGCCGACGAAGGCGGAGGCACCCCCGCCGCCCGGCACTGGGGCGGCGGAAGCTAGGACGGTCAGGAAATCTGTGCAGCGGTCGTCCGTGATCATACGTGACCTCCACGGTTCAGAGTGATGGCCAGATTACTTTTACCACACCGCCGCCCGCATCACATCGGGACAGGCGGTTCAGGGTGGCGCATCCGCCTCTGTCCGGTTGTCCAGGCCGCATGCGCAACTCAGGCTGCACGCCTGTCCATTCGGGCCAGAGTTTCTGGACGGCGGGTCGCGGGACATGCCTCCTGGGCGCTAGCGGAGCGTGCCGTCCGAGACGCGCATGACGCCAGGCCGCCGCCCGCGCGGGTGAGGCGGCGCCGCGCATGGTGGGCATCGCGACGAAGCCCGCACGCACGCGCAGCCGCCTTGCTCCCGGGCCTGGCCCGCGCGTCGCGGCCGGCCCCGAGCCAAGGTCAGGACGGCTGCCGGGGGGCGCTGCAGGCCTCGGCAAGCGCGCAGCCGCTGCAGGCGGACGGGATCCCGCAAGCGCCGAACTGCACCAGGGCACCTGCCGACAGGCGGCCCAGCCGCACCAGGTGCCGCAGGCCCGCGCGCACGAGCTCAGGTCGGGCACCCAGGCGCGCGGCCAGTCCCTGCAGCGTCCAGAGATCCTGCTCCCTAAGGGCTTCCTCGATCTGACGCAGCACCGGTCGGACTCCTCTCACAGCCGGACGTCCATGAACGCTCCCGCCTTCTCCACCAGCAGGCCCACCGCGAAGGCGACCGCCACGTTGACCGTCACGCCCAGGGCGGCCCACCGCCAGCCGCCGCTCTCGCGCCGCATCTGCACGACGGCGGACAGGCACGGTACGTAGAGCATGTAGACGACGAGGTACGTGAAGGCGGCGAGCGGCGTCATCGCCTGCCTGAGGGCATGCGTCAGCGAGAGGTAGCCGGACGTCGAGCCGAACAGGACGCCAAGCGTGGAGAGCGTCGTCTCCTTTGCCACGAAGCCGAAGAGGATCGCGATCATCAGCCGCCAGTCGAAGCCGTAGTGCCGTCCCACAAGGTCGGCCAGCACCCGGCCGATCGCGCCGGCCCAGGAGCGGCTGAGCGGCTGGCCCGCCGGGAAGTACGTCAGGGCCCAGATCGCGATGGTCGCCCAGATCAGAAACCACCAGATCCGGCTGAGAAACAGCCAGACGCGATGCCACGTCGCCAGCAGGACGCTCCGCGAGGACGGCCAGTGGTAGCGCGGCAGCTCGAGCACGAGCGGCGCAGGGTCCGACGGCAGCAGTGTCCTGCGGTAGAGGGCCGTGACGCCCACGAGCGTCGCGAGGCTGATCAGGATGAGGCCGATCATCGCGAAGGCGCCCTGCGCTCCCGGGAAGAAGGCCGCCGTCATCACCGCCATGACGCCGAGCCGCGCGTTGCAGGGTATGAAGGGGATCACGAGGTTGGCGAGGAGCCGGTCCCTTGGGTTCTCCATGACCCGCGTCGCCGTCATGGCCGGCACGTTGCAGCCATAGGCGGAGACGAGCGCGAAGAACCCCTTGCCGTGCAGGCCGATGAGCTGCATGAAGCGATCGACGAGCAGGGATGCGCGCGCCATGTAGCCTGTGTCCTGCAGAAACTGGTAGACGGCGAAGAAGACCGCCATGTAGGGCACGAACGACAGCACGGCGCCGACGCCTGGAAAGAGTCCCTGCAGGACAAGGCTGCGCAGGAAGGCCGGTGCGGCCCAGAGCCGCAGCTGCCCCGCCGCGGCGCCGCCCAGCGCGACGAGTGCCCGGTCCACGCGCAGGGAAAGCGGGGCGCTCGCCACGAAGGCGAGCCAGAAGCCGGATGAGAAGACGCAGGCCATGATCACATAACCCCAGAAGGGGTGCAGCAGGAGACCGTCCAGGCGCTCCGTCCCGTCCCTGCGCCAGAGCCGCCGGCGGGTGCTCGCCGCGAGCAGCTGCGCGATGAAGGCGTACCGGCTGTCAGCGACGAGAAGTGCGATCTCCTCCTCCGGCGCGGGGGCCGCCGCGTCCCGCGCCACTGGACCGCCTCCTGCGGGGCCGTGCCGGACCTGCGCGCCACCGAGGGCGTACCGCGCGGCCGACTGGTGCGCAGCCTCGACGACCTGCCGCCCGCCGGGCAGCGCCGTGAGGCTGCGCCTGAGCTCGTCGTCGCCCTGGAGCAGCTCCAGGGCGACCCAGACAGGCGGATGCGCCACGCCCGGCCCGAGCGCGGCGACCCGCGCCGCCAGCGGCGCGACGAGTTCCCTGCGCAGACGCTCCGGGTAGGGAATGGCGGGCTCCGCCCCCTGTGACCTGCGGGCCGCCTCGCGCACCCGGGTAAGCAGGCTCCTCAGCCCTGCCCCCCTCGCGGCGATGGTCGGCACCACCGGGACGCCGAGCAGCTCGGACAGCCGCTCGGCGTCGACCTCAAGCCCGTCCCGCGTCGCCGCGTCCATCATGTTGAGAGCCACGACGACCCGCGGCGTGAACGCGATCATGTCCAGGACGAGGTAGAGGTTGCGCTCCAGCCGCGACGCGTCGACGACGACGATCACCGCGTCGGGGTGCTCATGCAGGAGAAAGGACTGGGTGATCCGCTCCTCCTGGGAGTAGGCCTTGAGGGCGTACGTACCCGGCAGGTCGACGAGCTCGATCGCCTCTCCCGCTCCCTGGCGCCCTACCTGGCCGGTGACGTAGTCGACCGTGGTGCCCGGCCAGTTGGCGACCTCCTGGTGTGCGCCGGTGAGGGCGTTGAAGAGCGTGGTCTTGCCGACGTTCGGGTTCCCCACGAGCGCGGCACGCATCGGCAGCCCTCCCATCCAAGAGGCAACGCCCTGCTCTTCAGGCCTGCAGAGTGACCGTGATCTCGGCGGCATCGCGCAGGCGCAGGGCGACCGTCGTGCCGCGCACCTCGATCTCGAGCGGCCCGCCCAGCGGCATCTGGCGGATCACGCGCACCAGACTGCCCGGCGTGATGCCGAGGGCAAGCATGCGGCTGCGAAACACGGCATGACCCGAGATCGCCCGGACCTCGGCCCGGCTTCCCGCGGGCAGCTGCGACAGCCGCCAGGTCCAGGCCATGGCGTCCTCCCTTCGGCCGCTGCGAGACCCGGGCCCGGTAAAGCTCCGCCTCCGGCATCCCAGGGGAGCCGGAGGCAGGCGGCCAACCCTCACGTCGGTGCTACCGAGTCTATGCCGCTCACCCGAGGGCTAGCAGCAGGTGCAGAGTGGGCGGACATCCCCCTCGCCCATGGTGAGCCGTCCTCCGCCCCGCCCAGGCCCTGGCGAAAGCGACGATGGTCCAGCGGCGTTCAGCCGCGGAGCGCGACGAGGACCGTACGCGACTTGACGAGATGGAGGCCGTCGGATTCCTCGCGGATCTGGAGTGCGTCCCGCTCTTCGGGCGTCGCCGCTGCGAGGGTTGCCCGGATGGCCGGGAAGTCGACTTCCTCCGGCGACACGGGGGCCAGCCAGCGCATGAGCGCGTAATCCTCCCGCTCGATCTCGAGCGCCTCGACCTGGAAGCCAGCCGCCTCCACCGCCCGACGCCACTGGGTCGGCGACAGGGCCGAGCGATGCGAGGCGTCCCGCAGGCGCTCGATCCTGTTGAGGAGCCCGATCGCCGCATCATCCGCCGTCATGTCGGAGATGCCGAGCCTGCCGCCCGGGGCGAGTAGCCGGTGCGCCTCCGCAAGGAATCCGGGGACGTCCGGAAAGTGGTGGGCGGCGCGGCGGCAGGTCGCCAGCGTGAAGGAGGCGTCCGGCAGCGGGATCGCCACCGCATCGGCCACCAGGGTGGTGATGGCGAGTCCCCGCCCCTCGGCGAGCTTTCTGGCCTCGGCGAGCATTTCCGGGGTGAAGTCGACAAGGACGGCATCCGCGATCTGGCCGCGCAGATGCAGCGCCGTGTGGCCGGTGCCCGCGGCGATGTCGACCAGGCGGTCCGTGGGACCCGGGTGCAAGAGGTCCGTCAGCAGGGCGAGGTCCTGTCCTGCCTTGTGGCTCTGGCTCGTGGTGTACCCCGCGGCGTGGCGTGAGAAGAAGTCCTGCACATCGTTCGGCAACGCGATCCCTCCCTGGGACGAGCGTAGCAGGCTGCCGGCCCCCGCGACATCGCAAGTCTGTATGGCCGCTATTCCAAGGTGCGAGGTGCGGCGGCCGGGCCTGCACCACCTGGGCGTCGTCCGCACCCCGCGGCAGGCGCAGCAGCACGCGCAGGCCCGCTGCGATGCCCCGCACGGCGAGTCCTGGCAGGAGGTCACGCAGGGCGCGGATCACCCGGTCGTGCCTGCGCCGGTAGACGCCGCGCACGCGGGGCAGGTGGCGCTCGTATTCGCCGCTGCGGAGCATGAGGGCGAGCGTGCGCTGCTCGAGAGGCGGCAATCCGGCGTCAAGGAGACGCTTGATGCGTGCGGCCTCTGCCATGATGCCCCTCGGCAGGACGCCCCACCCGAGGCGCAGCGCGGGCACGAGGGTCTTCGAGACGGTGCCGACGTAGGCGACCGCTCGCGGGGTCGAGTCCCTGCAGGGCGCGCACCGACGCCTGATCGTAGCGGAACTCCGCGTCGTAGTCGTCTTCGATCACGAGAGCGCCGCGCCTGCGGGCCCACTCGAGCAGGGCGCGACGCCGCTCGGCGCTCAGGACAGCACCTGTCGGGAACTGGTGCGCCGGCGTCGTCAGGACGGCGTCGCCATGGAGACCGTCCACGACCAGTCCATCCTCATCGACGGGCTGGCCGAGCACATCGAGCCCATGCGCCTCAAACTGCCGCCACTGGCTGGGCAGACCCGGATCGTCAACGTGGACCGCCTTGGCGCCGCGCACGGACAGGATGCGGGCCAGGAGGTCGATGCCCTGCGCCGGGCGACGTCCCTCTCAGGGGACAGGCGCTGCGCCGCACCTCCGGCCGGTGACGGAATATGGTGTAACGACGTTCCGTCACCGGAAGGAGAGGCGGTCATGGCCGAGCATGCCGTCGCCGAGCATCAGATCCCGACGCCTTCGAGCAATCCGTGGGGCGTGGCCTTCGCCTCGAGTCTGGACATCTGGTTCACGGAGTTCGACGCCAACAAGGTGGGGAGGTACCACGTCGCGACTGGGTCGTTCCTCGAGCTCGACCTGCCCACCTTGCACAGCCAGCCGGCCGGCATCACCGTCGGAGCCGACGGCTCCATCTGGCTCGTGGAGGCGAACGGCAATCACGTGGTGCGGATCGATCCGGTCACCCTCGCCATCACCGAGGTGCCCATCCCGACCGCGGACAGCCGGCCCCTGTTCATCGCGCTCGGGCCGGACGGCAACATCTGGTTCACGGAATCGTTCGCATCTCAGGTGGGCCGCCTCGACCCGGCGACGCTGGCCATCGTGGAGTTCGCCACGCCGACGCCCAACGCCGCGCCGCTCGGCATCTTCCGCGGACCGGACAACGACGTCTGGTTCACCGAGTCCCACGCGGGCGATGCCGCCATCGTGCAGATCGTCCTCGCCACCATGGGCATGGCCGAGGTCAAGCTGCCCGACCCCCTCAGCTCCCCCTTCTCGATCACGCTTGGCCCCGACGGCAACATGTGGTTCACCGCGCCTGGCACGACCGGACTCGGCAACGTCATCGGCCGGATCAGTCCCGTCTCGCTCGCCCTCACGGAGATCTCGACGCCGACCGCGCACTCGGCGGTCGCGGGCATCGCCGCCGGCCCCGACGGCAACGTCTGGTTCACCGAGGGCATCGGCAACGTCGGCTTCGTGAACCCGGGAACCCTGGTCATCACCGAGATCCCGGTGGGTGCGGGCAGCAGCCCGTTCCTCATCACGCTCGGCTTCGATGACACCTTGTGGTTCACGGATCCTGGCACGAACAGCCTCGGCGAGGTCTTTACGAATGTCGCGCCCGGGCCGTGCCCGCCGGGCGGCTGTCCACCGCCCAGCGAGATCGACTGCATCGCCGTCGACAAGGTCTTCGACTACTGCTTCCAGCAGGACGTCGCACCGCAGCTCTGCGCCCCGTTTGAGTGCGCCGGCACGATCACGAGCATCACCTGCGCCGTGACAGCCGCGAGCTGCTCCTTCCAGAGCAGCGTCCCCGCCGCCACGCCGGACTTCGTGCAGGCGACGTTCCTGATCACCGCCACCGTGGACTTCACCATCGTCACCACCCTCACGACCTGCATCACGAGCGCGACGGTCGCCCTGCTGAAGACGGTGACGCTCTGCGGTCCGGCGGGCACCGTCCAGTCCTGCGATCTGCTGAGCGCCTCCTGCGTGCCGCCCGCGGCGGTCGGCGCGACGGTCTGTACGCAGGTCTCGTTCTGCCTCACGTTCACGTCGAGCGCCGTCGTCCAACTGCTGGTGCCCTCCTACGGGTACTGCTCGCCGGCACCGTGCCAGACGCTGCCCTTGCCCCCCTGCCCGCCGTCCCCCATCTTCCCGCCCCAGTGCACCTGAACCAAGGTGCTGCGAGCCGCCCCGCAGGAGGCAGCGAAGCCGCCCTGCGAGGCGGCTTCGCTGTCTCCTATGTCGGCCGCCCGCCGCCGGCCTACTTCGCGGACGCGGCCGCGGGCTCGGGCGGGAACAGCTGCTGCAGAATCTCCTTGCCGATGACCAGGACTTCGGCCTCCGCTAGACCCGTCAGCATGGCCACCTCCCTGGCCATAGTGTCCTCCAGGCTCGCCTGCGCCTCGGCGAGCGTCGCCTCGGTTTCCACGGATCTGGTGTTCCTTTGGTCATGTCGATCGGGGTAGTGCCTGAAGACGTCAGGCACGCTTCAGGGCGCCGGGTAGACCGCCGTGGCAGTCGCGTTCGCGGATGGGTAGACAACGGTGAGCTGGAACTTGCCGTGGATGGGAAGGAACTGGGCGAGGTACATCTGCTCGCCCACCTGGGCGCCATCCGCTTGAATTTGGAAGGTTCCTTCCAGGGTCGAGAGCCGTCCAGACGCCTGAGCTACGGCGTGCCGCAGGTCGAGCTGCTTGAGGCTGGACGCGGTGGCGAGGGTCTTCTGGATCACAAGTCCTGTGTTGTAGCCGGCGACGGTCTGGAAGTTGGCCGGCTGGTGGGTTGCCGCCGTATAGCCCTTGAGGAACTGGCTGATGCCAGGTCCGAAGTTGACGTGGTTGTACTGCAGAAGCGGCGGCGAGGCATACGTATACGTGTACTCCAGATGGGACAGGCTGACCGTCTTCTCCAGCAGGGCCGTCTCCAGGCCAGGGTAGATCGTGAAGAGCATCGGGAAGTGGGTTCCCGTTGCCGCAAGGTTGTGGAAGAACGAAATGTCGTTGGCGTCATAGCCGAGTTCGATCACGGCCTGGGGATGTTGGGCGACGATGTTGTGGATCAGCACCGTGTAGTCGGCTGTGGTCGTCGGGACAGGCTTGTCCGCGATCGGCGTGATATGCGCCGCCTGGAGAAGATTGATGAGCGTTGTGGCCTGTGATTGGGTGAAGTCGTTCTCGGCATAGATGATGGCCACTCGCTTCACCTTGTGAGCGATCAGGAAATGCGCTAGCGGCGTCGGCCAAAGTCCAGACGTCGGGATCGATGTGTCGACGATGTACGGGTCGCTGTTGTTGAACAGCGTAGTGCCACTCCCGGTCTGGTCGAAGAGCAATACCTGGTGCTCCTGGGCAATGGGTACGGCAACCGACGTGAGTACAGATCCGAAGTCCGAGACGAGGATGTTCACCCTGTCCTGGGTGATCAGCTGCGTGTAGAGCGTCGCTGCCGTATTCGTGTCACTCTGGTCGTCATACGAGACAAGCTTGACATGAATCTTCCTTCCGTACGCCTTGACGAACACGCCGCCGTTCGCATTCGTCTGGTTGACCCAGTACTGAAGTCCTGAGTACTCGGGTTGCGAGGACGCGGCGAAGTTGCCCGATCCGGCGTACAGAGTCCCAATCGTGATCACGCTGGGAGGAGCGGCCTGCACCGTCCCACCCACGCTGAACAGGGCCAGGGCCATCGTTGCCGCAAGCACGAAAACTCGGGTGATCCCACTCTTCAACGACCATAACCTCCTTACGACTGGGACACGGAGGCCGCGTACAGCGAAATGCCATCCATGGCCCTGGGTCTGACGGTCGAGGTTCGTCGGCTGGTCCGGCAGGTGCCAGCCACAGGACGGCGACCGCGGGAATCAGTGCTTGGAAAGCGGGAACGGTCTTGTCGCCACGTGCTGCAAGGAGTTGCTGTTCCGCGCTGCTGCGCGAAACTGAGAAAGCTGACCTCGCTACGCGGGTCACCTAAGCCCTATGTGGTATTTGCAGACATGATGTCCCCGTTGGGTCACGTTGCCAATGGCATAAAGTACCTACTCGTCAGGCCACATGGACGTGATCCCAGAGCCTACCTAGCTAGAAGGCCCCGACTCTCCATGACATTGCCTGTCCTACACGCATGGCTGATGCGCTTGCCTGACACACCTATCGCCCCCCGCGTCAGGTCTAGAGCCCTCCGACTCCCTGCGTGGGGCGACCGGCCTTCCTCCCTTTTGCCAGTCCTGCCGTCTTACGCCGTGGTCCCGCCGATGCGGAAGCAGGTCTCGTTCTGCCTCAGGTTCACGTCGATCGCCGTCGTCCAGCTGCTGGTGCCCTCCTACGGGTACTGCCCGCCGGCACCGTGCCAGACGCTGCCCTCGCCCCCCTGCCCGCCGTCCCCCATCTTCCCGCCCCGGTGCACCTGAACCAAGGTGCTGCGAGCCGCCCCGCAGGAGGCAGCGAAGCCGCCCTGCGAGGCGGCTTCGCTGCCTCCTATGTCGGCCGCCTGCCGCCGGCCTACTTCGCGGACGCGGCCGCGGGCTCTGGTGGGTAGATCTGCTGCAGAATCTCCTTGCCGATGACCAGGACTTCGGCCTCCGCGAGACCCGTCAGCTTGGCCACCTCCTTCGCTATGGTGTCCTCCAGGATCGCCTCCGCCTCGGCGAGCGTCGCCTTGCCGACCAGCAGCGCGAGGCGGCGCTGCAGGGCTTCCGTCGCGTTTTCGACCTTCTGGAAGATGGCGCTGCTGCGCAGCCAGGTGATGGCGTAGCCGCCGGCGAGGGCGAGCAGAGCGAGCACGAGGGCTTGGAGCGCCGAGTCGAGCTGTGTGAGCCATGCGAACACAGGTCATCTCTCCCCTCCGGATCCTGGATCCTGGCTAGGGTTGAGTCAGGTGCCAGCCGAGGTCGTGCAGCGGCCCCATGGCCACGTCCACATCGACGGGGCCGACACCGGCGTAGGTCACCTCGGCGAAGGCCTGGACGATACGCGCCTTGCGGCTCACGACGCCGCCGCTCCAGGCCATCGCCTGCCACAGCGGGTAGCCGAGCGTTTCGAGCACGCGCGCGCCGTAGACGCCTGCCGCATAGGACGGGCCCAGGGCCGCGGCGAAGGCCGCGAGGTACTGCCTGACCGCCTCCAGCTGCCCTGGCTGCACGTCGTAGTCCACCGCCGTGAAGATGTGGCCGCCTCTCTGCCCGGCCATGAACGCCTCCCCCGCGGCCATCCCGCCGTCCCTGTGCCCCTGGGCCGCGCGGAAGTACGTCGCGTGATCGCCCTTGGTCTCGAAGATCGACACGATGCCGAGTCCGGCGCTGCTGATGGCGCCCGCTTCCGCGCGCGTGAGCGTGCTGCCGGGGATCCCTGTCACGTAGCGGCAGACGAAGCCGCAGCCCGCCTGGGCGAGCGCCTGGATCTGTGAGGGGGTGAGCTGGCGGGCGCAGTCGATGCCGAGGCCGACGCCGAGCATCTCACGCACCCCCGCAGACGCGCCGCCAGAGGGACGTCGCGCGTGGCGCCGCCTTGGACAGTTCGATCGACCAGAGGCCGAGCATCAGCTCGGGGTCGCCGGCAAAGGCGTAGGGGATCAGGGCGAACCCCGACCGCCCCCACTGCGTGCCCCAGGAGTTCGCCGCCATGACGTAGCCGCCGCCCGCGAACGCGCTGTCGTCCTTGTAGCCGACGAGATACATGTCGTGGCCGCCGAGCAGGGCGTCGCCCAGGCCCGGCATGGGGATGACGCCGCCTGCGGCATCCTCGAAGGACTCGTAGACCGAGATGGCGATGTTGAGCGGACGCCTCGCGGCGAGAAGCGTCAGGACGGGTATCAGGGACGTGCGGGGCACCCCGCTCGCGATGCGGGAGACCGGCGACCACGACTTGATGCGGTACTGCTGCGCCGCCGTCATGGCCTCCTTGGATGGCGGCCGGATCTGGCCGACGACATACGGGTCCAGGCTCTCCGGAGCCACGCCGATATGCTGGAGAATGGCCAGCCCGTCGGTCGGGACGGCACCGGTGTCCTCTCCCGGGTGGCCCTCCTTGAGCCCTTCGAGGTAGTAGAGGAACTGCGGCGAGAAGAGCATGCCCTTCGGCCGCAGGCCCGCGACCGCCCGTGCGACTTCGTACTGCCCCGTCTCGCCGAACCCGGTGCACGCACCT
>Ga0080006_1097116_pt1 | contig 79753 bp, 59 predicted proteins | sample RS3BMetagenome_FD_69209 | JGI IMG/M metagenome (GOLD analysis project Ga0080006, IMG submission 69209) | Ferric oxide microbial mat and aquatic microbial communities from Rainbow Spring, Yellowstone National Park, USA - RS3B (SPADES... ... | reverse complement strand
TCTCATGGCGGGTATCGACGTCGTACCATATTAGCCATTATTGGTCTAAAAAGTACAACAAAGGTCCCTTAGCGGCGATGCGACTTTCTCATGGCGGGTATCGACGTCGTACCATATTAACCATTATTGGTCTAAAAAGTTGAGGAAACGTTCGTCACCAGCGATGCGCTTATGGCGGGTATCGACGTCGTGCTCCATTGAGTTCGATCACTCGGGTTTTTGTTTGATGGTACGTCTACATTGACCTGGGGTTCCAGATTCCAGGTTGGATAATAGCATTCTTGAAAGTGCCCATCATGGTGCACCATACCTCCATGCTCCATTCCACATACTTGCTCTTGGACGTACCGGCCGCTTTATACGTTCTATTGTTCGCAGAGTGCCTGCGCTGCGCACCTGCCATAGCGCCTAAACCCCTGGTACAGATGCATCACGGAGACAGAACGACTTTACCATACTAGCAAGGGCATCGGCATGAGGCGCGCTCCACTCGACACGGAATCAGGATTCATCATCATCCTGAGCATAGGGAAGCTGCGCAGACGGACCTACTGCATGCCGCAGCGCGAAGCGATGTACTAGGAGTCCACTGCGACCGGGGCGACGTCCAGATGCAGCTTACTTGTTCCTTGTCCCAGAATAAACTGCATTGCGGACGCGTTGCTCAGGTCTCGACACAACACCCCGGTATTGGAAGGAGCACGAGGCACTAGGCTGGCAGACTCGTCCGGCTCGCGTGATTCTCCGCCTGCAAAGTCAACTTGAGAAAATACGGAAAACTCTGTTCCATATGCAACGCTGAACATGAAGCTTGAATGAAAGTGTTATCCAGGTGCTTGTCAGTTGTCACTTTCTGTACTCTCGAACAGACTTTCTCGCAGGGTATTTGTGCCCGGAAATTGTTGCTCGTTGCCAATCTTCAGGAAACAGCATCGCCACCGGAGTATTCGGAATGGATCGCTCTCTATGAGTTTGACGTCAACCTCTTCAAACGCGGATGAGCATAATCGACGCACAACGACAATCAGGTATCTGGATCATACATAGGCATACTTTCATGGACACACTTGGGAGTAACATGGCGGTCTCGGAATTCCCGTGGAGGACGTTCCCAGCGCTTGACCTGGCGATGCGTCCGAAAGCGCACCTGTGCAATGCGTTCCGCGAAGCACATGTCCGTAGACGGGCCGGGGCGCGAGAAAACTTTACTTCTGGCGTCTGCAGTCACTTTAGGGCTTTGCGCTGCGTTCAATATACGCTGACGATCCTGTACTCCGTCATTGGTAGCGTTCGCTTCCTTCTCGAGCGAACACGGGTACCCGTTGCAACCAGCGCCCGAACGTACGTGCGCCTGGAGCCCGTGCCCCAGCACCAGCACTCTCTCGCTACTTGAACGCTGTCCGCGAGACTCGTGCACTTTTCCACCGAACCTTTCGAAAACGTCACCTGGCAGCGGCTTGATGCAAGGCAGACTGTTTCTGCGGGGTTTACAATTTTTTGGTTATCACGGCGCGGTGGCGGCAGAGCGAACGCTTGGCCAAGTGTTCCAGGTGGACCTCGAGGTTGCCACCAGCGTTCTCGGTCGAGCAGCGCGAAGCGATTCCCTTCAAGATACCCTCGATTATGTGAAACTGTACGAAATCGTAAAAGAGGTTGTGCAGGGCCCTCCAAGGAACCTCGTTGAAACCTTAGCCCTCGATATTATTCAGCGAGTTTTCCAGTCGTTTCAAGATGCCGAGGAGGTCTCGTGCGCAGTGCACAAACCCGCGATTTCGATTCCGGGAAAAGTGGACCAAGGCTCTATCGGTGTTCAGTTTACCAGGACAAGGCAAGCTTCATGCAGCAGCAACAGCGCCGCCACACCGTGTTAGAGAACGCCTTGTAGCTAGTTGCCAGAGCAGTACCCGGTCTGCTTGAAGGGTACATTCACAGGTCTAGCGAGGAACTGCAGTGCTCGCCACTGCGGCTCTAGTGCATGACGAAAAATGGATATGCATTCAACGCGAACCGATCATCCCGGAATTGTGTATGTCGCAAGCAAGCACGTGCCGCCTGGTATCGCTGACCAGTTCGAACACGGGCGCAGACGATGTGCCGTGGCACGCTCAGCGCCCCCGGTCTCTCTCCTGGAGTGTGTGTGTGTGTGTGTGTCTATCGATACACCTGGTAATCGCGTCTGTCTTTCCTATTTCAGCGGGCCGGGAAACGCGCGCCGCTGCGAATGCTCACGGACGGGCTGTCTTCGTGGTCGTCGTCGTCGTCGTCGTCACGATTATCATGATCATCATCATACTGTGCAGTTTGGGGCGATTCCCAGTCGCGTTCGTGCCAACACAAGCATCTGGCGTGGCCGCTCGTTCCGCATATCAGCGGAAACGCGCTTCCGCGGAAAAAGCTCATTGGCGCCGATACTCCAAAGGCCCCGTTGATGCAGCCTCGGACGCACGCCAAGCTCACGACATCAAGTCGTGTACGCGATACGCGTCCGCGAGTCCATTGCCTGATAGTAGCGAAAGACGGTGCCTTGAGCATAGCCCTCCTCTCTCATTGCGTCCATCAACGGGTCGACGCAACTGCTGCATCTGGTCTGTAGACGGTGCGAGCCAGCGCTTCCCCCTGGGAGGCACTCCACGCAAGGTCGAACGCTTTCAGACAGCAGCACCAGCGCGATACTCAGGGTGTAGGACCGCCAACGGTCTCGACGCCTTGCCCGGGATCCGCACCGGATAGCGCTTTGTCCTGCGCCACGGTTGCCGCTTTTCCGGTCGGCGAAGCGCCCTGGGCGAGTTCGTCAAAAGTCTTGTGCTCTACAAAGGGGCGCTTCCCGAGTAGCGTTTCCATACCCTCCCGCGTAATCATTTCATTCGCCAGTAACTCCTCTGCAACAAGGCGAACCTGTTCCTTCTTCTCCTCGAGTAAACTTCGAGTTCGCTCGTAGGCACTGCGCACAAGCTGACGAACCTCTTCGTCAATCTTCTGGGCAGTTTTATCGCTGTACGGCTTGTAGAAGCGCGGTGATGTATCATCATTCCGCCGCTGGAAAGCAAGATTTCCCAGTGCATCGCCCATACCCCATTGGGTCACCTGGTTGTACGCCATGGTGGTGATCTTTGAAAAGTCGTCGGCCGCACCAGTACTTATCTGACCAAAGAAAATCTCCTCGGAAACGCGTCCAGCTAGGGTCATGCACATGAGGTCCAGCAGCTGTTCGCGCGAATACAGTCGCTGGTCCCGCGGCTGGTACTGTGCATAGCCGAGCGCTGCAGAGCCCCGCGGCACGATCGAAACTTTCAGCAGTGGACTTGCGTATTCCAGAAACCAGCCCGCAACTGCGTGCCCCGCTTCGTGATACGCCACGGTTCGCTTTTCCTCGGGTGACATGACCATGGTTTTCTTCTCAATGCCACCGATTACCCGATCTATCGCTGCTTCAAAGTGAGCGCGCGCGACCCCTTTGGCACCAGCGCGGGCAGCGATCAATGCAGACTCGTTACAGACATTTGCGATATCCGCGCCCGCAAAACCCGGAGTTCGTGCGGCAAGCTCTTTCGCGATAGCCTCTCGATCGATGGAGGGGTCCAGTTTCAAGGGGCGCAAGTGCACCAGGAAGATATCTTTGCGGCCTTTGATGTCGGGTGGATCGATGGCGATCTGCCGATCAAAGCGACCTGGACGCAGGAGCGCTGGATCCAAAACGTCTACCCGATTGGTACCAGCGAGAACGACCACCCCGCTGTTGGGCTGGAAGCCGTCCATCTCCACAAGCAGTTGATTCAAGGTATTTTCGCGTTCATCGTTACCTCCAATGAGGCCACCACGGCCTCGTGATCGACCGATGGCGTCGATCTCGTCGATAAAGACGATGCACGGGGCAAGCTGCCGTGCTTGTGCGAAGAGGTCGCGAACGCGCGAGGGGCCCACTCCAACAAATAGCTCCATAAAGTCGGAACCATTGATCGTCAGGAAAGGGACGCCAGACTCGCCAGCGGTGGCTTTCGCGAGCAGCGTCTTGCCGGTGCCGGGCGGGCCGTGTAAAAGTGCGCCCTTGGGTATCTTTGCACCGATGCGCTTGTACCGCTCTGGACTTTTCAGATAGCTCACAAATTCCATGATTTCTTCTTTGGCTTCATCAAGTCCCGCCACATCACTGAACCGAGTGCCGATGCGGCTCTTTGGATCTCGATTGAGCACCGTCACGGAAGCGCGTCCGACGTTGAAAATGCCGCCACCGGTGATGCCGCCGGCGCCGCTGCCGCTGCCAGTGCTACCGCTGCTTCCTGGCGGACGCAGCATGCCACCAAAAGGGAAGCCCGCCCCTGTACCGCCGCGAGCTCCGAAGCCGCCCAGTCCACTCATTCGTCTCACAATGTAGATGTAGGCTCCGATAAGGAGAATGGTGGGCGCCCAGTTCACCAGGGTCGACAGCGCAGAGGTCTCATTTCGGTATACAATCGGAATGTAATCGATGGGCTCCAGACCCATGCGCGACTGAATATCCTCGAGTCGTCGTTCCAGGACATCGACACTGGGCACCACAAAGGTTGCCACGGGTCTCTGCCACGGGCTCTCCCACGGCGACCCGTTGCCGGGGCGAGCACTTGCACGACCCTGCGCCTCGCGTTTGAGAAAGACACGGGCTTCGCTGCGGTTCACGACCACGATGTGGGATACGAGCCCTCTCTCCAGATACTCACGACTGAACTCTTGGAACGAGATCTGACGCGGTTTGGGTGTGCTAAACGGGTTCCTCGCACCTGACTCGGATCCGCTCAGCCAGAGCGCTGCGGCTAGACCGGAGCCAAACACGAGAAGCGCCCACCAGTTGGGTCCGGGTGCGCCTCCGCCGCTTCTGCTGCCTTTCGCTCGGGAGGCGTCGCCGCGCTCGGGTTGGGTATCACTAGCCAGACCCTCCCGGTCTGCTGGCGAACCGACCCCCGGTTTTAAGGTTGGCTGCTCTTCTGGCGGCTTTCCCTTCTTCCAACCACGTGGGTACAAGTCGCGAAACGAGGAGTTCCATCTGTTTGCAGACAAGCAGCGTGCAAGCAGTTCGTCGGGGGCGCGTACCAGTCTATGTACCACTTCACGTCGCAACAGACCAGCGTTCTGGGAGTCAGCCCCAGAGCAGCGCAGGTGCACAGCAGCTTTTTGCGCACCGCTCAGCGCTGAACCTCTCCACAGGTGTACCAATAATCTTCTACTACAGAGCGCTTGCATCGAGAGCCAAAAGCTCGGTGCCTTGGCCTGCACCTCACGAGGCACACTGCCTGTACTGGACGCCAGCTGGTTGCCCCCGTATTCACCCGCAAGCAAGCAGGTACATGAGCATAGAAGCGCGCATAACCGTTGCCGTTCTGTACCGGGCGACGGTGCCTTGTGCTGGAGGCGAAGCGGGGGCATAAATGTACTTATTCATCCTACTATAGATGTATTCGTATAGGCATGTCTTATTCACATTCTGATTGCGCGCATGCACCGATGTCACGCAATACGTTGCCTGATCGCTAAGTATGTACATGAATGAACCTTTTTAGACTAAAAGAGTACCCATCCACTGGATCATGAAGACACAGCGGAAGCTGACTAGCCAGCCAGCAGGCCGGCAGGCGCCGCCCCGTGCGCGACCCTGCCGTCGAGCGGTTCGTCGAGAGCGCTCGCGCGCGCATGAGCCATGGAATCTCTGTGTCGGGCTGCGAGCGTTTAGCGCTTTCACGACTGGCTGTGTGGGCGGCAGCTTTGCGTGAGCGGACTTAAGAGTATTGAACAGTGCTTGTCCCGGGAACCTGACCGAATACTTCTTATTTTGAGTTCATCTTGCGAGATCGTGTTGCAAGACGCTCTCTAGAAACACATGTCCATGAACCGAACTGGAACGGACTGGCACCCTTGGCCGGCCGTTGCGCGTTTTCCAAAGTCTGTCCAGCTTCTCGGAGGTGTCGGTTTATCGCTTGTATTTGCGTATACCATGGTGGAGTTCTCGCGACGCATCGGAAGCCGTCCGCGAACAGTGGTGGAGGACTGGCAGGCGGAAACGGAGAAGCGCGCGCTCCAGAAGGAGCGTGAAGCCGGTGAACCTACCGTGCTGAACCCCATTTCCCGCTCGTTCAAGTAACGGCTGGCTATCGCTCTGGTTGTGGTAGGGACAGGTGTCGTGCGTGTCGCGGCCTAGTGCTGTGGGGGCAACGGCTAAGAAGCACTCTGCAGCGGTTCAGTGGCGGTCTTATTGCGAAGGTGCACGGGGCTCTGGCCAAAAGCTCACTGGCACCAGAAGCTCGGCGAGTGGTTACTGGGTGCGCACCAGATGTTCGCGCGACCGGAGAGCAACCGTGTCCGATACGAGAATCAACGTCGTGGATCAGGTTTGGTGGCGTGGAGCCCGCGGGAACTTTTGGGTCTGAGGCTGGTCTAGGGAGCGCACCCGGTTTTGGTCTCGTGTGCGTAACGCGGACGCGGCACCGACTGAATGATCGCAGAAGCTATTCTTAAACTAGGCATGTGCGGAAGCGCACCGCGACCGTAAACCGAGCATCCGCAACACATGAAGTCTCCGGCTGAGTGCACGCAGTCTCGCACGTTAGGTTTGCGCAATCGTAGGATACGCCGCACCTCTCCAGCTGGTGCGCTTCTTGCCTCGGTTCGTTCCAGGAAAACCGGGATGCGTCCTAATGGACGTCTGGGGGCATGCTAGTGCAGCGTTGAAATGTCGATGTTCTGCTTTCCAGAACGTCGTTTTTTTTCGAGGAGACGAGCTACGTCTTCTCCGATTCCGCATGTGGTTGATCAAGCACCCTGGCTACGGAATGTGAGGTTGCCGACGAAAAATGTACGTCTCGAAGGAGCGGTTTCACTACTGGTACGCTTCGATCTGGACATGCCGCATCATCGCCGTCTCGTTAGCTCGACCGATGGATTTTGAGCATCGCGCACACGAACCTGTTCCTTTGACATGCGATAACGGTACACTGAAGTGCCTGCGCTGTTCCTGACTTGCGACGTTTTTCCGAATTTTTGTTAAATGGACAGCATCGATGTTGGACGTGCAGCAATAAACGATAGAATGCATTCCTTTTCCTATGATTTTCGGTTGTGTATTCGGAGTGGCTCCTTCGATTCTTTACGCCGGAAATTCTGACGTCACCGGGATCTGGCTGATTTACGAAGCCCGCCAATAAAGCCCTGGAAAATGACCGATATGATCCTGCAATGTTTCCATACAAGCCCACATTCTGCTCCTCTTCTTACATGAAGCATACTCGATTATCGCATGCTGCAAGTTTTTGAGGGTTCTTGTTCACTGTAAGCTGTAGGCGCGGCAACTCGCGCCCCGGGATCGACAAGGAAACGTCTGGAAGACATCGCTTGACGACGTCTTTGCAAGCTCATGCCGATCGTTCACTGCAGTGGTCATCTCAAAGGATGGATTCCGTTCGAAAGATGAAACCTCGTTTTTTTTCTGGTCATCGAAGAAACTGCTCCAGACAGCAGCATGATAGCGCTCACGGGATCTGCACCGAGAGGTTCCCGTCCCTGTTGTCTGCGGGGAGAAGGGCCTCAGGCTCGGACGCGAGTCATTGCGGCGATTGCCTGCCGTGGAGCAAGTCTCATCGTTTTGTGCGAAGGGTGCCTAGACGAATTGCAAGTTCACATGTTTTTTCCAATGTCCATTTTCCAGCGGTAGCTTTTTTCAGCGTATACAACATCGCATTCCGCAAATCCTGTATCGAATGAAATAGCTCGCAGGTGCATGTGAACCGGACCCAATGCTCGCCGAATGTTTCTCCAGGGGGAAGTACGCGATCGTCCGGTGCGGTACCAGGAGCGGTATCGGAGGTCGGCACAGAGAGCGGAGCCTTCTGTACCAGTCAACGGCACGTACCGGGCGACGAAGAAGATGTTAACGGGGCGCCGGGCAGCGCTCGGCGGTGCTGCGTTGTCGACATATGGGAAGACCTTGTTACATTCAAGTGTTCACGCTGCGAAGATCGCAACGAAGCTGTAACCAATGAAGAAGGACATAGTAGGCAAAGCGTCGATAGCGCCCTCCGCCCGTACATTAAATGCGTGGACCACTGCTGGAAGCCACGAGATCGGGACTCGAACGCCGCCATCACTATGCTTTGACTGTGAACATCGTAGCTGGAAAGAAAGGGCACACCAGCTACTTGAAAACTGGAGATGTGGTAGAGAAACGAATCCGTAGTAGGAACAGCTCGCCGAGGTCGCAGTTGCGAAACACCTGGGAGCAAAGCAAACCGAATCGTGCACATCGGCATGATCAAAGTGTACCCGTCCCATTCCAAGCTAACGTGGATAGATACCACTGCCATGATCAAATCGCTTGTAGACTATCAACGTACTTTGGGTTCACCCCTGATACGGTACATAGCAGGAGATCGAATTCGCGATGCAATGTACTCTATAGATTGGAGACGGATTGCCTGTAGAATAGATTCATTTCTGAACAGTACATAGAGGACTGTGTTCCTGCTTCAGTTCAGTTATACGACAGTACTCAGATGGTTGAGGAAGACTGATAGATACAAGAAGATACGCGCTGTGCCAAAAACTGATATTCTCAAAAGTGCTTTCGGTCCGTGGCAGAAAACGACCTGTTGATTACCGTACAGGAAGCAAAACCGACGATCGTAACGACCACAAGCGTCTCTGTTTCTCAACAGATTGTAAGTACCGTCCTGAAAACAATGGGATCTAGTTGCAGATAAAGAGTCCTTGGTCATACACGGCAAACTTCCAGCGAAATCGCAACGAATACAGCGTTCCTGGAAAGTCATTATAAGTATGAAACACGGGCACGTCGCTGTGTTTGTTCAGTCAATGAAACTTGCTTCGGAAGAAACGATCGGACCATGCACGGGTATCTTCGAGGTGCATGGAGCTCTTTTTATGTACGATCAAACTCGAAGCGAACGATAACACCATCTCTTCTATCTGGAGTGTATTCATTTGGCGACCTCAGTTTCGATCGCAGAGGAGGCTTATAAATCAGCATCCGCTTTGTCGAATCATTGAAGACTTTCCTCTGACGTCTTGCGCCGTCCTGCTGTTGGACAACATGACATTTCACCATTCGGGTTGCAAGCGTGATTCTGTCTATTCTCACTAGGTAAAGCTGGTTTTCGTTCCCCAGTACTTTTCGTTGGTCGATCCCATCGAGGGAGTCTGCTCTATCGTGAAACGTAGTCATCGCTCCACTGGGCGAATCGCTGAAGCGTTCAGCGCACGGTGACCCACCGGGGCACATGTCGTCTCTCTTCCACAGGTCCTTGTCTCTCGGGGAAGACCCTCACCCAAGGTCGTCAAGAAATGCGTTTATCTTGAAAAAATCAAAGGGAAAGTTATGGACATGCAACTCGAAGATGCTTGAGAGCGCCGTCACCACCCCGTTCCTCAAAAAACGAAAAAGATCCGTTTCTCGCCAAGTACCGAGTGACGAAGAAGACGACGATGAGGGATAGACGAGAAAAACAGGATGTTTGCCCTGCGGAACGATAATGAAACTACAGTGGTTCAGAGGGAGCGAATCCAAGGAATCCTCGCAACGCTGAATCCCATCAGATGCAAGAAACGCATGGAGTTCGTGAACCGAGACCTCAACGCTGCTATGAATAGCAGACAATGTGCGATACTGAAGAAAATACCCGAGGAAAGAACACAATTGAACTTTCTGGGGCAGCCTCTTAGACTCTAGAAACGCACAAGGAGAAGCTGAAACTCATAGGAGGCCACCGGTCGAAGAACGCCCGAGAAGCGTCTCGACGTTGGTGTGGATTCACGCGACAGCCGCGGAACCGCGCTTGTGAACCTGTGGCAGTCTATCCGTGAGGCGCTGACCCAGAATGAACTGATGACGATTAATCAAAACGAGCAGGAAATCATTTATGAGTTTGAAAAGTACACCGGGTTAGCGCAGCAGGAGTACGACGACCAAACTGCACCCGGGAAAGACACAGACATATGCCAGGCGTGGTTAGAGAACCGCTGCGAACGGGGCGACCTCTGCCAGTACCGCCACTCTAGAAGCAAGTCACTGATTGTCTGCAAACACTGGTTACGTGGACTATGCAAAAAAGGTATAGAGTGCGAGTTTGTTCACCGTTTTGAGCTTGACAAGATGCCAGAGTGTTTCTTTTTCAGTCGCTACGGCGAGTGCACCAACGACGAGTGCATGTACCGCCACGTTGTTGCCGACTCCCGACGTATGGAGTGTCCTTTCTATGCCCGTGGTTTCTGCAAACATGGACCGCGGTGTCGTTACAAGCACGTGCAGAAAGTAGCGTGTGCGAATTATTTGGGCGGTTTTTGTCCCAAGGGACCAGCGTGTCGCTTTGGACACGCCAAGTTTGAGATCGACCTGCAACAGGTGCTGCACGAGGCGGAACGATTCGGTGATCGCAGTGTTTCCTGGCGCTAGGCAGAAAAGTGCCGGGCGTATGCGCACTTACCGGTTCGTGTCGTCGGGGAGGTTTTGGCGGCTCTTGTCGCCAGCACCGCCACCAGCACCAGTGCTGCCGCCTGGTGTCTCTGCAGCAGCGCCCATGCCGGGGCTCAGCGAGGTTGCGTTCATGCCGCGCAGGGCACTCTTCCGCTCAGAACTGAGACCTGCGGCAGCTGCGGCTCGAGCGTCCGCAACCCCCAGACAAGTGCGCGCTACATTGTCCATCAAACGATGGAGTTCCGGAGCAAGCTGGATAAAGTCACTCTGCCAGAAGCCGTACTCGGGATTCCGTACCAGTTCGAGAAAGACCACGAGGAGGCCCCATGGATGCGGTCTTGCTGCAAACAGGCGCTCAACAAGAACCCTGGCAATCAGTTCACGAATGCGAACGTGTCCGTGGCGAAACAGGTGCAGCAGCGACAGCGCAAAAAAGCTGGTATGCGCATTGGGGTAGCGAATCTGATTCGCCATCGCGCAAATGAGCAGGAAACGACCCTCGTCATCAAGCTCTTCTGCAAAATGCAGAAAGACTGGAATAAAGCTTTCCATTGCCCGGGCCTGCACAGCGTACTGACCCACGTAGAGCACAGCGGCGTTCACAAGCGGCACCACATACCTGCCAAGTGGATCGTCAGCCCGCAAGCGCGCGGACAAGTTCAACATGAATCCAGTCGGGGCGCCCTGCTGCAGATATTCATCGAGCACCGCACGGAGTTCGCTTCGTCCCAATACTGAAGCTGGATTGGCGCTCAGACGTGGCACCGTATGTATCTTGGTTGCGCTTTCGATGGTCACCTCGGGGGAGAACGGGTCCGGCAGCCGCAACTTGGACGGAAACGCACTCAACACCAGGTTTCGTAGCTGCACGCAATGCAGCGGTATGTAATCACAGAGAACCGGCGCCGATTCCACCAAAAGCTCTGGGAAATCATGGAGGACTACTAAAAGAAGCCGCAACACACCACGATAAAAGAGGCGCACCGCTGATCTCAATGGCTGACCCTTGGGAACGGCGTTCAGAAAGGGTTGCAGAAACTCCAGCGCATCCACGAGTAGACGCTGAAAGGCAGGCCAACCGGCCCGTTGCCTACTCAGAAGCATCCTTGGCATTAGCAGCGGACACGAGACCAGTTCTAGCCACGAAAAAGCGAAGACTGGTGCGACAGCCGGCCGGATGGCGTGCAGCGCAACGCCAAACAAGGACAAAATCTGCGGGCTCGACATGCTCAAGTCCGGCGTCGAGCTGGCCGGGCCTTCGCTGCCCGCGACTTCGTTGCTAGCAGGGCGGTCATCGTCGGAAGCGTCTTTCGAGTATCGTTCGCGGTCGGTATCGTGCAGCGCCCGAGCCAAACTGCGCAAAAACCAGGCAGGAGGTCGTGGGTCCCCAGCATTCCGTAGCAACTGCTGTACTGCCTCCTGCAGCGCAGCCTGTAGTAGCACCATCCGCTCCGAAAGATCAAGGCCGGGCACTTCGCGAACAAGTGCAACAACGAGAAGCGCTGCCTCATCGACAGCGGATGGTAGCACTTGATGTCCGGGTTCCAGCGCGTAAGCAACGACCGCCGGTACCAGCGCATCTAGCTGGAAACGACTCAGTAAAGGAAGCAGCTCACTCAAGGAACTGCCCGAATTGCGGATATGCTGCCAGGCGTCCATGAGATGCGCGATTTGTTCCCGTTCGGAGGTATTGCTCACGGCACCTGCGGTGTCGCATTTCTGCATCATCAATGGGGACGCCTGGAGCGACGTCCCTGGAACAGGCACGCCAGCAAGCGGCGGTGCTGGAGGCAGCATACCAGCCGCACCCGCACCCGCACCCGCCATCTCCATAGGCGCAAGCGACGGCGCTGCCGCTGCACTACTACCACCGCCACCAGCACCGCCACCAGCGTTGCTAATGCCTCCAGCATAGGCTGGCCCGGGTGTCTGCGGAGCTGCTGCATCCAGCAGCCGCGAGTGCAGCACGTCAAAACCGCCCCGCTGCAGTGCGTGCAGGATATCGGGTGTGAGCTCGACGCCAACGCCCAGTGGATGATCCGCGTCCACGTTCGTGTTGTTGCCCTTCGCGCTCAGGGCTGCACACCAGGAAGCTACATCCGCATGGATTCGTGGCGCCGGATCGCTGAGTAGTTTGAGCAAAACAACGTGCGTTTCTACAAGGAGACGCACGCGCGCGTCAAGCAGCCACCGAAACACTTTCATCGCCAGCGATACACACAGCCGCTCCATATCGCCAAACCGTCGCACCAGCGCAGCGATTTGCTGAAGAACGCGTTTCGTGCCGCCAGCCGCCGAGAGCGTCATCTCCGGATTGGCTTGCAGCTCCGCGTTCGCCACATTCATCAGCAGCGCGTAGGCCTGCATGAAGCGCTCTTCAGCGCTCACCATGCGCATCAGGGCATCAGGCGATTCCGTGAGGCCCCCCGGAGTCGACACCGCAGACGCTACTGCTGCTGGCGGTGGTGGTGCTGCTGCTGCTGCTGCTGCTGCTGCTGCTGCTGCGCCACTGGGGAAGCGCTGCGCAGCTGCTGGTCCGGCGCCTGTTGCATCTGTCGTCGCAACCGCTATGGGTATCGCCGAAGAGGTCACTGCAGTCGCCACTCCGCCAACACCCATTGGAGCGCTCGTCGATTGCCCCGCTACAGAGAGCGGCGCTACCGATGGAGGAGCAGAAGCAAACGCCGACGGATACCCAGTGGTCTTCACCACGTGATTCTCCATCGCTCCATAATTCCACAGTGCCGTTGCCCGCATAGAGAATGCCTCATAGACGCTAGCCGGTGGTTGCAACAGCGGTATCGGCGGTTGTTGCATCACAGACACGAGTGACGGAGGCAGCTGCGGCATCCGCCGATGCGAACTCATTGCTGCAGCCAGCATGTTGGCATCCAGCTCGCGTGTCGCTCGCTCCGCTGCAGCACGTTCAATAATCGCACAAGCGGTATCCAGATTCTCCGCGACAATGCCCTGCACTGCTTGTTCGACGATCGTCTGATCACCACCGATATTAGAAAAAACTGATCTTAAATGCCCTATCATGGAAATACGCAAGGGATCCTTGCACGTGATGTGCGCCAGGCCGCTGGCTAACGCCTGTGCCATGCGCTGCCCAGCCATGAGCGCTAGCTCTCCATCTGCTTGACTAAAGTCCTTGGCGACGAGCTCCCGTGTTGTTACCAGGGCGATGAGTGCGGAACGCTCGGTCACTGGTTGAATAAATTCGCGGATTGCTCGATCAATAGCAACTGCTACAATTCTCTTGAGTACAGATGGATTCTGGAACAACTCGGGGTGTTCATTCACACTGATGTACTGGGAGAGGTTGGGAATCACGGTCACGCCGTCGGCAATCGCTGCGGTTTGTGCTGCAAGCTGGGCAGCTCTTGCAGCCGCCAGCGGAGGCGCCGTGGTCGCCAAGTGCAACGAGGAGCGCAGTGCGCCCAGATCGAAACTCGAACGATCGTCGGAGCGGTCGGCTCGTGTTGCGCTCGCGAGTGCTCCAGCCGGCGTCGAGGCTAGAGCTGCTGTTGCTGCACCTGCACCTGCACCTGCACCTGCTGCTGCTGTTGCTGCACCAGGCGGCCGTTCCGTACCGGTTGTCGCCAAGCCCGGTGTTGCCGCTGTCGGTAACGTCGATGGTGTCGCGCTGTGCGGCGTGAGCATCTCTCGACGTGAACTCGGACTCGCCAAGAGGTCGCTACCCTCTTTGAATGTGAAATCGGGGTTCTCACGACCCACGGGGCGGCTGCGAGAAGCGAGCAGGTGCGTGGGTTTCACGCTGTGGAGATCGATCTCCACGTTCTTGCACAGCACCTCGACCTCGAACTTCAAATTCAGTTTCAGATCGGAAAGCTCGTAGATCTCGCGAAGCAGTCCAAAGATGGCGGCGATCCAGGGGTTCGGCAAGCGGAAGATGCGCGACACTCGACATGCGTCCAGTATCTTGCAAACAAATGGGATGACGGCAATGAGCAGCCCGGTGGTGTACGCCTGCAAGATAAGCGCTTTGAGGTCCAGATCGCGGCGAAGAATAGGTCGATTCCGAGCCAGCGTGAGCGAACCGATCCACATCCCGATGTTTTTGAGCACAGAGCGCTCCGCGGTACTGTAGCGGATCTTTTCCGAGTTCAGCAGAATGCGCACATTATCGTACGATTTGCGGAGAACCAGTGGTATCAGATGGGGTGCATGCTCCAGGAACATGACGTAGGTAGCCTGGAAGTTTGGCTCGATGGATGCGCGCTTCACCACAATGTACTGTGCAAGATAATCCCAGTACTCCTCGTGAACAATCTCGAAACATTCGCGCACCTTGCTGTCCATGTTCTCCGGAGAGAGGTTATTGAAAATAAAGTGCACCTTATCCTGAATTGATGTATCAGGAACGCTCATAGGTCGCTGCTCATCGCGCGATGCCCGCAGCAGTACCTCTAAGGTGGTCGGTGTCGAGAGACCGAATGCAGCTACGGCACTCGAGGGTGACGCTGATGTCGAAGCACGCTCCGCAGCACCCATAATGTTTTTGTGCATATCCTGCATTCCTGCGCCGGCTACTGTTTCACCGCGAACTCGTGGGGAAGCACGCTCTGCGCTGGCGCTCGTCGACTTGGCGTCAGCGCCTGTGCTGAGCTCAACTGCCACTGGTTTCTTCGCGCCGCTGCGGAAAGCATCGGATTCATCTGGTGCCTCTCCGTGGAATGCCTCGTGGCCTTCGGCGCCCTCTACGATCGCCAAGACCGATTGGAAAAACTCAGGAGCTGTTTGGCGCAGGTGTGGCATCTGAACGATGTATCTGGCGTATTGGGGCCACTCCGCAAGGCGATGCTGAAAAGTTCCCAGCGCCATGAGACCAAACTGGAACATCTTATTCGGCGGCGACTTTCGCAGTGATTCCAAAAGATACCGCATGATCAGCGTGAACATCAGGGAGTGTGGAACAACGATCTCATTTTTGATGAGCGCACCAAAAAGTTCCGCTGTTATGCGGAGCTCTCGATCCGGGTACCGACTGAAAAACCGATACTCATCGAGCAGATTGTGAATGATGCAGCGCACCAGCATATCATCCGATTCGGTGTGTGAATTTTGAAGCTCCTGGAGCTCAGTTATCGCTTGCGCTATGGACGTTTTCTCCGCATAGATGCGTTGGAAAAACTGATTCGCTCGCTCCTCGATCTCTGGTGGAAAAGCATCCTGGCTATCTCCCTCTTTTGCCGAAGTTCGACAAAGCTGATCGAGCTCTTCGCGCATGCGCTCGTCCACGAGGCCGACGTTCTCTGTCAACACCTTGAGCATCGTAGCCGTAGCCTCAAGCGAAAAGAGCGCAGCTGCATCTCCCTGTGCCGCCCGCTCGCTCAGATAATTGAGGCATGCCCCAAAAAACTCTGATCCGTGATCATGGAGACGATCGCGTAGCCACTTGCGGAGATTGATGTATTCTCGCCGTGAAGCCAGCAACGCCAGATCGATCGCGAACTCGTAAGGACGCACCACTGCCAATGTTTCAGGTACAGCCTTGAGGTCTTGAGCGACATCCAGGAGACGAGCAGCGGCTGCCCTGTCTTTCTGCCAACAGTGCATGGCTGCACGTATGAGCGCAGCTCGATCATGTTGCCACACGCGGCGAGCGACTGCCGCTGAATTTGGGTTCGTGCCTCCCATCAGAAAAGACGGAAGCAGCACGTCCAGTGCATGCTCCCGCAGCGCAGCACCGCCCATTGAGGTTGGCTTCGGCGTCTCCGCTAGAGCACATGCCAACACCTCGGGCGCCTCCTGAATGCCTTGCTCGAGGGCTGCCTGCGCCTTTGGACGCAGCGCTGTGTCACCGAAGCTCAGCAGGTATTCGAGGATCTGTACCACACCCCAGCGCCAGTACGCGTCATGCTCCTGAATAAGCTTCACCGTCGACTGATGAAGACCCTCGATCGGCGTAATTGGACACAGCCGATTCTCCGATGAAGAATCCGGTGTACAGGTGGGAAAGCTCAGCCGTTGTTCGCAGAGACCCCAGCACAAGAGCGATATGTGCGCTTCGACATTCGCATAGGATCGTTCCACCAAGACACAGGCTGGGATACCCGGTTGACCCGTAACTGTGACGTATACAGCATCAAGCAACTCAAGTTGTGTGTTCTCGGTTAAGATGATGACTTCATCCTCATCCTCGAGTAAACAGCGCAACACAGAATCAAAGTCTTCACGAATCGAAGCTGGAACCAACGAAGACAGCTCCGCTAGCGTGAACACAACGCATGCTTGACTGTCCTCCCAGTCAAACTTGCGCTCCGAAGCCGACGGTTCGTCGCCAGCAGCGACCTCCCCGGGACCTCGTCTTCCGGGAGCGTCGTTGGAGGCGCGCGCCTGTTCCCATAGAAGCGCGCACGCACTCAGCGGTAGTCGAAACCGATCCTCTGCTGTGAAACGGCGTCCAGAACGACATCCGCTTCGATTCCCGGTGACACTACCCGAAGCCTCGAGCCGCGGCATTCGTCCCGTGTCCTCATCAGAAGGTTCAGCGAGCTGCAAAAGCACCCGCAGAAACCGAGCAAACCACTTGAGGTCAACATCTGCCAGGAGCGGCCACAGCTCACCTAAACCTATTTGTCGTGTCGTACTCGAGTCCCCAAAGTTCATACCGTTCAAACTAACCGAACAGCGTTATACTTTCCTGCTCGAAACTTTCATTTCCTTGGAAACTGAGAGAGCGCGGTCATCCACGAAGAGCGGATAGCACGCGATGGGTTCCGCGTCATGCGCATGCGCGCTGCCCCGACGACACGCAGAGCGACCCGCGATGCCATGCCGATCAATCTGCGTCTCGGTGCCACGTCTGTCCTGTCCAGCAATGTACAGAAGTGTAACAATATATAATTTCATCCCTTCATAGGTAGAAAAGAATCATCGTAGGATAGTTTCGTGCAAGGTCGATGATTGAGCAGAGTCGACCTGCGCGTCGATCGTGGACGCATCGCGATCGATCTGCCCGCGAGGCTCGCAGGCGCTCGGCACACGCAAGACACTTGAATTGCGAGTGGGTACACCATCAGCGTACGCCAGCTTCTTCAAGCGAGGTTCATCGTGAGCGACCAGGGGCGCGTCTTGTGCATGCGCATGGACAGCATGGTCACGAGCTATGCGCCGTTGAGTGAGTTTGCCTGCATCCGCTACCGTCGGTGCACATCGAGCTCACGTGAGACAGCGCGTGCATGACATCTGCAAATGCGATACACACGAACGGAGTACGCTTCTGTGCGGCACGTGCGCTAGAAGTGGACGCGCGGCCTTGTAGCAGCTCGATTCGCTTTGTGGCGAGGACGAGGCTTCTGTGAGTACAGAGCCATGGTGACTTGACGACGATTGCTGTTAGAGTTTGATTCGAACGGGAGATAAAACCCCATCTATATCTGAGGTTACGAACGGCATTCAGCTTGTTCGCCAGGGTATCTTATCAAATTCGAAAAATTTCTTTGTATGGTTTCGCCAGAGTATCGTAGTATGCTGAACCGTTCCATCTGTTCATGCCGTTCGATTCGTGGTTGAACTCTTGTCGTACATTCATGGAGTCGATATTCGAAGTCGAGCACGAAATGCTCAGTTATGCATACGGAATTTCATGATTCTCGGCTTTCTTTTCGCCGTGGCTCCTTCGACTCTCTGTCGATGGAATTCTTTGCGCCACCGCAGTCAAAATGATTCTCAAGGCCCGAAAACAATGGTTTGTTACATAACGAATACCGTTATCCCGTTCCTGGATACGCGTCGTCGTGCTTCTCTCTTCCTTACATGCAACATGCTCAAATCGCGCATTCTTCAGATTTTCGAAACTTCCATTTCAAGGCAAATCATGGATGCAGCGATTCGCACACCACGATGGATGGAGGAAAGATATCGATCTCGTCGCTTGGCGACCTGTCCGCACGCTCATATCGAATTTACTGACCTTGTCAGGTCAAAAAATGAATTCATATGGAAGGACAAATTCCAATGTGTTTGTGGCTGTCAACTATACGGCATTCCACACCAGCATCATCCATCTCACGGAAAATGCTTGCAGACGCTCCCGTCTCGTCTGTGTGCGTGGAGGAGGGCCACGGCCTCGGATTTGAGTCACCATTGCGATCGTATGAAATGGAGAATGTGTCATAGGTTTACCCAAAGCGAGAAACGTCGGGTCGCAGTCGCTCGAACTCTCCTGCAGACTGGATTTTCCTTACTGCACTTGTATCATTATAGACAGCATCAGGTTCGAAAAATCCTCCACCGAATGAAACATCGTGCGCTTGCACGCACAGCAGGTGACCTACTGGCTGGGGGGATCGCCCAGAGCATGCTGGAAATCGTAGTGAGCTACCCAGCGCGCGCAAACGGAATAGGGCATAAAAGCGAGCCCCCTGTCTCCGTCAAAGGGATGTACACGGCGATGAGGCAAGCATTCACGCAGCACAGGGCAGCACCTGGACGATGAATCGTGGTGGACACATACGGGAACACCTGACCACAGCCGTATGGCAGCGTTGGATATGCAGCATCCCGACGTTATGCAAGGAATCTGATAATGGCAAGCGATGTATGGATTACAACTCTCGCATGTGCACATCCGCCGACCACAACAGCCGACAACATCGAAATTCGAAGTTTTTAACGCTACGATCACCATTCTTTGACTGCTGACAACTCATCCGGGTGCAAAGGAGTCACTAGCATATTCGAATCCATAGATAAAAGAGAAAAATTGAACCAGTCGCTGAAAAACCCGCAAAGACTGGTTCTGATGACAGTAGTACGTGACCCGCAGGTTAGTGTTCATGCGCAAGGTTCAAAGCCTATTTCCGACATATTCAGAAAAAAGTTTCCCAGAAATCGTTGATCAATCAAAAAATGCCCCATGACTATCGATCGTAAACGTATACCCACTCACAGGTCCCTCCTGGCCTTTGTCGACGAGCCATCTGCCATTGGCTTCAGCTTTTTCTTGTACACTATGAGTCTGAGAGGCTGCGCTACGAAGTTCGCTTGCCTCATCTCCGCGGTTGTCGTCGTCAGCACCGCGCATCGTCTGGTATTGATTGCGGCATTGACGTATCGATTCTGGAACTCCCTGCGTGCATTGCAGTCGGCTGGACGCACCAGTCCAAAGATTACTAAAACTGGTCCACTCAGTGTCGATTTCTTCCCGCCATCGTCCCGTCGGTCGTAAACATTTTTGTCGTCCATTTCCCAGTTTCTTCTTCTTCCTCGTTACTTGCACTTCTCCATTCTTTGATATGGAAAAAGAGGATTTCTTTCGTATTTTCCCAGCAGTCGGTGACATCGGCCCTCCGGGAACCTCGATTCCCTTATCCGCAATGTTCTTTATTTTTTGTTTCTGAAAAAGAGCGTAATTTGTACGCGTCTGCTACAAACCGCGAAAACGCGTTTCATGACACGCACCTGGCGATTGAACCCAACTGAGGTAAAAGACGATGCTTTGCGGTGGCGTCAACGTCGATACCTCTCATAAGTTAGAGCTTCACGCAAATGATAAGAAACGTGTTTCCCTTCAACGCCAAGACGCATATCGTGTTTCATGCCTTCCAGATGTGGAGCTGCACGTATCTGTCGCGCTACAGAAAAGGAACAGAAACGACCCATTAACTAGCATCTGGATAAAATTTCATTTCCCTCGCTATGGTAAACGGTGAACGAGAGAAAATCTTTCCATATTGCCGAGAGTTCATTTTACAGGCAAAGGGTCCTGCGAGCCGAACGAGTCTCCCAGGCTCGTGGTTCATGTCCCTCTCTCTCAGTGGCAGGTGCTTCAATGCGATCTGAGCAACTCGTCTGCAACGCAATTCATTCTGGGACTGGGAGCGGGTATGCTCCGTCTAGGTGTCGCCCTGCTTTGCGGGAGTGTCCTAGCACACCGCTTCGCGCTGTCGCAGGCAGTAGGTCCGTTAGCGCAGCTTGCAGGCTCCCGGAATTATTATATACGCCACTCCCGTGTTACGTGAACCACGCCTCGAGCCGACGTCCGCTGTCGTATGGCAACGCCGTTCTATCTGCGTGCTGCATCAGTACCAGAGGTGGGAGCGCAATGCCGGATGTTCACGGCGTGCATTCGGCGCACAATAGAACGTCTGAAGCGACCAGTATATATCCGGGAACAGGTCATGGAACTTGGAGGTAGGGTGCAGCATGATACACGCTTTGCTGAAAGCCATTATCCATCTTGCAGTCTGGGATCCATGGTCCATGGAAACGTTTCGTCATCGAAGAAAACGGCGCCGCCAGCGACGCTTCCGAACGAAGCACCCATAACGTTCCTCAATTTTCCAATAAAGTCCATAAACATCCGATATCGTCTATACCCAATCATCCAAAGCGCCACCATCGTGCAGTGCGCGGGAAAGCGAGTCCCAAAGTGCATGTGCCGGCGGGTGCTGGCCTCCGATCTGTTCGTGTGCGTGCGGTGCGCCTCCGCAGCAGCACACCATGCAAGGCGGTGCCATCGAGTGTCCAATTTCGGCACCGGGCGGTGTCGTGTTCACCATTTCGCGCGCCGTGCGTGTCGTGCAGTCGACTTCCGTACGACAGACGCTGCCTGACGAAACATACTGCACACGCACGATTTCGGTGACTGTCAGTCCTCCACGCGGTATTGCGTGGAATCGATGCCTAGATCTCCAGGGGTGTACGTCGAGGAGCAGAGGACCGGAACCTACCCGGTGACTTTGAGTGCGTTGGACTTCGTGCTGCTAGGTGCACATTTCGCTGAAGAGGAGCGTAGACGGGCGTTGCGTTCCGCGGTTGGAGAGCTTGAGACCAGTCTTGCGCCGTGAGGCGAGTTGGTCTCTATCTGGGTAGAAGAGACACTGGGGCGTGAGCTTTTAAGGGGAAGCTCTACGAAGGTGGCGCGCACTTGTGCGGAACGAGCGCATGCGCGACTTGAAGCAGTCTCGCTGAACTGGGTCTCAACGACAACGATAGCTCTTTGTTTATCAGTTGTTGTGATTTGGAAGAATGGCGAGTACTGGACCTGATTATTTGTTGTTTCTCGATATTCAGCGACTATTTGGGGATCGGGGTGCTTCTGAAGTCTTCCGTCTCGCGTGGCTGGTTGGTGATCGGCGCGCACGCGTTCTCGATGCCAAGCAGCTGTACGTGCGACCGGTCTCAGCTGCACTACGTCAGCGTCTGCGATCGCTCTTGCAGCCTTCGGATGCCGGGGCGGAGCGTATTGTAGAGGCACTCGAGGCGGAGAGTGACAGGCGAGGCGTATATCCTGTACTCATCAGTAACGATATTGCAGTCATGTATAACTTAGTCGATGCAATCGAGGAGCTGGCCGCTTATTCGCGTCAAGCTTTTGTACAGTATGATCGTCGATTTGGGACCGTGGTCGCTAGCAAGGGAATTCTGATGCAGCTTGTACACGACTTGGAACAGCAGCTGCTCCAACAGGCGGCAGTAGGACCCGAATCCGAGACGGTCATTCGGAACTCGCTCGATTTGGTATTAGGGGACTACTACATATGTCCAGTGCGCAGCGCCGTCGGTGCAGATGCGTTTGCAGCCTGCCGAGAAATGCATACAAGATTCGCCCAAGACGGAGGCATGTTTATCCCGGAACACTTTTCTTGGAATAGTGGACTCATGCGATCGATGCCGCGAAACGGATACGCCTCGGGTACATTGCCATACATTGGAGCGGATATGATGGTGGGTGGCAGCTCATGGCCTGGAGCATTCATGCCTGCACAAAGCGTGGCCATGGGCATTCCTGCGCAAATGCCACCCGTGAGGAGCCACCGAGATGCGCTTGGCATCGGAACGCCATTTGCCGGTGGCGAATCGCTGGGGACAGCAAGTACCGCTCGAGCACCACAGTCAGTGGTTATCCCGTCCTCGACCGCTAGTGCGGCAAGCACTGTAGCACCGGCAACACCGGTAGGCAGCGTCGTGCGCCTACGAGGCTTGCCATGGTCTGCGACTACGCGTGACGTTGCTGAATGGATTCGACAGCCGCCCGCGAAGGCCACGATGGGTGCAGACTCGTCCTTATTGGAGGATTTCATTCGCCGCCCGCTGCAGGTTCTCCCCGGAGGCATTGTGTTCGTCTACAATCACCAGGGGCGCAAAACTGGCGAGGTCTTCGTTCAGTTTGCCTCTCCAGAAGATGCCTCACGATGCCTCCACAAGCACGAGGATCGCATGGGCCATCGCTATATTGAAGTTTTCCTGTCCTCACACCAGGACATGTGGAATCTACTCAGCCGCTACGAGGCAAAAAGGGCCGCCCTCGGTCTAGGAGCAGCCGGGAGCCCCACGGCAACCAGTGGGGCACAAGTACGAAACGGTAACCGCACGGATCGTGAGCTGGGGTTGAGCCCAGCTAAAGTATCCCAGCAAGCGAGCGCGGTAGCGATGGGTGTCCCGCTTCATCAACCAGGCGACTGGACGCCAAGTTCGGCGACATTCCGGCCCGAGATGGTGTCGCACACACCACCGGAAGGGCTTGCGCCTGTCGTCCAGGCTGGAACTTCAGCATCTACTCGTGAAGGCCCCATGGACCTGATGTCGGCGACGCAGTCTCCTTGTCTGCGTCTTTCGGGAGTCGATGCCACCGTCACAGAGCGTGACGTGCATCGTTTCATAGCCCCGTTCCAGCTGGATACCAGCCAAGGTGCAAGCATACTCGCTTGCTTCGCTGATCATGGGGTCAGAGTGCCTCCGGGGACCACAATCCCTCCGGTCTTCACGGTGCGCAACAGCACCAATCAACCGAGTGGTGAATTCACCCTCGTTTTTCAAAACGTATCGGAGAGAGATCGAGCCCTTTGCAAGTCGGGGCAATTGCTGGGATCCCGTCCAGTCAAACTCTCCAGCATTTCTTGTTTCGAACTCGCTGCCGCCTTGGGTATACTTGGAATCACTAGAGCTGGGGTGTAAATGACACAACTGCTCGTGAAGACCACCACTAGATAAGCTCATAGTGCAGAGGAGCCCGCGCTTTTCGCTGGCTCGCCCAGCGACTTTATCTTGAGGCAGAGGTAGTTCACAGTTGAAGGGCTTCCTGGGAACCGAGAGCGGGAGCTCCAGATTCCCATCTTTTCCGGGTTTTGCGCTCTCGTTTGGACTCCATCCAGGGTAGGCACTTGCACGTGTCCCGCGGAATCGACTGCGATGTACGGCGGCCTGTCCGCCGTGTTGCTTGACAGCAAAGGTTGAAGAAACGATGTTCATCTGCCTTCACTCTACACAGAAAACAGCTTCCTTTGAAAGCGGAGACCGGACAATATCTTGGAAATGGACCCTATACAAAACCCCGTAAACAGTGTAGCCAACAATGGCGACGCATCGACAATGGCACCCTTCCCCAGAAACCAGTTCCCGCAGATGCTGATCTGGCAACCTAGACCCGAGGCTGGTTTGAGGCACTGTTGCAGACGATGTTTTTTTTCTCGTTTGTGCGCATTTGCTACCCTTAGAGTCGGCACTGTTGGCTCACCGGTAACCGGCGAGTTTGATCAACTCGTGTGTCGCACAGAGCAGAAGCGCGCTTCTAACGTCATGAACGAGTGAAAAGCTATTTCGTATCGATGAAGTAGAATTCAAGTCCCCAAACAGCTTCCTTTTTGATATATGGATATGGGTACGAGCAGGGAAACGGACCCCAGCACCTCTGCAGACGCGCCCGAGTTCCAAGTGCCGTACACCTCTATGAAAGCTCGTCGCACCTGGTTCAGGGACGGTGCCGTCGCAAACGCAAAACACACACGAGAGATTATCGAGACATAGCACATTTTCAGGGAGTCGCCAGCTCCTGTAGCTATCCTCGAGTCTTTATGGCGCAGTGCTTAAGAAGCGAACATGTTTCGCGAGCATAGGGGAAGTGAATATCCATTCAGAGTCACCTACCAGCCTTTTTTGACCGGCTGCCTGCAACCGGTTTCAGCTTCTTCTTGTACACTTCGAGTATGACTGGCTACCCTAGGAATTTGGATCGCTTCAGCACCTTGGGGCTCTTCCTCAGAACCGCACATCTTCTGATATTGACAGCGGCGTTCAAGTCTCGGTTCACGACCTCCATGCGTTAGGTGCCACTGACGGAACGCACCAGTGCAGGGGGTCGTCGATGTCGCACCCTTGGTGCCCTTCTCGCTCTGTCAGCGCTCCGTGCTTTTCTATTGCCGGAGCGCTCCACTAACTCTTCCCGACCGCGACTCTCTGAAGTGTACACCCCAGCGCATCCTTTGGATTGTGATTTCTTCAAATGAACGCTCTTGTTTATGCCTCTAGGTAAGGTCCGTTTCTGAAGAAGACGGACTTGCGGAAGAAAGACGACATCCACCCGGGCGTGACACTGTGTGCTGAAAGCTTCAGCGATTCGCCCAGTGGAGCGATCATCAGCTTGCAGGATAGAAAAGGCTCCTTCGATTCTGTTCAGCCACGGAGCGTACGGAGGAATGGAACGCAGCTCGAATCCGCGGCAGCATCGGCGAAAGCTCGAACGTATGCGACGTGGGGAAATACCACGTTCTCCCATAGAGGGATGCTACCAGGCGTCAGGGACAAAGGTCTTCAACAATTCGATAAAGTTGTTGCTGTAGTAGGAGCCTTCCCTACGAGCGAAACTGAGCACGCTACTGGAATCCGCTTCAGTTAGAACAGATGATGATATCCTCGTTCTCTTCGAATTCGATCGTTCATACAACGTGCGCCCTGCGCTGCGGATACCTGTAGATGCTCCGATCGTTTCGGCCGAAGCAAGTCTCATGGACTGAAACAACAACAAACCAGTACTACTCTGCTTCATACAGATCGCGACGCTCTAGAGACACTGCCGTTGCGACTTTGGTGCAAGATGGCCATGCATGAAATCGGACGGTTTGGCGACTGAATCGCTGTGTTTTCAGGACCACACAAACGAGATGTTGATAAGCAGCGACGCCCATGGTGGCTTCTACCGTCGCTCCAGCTTCCCCTGAAATGATCAATCGGTCGTTTTCTACCATAGATCCGAAGCACGCTTTAAGATTGTCGTTTTTTAGCGCAGAGCGCATCCACTTGTTTGTCACTGTGTTCCCCAACCATCTGCGTACTGTGGCATGACTGACCAGAAAGAGGAACGCAGTCCTCGTTCTACTGTTCCGTACTAAATGCGTGTCCAACGGGCAACTCGTCTACGATTGATTCAGTACATGGCATCCGGAATTCGATCTCCTGCTATCTACCACATCTGAGGGTGAATCAAGATTGACTTGGGAGACTATGTTCATCGAACGAGTGCTGCAGAGCGTATCCATCGCTTGAACCGGTGTTAGAGTTCGAATTTTTTGGAGATGTTTGTCTGATTGGATACGGCATCTCGGGTAGTTTCTAAAACCGGTTTATCGCTGCAGGTAATTCCAAAGTTTGGTACCTGTAATGCAGTTTCCTTCTCGTTGCGCGATGATTCCAGAGCGTAGGGCGCGGTGCATCGACCCCGTGAACCGCACGGTACGCCAACACTGTCCCGTTTCCGGATGACGCTCGATGCAGAATGCTTTCCTGCCCGGCACACGTACTGATCGAGCCTGCACTGGTCGGCAGAGCATCGGAATGGGGCTCATCTTGAGCCCGCCGAGGAACTACGGTCCATACCTGAAACCGATGTGGGGTTTTGCGTAACCGAAGATACTCTGTTCAGACGCATCGGTGCTGCAGCGGAGAGAAACGAGCAACCCGCGGGCTACAGGTTATACCTGTACCCCAGCGAGTGAAGCAGCGATCCCGGGGAATGCATCGAAGAAATGTGGCATTTACGTGCATTGCAACACTCAAGCACAAAACCCTCAAAGCTCCTTAGAACGCTACAATGTTGGCTGGCGTGTCGAACACATGTAACGCGGTAGCGCTGCAGCAGCTCGAAGACGCACCGTTGACTCGTGTTCGTTGATTATTCTAGCAAGCAGCTTACGAGCAGATCGATAAACGATTGTTAATCATCGCCGCTAGCATGACGCTTGCTGTTGAGCGGAACCGCGCGGAATCGACCAGCGCCCCGCACGGCGGTACTTTTTGTTCTGCCGCCAGTGTGTGTGTGTGTGTGTGTGCTTCCGTTGCGTACAGCTAGTTCGTGGTGCATCTGCGTTTCCGGGCTCCATCCTGTATGAGACTTGAGATTCCGAGTTCTCCTGCACGCGTCTGGGAACGACTGTGGGTGCAACACGCGGCGGGCGGCCCTATTTTGTACACTGCTCGTCGGAGCGAGCAGGGAAACCAGAGCGCAAGCCGGGCAGTATCGCATTCGCAAAAGGTATCCCGTAAACGCGGAACAACGTCAAACACTCGCAGATACCAGCGTATCTGTCGGTTCTAGTCGCTGCATACAACCAGTGTCCGGACACAAATACACACCTATTCAATACGCCCGGGGTTTGCGTTACGACTCTTGTGCGCATCGCTCGTCGCCGATAACCGCTCTGGAAGCTGGTCCACATGAAATGGGAACATTTCGCCCTCTGCTATCGCTCGAATGCCTTCACGATAGCTGGGGTACCACAGATCTGCCGAGCCGCCCAGCAGGACTGCCTTTGCCGTGTGGTTGCGGATGCGCTTCTGGAGGCGGGATTCCGAAGAAATCGCGCTTAACTGACCCGTTCTGGACTGCGCTGCATAGTCCTCAACCTGAGCACGCGTCGCAGGTTCATTGTCCACCAGGTTGAAGACGCCCTTTGCTCTCTGTGCAACACCGCTGAGCAGGAGACGCGCAGCGTCGGCAACGTGTATTCGATTCACCAGCTTATCACGCGGTCGCCGCGATCCTTGCCTAGTTTCGCTGTGCTCGTGGTAGGCCAACATCGTGTCCAGGACACTGCGACGTGTCCATCCACGCTTGCCTCTTAGCGATGGTGGAATCGGACCGTATACGGCCCCAAGTCGGAAGCGGGCGAGTCGCACTTCCAGTCGACGTGCGAGCTCTCCTGCTCGCTGTTCAGCCTGCCAACATGCCGCTGCTTTCTCTGTGGATAAGTCGAGTGGAGCGCTTTCGTCGATCCAGGACTCTCCTCCAGGCGCATACAGACTCGTGCTCGACAGGAGACCTATCCACCGTAACGAGGGGAGGAGTCCGTCTCCGACTACGTGGTCCAACCAGGAAATCCATTCACCATGCACAAGTACGTGTGTGATCATTTTCAGGTGATCTGGCTCAACACATTGTGAAAGCGACAGGCAAACTCGATCTTGGAGCAGCAGGCGATAGTCAGCGACCTCCGAACCCTGACGATAACACGCAACGACGCTTTGTGGCAAGGCTGGAGCCGAGTCTTCCGCGCCTGAATGTGGCTGCGGGCTTGTTTCACAGTGCTTTCCGTGCACCCAAAGGCAAGCCACTGCAGTGGTAACATAGCCCAGAGGCACAATGAGTAGGCTTGTTGGCGAGGTCTCGCGCTCAGTGACGAGCCTCCACGAGCTGAGACGGGACGCGAGCCCAGGACGTTGCAATCTACTGAGCGCTCTCAAGGGAAAGCGGTGACCTGGTAAAGTCCTCGTCGGCTGCTGCACGAAAAGAAGAGCAGGGTATGGTCTACCACGCCTTTGAACAGTGGTTTTCGCGTTTTGCATCAGTACGGCAAACGTCGAGCGTTCTTGGGAACGAGTTGTTGCTGCGAGCGTATAGACCCTTGACAGAATAAAGCGCAAAAGGACCTCTTAGCCAGCTCTGGTGGACACACCCAAGTGTGGAACTCTTCCAGCTATCATGAAAACCAGCCTTTGCGGATTCTTTCTGCGACTGCTTCCCCTGTTACCGGTCATATGTCCGGCCTAGTGACGTCAGTCTCTGCATTCACACCTGCACGGCTTGCAGCACCCGACGAATATTCGTAGGAGTTTTCAAGTCCAGATTTGACCAGTTCCGACTCTCGTTGACGCATGTCATGAACTTTTGGAATTTGCGATTCATGTTTCGTCTGCCGTTCACAGCTTGTTTGTTTACAGCAACTGTGCATGATTCGCAGCCATGACGTCTGATTGTGGTGAAGTGTTCTCCTATGCCAAGCACAGCTCCTCCTGTTCCTGTTCCTGTTCCTGTTCCTGTTCCTGTGAGGTCTCCCCTATCGCACGTGAACGCTTGCTCCGTCGCTCAGTGCATGCGAGTGACGGGTACAGAGGGCTCGTCACGATACTATACTCCCTTCCGCGCGTCTGCTGCCGTACGCTGGGATCACGGGTTTCTTCTAGGCGACATCCTCAGGGGTTACGCTGCACGCTGTATGCCTAGGCATACGCTGGTCTATTTCACAGCGGATCTGTGGAACGCTGTGGTATCCATGACAGGAACAAGTACCGGAAGAATGATACAAGCGAGAGGCCGCTAAAATGAAAACCTTCTCTCCATGTACACTCCATTCATACAAAGCAGCGACGCACTCCACATTGAAAGCGCTCGTTACGATCACTCGAGTCCGAGCCCAGGACCCTCATCCACGTAAACGGAAAAGACGCTCGCGCCCCTGCGAGCATACTCCGAGAAGGGCTTCATGCTGCTGTCTAATGCTGTGCCGTGGATGACGGCAACGACAGATCGATTTGTCGCTCGAACTGCAAGGATTCTTTGATGTGACAAGTTTCGTGAGCTTGCGGCATACGCTTGTGAAGAGCCCGTAACGAAACGATACCGAGTTATTCGTCCTCGTCAGTCGAGCGGCGCGTATCGCTGTGCCCACGAGTTGCCTTGAAACGTACAGATCAAAAACATGGAGGATGCGTCATTGGGGCGTGCTTTTCTTAAAAAAAAACAGAAGCGTCAAGGCCGATACCTCCGCCTTGGATACTGGTATCGATTATTTTACGAACCCCTGTTCCGGGGCGTCGCAAGCGATCGTAGGTCCGGTGACGAAGCGCACCCCGACGACAACATGTCGAAGGAGCCGCTTCCAAAACTACGACCGAGAATCCGAAACCTATGCATCCATCGGCAAGTGCATATGCCTGCGCTTTGTGTTTCTCGATGTTGCCCATTCGAAACCAGATTAGAGAAAACGAAAAGCCATGAAAAGCGCTAGCAATGCAGTGTTCCAGGTTCACCTAACACTGGTATAGAGGATGCCTGCACAACAGCGCTGATGCAAAGTTCGTACGGTATCCCAATTTTCCTCGCCATTGCCTGATGTATAAAACGTGTTACCTGGATTAGAGTGAATGAGTGACACTTACCAGACGTCTTGCATTTCCAGGAAAAATGGCTTCTGGGAACGCACAACGCACCCTTCTGAGTGCCTGCAGCGTTCACGTTGATGCGTTCACATAACAAGTTGCAGGTTTCGCCTCAGCCGGTGACAGAATAGGGCGCAAACTCTTTTCCGTGCGGCGAAAGATGGGCACGCGTGCATCACCTGGGCACGAAGCATCCGAAACTGATGCATTCCACCAAAAAAAGTGTCACTGCAAAACTGTGCCGGTTTCACTGCGTCTCTGTGGCACAGTCGCTGTCCAGTTCGCAGGCTCGGGGGCGACGAGACCCGTGTTCTCTCGGAGGATACCCTGGACCGGCGCTGGCAGTCGAGACAACCCGGTAGGGCCTCTCTTGCCCAGAGACGCCTCGTAGATGCGGCGAGTTGCATCCAGTTGCAACAAGCGACTGTGGATCGCCGTCCGTCTAGGGAGCAACATTCAGCAGGAGACGCCACAGCGCATAGTTCGGCAGACCAATGAGCCCGGTCTCGCGGCGAATGCATTCAAGCATCTCGTAAAGCCGCTCTCGCGGGGCCTCCCGATCCGTAGAAACCGCTCGTTGTGAAAGCACGGCAAGAACAGTGGCCAGCACACGATAGCTTCCAGCGCTTGTGAAATAGACAGCGCTTCCTCGCTGCAGCACCGCTTCTGCTGTCGCCACAGCTTTCAAAAGCGCACCTTGATCTGTACCCGTTTCTGCGGCAAGTGACCCGTCATCGGGCCATTCTGCTGTCATCAAGAGGCGATTGCTGGGCAATGGCACCAGAAGCAGACGAATGCCCAGGCGCGTCGCACTTACTTGGAGCTGTTCCCGCTCCGCTGGGTTTGTACAGTGGACACGTTCGTGTGGTAGAAAAACGATCACGAGTCCGAGTGACCGGTCGGTAGACGCGGCTACGAGTGAAACGAGCGTCGTTTGGAGCTGTGTCGCAGAGAGGAAGGGGCCCACAAGCACTGCAGGATTCACCGATAAGCTGATCAAGGTTGGCGTTGTTGCCGTACTCGGCGGCGAAACGATATCCTCGCATACCATCGTGTGATTCAGACAAGTGGTTTCATCGCACAAACGTCGAAATCGTGTCGGTCGATGTTCGTACTGAATAGCGTCTTCTGCTTCCGATTCTATTGCGTAGATATATTCCACGTCATCCCACGGCGGTCGGACAATGCTGAGTTCCCAGGTATCGGGCTCCGAGGCCGCACGCTGTAAGGCCACAAGACCTGGTTGCGTCCATAGCCCCAGTTGATACACGTCGCCGGTGGCGTAGACTTTCTTGATCAAATGCTCGGGTTGAGCAGGAGCTAGTGGCCTTTCGATATGCACGCGCAACTTGATCAACGTACCAGCATCTTGCACTGCTTCAATGTAGTCGTGAACTCGAACCGGTTTGGAAGCACTCGAACGCGAGACCGAGCGAACTCGAGGACGAAAAGCATCCAACCATGCGTTATCCGTTGAGGAGTGTCGCAGTATCGATTCAGCTGTGGTGATAGAGGCTGCGCCTGTGCGTTGCACGCTGTATGCAGGCACTTCAAATATTACTCGTGTTGCGCGTCGATCACCTAAACGGTCGTCGAGAAAGAAATATACGTAGCGAATGGATTCGCTGGTGAGTGCGCCCGTCGAAAACAGCGCTACAGTCAGGTAAAATGTGCGTCGCTGAACAGAGAATTCCAGCTTACGAGCGACGTTCAGGTTCCAGCTTCCCAACTCCATCATGTTGCCTGTCATGCAAAGACTCAAGTGATTCGCAGCGGCTTCCATTTGTTGTAGCACGCTGTCGTCACACTGAACGGCAAAATGAATGCATACATGTCCGGGTGATGAGGTTCTCTCGGCAACAGCGGTATCCGTTGGTTGCGCTAGCACGCTGCTCGCCGGCATGTGTGCGGCTTTCTCTAGGAAAGGTGCTGCTGAGTCGTGTACACCACCAGCACGCAACACGGAAGCGCTGCTGCTGCTGCTGCTGTTGTTGTTGTTGTCCGTCGCAGCAACGCGAGTATCGCATTCCGTTCGTGTGAGGGAAGGCAGCGGTTCCGCCTCCGCCTTTGGCGATGGGATGACTCGACTCGCTGGCGGCGTCCGTAGCCTTACGTCCAAGCGAGGGTGCACGGTGTGCGCACTCATAGAGCACTGCTTCGACGCCAGCGCTGCCTCGATATGCTCTTTCTGTGACCGGGTTTGCAAGCGAGGACGCAGTGCAGAAGCGCCTGGCAAGACGTCCAGCTGGAGCACCAGCGCTGGCGCGAAGTATGTGCTTCTCTTGGGCAAAAACTGGCTAAAGACGGACTGCCATATCGACGCATAGCGGTCCTCAAGCGCAGCCAACCGAGCAAGCTTCCAGTTCGAGGCGGTTCCTTGGAAACAGTTTGGAACCTCAAGCGCTGTGAGTCGAAGCGTGCTCACTGCTTCAGGGTCCCTGGCAAGGAATCCAACACTCGGTACTCTCGCTTGTATAAGCCGCTCAAGTTCCAATGAACCAGACGGCACTTGCCCTTCGTCCGGGCGTTTCAAGCTCTCCGACGACGGTGTCAGGTTCCAGACTGCGTCGCGAGGCGATAGCCTCCGCTCGGAGACACGGCAGGAAAGCCGTTGTTCCCATTCCAGTTTATGTGCTGAGAGGTCCGTACAGTCCAAGAAGACTCTCGTCCCGTAGTGGAACGGAGGTGCTGCAGTAGCCATGCACTTTCAAAGGCGAGCACACGCCCTTCTCGAGCGCAGTACACTGCGACCTTTTCTGAACCGTTGTTGTTACCAGCTTCAACAGCCGTAGCCTCTAAGGTTTGGCTTTGGCGACCCAGTGCAGCGTTTGCGGCGACGCCATAGCACCACAGCACCAGTCGTCTACGGAAGCCGTCTGGGGCTTGACGCGTTCCTGAAGCGTACGTTTCAGACTTTAGCGCTTCTATCAGTTTGCTTTTGGATTGTGGGACCTCTCTAATATGGAGACACATATAATTAGCGACGAGGGTGAAAGACTCGCTAGACAGCGAAAAATGCTCTTCGAAAAGTTCGGGATAGAAGCGGACACTCTGGGGGACGCGGCACCGTCGGCGGTACCTCCGAACAAAAGCGCTGAATACACGGAAGCGGACCGCTTTGGTGTACTAGGCAAGACGTCTTGCGGACAGGCGCAAGGTCAGAGGGCGATTTCACCCCCCAGCACTCCCAGTGTGGTTCAAATTGCAGAGGAAAGTCAGGATGCAGACCTTCATAACGCAACGCCCGACCCCCAGCGAGACTACGGACTGCGTCTGCTTGGAAGCAGGTTTCATTATCGCGCAAGCTTGCACGAACAGGCTCGAGCATCACGGGAACTGTTCGCGGTTACACCAGTGACGGCGTACGCGTCGCCGCTGGTGGAGAGCTCAGCGCACCGCATTGCTGTGCACGACCACTGGATCGCTTATGCGGTGAAAAACCATATCCGGTTGCTCGATAGGCTCCAAATCCAGCGCGCCCTCCTGAAAGGCCACGAGGGCCCTGTCGAGGAGCTCTCCCACGCACCGCAGTGCCCACAGCTCCTGCTCTCTAGTGCAGCCGATGGTAGTGTAATCTTCTGGCGGCTCGAGGGTTGGGATGGAACGTCGCGATCGCCGAGCGAGCACCTACAGTGGCGCTTTCAGCTCTCGAACCGACGGAGTTCCCGTATTGCGCTCTCCCCAGATGGACGCTGGATAGCCTTCACAGAGGACGCTCGGGTACACGTGCTTCCCGTCACCGCTGATGGCGATGTGGAAAGCAGGCAGCACACAGTGATTCCAACAACGCATGAGGTTCGTGATATTGCTTTCGTTGCCAAGGCAGCTGCAGCTGGTTGGTTGCTTGTTTTAGCTAGTGCTCATGGAATGGTACATATCGCTGAACCGGAGCACGGCACGATCGTGGGGGAGTTCTGCGCTCACAGTGGGGCGCCAGTGGAACGTGTCCTCAGCCTCGCGCCGCAGGTACTCGTCACTGCAACATCGTGTTGTACAGAGCTGTGGTATTGGCGACTCGTTGGGCTCTGGGCTCCGCCGCAGAGCGGCAGCGTACAGCTCCTCGCGCGCTGCTCTTTTCATGAATATGCGAGCTTGGGGCCGCTAGCGACCGATCCCGAGGGAGAATTCCTCTTTCTCGCGAATCACGAGACTAGGCAACTTTTTGTTCTGCACCATGCGAGTGGAACCTTTATCCCGGATTATTTGGTGCAGGTGCCTCTGCGGTATTCGATTGCCAGCTTCTGTGCGACTCGTTCTGTTCGTCGAGAACGTGACCTGGATGAGAAGTCTGGACTACCTCAGTTGCGTGAAAACGTCTTTCTTGACCTGTGGTGCATGCATGAAAAGTGTATTCAGGGGTATCATGTACGTCGCGAACACTTGGCGCCAGCAGGAGAAGCACCCCCGGCCGAGTTGTCGCTCGAGAGCTCCAATCATGACGAGAACTATAATGATCTTGATGACCCTGTTCATGATGATGATGATGATGATCGTCATCGTGCTGTTCGTGCTGCTGGTGACGATGATGATCATGGTGATGCTGCCGGAAACCGGGTGCACGGGCGACCTGTGCTGGACGTTTCAGCTTCGCAGCCACTCGAGGGGTTGATGTCGACGTCGCCGCCGGTGCTGGTGACCCACACCCATACCCTGTACGAGGCTTTTCGGAAGATCGCTCCGCAACTGAAGCAGCGAAGCTCAAGCTCCAGAAAGCACTCGGCCATTGGCGTGGGCAGCGCTGCCTCAAGCTCTCCGAGTCCAAATGCTGGCGACGCTGCCTCAAGTTTGCCAGTCGATGTTCGAACACTTGCTCCAGAGAGCAATGGTGAAGCTGGCGCTGCTACGCCAAAGCGCGGAGACTTTCCAGATCAGGCGACGAACGCTGGAATGCCTTTGTTCATGGAGAAGCGCATTCTGGAACTTGAAGCGCGACTGACGCGTATAGAGCAGCTCCTGCATGAACTCATGGGCACGGTGAACCACACCAGGTCGGAGACAGCCTCGACGATGCACGGTCTTCTCCAACAGATTGCCAAAGAGCACCTCGTGCCGGCTCTGATGCGCACCAGTGCCGAGACTGCAACATCGCTCTCTCGAGCGCTCGACGAGGCCATACGGGTTCGCTTCAAGCCGGTTACCGAACAGCTGGAACAAGCGTTACAGCGGACACTGCAATGGCCCACGTCAGGACCTGTGTCTTCTGCTGGAACGACGGCGACGACACTGGTGCCCACCGGGTACACGGCACCGACACCGACACCACGAGAGCAGATCCTGCGATGGCTGCATCAACAACCGATGCCGGACGAGGATCGAGCGTTTCACGCAGCGCTCAATCTAAGTGATCTGGAGACGTTGGTCTGGCTCTGCAAGCAGTGCTCTCCGGAGCTTGTCTGCGAGAAGCTCTCCCAGCCTGTGCTCCTCTCTCTGGTCCAGCAGTTAGGTTTCGATTTGCGGACCCATCTCGAATGCAAGTTATCGTATTTAGAGGAAGCGGTGCCGCTGATTCAACCGAAAGATCCGATTATCGCTCGGCATATGGAACCAACCATGCGTCAGCTTGTGCATAATCTAGATGAACAGGTTTTACATGCTGGTGAAGAGGTTGCACCTGCGCTTCGGACGCGGGCTCGTTTGCTGCGCAAGGTCGCCACGCTGTTGCTCCTTTCACCATCGCCAGCGAGTTAAAGGACTTGAGTGGAAGTACGCTTTAGGTCCGATCGTAAATTTCCTATTGCGCCTTGTTCTAATGTAAGTGACACAAAGGACTTGAGAGGAGGTACGGTTTAGGTCTGATCGGAGATATCCCGTCGCAGACTTGCCTTCGACAATATCCTGGAACGCATCGTGCGACGAGCGCCACACCGCGCACTACGATGTTCGCAGAGCAGTGGACCCTGGAACGCATGTACCAGTACTTCTTGATTCGGCTTTCTGTCTCGCTGGTATACGAGAAAAGGGAGTGTCATTCGCAGATCGAAGAAAGGTCGCGGAAAGACTTGATGGTACAACTGCGGCCTTGCGAAAGAAACACTGGCAAACTTCGAGTCACCAATTCAACGTTCAGCAGGTAGATAAGCAATGCTTATCGTAGCAGCTATTCGGCAAGAAAAGCAACCAAACGGGAATGCCCCGAACATTATCTGCATGACTGTTTCCTCGTCGATCCATGGTTGGCGGCACATTCCCTGCGAAAAACTGCACGAGAGGCAATAGGATATGGAGTTTCCGTATCTTAGATACGAACAAATATGAAGACGCACGGAGGGTAAAGGAAATAACGTGCGTCCAGATTGGTTTCATACTAACTTGCAAACGCTCAGAAAAAGAGCGATGCTTGTTCATCTCACTCGTTGAGCCCGCATTCGAAGGAAATGCTAGACATGTCCATGGGAACTCAAGTAGCGGCAAACATGTGTTTCTAAATAAAAGACAAGCGACAGTGAAGACTGCATCAGTCCTAGCGTCAATGGGATCATATGGTTGCCTCTATATCGCCACACGGATCGGAATGTTCAACAAATTATGCTTCTTCATCGGAGCATTTCTTGGCTTCTTCTTTGCACAGCTTTCTCACCTGATCTCTGATAAGATGGTGTTTTATCGCGCCAAAGCAGTCGTGGAGCATGCAGCTGCTACTGATATTGAGCTGCTCTTCATGCCAGCCTATTCTATCCAGTTCAGTCGAGTCAAAAGCGTGTTCTCTGTTGTCGAACGCCATCATTTCGCGCAGAGATCAATGGACTGGTCGTCCGAATCCGTGACACCTTTATTCGACATGTCGACCTCTGTTGTCATTAACCCTTAAATGCTCCGTTGTGTCTTTGCTCATGCACCAAAGAGAGTGCGATGCAACCGTGCTGCCCGTGGGCGTACTCGCGGCGGAGAAGGCAATGGGAATGTACTTGAGGCATCATTGGTACGTTCTAGAAATGACGAGTTTGTTTTCGAGTTTCCTCCCGGAGCTTCTTCATCCCGAAGGAGGCACCGAATATGGACTATACCGTGCACAACAATGCAATGCAGCTATGAAAATAAGAAGACGAAGAAAAGCATGAAATTTCAGAGGAAATGACGAACAGGAATCGGAACGAATACCTATCGCAATGGAAAGAACCGTTTGAATCCGTGTTCACGGCCACGGCACAATGACATATCGACGACAAGAATCTTCCAGACTGAGAGCTATGCGACACCATCCAGGTTTGCGCAGCTTCCCTCGCCTTGATGCACGTCATCGAGCAACTTTTCACAAGAGATTACGACGCATGACTGCCACCTGTCCACATTCTACCGGAATTCTAGGATCGTACTTTCGTACGAGTACGCAAACGATGCTCGGGGCAGAAGCTGTAGTACAGCCTGACCGTAGGATCAGGGATTCGTAGACACGCTTCCCAGAGTACGAGTTCTTGCCGCTGCGCCACGTCAGTTAATCTCGCTTCTACAGCTCGGTGCCAAAAAGTAGCAAACGAACCTAAAAAACCACGGGCTGGTCAATTTCGAGCGCCTCATGAGTCGCACCCCGTGCGCATTCGAGTTTCATCTTACCTACCCAGAAAAGTCGACGTTGATGGAAGAAATTCATGGGGCGAAGATCATGGCGATTGATCAGCGAAATGGTCCAAGAGCAGAGGATGGTACATAGCTCTGGTGAGGTGTCCCAACGAGAGCAAGAGTCGCTTCAGAGCGTCCAGGCTAACCCTGTTGCGCTTCGTCTTGGGCCGTCGGGCGTTGTATCCTGTAAATAAGTGAAACGTAACGCATGTCTTGCTTGCATCAAGCGCTGCGACGTCATTCTGAACAGATCCCACCGGAGCACGGCAGACATACTACCCGAATCCGAGTACGCTCGCCTCCTCAAGGTTCTGTCCGAACATGTCCCAGCAGGTGAGACTGAGACCCATCGCATTGCAGCAGATATGTCTATCGTATACCATATGGTCTTGTCGTGATCTTCGGCGCGTATCTGCATGCAGATATGAAGCAGTGAACCAGCACTGCGAAGGGCATTGGCGAAGCTCATGCAACGACTCGCGTTTACAGGCAGAAATTGGAAAGAGGCTGACATTGCAATGGAACCCCACCGAGTATGCATCCGCATGCACTTTGCCAAACCGAGGCCTGAGTCGAGCATCGAGACTCGTTGTCAGCCGTAAAAGGTAGATGAAGAGAAAGGCTTCACGGCGGACGTGGATCTCGGGTTGAAGGCCATCATGGTCGTCGCCGTACCTCTGGATCAAGAGGACAGCACCGATGGCCGCAGCGGTAAGCAGAGGAAGCTGCTCAAAATCATCCAGGGCTCTATTGGATCCAGTGTCGGGCACGGTGGACGCCAGCAGGCAAGCCACCAGGTGAAATGGTGGTGTCAGGACGCCTCGCGACGCTCTGACTACGCGATCGATCCCAGCTGGATATGTTGTGTGCTTCCAACTCAGAGCGTACATGAGCGTCCAAATAACGAACGCCGATGATCTTCAGCGGATGTCCATGAGATCGTCCAGCGTTCGCCAACGGTTTCTATTGTCAAGCGGCATACATCTGCCATCTTGTTCCGTTCGCTGGAAAAATGGCATGTGGGACATGTCGTGTAGTATCACGGGAATCTGTTTCGTTGGATGAGCTGTTGCACACAAAGGCTGCATTGCCGCTCCTTCGACGAGAGCGTACGCTAACTGCATGAATCGATTCTCTCGCAGGCCCATCGATGTGTACGGGACGCCATACCCACATATAATGGGCACGAGAATGCCCGTTGAAACTTTTAGAGACTATGTGCATAAAACCGAGTCGAGTGCACGAGATCATGGTCTATGGACAGCGTACCATACGTCAGATGGCAAGGCAATGGAAAGCGAGAAGCGCGCTATCGTATGATTCCATCACCGGCAAGAATACGCGCAAGCACACACTGCACCGAGTCCCGGAAAAAACGTCGATCAACATCCGGACACTTTGCCTAGTTCAGGAGCATCGAGCGCTTACGTGTCGAGAAATGCGTCTCGAAAGAATCGTTCAGAAGTTTGTATAGGCATTTTACTGAAACGCTGGTGACTTGCGGTGGTATTCAAATCAGTTGCCCCGACAAAGCGGACTGGATTCCAACCCAGAACTGGGAGCTGAAACGGCACCGTTCAACTGCCCAGTGAGAGAATGAGAGCAGAGCGCCGCATACTCACATCGAGAACGATTCTCGCAGGCAACCGATAGACGATCATGGGGTTCCACCATTCGATATTCCTGCGTATGTCACGGACTCGTCATTCCGAGGCTGGTTCGTGCCCCAGCTCTGCCGTTCGGTACCTGGATACCTGGGTCAGGCAGCACGACCCAAACATTGCTGGGTACCGACCACGAAACGTTGCTTTACGCCAGGAGAGTCGCAGTCGCGATGTTCCTCGCGAAAACGCCCCGCCATACACACACAAACTGCGGATCGTGGCTCAAGTCGTCGCTACAGTGGCGCGGCGTAGATGCTCAAGGAATATTTCCATGGAAACATCATCGGTATAGATGAACTCGGCAGCGGCACTGCCGCTAAGTACATCGACATTACCGCTTGTGTGGGTAGCACTGGGGTTCAGTTTCGCGAGCAGAAAACGCGCTTGGGATCCGTACTGGTCCGACTCTACCCAGCGCGGATACGGGAAACGCGCTGCAATGCACGCTGCCGCATCTCGCCGCGGTATTTCCAGCAGCTCCGCCAAGTTTCGATAATTTGGCTGCAAATGATAGCCTGCTTTGCGCCACTGGGCAACGGTGTCACCATAAAAGATAACGATGTAGAAGAAGGCATCGAGAAAGAGGACAACGTCGGGCCGAACGCTGGCCACATCGAGCAGCACCGGTGTAGGCGCGCTCTCCAACGAGTACTGAATCAGGCTGGGTTGAATCATGAGCATACCATCCGCGGTACTCACCCGACACAAATGCGAACGAAAGAACGCAGACTCATCGGGTGAGGTATTGAACGTTTGCAGTAACGCGCTCCGCCGCAAATGATACATGAACTGAGGATAGAATGACATGCTGGGGCCAAGTCGGAACGTCTCGGGCCGTTCCTTTTGGTAGTCGCCAAAGCGCGCACATAACCGAATCAAAAGCCGATCCAGCCATCGGAGGATATCGAAGGCCTCTTCGTTTTCCGTGCGGAAAGCAGCGAGACGCGCCATGGTGACGGCGGCTGCCTCTTGATCGAAACCCGCTGCGAGGGTCACGAGGTCGTTGCCGTCGCACCAGCGCCCAGCATGCGTCGCTACCCGCATTCGGAACTCGCCCGAGCTGTGTTGGTAAGTTGTTCGAAACTGTATGTACCGATAGTGATTCTCGGGAATCCCATTCGACTGCTGGTTCACAACGTCGAAGAAAACGCTGAGGCTCGTGTCCGGCGAGATGCTCCCAATTCGCCATGCACAGGTACCCCCAATACCAATTTCCGTGTCCGTGGAGACGCTGGGTCCTTTCTTCTCCAGCGAAGCCGAGGGTCCGATCACGCCGGCAATCTTGAACTCCCGAGAGCAGTCGACCTCGAGTGTTGCCAAGAAATGGCGCTTAAGATGTCCATTTTCATCGCATTCAAAGAACTTCTCGAACGAACGCTTGAACATGTCGTGCTCAAAGGATTCAGCCATTACGAAAACGCCTCCGGTGCGATCCACGCACGCTTTCATCTCATAGAAACCGACCTGATCCAGGGAACATCCGAATACGGAGAGCGCGTGCCCGGCGTTCACCAGGCGCGTGGCTACCTCATCGTAGTGCTTGAGCGCCTTTTTCAAATGCGGTGCATTGTCTTTCTCAATATCGATATGAGAGCGCAGCTCTTCATCTAGCTTTGGACCAACGATGGTGCCGGGACCCTCGGTACAAGGCCCGCCTTGCAACAGGCAAATATGTGCTCCGTAGCCCCTGTAGGTGCATTCCAGGAGAGCCGCAGCCGCTGCGAGTGCGGCACCCGTACAGCGCTTTGGCCGTTCGTCGGCCGGCACTGGCCAGGCGTCACGCTGAAGGCCCTCCAGAAGCGTTGCCATCATATACTCGCACTCTTGTATGGGTTGGAGAAAGCGGTCTGGAGGTGCCAGTTTTGAATGAGCGCCCGCTGCTGTCGCATCAGCACGCTGTTTGGCGGCAGCGCTAGCTCCAGCGCCAGCAGCTGCAGAGGCGCCGCCCAGTCCAAGCAACGGCTGCAGTGACGCTGCATCATAGGATTTGTTCCCTCGAAGGATGTACGATCGAAAGCCTTCAGTGAACCCAATCTCATGAACCTGCAGGTGCTGCCCGTACGTAATCAGGCCCACTGTTGTTCCTGGCGGTAGCAGCGAAAGCGCCTTGAGGAGGTACTCCTTCACCACCGTGAACTGTTTCTCGGGCACTGTCGTGTCCAGTACAAAGAGAAATGCCGGCGGTGGGGCCGGTGGCCTATTCAAACGATACTCTACAACTGTGTATTCCGGAATGAGCTCAGATGGCAGCTGGTTATCCGGGATGCTCGCATACTGTGGAGGGAGCTGGTTGCGCTGAAACGTAAACGGACAAACCCACATCCGCGCGTTGATGTCCACGCTACAGTACGGGTTGAGCACCGTACCCTCCCGCGACGTCACCGGCGGGTACGGCAGCGGAGGGGGCATGTTTGGTAACGGTCGCAACGGTGTAAAAAGACACGCAAACGGAAGCACGCACTGGCTAGCTGCGGCCTTGGTCGTTGGCCAGAACAGCCACGTCCAGCGCGTGCCGTCCACTTCCTCCAGTTGCGCGAAGTCTATAGACATGACCTCCAGAACGTCTCAAACTACACACTGTTTACCAGGTAGGGTCAAACGCCCCCACGATCAGGCCCGAAAGACTCTGCCTAAGCGCTCGTGTTCGGCTCTGCGCTCTCCCGAACGTCGAGCGAATGACCTGTTGCGTAACTGCTGCCGCGGCGGCGGCGGCTGAGGCGAATGATGAGACGCTACGCTTACCGAGTGCGCACTATAGGAAAAGGAACAGAAACGAACCTCTAACTAGCAAAGAGATCACATTTTCTTTCCTTCTCTATGATAAACATTAAAAGGGGGAACATGTTTTCGATATTTTAGAACGTTTACGTTATCGGCGGTAGGTTCCGCGAGCCGGACAAGACTGTCTGGGCTAGTGTATCACGCTCGTCCCGGTGGCGGGTGCTGTAGTGCGGTCTGAGCTGCAACTCGTCCAAACTGCAGTTTATTCCGGGACTTGATAGATTTGATCTCTTCCGGGTGTCGTCCTCGTTGCGGTGGACTCCACGTATATCGCTTTCTGCTGTCGCATGCAGTGGGTTTGTCTGCGGAGCTTGCTGGCTCCGAGAATGATCATATACTCCGACTCTGTGTCAGGTGAAGCATTCCTCGATCCGACGCCCTCAGTAGTATGGCAACGCCGTTCTGTCTCTGTGATGCATCGGCATCAGCGGATTAGAGGGTAAGGCGGGTGCATCAACGCATGCACCCTGCGAATGACAGGAAGCACGAGACGAGTAGTACATCCGAAAGGAAGTTTACGTAATGGAATCTGGAGTTAGGATGCAGCATGATGGATGCTTTCGCTGAATCCGATACCCATGCATAGCGCAATCTGGGATCCATTGTCAATGTGAGTGTTTTTCCATCGGAAAAATGAAGCGTGCAGCTCTAACGTACAAATTGTAACGATGTTCAAGTCGTAGAAAAGTACATTGTTTGTCCTCAATTGTGTTTCAACCTTCACTCTAGTGTATTCAAGTGCTTTTTCGCGCGTAATAGCTGTCCCATCCAAAGCGGTTTCGGTTTTTATATTGAAAAAGGAAAGTTACGGAAGGGGAATTGGAGGATCCTGGGCGCCAATGTCGCCGGCAGCCCGAAAAAACGAAGAACAGTGCCAAGTCCAAAGGAACAAGAGAAGAAGAAGAAGTAAAAGCGGGAGGCCCTACGTCAAAGGCTACACAAAAGACGACGGTACGACGAGATGGCGGTGAAAGCCTGTCTTCTTCAACATACCAAGGATCCGTACAGGGAAAAGATTCGAGAGGCAATCTGGAACCGTGTCGAGCCGAACTCAAGCGGTGTTCGTGAAACTTCTCAAGGAATGGCGCATTTCCTAAGGGAATGGTATCACGACGTTACGGACACTAAAACAGTCGAGGTTCTGGAAGAAATTTTCAACAAAACCTTTATTCATCACCGGATGCTTGGCACCGGGGAAACGTCTAGGAGAAATGAGCGAGTTCATGCCCTCCACAAAATTTACGCCGAATTCCGCTTCGACGGTACTCGATACAGGGGGGATTGGAATATTTACACCTACGGGGCGATGAAGTACCTCACCAGTCTAAAGAACCATTTAACAATGAACCCCAAAAACTTCGATCGCCAGCATGAAAAGGAGATCGAATTCATCGACGAGACGACATCACTCAGGGGCATGAATGAGGATTCCGTCATCCGTACGGTTATACAAGAGCATCGTGCTGTCTTGGGACTGGCGAATCCAGCAGAAAAGATATCAGAGTGGAAAGAAGATAAGGAACGATACTATCGCCTCATCCTACGGTATTTCGTGTTTTTTGGCCGAGAACTCGAACGCAAGGCAGAGATGAAGCTGAGTGGGGAAAAAATGAAGAATGGGAGAGACGAAAGGCTGCGCTTCTGGGTAAGAGCTTAAACATCGTTCCGTTGTGAAACATCAAGTCACATTTTAAGACTATCGACTGCAGAGTCCTTCATGACATCATGAAGGAGATCTGTCCGGAGTTCGATGAACGGAAGACAGAGTTCACCGCTGAAAACCGGGAGACGTACTTGAAGAGTATCCTCAATTTCAAACGTCTCAAAGTAAGCAAGAAAAAGAAATTCACGGGGATGATCGAAACCGATGGAGAATCTATATGTGTACACGATCGGCGGTTGAAGGTGGATCGTCCAGTCCTGCCTTCAGCCTCGCCCGTGACGAAGCATGAAGGTGAGAAGGAGGCGGATCCTGCGATGCAGGAGTTGGAGGATAACGACCTTGGCGTTGACGTGGCGAAGCATGAAGAAAAGGAGGAGGCTGGTCCTGTGACTCAGGAGATAGAGCATAACGACCTTGTCGTTGACGTGACGAAGGATGAAGAAAAGAAGGAGGCTGGTCCTGTGATGCAGGAGATGGAGGGGAACGACCTTGTCGTAGGCGCGGCGAATCATGAAGATGAGAAGGAAGCGAATCCTACCACGCAGAAAGCGCATGAGAACGACTTTGTAGTTGGCGCGGACCCCGGAAGCACAAATACCATAACCATCGCTGCTCCCAAGCTCGCGGAAGATGGTATTGACGGGAACTTGCGTCAGAAATAAATGCGTCTTCTGCGGCTCTCGAGAGCGAGATACTATCGACAATCGGGAATCATGAATGCGAGGAAGAAAATCGTTACGTGGAATGTAGGAATGAAAGAGCACCTGGAAGCTCTGAGTGAGGTGACGAGCCGAGGAGCGGACTTTCGAGCTTTTCGGTGATTCATGGAAGTTCGCGTTGCTCATTGGGCTGCGCTGTGGGAGGAGTATACCAAGCCCCGGTGGGCTCGTCTGCGTATGAATCGATACGGTGGGAAGCAGCGGGCGTTCGCGAATTTTTCAATCAGCCGAGCGCCTTGAAGGAGGATCAAAGTCAGAGGCTCGTCGAAGCGTATGGGGCACGGCGCTGGAAGACCAAAAAAGGGTGTACGCCAGCTCCAACGACAAGGGTGTACAAGGAGTGCGCACGGCGTTTCGTTACAATACCTGTAGATGAGTTTCGAACATTGTATACACACCATGAACTGGGTCGTACACTTCAGCGAGTGGAGATGGAAAAGTGCCACAGGAGCCCTGAGGAAATAGCAAAATACGGACCGTTGACGGAGGAGCAAATGGAAAGGAGGGTGAACGTTCGTGGATTACTTGCACTAGTAAGTACAACCAGTGATGGCAAGAAACGTATGGAGTTTGTGAATCGTGACTTTAATGCCGCAATCAATGTACGGAGATGTGCGGTGCTGGAGAATAGACTTCCAGAGTCGACAAGAGTGAACTTTACTGGACAACCTCTCAAAGTCGAATTATATGAGAAAAAGTTGGAAGTAGTCGTAGGTGGCCGGTCCAAAACGGCGGGAAGGCGTCTGCACATCAGCTGGACACGTTATGTCTAGGGCGCGATTTTCCCGCCACCACGGTACACTGTCGGCGACGTCGTTCGACTTTCGAACGGCGTTTGGAGGCGCGGCTTTGGCGGGAAACGCTTGGTGGGCGCTATCTGCTCCAGACGCTCTGTGTTCAACGTCATAAGGTTCACGTTTTGACGCTTCATGGATTGGCACGCGGCTCCAGTTTACTATACTGATCAGGGTGTTGGAGTACCAGGTGCTGAAGAGCAAAGTGGAAATGTTTCTATCCAAGAACGGCGAATCATTGAGTTCTTGCTGCAGTTTCGCTCAGCTCCAAACGTGTTCCCTTATCGCGATCAGCTTGTGCGCCAGCTGCACGCTCGCAAGCACTGGATTCAGATCAAGATAGAGGACGTGTACGCCTTTGATGAAGAACTGGCTGGGTATATTCGCCAAGCGCCTCACGAATGGATAGAGCGCTTGGAGCAAGCAGTCGATCGGGTGGTACGTCGGCTGCGGCTGCCGCTGGACCACGAGATAGGCGGTGTTTCGGTGCAGGTGTTGCTGCAGTCCCAGGAGAACGCATTTCCGTTGAGGGAACTCCAGTCCGATCAGCTGGGGCGCCTTGTGCGTGTACAAGGCATTGTTATTTCCGCTTCAAAAGTACGCGCGAAAGCGCAGGTCGTCTGGTTACGTTGCCAGCACTGTGACTACCGAAAGATGATACGTGCTTCAGTGGGATTCGGTGGTTTCCAGGTGCCCCGCCAATGCGATCGTGTGACGGAAATGCGTTGCCCTCTGGACTCGTATGAGGTGATGCCGCATGAAAGCGTGTTTGTTGATCACCAGACAGTGAAGCTGCAGGAGCTGCCCGAGTCGGTACCCACTGGGGAGGTCCCTCGATCGCTCCTGCTCGTTCTCGAGCGGAATCTGATTGATAGAGTAGCTCCTGGTGAGCGCGTCAGCGCTGTCGGTGTTTACTCGACATACGCCAGCACTCGTGATCGGAGCAGTCGTTCTGTGGCAGCCAACATTGCCACCAGGGCTAGCGGACCAGACCTTGTAGCAGCGGTGAGAACTCCGTATATCCGAGTCCTCGGCATTGATGCTACGCAGGAAAGACGTGACCGTCATCCAGGCTTTACCCCGGAGGAAGAGGAAGCCATGCGCAGCTTCAGTCGACTGCCAAACGTGTACGAAGTCTTGGCTGCGAGCATTGCCCCAGAAATCTGGGGTCTCTCCGATCCGAAACGTGCGGTATTGTGCCAACTATTCGGTGGCTCTCGTAAGACGCTTCCAGACGGAATGAGAATTCGAGGCGATATCAATGTGCTTCTTCTGGGCGATCCGTCTACCGCAAAATCACAGCTGCTCAAGTTTGCGGAGAAGGTCGCACCGGTCTCCGTGTATACGAGCGGCAAAGGCTCTTCCGCCGCAGGGCTGACCGCCTCTGTTATTCGAGACGCCACGCATGGTGAATTCCATCTCGAAGGCGGTGCGATGGTGCTAGCTGACGGTGGTATCGTCTGCATTGACGAGTTTGACAAGATGCGCCTCGCAGACCGTGTCGCCATCCACGAGGCCATGGAGCAGCAGACCATTTCCATCGCCAAGGCCGGGATCACCACCGTGCTGAACTCGCGCACGGCAGTTTTGGCGGCAGCGAATCCTCTTTTTGGTTCGTTTGACGATACGCGCACTGTAGCGGATCAGATGGAGTTTGCGTCCACGATTCTTTCTCGTTTCGACCTCATATTTCTGGTCCGCGACGTGCGCAATGATGAACGTGATCGAACGATTGCCCGACATGTACTAGCGCTGCATCAACGGGGTCACAGTCTGCGCCCGCAGGGCTCTGGACTCGATTCGGCTGGTGATATCAGCGATTCAGGAATGCTGTCTTTGTCACCGAACGGTGCTAGCGAGTTCACCTCCAGCCAGATGCTGAACGCCGTTGGTCTTGTCCCGATCGACAAGTTGCGTCGCTATGTCGCCTACGCCAGACGCCGTTGCCGACCACGCCTCTCCGCAGAGGCTGCTGACCTACTACGAACAGCGTACGTGGCAGTACGCCAGGAGCTGCGCGATCGTACGGCAGATGGACCGACTCCTGTACCGATTGCGGTACGCCAGCTGGAATCCCTCATCCGCTTGACCGAGGCGTTGGCCAAGATGCGCCTGAGCGATCTTGCATCAGCTGCTGATGCCGAAGAGGCACTGCGGCTTTTCCGAGTCGCCACCATGGCCGCAGCGCATGCAGGTGCGCTACCTCCTGGTGCCTTTGAGGGTACCCTGAGCGGGGAATTTCTCATTGAGGTTCAAGCAGCCGAAGCAGCAATTCGGCGGCGCATCGCCATTGGTTCCATGCTCGCTTTGAACCGACTGGTACGTGAACTCACCCAGCAGCATCTGTCTGCAGCGGCGACCCAGCGGGCGATCCAGATCATGCTCGGGCGACAGGAACTCGAATGGCGTCGACAACGGACAGTACTGTGCCGTTTACGGTGAGGAGAAGCAAGGTGAGCGTGTGCATTGCCCCCGGATACCTCGCAGCAACCTGCTGCAACCCGACATTCGCGAGCGCGTCTTGAAACCGAGCATACCACGCGGCACCAACTCGTGCCACTGGCGCTGCTGGTGTTGCGCGTTTCGCGAAGAGCCCGTCACCACCACCTGGGCGTCGCTGTACGCCCGCTACCAGTCCCTGAAACGGTTCAGTGCTCGAGCACCTACACGGAATCAGTGCAGCATCCACCACGACCCGAAGGTCATGTTCGTCACCTTGCTCACGCTCGTTTCCAGAACCGATCACCCGCGATGCTCGTTTTCAGCATGCGCTTCCGCGAACGCTGCAAGTGCTTCGCGCAGTTCCGCCGACTCCCTCAGCGCTCGGTCTAGAACAGCGCTCGGTAGATGCGCCACCACGAGACTCGCGCTCTGTGGCATCAGCAACACACATGCCCGAATAAAACCCGGCCATAGTTTTGGATATTCCCAGATACGACGCTCAGTGACCAGCGTTGTGAGCAGTTGCAGGATGAGGTGTTGGGTCTTGGGGTACCGCGCCACCACCTGAAGCAGCGTTCGCATGAGCATCACCGGCAGCGGCTGCGGGGAACGCACCATACTCTGCAGGGCACTTGCCCAGCACTGCGCAGTGAATATCGTGTCCATCTCGAAGCAGGTTTGCACCGCCTCAATCTGGAGTTTCAGCGGAATCGCCTCGGACTTGGAGTCGAGACGATGCAGGGCCTCGACAAGCGCGCTCGGTGTCAGCGGTGGCGTGGTACGTCCACTGGCAGCCAGCACCAGACGTTCCCAGGCAAGTCGTCGTTGATCAGCGTCCAGCTGTTGGACGAGTGACGGGAGCACTTGCCGAGCCTGCTCCGCGGACAGTGCCCTGAGTACCGGCAACAAGAGCAGCAGCGATACGCGCCCTTCGCGCTGATACCGCTGCCATACCGCATCGACTAGCGATGACGGCAGTTTGCCTGTCTGGTTGAACAGCGTTTCCGCGACCAGTTCCACGATCTGGACAATCAGTGGACTGGTTTCCGGGATCGGTGCCTCTCGGATAAGCGCTTCGAGACGATCGCTCGTCGCCGACCAACGGAAGAGCGCTCGATCGCCACAGAGACGCTGCAAGCTCGCGGCAAGTGACGCATCGGTGCTCGCTCGTGCGTACAGTTCATTCACGTAAAACTCGAGTAGCGTCACGTCGTGTCGGACCAGTGCGAGATACGTCGCAGCGAGACGTTCCAAACGCAAACGATATCGTTCAGCTGCTGGTGACGGTGAAGCGTTCAGCAGGGCACGTTCCAGGGCCTTGCTCAGCCACAACTGGAGTCGGTGCGCGATCCACGGTGCTAGGAGCGCATGCTCAGCAAAAAGCGTGTCCGCAACGAGCCGTGAGGCCGGTCCCCGCACCAGTTCATCATCAGAGCAGCAGAGTTCAAGCGTTGTGTCCAGGGCACGCTCGCGATCGACACTGTAACGTAGGGTGCAGAGCTCCTTGAGCGCAGCCAGGGCAGAGAAAGCCCGACGGGGTTCCGTTGCCATCTGCGACAAGAGCACATACACCCATGGAGGCACGCGAGGTAACTCAGCGAGGAAACGGGCTAGGAGTGAGTCGGGAACTTTGGCATGAGATGTGAGACGCTCAAGTAGAGTATCTAGCAGACGCTCGTAGCGTGCTTCGGGGAATGCGGTATCCGATTCGGCTAGGGCAAGGAGCGAAGCACTTTTGTCCTCGTCGAGCAGCGCAGACTCGCGTAGCGCCTTGGCGACGCGAGCGCGTATAACGCCCAGCTCCGCTGTATGTAAAGCGGGGGCAGCTGGTGTCAACATGGGTAATGCGGTGTCAGGAATGCGTTGAGCGGTATCAGTATGAGCACCAGCACCAGCAGCAGCAGCGAGAGTTGATGACGGTGACTCTGACGATGCTGACGCCAGGTCCATCTGCGACGCTTGCGGCTTGACGGGCTTGTCCACGTCTTGCGGTGTGTCGGTAGACGCTTGATTGCTGCTGGCGTCCGAGGTCTCGACAGCAGCATCTGTAGACGCGGCACGTTCGCCTACCTCTGCACTCAGACGCTGGCGCTCTTCGGCACGCGCATGAAGCAATCGCTCTAGGAGCACTTTCTTGGTGCCCTTGGCATCCAGATGGCGCCTTGCCAGTTCCGCCCTCAATGCTGCAACGGTTAACCGCTTCGCTTTGCTCTCATCCAGGTCGACGTCCAGCTGTTCAGGCATTGCTGTATTCGGTGCCTCCTTCGGTGCTGCACCTGCTTGATTGGAATTCGCGGACGCTGACTGGTGTACGCGGGATGCGTCCGCAGCAGGCGCAGACTTGTCATCCGTGTCTCTTGAATGGTCGTGAGCTGGCAGCTCGCGCTTCACTCCTGCAGCGTTGCCATTGGTGGCATCCACCGCAGCAAGCGTCTCCGCAGTCGGTATTCTATCGTCGCGCTCAGTGTCGGGTTCAGCAGCCGCGTCACGCTGCCAAGGCGCCGCGAGTCGCTCCCGCTTTGAAGCAGAAGCATCTAGATCAGCGCGTATCTCGCTGTGCGAGCGTTTCAGCCCACGGGGCGACGCTTCAGGTGCTCCGCGCAGCTCAGCATCGCATGCGACCAGCGCCGTGAGCCATCGCAACGCCAGCTCCATTCGGCCGGAAAAGTCTTGCACGATAAAGTCGACAACTTCCTCGCTAAGCGAGGATTCTCCATAGCTTGCCTGTGCGAGCAGGCGTGCCAACAAGGAGAGGCGCAGGTCGTTGGCCCCGCAGAGCTCCATGGCGTCCTCGGCCTGCAAGAGGCGCCGCACCGCTTGCTCTCCCAGCGTTTCCCATTGTTCCGCGGTTAGCGGAAGCGCTCGTACTTCTGGCGCCTGAGCCCGTATTACAGGACGACGTCGTTTCACCTCTTCTGCAAGGAGCGTTTTCAAATGCTTACGGATGCTCTCCACTTGCGTACGCTGACTCTGTTGTGCTGCAAGAACCTGCGCTCGGAGCCTCGGATCCATGCGACTGCTCTCGTCGTCGGGTGCAGCCTGTATCGGGCGGCTCGTGGGCATTTGCCGCAGCGTCTCCAGCACAAGCTCTTCCAAACTTGCAGGTGAGACAGCGCTCCTCGTGACAAGGAGACGAGCGACCTGCTCACTGTCCTCCAGCTGGCGACACGTCGGCCCGTCTTGCACAACCCGGCTCCAGGGCGCAACGCTGCCCTGCTGGAGCGCAAGTTGCCGCTCACATTCCTCGGCAGTATTCGCAGCAGCTTCTGCCTGATCCTCAGCACCGAATAGCTCCAATGCAGCATACAGTTCCTCCTTGAACGGCAGCATATGCGGACAGCGCAAGAGACAGAGAAAGAGGATTCGCATGTTCAGTGCGATGGACTGTTTCTGCGAAATCCTTCTCACATGCAACGATTCCTTAAAAGCCACATCATACAGCGGCACTAGCGTACGCACTGCGAGTTCTGCTCGTCGACGAGCGATGCTCGCCAACGAGGAGGCTCTCGTCAGCAACGGCACGAATGAGGCGCCAGCTGGCGTCTCCGCCAGACGCGAGAGCGCCTGCTCTACCCATTCCTGGCACTTCACCGGGCTGATGACATCGGCAAGTCGTGCAGCATCCCGCCCTGAGAAGGAGCGTGAGCTCCAGTCCACTGGCGAAAAAGTGAAGGAGAGCACAACGAGTTCAGCGAGTTTGAAAAGCTGTGACTGAAGGCGCGCGATGCCACTTGCGTCTGCGAATGTATCCGCAGCGAAAACACGGTCCAGCAGCTGCGCAACATCCGCTGCAACCTGCTGCCGAGGCTGCTCTAGCGGTTCAGGGCGATGCTGGACCTCTTCTGCAGCAGTTGTGGTCCGGCTGGCACCCAGCAAAGTCCAGTCTTCGCAGGTGAGTGCCTCCAGAATAGTGCGAAGTGAGCGCAGCAACGAGTTCACCAGTAACAGCAGTCGCATGCGCCTGAGAGGAGCCTCCGGGTTCTCGACAAGGCGCCGAAGCGTTGCAGTAGCTGCCCCAAGAACAGCTGCTCCGTTTACTGGGAGACTTTTTGCCAGCAGCGTGGCGAGGTGTCGCGGCCACTCGGCGACGCAACTCGACAACCAGGGCGCATCAGAGCCAGCTTGCGAGGTAGTGCCCAAGTCTTGCTCGATCCAGTCGATGGGTTCCTTGAGCAGATGCGGAATCAGCGCAGCAGTTCGCTGTACGTGTTCGTTCGGTTCATAGGAGACTGCGCGGTACCACCAGAGCGGGTGCTCTGGTGGCAGGAGGCGCGAGGTTTGCTCGCTGGCCTCAACCCAACGTTTCCATCGCTCAGAGCTCTGGGTTGTCTCTGGTTTGGATTCTGAGCTTCCATCCATGGGGTTTCGAGCGTCACCGCACACGTGCTGTGTCTTTAGAACACACTCCGTTTTGGGAAACCGAGTGCGCTGCGGCTTCAGCTTACGTACAACGAATAGCGCCGAGATGAAAAAGTTCGGCGGTGGACGTGCCCTGCGAACAAGTTTGCCTGATGTTTGCTCAGGCTACGGTTTGTTTTACGTAGACTCGTGCTACATTAAATGGAATCGGGACTGAAACACAGCCGGTGAAGGTGGTTGATTCCGTTTTTTGTGCTTGTCGTCAAGAACAGCTTTTCGAGGGCTTTTTCGGTGTCTGGTTCCTTTTCCCCTGGCTCACTCGTATCTCCAGCTGCGTTGTCAGCAGTTGAAGCGAGTTCAAGCCAGCGTTCAAGTCTGACCAGAGAGCTTCTGGTTGCTGTCGACTTGTTTCACTCATGCACTGACCAAAGAGAAGATCTGTGCTTGGCTTGCAAGGTTCATCCTGATGGTATCCAGCCTCGATCGACCTTGCACAGCGGTGAAACATGGTTGTGGTTGGACGTTCCTTTGCATATTAACCAAACCTGCTCCTGTGAGAGCCACGCTGTAGCGCGTGAATGCTTGCTTTATCGCTCGGCAGGGGTTATGAACGATCACGGGAGGCTTATAACGGTGGTTCTGTGTGTGATTCCGCAGCAGCTGTTGCGCCTAGAGATAACAGGCTGGTTCTGGACTAGCCTTTCGGAGGGTACGCTGTCCGCTGCATACGCTCGTACATGCTCTTCCATTCGTCAGAGCATACGCGAAACACGACGTTGCCTGTGATAGACGCAAGGATCGGTAGATACGTCCCGGGCCGTAAAACAAATCGAAAGCTTTCAAAGCAGCAACGCTGCCGTCTTCCGATTCAGTGACGTCGTTTGCACTGCAAGCCATCGTTGCAATGATGACGATCCAAGAGACTTGTTTGTTCAAGCTGAAGAAACAAGAGCCTCTGAGAGCATATCCCGTGACAGGGATCATGCAGCTGCTGCTGCCCGCTGCGTCGTCGATGGCTCCAACCAGGCGAGGATATGTGTTCCGTACCGAATCGATGATAGGAAGTGCCAAGAGCGTCCCGAATCTGGCATGGCCTTGTGAAGAATTTGCCAATATATTTTGTCGACCTATATTCCTTATCCATCAAGCGGCACGTATCGCTGCCCCTTTAGGTTGTCTTGAAACATAAACATCGAAAAGGTAAAGAATATGTCATTTGAGCATGCCACTCATGGGGAATCGAGAGGAATCGAGGCTTTTCCACATGAATCGGATGCTGGTATCGTTTCTGTTTTTTGCCAGATCCTGCTTGAAGACATTGCGAGCGATCTTTGTGGCGGTAGCGTAACGTATTCAAGGAAGAGCGCGTCGGCTGAGAACTGCCAAACAAGCAACAGAGGATCCCAAAAACCTCAGAATGGATCCGAAAAACTTTAGAGCTTCAGTCTTGATGTTGAAGGTATACAGCAAAACAATTTCAGGGAAAAAAAGCGCATGGCAGGGACATAGCGGGCAGTGCAGTGTTCCGTCTGCATCTGACATGGATGCACGGTTTTGTGACCGCTTCGGTGTGCAGCATTTGCCGTGTTGGACTTGCACGAGCAATGTACTTGGATTCTGTCGACCGGTAACGGGCGTCGGATGACCAGTGGCTGTGGACGCTTTCGACGCCACGCTGAAACGGCTGCCGCAAATGGGAAACGCGAGCCGGCTCGTTGCTCCGAACTACAAGTCGCTAGAGTCTACGGAACGTTCTTGGACGGTTTAAGGGGTGCAACCACCATCACGCCAACCTCGAGCGCGTCGATGCGTTCGCAGGTATATTCAGATAGCGCACGAGGCGCTGGGCAGTGTCCCAGTGCGCTTCGCATTCGACCAAGCATAGCGTTTTGCCAGTTTCTTGCCGCGCTTTGCATGCAACGCAGTGAAAACAACAAATGAGTTGCTTTTGGGGGCAGAAACGCCGAAAGCCGTGGTGTGCGATGTGACCTCCCGATCAAAGTCGCCGCGCAAAGCCGTTCAATGCACGAGGAGCGCTGCGTCCATGGGGCGCAACGTCGCTCGTGACAGCGGCAATGGAGCGAACCTTTTATCGGCCAATGTTGCTGCATACCAACAGATCATCGTGAACAAGACGAATCCCGGCGTTTGCGCCCTAGAGCAAACAAGGCAATGGCTGCGCGATTCATACCTAGCACCCAGCAGAGGGAACTGTCCCCGCATCTCGCGAACGCTTGAACGCCCCCACTAGCCGCATGCGTTCCGTGCGCTGGTACCTTCGGGGCATCACGCACGCGGGCACCTCTGTGAGTTACACGCTTCCAGCGACTAGGAACTAGTTGCGACGTATGCGTGCCGCATCTCCTGTACTCGCGTTGGCGCAGCAGGAGTCAGTAAAAGTTCTAAACAGTTTGGGCGTGAACACGGCATCCTATCCCTGGACGCATGCGGCAACAACGCAGCTGCATAGCTGCTCGACGTTGACTCGGAATCCGAGCCCTGTAACTGACGACGATGGCTACGCGATTTCTACCCGTGCTATCTCGTACCAGAATGGATCAGCCTCTGGGCCATAGGCCTGCACTAGAGCCGAATCTCGACGTATTCAACATGTCCAGGGAAGCCAAGGAATGATGCCCAGCAAGCCGTGGAGCAGCATGTGCCTCTGACTCCGACAGGCACGCTTGCGCTGTGGATCACCCAAGCGTCGTCCACGGGCAGCGCTGGTTTTTCCCCTGGGTCAACGCTGCTCGTGGAGAATCTCACGCGCTTGCCGATTCGCTTCCATATATCACACACGCGATAAAGCCTTTCAATGGTGCGGTCGAACGAATACATCGAATGACCTTGTGCTTCGATTGCCGACTGGGGCTGCCCAAGAACACGGTCCATGTTCACCCGTTGGGTTCTCTGCGAGCCTCACTGCTCGACGCGAGTCCATTCTTGTAAAGTTTTTCGCAGCTCTGCGAATTCTTCGCGGTCAACAGCATGACCGAGGCCTTGCACCGTTCGAAACGATACCTCGAAGCCAGGGGCCAGGTTCTGGCGCAGAAGCTCCGCGGAGTGGACGCCCCAGTGGTAGTTCACGATCTCGTCTTGGTCACCGTGCCACAAAGCGATACGACCTTTGCGCCTACTTTTGGGAACTGCAGCGAATACCTCGTTCCGCAAGGCAAGCCAAGTACTGAGTCCCGCAAAGCCGCCCAGGTCCCGCTCGCTGCGTAGGTATGCTTGCAAAGCGATCGCACCGCCCTGTGAAAACCCCCCCAAAAAAATCCTCTCGGGTCGCACACCCTCGTTTGTGCACTCCTCTTCGACAATCTTTAAAATCCGTGAAACTGAGCGCAGAATGCCCTCACGATCCTCGCGAGCGTTCTCGCTGAGGGAGTAAATATCGGCCCAAGCTGGCATCCGCGTACCAAAGTTGAGGGTCACGGGAACCGTGTCCGCCGTTGGAAGTATAACCCGTGTGCTGGACAGCCTCAGTTCTGGCACTGCAGAGCTCCAGCCATCTGCGGTATCACCGAGACCGTGCAGCCATACCAGCGTTGCCGTGTGCTTGCCTCGGAGCGGCTCGAAGGTCTTCCCCGCACCGCCGTGTGCGTCGCCTCGCGGCATAGTACTCGTGAGGAAGCGCAACCTACAACCAAACGACAACGTTCTTCTCTCCTTCGATGCGAGTAGTCTAGCGCGGCACAGCGCCACCAAACCGATACGCCGCTCTGTACACCGAACACCTGCCTCCTGCAACAGAAAAGCCACCATGGAACGATTCCTCGATGGGATGCGGTCGCTCGTGGGTAGGCGCGCTGCAATGGCACCCACGCGAATGCCTAGGCGACGTCGTAACCTGGGATGTCTAATATATACAAGATTGTACTGGATCGTGGAGCGAGTCATTCGCGCCAGCTGCTCATGTTTCCGGCTGCAGAGAGCCGGCGCACCGACGGGGCATCCCGCCGACTCGCCATCACTGGACGGAGCGCGCGCACCGAGCGCGCATGGGTGCGTTGGTGCTGCGGGCGGCCTCAGCGCACGGCAAGATCCATACTATACATTAATGAACGTGTTTGTACGAGATGGACAGGAACGGATCCGCGATGTGCACGCACGCGCAGTGGCGTGTCGCTGGTGGACGAGCGCGCCGACAGAGCAGGCAGCGTACCGCTGGCGCTCAGCGTGCTCCATAGCGTGGGTGCCCGCTGCAACATACCAGGAAAGAGTCTCGAATGTATGGGTAGCTGGATGTTCTAAGCAGAATTCACGCGAAAACTCGCGAAGCAGCGGTGGCGAAGAGCAAAGGTTGAACCATGCACAAGCCGTCCTCTGAGCGAATTCCCAGCCAGTGGCAGAACAATGCGTACCCGAAGCCGCAAACTTCCTGGCAGGTGAGCAATGCCCCGCAAACTTTAGAGCATGATCTAGAAGCAGAGTCGCTTATTCATACTGCTGCAGCGGCAGCGGCAGCGGCCTCGGGTTGCGTGGCGCAAGTGCAAGACCTCGAGCGAAGGCTTGCGGCGGACGCCGGCCTGCGCCCCCTGGCCACGACACCTCTCCGCTACATTGAATCTGCCTTGGATCTGGAGGCGTTTCTAAGTGACATTCTTGCGGACATCGAACCAACGACAGAGAACAGTGTCTCGGGTTCCGTCTCGGGAACCGGGTCGTCCGGACTCAGCCTCGACAAAACCTGCGCTTTCAAAAAGGCGGTCGCAATCGATCTCGAAGCACACTCGTACCGCAGTTATCAAGGTTTCGTTTGCCTCGTACAGATCAGCTCTGTTGACTGTGATGCAGTTATCGATGCGCTGGCTCTGCGTTCCGCGCTCGCGGACCCGTCAGGCGCTTTCATTCGCCTGCTTCGACACCCGCGTGTCGTGAAAGTGATGCACGGTGCGGACTCGGACGTTCTCTGGCTGCAGCGGGATTTTACGCCTGCGGCGCGCATCGTGAATCTTTTTGATACGGCTCGAGCAGCCCAACTGCTGGGCGAACCGAGCGTATCTTTGGCGCACCTCATCAGCTGCTACGCGCGCGATGAGGATCGAACCGCAGACCCCGCATCGCTCCGCAACGGATCCCGCGACGCCTTGGCCTCCGAGAAACGCGTATTTCAGGTAGCAGACTGGCGCATTCGGCCGTTACCATCGAGTATGCTCCATTATGCCAGACAGGATACGCACTATCTCCTGTACCTTTACCGAGTCCTGAGCACCAGGCTTGTTCAGGAGACTGACCCAAACTCGCCCGAGACGAACCGCCTGCAGCAGCTGTGGCTCAAGTCTGCGGATGTCGCGCTACGCCGCTACGCGTTGCAAGAGGTTGCTGCTGATGCGCATTTGAAAGTGGCCCGGCAGTACAAAGCGATGTTGTCGGATACGATGCTTCCACTACTGAGAGACTTGATTCACTGGCGCGATCAAATCGCGCGAGAGGCAGACGAAAGTCCGCCATACGTGTTTCCGAATCATTTTCTGATCGCTTTGGTGCGGGAGACTCCACGTTCCCCGTTTCAACTTGACAAGTCGCTGCGCCGGCTTGGGCTTGCACGCGGCAGATGTCTGCTGTCCAGATCGACCAAGTGTGCGCGGCGGTTACTGGCACTGATCCGAGCGCGTCTTTCTGTGGCTCGCGCTCCGGGGCCTCGTCATGCGCTGCGCAGCCTGCGACCTGCCGTCGAGCGACTTGCCATCGAGGCGTCGGGGGTTCGACCGCCTTGGCGCCGTCCCGGCACGCAAGCGACGTCACATCAGAGACGACATGAGGAGGACGACCGACGCCCAACTTAAGTGGAGCAGCGGCGCCACCGAGGGCGCACACCCGTTGGAAAGCCAGGAGCGTCTCAGAGAGGCGCTGTGCTCGATCGCAAGGGCGGTATTTTCTGACGTGCTCTTCTCGTTGACGTCTCGTTGTGTCTGGAATCGACAAGCAGCTGACCTTGTTATGAACACGAATGTACCGAAGTTTTTCATGGGTGTGTGCATGTGTCAGCGGAGCTACGATGTCCATGTGTGCGGTCGTCTTACGAATCACGCGCGCTTCGTATGCGGATATCGCGGTCCAGTACAAACGCTGCTTTGCCTGTAATGCAGCGAGCCCAGCGCTAAAGACGATACCTTCGATGATGATTCGGGATACAATGCCGGGCCCAGTGGACGAGTTCCAAAGGAAGCCGTTCGGTGACACATGGAATGCAGGTGCCGCAGGACCTGTGCACCTTGCACCTGCCTGGACGATGGACGCTTTCGCGTGTATCGACGGTACAATCTATGAACGCGTTCCTCGCTATGCGACGAAAGCTTTGAAGACCCGTTCGGGAAGACATCTACGCCGGTCTCTTCGCAGACTCGATCCCAACGGCGCTGGGTACTTGAATTCGGCGGAGTGCGTCTGGACGTATCCATGAAAGCCCATCAACAGCAGTGCGATGCCTCCAAGGATCGCACACCGGCCACTACGGACACTGGACTGAAATCGTCCAGAGGCACCCTTTTACCCCCGTTATGTAAACTCTTTATAGATAAGAAATGGCGGTGCGCAGCGCTGCGCTTGTCGCGGCCATACAACCTTCGAAAACGCTCCCAAGCGCTCGGTCCTGTCATGTTCTCCGCACGCACTGATTACAGCCCGTCTAGCCAGATACGACGTATGCGCTGCGCAAGTTGCTTGTTCGAAAGCATGCTGCGCTCTAGATCGATTCGATCTCTCGCTCGAGCTCTTCGATGATGGGTTCGTTCCGCACGAACCAGGACTTGAGGCCCTCGAATAACTGAAAGCGTTTGGGTTTTGGCTTCTGCTTTGGCGTCTCGTCCGTGTCTTGGGCGACGACCTTTTGGAAAGAGACTTTGGGCGCTTGCTGGATTTTGTGTTCATGCTCTTTGATGCGCTGCTCTGCAGTCTTGATACCGTCCGTGTTGCGGAGCACGTCTGCGTACGCATCGGCATCGAGGGAGGCGATCTCCGCTTTGAGCGCATCGAGCTCTTTGCGCAGTGCGTCAGCGCTCATCGTTTCGATGTTTTTCGAGTTCGTGCTCCCGACTTGCTCTCTGTTCACTTCGGGAGTGGCCATATCATGCGCGAACGAGCGCCACATCGAGAGCGAGTCATCCCTCTCTTTACTTTCAGCAACCTGCAGTTGCCGGTGCACAAGTAGGATGCGGAGCTTGAGTTGCTGCACACGAGCAGCCCTTTCCTCTGCTGACAAGGACGGGGTTTTCTTTGGGGTCTTCCCCTCGGTTTTCGGTTTGCGGGGTGCCGAACCTTGCGGTTCCGCCCCGGCGGCAGCGGCTCGCAGCGGGCTCCGGGCTCTAGCACCCGCGCGCCGACACGTGGCCACCCGCTGCACTGCCATACCCGTAGACTTGCGTTGGATCCCTGTAGCGCTCACAAACATAGTTCTATACCCCGATTAATTTCTTTTCAAGCGAAGGTATTAAACAAGAAACAAAATGGTGCTAGCCGCAGTTGAACGAAACGACGTTCGCAAAGCGACGCAAGGCCAATGCTTGTGCGCACTCCTCCGAGTCCATTTTCAAACGGATATCTTCCGGATGCGTGCGAGGGAAACGCAGTGCGCGGCACGCACGCATGCATGCATGCGGCGATCGCCGGACAGCAATCTGCTCAGATTGCCAACGCACGTGCGTGTCCGTTTGCCGCCAAACACTGGAATCGGCGCTGTTGCTGCGGGCATTCGCGACGCAGGCAGGCAGGCAGGCAGGCAGGCTCGGTGCGCCGCCCGTGCCGCAACCAAGGTCATCTGGCAGAGGGCTGCTGCCGATGCGCGCTCGTTGAGGTCATCATCAGAAAGGCAGTGTTAGAGCAGCGCAATGCACGCAAGGGTCATGCCATTCCCTGCGATCTGATGAACATGATTCTCGCGCATAGACGTTGGTAAAGTGAACGATTTTCGTCAACGTGCTGCTAGCTGCAGCGCGACGGCCTTGCACAGTCTACCTCGCCAGCTACCTGTTGGCGTCTGATGTCGCGGTGCACGAGTAACGACACCTACAGGTGCGTATGGACGTCGAGCGCGACAAAGCGCATCTGAGAGATCGCAGGCACTGTGCTGCACTGTGCTGTGCGCTATCATCGGTTCATCGTTTCGCCAGCGTCCGAGCATCGCCGCGCAGCTCGTCCGTGCTGACAGATGCGGGGAGGAGGAAAAGCGTGAGCTGCCGCCGCTAGTCCACGGTTTTCGCATACGCAGTTTGAATGTCATGTTCATGGACGTAGCCCTGGATACACACGTAGCCACTACACCGAGAGAACGACAGCTGCATGCGCCTTGAAGATGCGCTGCCGGGGCTGTCTCTCGCGAAGGCTTATGCTTGCCTGTGCTGTTTCGCTTGCGTCTATCCAAGAGTGCTGGTACCGGCTAGGTCGTTGCTTTGTCATACAAACTTGGTTGCGTGCAGCTATCGTAGAGGGCCAAGGGAGTCATCGGCCGCTTGAAACCCGCACCAGTGGCGCGGCACTGCAATATCTGGGGTGTCATGACCACAGGGACCTTGGCGGGCGCGCTACGTGCTACAAGGTCTGGTGAAGCCCGCAGCGGGCAATACATGCCCTTCGACTGCAAAAAGATGTGCAGCCAATGCCTCGATACCTGGCAACTATGCGTCATGCTCGATGTCTTGGGTACGTGTACCATTCCTGTACGCCTACGTCGTTCAGTGGGGACGCCTGTCCACTGTGTAGTGCTATTTGTTGCGCACTCGTTTCTGATGCTCTAAAAGACGTGCGACAAGATCGAGCTAATATGCATTGGTATTTGCTGACAGCGCGATTCAGTTTGAGACGTGTTCTCCTACATACTTCAGGGGATTCTTGTCGAGCGCTGTAAGCAAACAGCTACCACCACACAGTTTTCAGGATTGATGCTCAACCATAGACCGGGTATGGCGAAAAGGCAGCGGTGCTCGTCCACATGGTATTTGTTGTCCTGTATCGGCATCTTTTGACATGGGCACTTGCCTGCGCTCGTTGCAATTCAGGGATTGCCTCCACATGATCATTTTTCGTCTGCCGAGAACACCTTTGCCATGGATACTCCACTGCAGTTTCTGCGGTTTGCGCAATGCAAGTTTGGAGATGAGACTCGATGCAATCTACAGCCCTGTCAGATGAAAAAAGTCCGGGAACGGCTCGCTGTCCCGACACCATTGGATTCGAACCGAGCTGGTGGATACGAACAACCTCGACGTTTCCAGCGCAGCAGCGATAGTCTGCGGATTCATACGTACCATGTGAATTCTCCGCCAGAATTAGGAGGTGGCTTGTTCAACTCTTCTTCGCCGCTGGGATTACTGATGCCGCTAGAGACATGATGGCTCGCGATGGAATCCAACAAAGGCTCGTAAAGTAGCCGATGTAATTTCCCATTGCATACGTGCAAGCATCTATGATTCTCCTTTCCCCAACGGGTAGCATGTCCGTATCACGCAATTTCCATGGCGTGAATCTTTCTGTATCCATGCAACTCATGAGTGCACCAACTGGCGACGTCGGATTGACGACGAAGAGCACTCGACAGTGTGAGCGGAGGACTTGTTCTCAACTCATGCAGAAGGTTAACTGAGTTTACTATGGCACATTATCAGTTCCGTTCAACTGAAAAATCCCCCTTTTTACAGTCATCAATGGAACGACATTCTTCACCATTACGGTACCCGACGTCGAGTATGATCGCTCAGAAGCTGCCGACTCTTGTGCTTGCTTCGATGAAGGTCATGGACGCGGACTACGAACGTCGATGAGATCGCACCGAATGGAGCGTGCGTCACTGCTTGGCATCTACAAGGGAACTCGGGCAGAGTGGAATGTCCGACTCCATCTCCAGCCTTGGTTCTCGATCTGGTATTTTCTTCATCACGGACAAGAGCTCGTTCCAGAAATCCTCTGTAAAACGAGGATTGCGCGCTCGCACGTGCTGCGAGTGGAGCACTTACTGGGCGTACAGATCAGATAGGGGCCCGTCACCGTTGCATACGGTTACGGACGCAGAACCGGAGTCGATGATCGATAATTGCCCTCTGTACGGATCAACGATACGTACGGAGCGTTGAAGCAAGCTTTCACACGCGACTGGGCAGCGGTCGAAGAAGGAGGAGCAATGGACATACGGGAATACCTCGCCTCAGTTGAATGACATTGCAAAGAATTTTGTACCGAGGCCGCGTACCTAGAAGATGCAAATGGCAAGTAACGTAGAGATGGCTACTGCCGTCTGTGAACGGAAAGCACCACCAGCAGCCAGAGGCGGCGAAAGCATGTCTTGATACTACCACACACGTCCTGATGTTGCTGATAAAGAGGTTGGAGCGAGTGGAGAGATCGGCGACCTAGAATTCCGGGAACAGGAGCAAGATGACAAGGTAGCAGTCACAGAGAAAGCCCATACGGATCGATATCGATGCCAGCGGGAAGAGAGCCAACCTTTGGTGTAAACGGCCGTGTTAGCTACATAGAACCCGTTCCATTTAACGCTAATATGAATGTCCAAGCCAACCGTGATCACATAGCCAGCGGCAGAGTACAGCGTATGTGCTGAAGTCGTTGTTGCGCGGAGCAGCATCTCGCACGTGGACACAGCGTGTACCTGAGCGCTTTCCGCACCGCATTCCCAAGCATGCCCAGCCAGTGATAACAAAGGCGCGCACTACGAACGCTCGACGCGGACCGCAAAGTCAAGTGCTGTGCGTTCGAGTCCCTGGTAGCCGCCGCCGCCGCCGCAGCAGCAGCAGCAGCATTGCGAATATGCAGCGTATCAATGCTCGTCTCCTAGGATTCGCCGGAATCGTCGCGTGACAACAACTCGGTCACAAGACGTTGCGTCAGGGCCGGATCCAGACGACCATCGCCGCGTTTCATCACCTGTCCGACAAAAAACCCTGCAAGCTTGGTTTTCCCTTGCCTGTACGCCTGCACATTTTCGGGATGTTCACGCATGACTTGTCGAATGAGATCCGCAATTACGGATTCACTTCGGATCTGTGTCTTGCCTTGCTTTTCAACGAGGTCACGCACCGAACTGCAGGGCTCCTCCATGAGCTCTGGGAGGATTTCCTTGGCGATCTTCCCGCTAATCGTCCCGTCCTCAATCAGCAGAATGAGTTCTGCGAGCACGCTCGGCGTCAGTGCTGTCTCCTGGATAGAGCGCGCCTGCGGTTTCTGTTTGATCAGGGCGGCGATGTCGCCGGTGATCCAGTTTGCAGCCGCTTTCGCTCGATCGATCAGCATGCGAGGATCCAGACCCTCGACAGCAAGATGTCCGACGGTGTCCTCAAAAAAGAAAGCTGTCGCTGGTTCTGCAGTGAGCACTCCTGCATCATAAGGTGTAAGGCCTAATGCTGACGTATAACGCAAGCGTTTCTCTGCAGGTAGCTCTGGCAGACTCGCTTTCCAAGCATCAACCTGAGCTTGCTCTAGAAGAATCGGCGGAATGTCAGGTTCCGGAAAATAACGGTAGTCAGATGCACCTTCCTTGATACGCAACACCTTCGTAGCCTGTTCACGCTCATCCCATAGACGCGTCTCCTGGCGAACCGTTCCATTGCCATCAAGCATGGCCGCTTGCCGAAGAATTTCGTAATCGACTGCTCGCTCGATTGCATTGAAGGAGTTCAGGTTTTTCAGCTCTACCTTGGTCCCGAGTGCATCATCCGACCTGACACCAGACAATCCACGAGGTCTAATCGAGACGTTCACGTCGACACGAAGCGAGCCGTCCTGCATATTGCAGTCGCTGATCGCTGCGTATCGTAGGACGCGCTGCAGCTCCTCGCCGAAGGCGGCCGCTTCAGCCCCGGACTCCATATCCGGCCCTGTAACGATCTCCAACAACGGAACGCCAGCTCGATTGTGATCTATCAGAGAGTATTTTGCTTCGTGTGCCCCAGGGTCCTGACCCGGGATTTCATCTGGCTCCTCTTCTGCAGTTTGTGAATGGAACATTTTCGCCGAATCCTCCTCCATATGTGCACGACGGATATGTACGCGCTTGCCCGAGGACGGCAGGTCCAGGTATCCGTTCTCGGCGATGGGCATATCGTACTGGCTTATTTGGTAGTTTTTCGGCGTGTCGGCGTAGAAGTAGTTTTTCCGATCGAACTTGGTCCTCAGCGCTATCCTGCAGTGCAGAGCCAGGCCGGCTTTGACAGCCAGTTCGACCACGTTCTGGTTCAGCGCCGGTAGCGTTCCAGGCTGGCCGGTGCATACAGGGCATATATGGGTGTTCGGCCCCGGCGCTTGTTCGCAACTGCAACCACAGTACGCTTTCGTCCTTGTAGCGAGTTGAACGTGTACTTCGACACCAACGGTTGCAGCGTACCGTTCTAAAACGCGATCGATTGCCTCTGCGCCCTTACGTCGACGACCAGCTGCACCGGACTTTGGACGTTGCCCTGTGGCGCTGGCTAATAGGGAAGCGGCCGCACGCTCTGAATGAGGGCGTGCTGCTGCTGCTGCTGCCGGCCCGAGAACGTTCTCGTTCGGACACACCTTCAGCAGCGCTCGATATCCAACGAACGACCAGAGTGCCCGGCAAGGTTGCACAAATCCAGTGCGTCTATGGCGCGCTGCACTGATCCAGTCCATCTGAGAAGCGTTCGTTGTGCGGTGCTCAGTTTGCAACGCGAAGCCAGTGTACCGGAAGGCGTTGCGAATGAATGGAGCGCATTGCGGTTGCGCATTGCACGCGGCACGCCTCGCGATACCCATGAGGATGCAAACGGTAGGGGGAAGTGCTGGAACTTTTCCCTCAGTGGGGATGTTTATGACTTTTTGAATCGAAGTATGGGAATGCTATGTGCAGTGCAAAGATCCGGGCTCATAGATTCGTAGATGGTTGAATGCTATGTGCAGTGCAAAGATCCGGGCTCATAGATTCGTAGATCGTTGAATGCTATGTGCAGTGCAAAGATCCGGGCTCATAGATTCTTAGATGGTTCAAGGATTTACGATTGTGTCTGCGGACAAGCGCTTTCGACGCGTTGCTGCTGGCAGCGTTGACCTGGTCGGCATCAACATGCTTGGCGACACCCTCGAACAAGCGCTGGTAAAACTTCCGAACGCATGATCCAAGTGAATGCGTACATGGCTTTGCGGCGCTCTGTTCCTTCGATATACGGTCCTGGAATCAGGTATTCTTCCAGTTTTCGATTATTCCGTTTCACGAGGACTCGTGAGGTACAGGTATTCGCGACGCGGGATGGACGAGGAAACATATTCAGCATGGTCTTTTGAGCGCTATTTCACGAGCTTGTTCAGAAATCTTCTCGACATTCCCTTTTTGCATCAGCGATCCAGTTTGGGAGAATTTCGTGCGTCTCTCTGTGGTGATCGATGAAACCGCATTTCACATGAGCAGCTGGATATCTCTAAAAGTATACGAGCCCAGAGATTTCCGTGGCTTTTGATTGTGCGGAAACGGGTCCTGGGTACGGGCTTGAATCATCCCAGCGATCATATTAAGTGACGCGTCCGATACGATTTGCATAAAGGACGCGGATACGGATGAACGAATTCCGACTTGTTTTCCAGTTCGACAGTTCTTTTTTCGAAAATTCTTCCATGATAGGTAGCATCTCGTTTTAAAATGCTGTATTGAAGCGAATAGCATGCGGCTTCGCGTGCCTTGCAGAGAGCACTTTCCGAAAGGCTAGCCCCGAACAAGCTGGTGTTCGAGGGGTACAGCCCCAGGCGCTGCTACTGGAGATTTCATCAAGGCGCGTCTTCTGTGGCCGTCACGGCATCAGCCAAACGATGCAGCAAGCGTCCACGCGTCGTAGAGCATCCAATGGAGGTTAAGGATAGGTGAACACATCGGTATACCTGCATTCAGTCACGGGTTATCAATACGAGGCGTGCGCCGAACTTGTATACGTAGACGACGACATTGCCTGGGAAAACGCAGATCGCAACGAATGTCCTTTTCCCGTGATATGCATCGGCAATAGTTGAGAATTCCTAAAATCGACACGTGAATCTTTGCACCAACAGCTTCCGACTGCTCGTTACAGACCGAGATGAGAACTGGAGACCGCTGTATCTAAATTATGAGGTACGAGAGAAAAATGAAAAAGCTGAAGACAAAGAACGACATGGATGATTTTGATCACTGCAGGAAGATGCTCAAACATCACTGTATCCGTATGAGCCAAGATGCGCTGTTCCCATTTCATTCTGAAGTCGGTTTAGCATTGCGGAGAGCGCATGAGACACGCTCTATATGTGGATGATCGCTCGATCAAGAGCAGGGTCTTTTATGAAAAACTTGCACCATCTTTGTGGAATACCTTTGCACGCGAATTGTGCAGAGCATTTTGTTTTGCGTTCATCGGTATGATTCCGCTCTTCCTCGATGGAACACCATTTCAGAATATTCAGATCCTGAGCGCATGTCCGGAGATTTTATTATATTCTTCTGCAGACCAGAAGCTGTTGTACTTCAAAGGCTTTCGGAGAGATTCCGAACCCTTCAAACGAGCACGGGACGGCGCCGACTGCCGTTCGTCTGCGAATACCCATGCAAAACGCAACCCGAGAAACGCGCCAACAACCTGCACGCGACGGAACCGCAGTTCGACGCCGCAGCGAACTGCACCATCTCAAGGCAGTGCAGGCGAGCCCTGCTCTGAGCAAATCAAACCTGGAACCCCGAGCCGAAGCCCGCATTGGTATAGCAAAGTCGCTCTGTCTCCGGTTTGCGTCCGCAGCGGCGCTATTGGTGCTACCGCAGACGCTCACGGCGGGCTCGTCGCACGATAGCGTGTAAAACATAACCACTGCATCCGAGCCAAGTACATGGAGTCTAAATTGAATATAGGTGGAACAGTGGATGCTTTTCTAACCGCTGATATTCAGGGCCCAATCGGGGATGCCTGGTCCATGTAAACTGTCCGTCAAGCGAGGAATCCCACCGACAAGCCGCATAATAAGAGGCGACAATCGAGCTGCACTGCCACAGAACGTACGAAAGTGCGCTAAAAACTCCAGTGCGCATGTCGTAGCCTTCAAAGCCGCTTGATGCGTCGATTCTGCGGGAATCCGCCGGGTCACCGCGCGCTTTCAGGACTCGGGACACGTATGACCCGTACCAGTCGATGGGTTGCTCATCAGCGTTCATCCACATCGGCCTAGAATAGACAAGAGTACCTGGACTACGCTCAGCAAAACACGGCTTGCCTGAAAAAGTCAGAAGCGGCACTGGTCCTGGTACGTGCTCGCTGTGTGCTCTTGAGCGACCACCAGTCATGCAACTGCGCAAAGTATGCGTACGGAGCGCAGCGAATCCATTCAGCTTGTGCTGTAAACTAGATGCGTCCAGAGCTTCGCGCCACACGAAGCCTTTTCCGGGCCAAAACCAGCAACGATGCCATCTCGTGTTGCATGCGATAAACTGGGGCGTGCTGCTTCACAGCGCGTACAAATCGAGTTCGTGTATACGCCGGTCTACCTGCAAGCGAACAGCAGCTGACCAAGCACGCCCTACCCTGTGCCGTACGGGATTCGCATTATTCGCAGGCATTCGGCTATTGCTCGAGGATAAATTCCTGAACAGGGCGTCCAAGGTGGCGCGCTATGGTACCGTTACTGTCTCGCGCCGGTCGATGCACCAAAACCTGATGCTGTTCTCTATTCAGACTTGTCACCGCAACATGCCCGTGCAGACTAGAGGACGTACCTGAGGTCGTGGGCATCGCAAAGCGCACAGTCTCCGCGTTCTGGACGATGACGTTCCCGGCGATGTCGCCGCTCCACGATTCCGTCTTGTTGCCGGCAGCGACACCCGTACCGTCCGCATGGAGACTTAGCTGCACGAGCAGCAACGGACGACGCTCGATTTTCGCTCGTCCAAGCGTTACAGAGCGACTTCGACCCGAGCGGGCGTCCACCGCAAGGAGTTCATCGCCAGCTCGCAGCTCGCAGAGATACTTGGTCGAGCCATCGGGGACAAGGATGTACGAATGGACGGCACCGGCATTCACGCGAAAAGGCCTACTAGCAACGTATGGGTTCTGAGCAGCTTCGCTGAGCACCAGGGCCAGAGTGGAGGCGCTGGAGCCCACCAGAAACCCTTCGTGAAACGCCAGCAGCGAACAGGTGTCAAGACAAACACGCTCGCCAACACCAGCTTCGCGCACGTCCACAACCACAGCTGGATCCAATACGAGACTGTTTTCGAGCCGTTGATAACGATTGCGTAGACTAGCGAAGGATTCAACGGCGCTGGCGCTCCCTGTGGCCAGAATAACGCCATGGACACCGCGCTCTAAGCTTGCAAGCTGTGCCTCAGCCATGCCCGTCGTCGACACGACAACGAGTATACTCGTTTGTCTCTGATACGCTACGCTGACCAGATTTTCAACGGGTATGAGTTCCCAGTCTTTCGTTTCAACCATGACAATAGAGCGGCAAGGCAGGTTTTCTTCCAGAGCGTGCACATCTTCCGCGGACTGCAGTTCGTAAAATACTGCGTATGTAGCACCGGTGCGCTGCTCCCGCACCAATCGTGGACAGGTTCCGTGTGCTACAATATATCGTGCATCAGTGGTTGGCTCTTTCCACTCTCCCCAGGTTGTCGCATGCTCGTGTACCAGAACGGGAAAAGCGAGGTCCACTGCACGCGCGTATGCCTCTTGAGTGGCAGGCATAACCCAGAATGAACGCGAACTTGACGATAGTGCGTGATCCGCGCGACGCAAAGCGGCTCCGTCTGCGTAGGTCTCTGCAACCTCCTGGATGAACTGAAGGGAACAGGCACCCAGAGAGTGCCTCTGTGAGCGTTCGACAGTCCGTCGACAGCGCCCGACGTGCCGGTGTCGCGGGCCCAGCAGCCTTGATCCAGTGTCTGGGTTCCTTGTGAACTTCCGTGGATGCGATTCTTCATAAAATCCTGTTCGAGTCGGAGCGTGTGCTCTCAGAGAGCGAGCTGTCGACCAAAGAGCGGTTGCAGCGGCGCCACCGCTCCACGAACACCTTGAGAAGCTCGGCGGACACAACCAGGAAACTGCTTGCGACGACATGCCAAGAAACTAGGTCACAAGTCCGTACCTTGACCTTTTTTCACCTCGCAATAAGGGAAGAGCACCCACCCGTCTCACAGAGAGGCAAACGAGCTTGCTATCCCTTATTGTTTTACGCGTATGAAGGGTATATCAGCTGATGCTCCAGCGTACTGGTAAACGCAGCGGTACAGCTACCACCGCCACCAGGAACGTTTTGCACCTGTTCAAGAACTCTTTTCCTCGACGAGGCAAGCTGTGTTGCGAAACTGGTGTTGCTGGTGCTGCGCTCTTGGAGCAATAAAGCGGTGGACGCTGCTGACTCGGGCGTGTTGCTGTTCGGCTCCGGGCTGGAAGGACGCCAGCGGGAAAGCACCTCCGGTGGAGTCCTGGGCAACGCAACCGCACTTGTACGCAGTCACTTTCAAGGGAGAGTCTGCTCTCGGTGTGTACCGCTTGGGCTCGCTACACCGCCTTTCTAGAGTGCACGCAAGCGTCGTCGTCAGCAACGGTACTTGATCGGTGCTGAAAACGTTGCATCAGTGGTAGAGTGGCGCTCCCGTTGGCGCACTTCCGTGACTCTCACCTGAATACGCACGTTTCTCTTTTTGAACACCAGGTCCGCGCAGTGGTATACAGAAATCTCACTATACCTGATCCGAGTCGGCGGCAGCTGCGGTGGGGCAAGCCCTGCGGGTGACGGCACCAGGCGGCTTCTCCGACCACAACGTGTGCGCTGGGCGCTCTCGTCCAACGTTAGGCGAGCAAACGAGCACAAGGAGCCACCGAGGATCCACCAGGATAGAATTCGCAACGAATTTCACAGCGCTTCATTCTTACTCGTGAGTCGCAAGGCGCTCTCCACCCCAGCCACATGCACACAGCGACCAGCGGTGCGTTCGCATGCCTGCACCAGCGGACGCTGCCTCTGGATACCGTCTGCGTTGCAGCCTGGTCTCCTGTTGCGGACCTGCTCGCGCTGGTCTTTGCTCCGGCTTCAGTGGTCATTTTGCGCTTGAACTGGGAGCTCGTCGGTGTCTGGCGTCCAAGCGAAGCATCAGCAGGTGACTCAATACCGAAAGTCACCTGCCTCTGCTGGTCGCCGCATGAGCCCAGGCTCGTGCTCGGCCAGTCTGATGGGACACTCACCCTGCTCTCCGTGGAGCATATGCAGTGTATGACCATATACGAGGCCGACGATGAGCCGTCCGACGTCCAGTATGGCGGATGGAAGCGACTCGTTTGGATACCGCTGACAGATCGAAAGGGGAGCAGTCTCGCGTTGGGCGTTCGTGAGCATGGCGCCGATATCTTCATCTTCATCGAAGGTCTGTACGCCTGTGGAATGTTCGACCTGGCGCGCCTCGGCTCAGTGGAAGACTTTACAACGTCGGAGGATACGCGATACCTGGCTGCGCTAGGAGCCGGAAACACCCTTCTGATCGGTGCTTTAGATGAGGTGCGTCCTCGGTTTCACGAATGGGGACGCTTCGCGCACTGGAGCGTGCAAACTCGCGAGCGCATTTTCCAGTTGCAGCTCGCCACCCAGGGCATCCAGGAGCACTGGCAAGCCACTGCTCGTGTGATGTATCAAGTCCTCGATACGCTCACGGAAACGCTGGTCCGGTACCGCCCCGAAGCGGATAGGGCGACTGCGTTTCGGGAACTGCTTCTGTTGGCATACGGGATGGCGCCAGCGCCAGCCGTACGGGACTGGCTTGCGAATACCATGTCGGAGTCTAATCAGCGAAGCTGCAGTCGGACGGTGGTGACCAGCCTCAGGGCGTGTGTTGAGATCGCCCGTACCCAGCTGCTACCGCTTTTGAATGCACTTCTGGCGCAGGTCGCTGGGTTACCGGACGCGGGGCCCGCTTTTACAGCCGAGACCAAGGCGTGCTGGCGGCTGGGACACGGCATTGCGCTAATGCTGCAACGATTTCGACCGCTTTATGTTATGTTTTGGAGCTGGCTCGCTGGACGATCTGATGAAAACCTGCGGCTCGTGGTTGATCGCGAAAAAATTGAAGCGCTCTTTCGAGAGCGTTTCTTCGGGGTTGCGTATATGGATGCGCAGTTGGAATCCTTCACTCGGGCGCTCATGACCCTTGAAACAAGACTGAACGATCTAGCACGGCATCATCAGTCCAGACGTTGGCCGTTGAAGACTGCGGTCTCCGCATCGATACCTCAGAGCACTGGGGAGCCGTCCTCGCTACAACCACTACTACAGCGGCAGCGACTAAGACCTATGGTGCGCTGGCTTCCGTCGATGGCAAGTTTCCAGGTCTGCACCGAAAGCGGAGACCTCTGGCTAATCTCTACCCAAGGGACGGTTGCGTTATCATTCTCGATTCGATATCTGATACAAAGCTCATCTGAAACAAGTTTCGTTCGGGTTGCATGGTACCGTGACCCCAAGATCTGTGTCTTGACTTCCGCGGGGCTCTGGTGTTTGACGAGCGTGAAAACAGGCGATGCATCGCCGCCTCGCGCAACGGAAAGTCATGACCTCTTTCGAGCGTTAGAGCTCACTGCACCCGCATCATCAACATCATCGTTCGGGAGCGCATTCCCAGAAGTGCTTCAAATCCCAGCTCTTGTCTGCGGAATTACACGCGGATTGGCATGCATCTTCGCAAGTGCTTCCCGAGTCCTGGTCTTTGACCTCGAGGACAGCGATGTAGATGCGGATGCGGCGACTGAGGCGCTGCCCTGAGGTTTTCTGAAGCATACCTCGCCCGTCGCGCTCAGACACGAGTGGATCTTCGCAACCTGTTCGCTGCGTTCGCTGGGGACAAGGGCGCCTTGGTGGCAACCGGCCCGCAAGTTGACACACTCAATCGACGCATGCGACATGCTGTCGGTCTTGTCTGCTGCAGGCACCAGATCCCTTCGCGTTCGAAAGAGACGGGGGCCATGGCGACGCCCACAATCGTTGCCTTCGACTCAGTTGGTTATCAACAGCAACCGCCGCTTTGGCTGACCTGCTCGGTTTCGGCCCGCACATCCACACCAGAGCGGCTGGTTCCAGCACCACTGCCTTTGGCGAGTGCCAGGTTCCCTGTGCGGTTTCGGATCTCTTTCGTCATCATGACAAACGCTTCCTCCACGTGATCCGCCGTCTTTGCGCTTGTCTCAATGTACGGAATGCCCAGTCTTTGCGCAAGCTCCTCGGCCTGCTGGCGGGTGACAACCCTCTGCTCCGTCAGGTCCGTCTTATTCCCCACGAGAAGCTTGCAGACCGATTCGCTCGCGTAGTTTTCAATCTCAGAAATCCAAGACGTAACATTCTTAAAGCTCTCTTCGTCGGTCACGTCAAAGACGATGATGATGCCGTGCGCCCCGCGGTAGTAGGACGAGGTGATCGTCCGGAAGCGCTCCTGCCCAGCGGTGTCCCAGATCTGCAGTTTGACGACTTTACCGTCCTCGAACTGCAGCGACTTGATCTTAAAGTCGACACCGATCGTCGACATGAACGAGTCCGAAAACGAACCTTCCGCAAAACGCAACAATAAACAGCTCTTACCGACACCACTGTCCCCAATGAGGAGCAGTTTGAACAAGTAGTCAAAGTCTGTTGTGCTCATCACGAACACTTCTCGAAGTACAAGTGCTCAAAGCGCTTTCGAACCCAGACCCCCAAAAAAGACGATACCACAAACGTGGTCGCTATTCGCAAACCGCCCAGAAACGTCACAGGCAACGAGCGTTCAGGTCTTTCTGGCTGGTTTCCGTACCGCGCAGGGACAACCGTCGTTACCCCTTGCGCAGCGCGCCGCGTATCGAGGCGATTGCACCTGCGCGCGCGAAAACATATACACGGATACGTATACACGGATACGTATACACGGATACGTATACACATATACGTATACACGGATACGTATACATGGATAAGTATACACGGATACGTATACACATATACGTATACACGGATAAGTATACACGCATACGTATACACATATACGTATACACGGATAAGTATACACGCATACGTATACACGGATAAGTATACACGCATACGTACACACGGATATGCATATATACACATCAAATGCCCACAGATCGAGAAGCGGCACAGGGGCGCTGTTGGAAACCGAAGAGAGCGCCTACCCATAGGCTATAGAGCGTGGCGTGCGCGATGACATGCTGCCGGCCTGCGACGGCATGCTGGTTGAGTTTCATTGACAAGGTGGAATGTAGGAAAGCAACATTATATCCGAGAGGACGTATGGGTCATGGAACTTGACGGTGGCGTCATGAATGATATGCGCTTTCTCGAATGTCGATGTTGATCGTGCAATTTAGGATTCTTCGTGTGTGCACACGTTCAGTTCAGTAAACGACAACATAGATCGTTGGTGCAAACTCATCTGTAGAAGCAGCGATGGCGACGATCTTCTTCATGATGCGCGTACGGCGTATGCGATTCGACGTCAGTGCATCCGCGTGAATATCAAATGGAACGGGGCGCGATCACAGGGGCTCGCAGACGAGTCTTTGGGCACGGTATGCTTCCAGCATCAATCATAAAGGACTTTGGGGTTTGCTTTTCCGCTTTCATGTATCCGGTTTTCGATAGGCTGGCCTTTGTTATTCCACCGGTGCTGCGCTCAGTAGTTGTGGGATGATGATAGCAATATTCAAGTCAAGATTTGGTAGTTTTCTGTTGTTTTATGCGCATGCGAAGCACAAGCAAAAGTTGCAACCTAGGCATCGCTTGCCCGATAAAGCTCGTTTACATAAAGCCTCGGAGCGCACATCGCAGGCGCGGCACATGGCTGTGTTCAAGCGTTCCAGTACGTCCACTGAACCTGCTCGTCCTCTGAGTACCGCCCTGTGGCGCTTGTAGGCCTGCTTCATCGCTCAGGGCATGGCCTTGGCGTGTACACGGAAACGATATTAAACGCTCTCGCCCGTTGGTGCCCCCGAAGCGTGCTGTATCCTTCGTTGGCGATCATCTTTTCGGTTATCTCCGCGGCAAGTACGCTGTCCGCTGCACGCGCAAGCGCATGTTGCTCCAACCGAACAGTTACCATGGGCTCTGTGATCGAGCTTCATTTTGCTGCATACGCTGCTGGTAAAAAGTGGCGACGGGCGCAAGCGGTATCGTGTCCGCATCTTGCACCCGCCAGCAACCATGCGGCTACGGCTTCTGAGGCGCCCCTCAGTTCTGCCCGCCATCTGTTAGAACCAGTCTCCCGTTTGTTCTCCTCTGCTGCGACGAAGATGAAACACTCGTGAGTAGAGCATATGACTATTGGTAAAGGTCGCAGGGTTCCGAACTCGTTGCTCCAGAGCGTCAACGGTTACCACGCGAGAACTGGACTGCTGTTCGGATCGCACGGAAACGTGTCGCGAGCGGTTCGCTCACCGCAGGTCCAGCACGATGCATATCGCTCTGTGGCACTCGTTCGGCAGGTGACGCAACATTTTTGATCATCCTTCGTCTGTAGATCTCCTATTCCGAGCCTATTTGCCAATGAGATTAAAGTTGGTCACAAAGTTCATAAGACGTTCGCCTTCGATGTCGATGGATACCGCTAAGCGATCGAACGCGATGCACGGCATGACGGCTCTTTGCCATGATGCAAGCCTGTCGTTGCTGCCTTGCTTGTTCGAATGAGCTTCTTTCTTTGCCGTCTGGCGGCTTCTCTTCCTACTTTTCATAGATAATCACTCGTTCGTGAGATCCTCCTGCTTCTGAGCCCTACATGGGCGCCCGTTATGACGCCTGTGGAACGGTCGCGTCAACGTTCTGCGCGCGCCCTCTGTGGCTTCCAAGTCCGCAACAGGTCGCTGGATCTATCAGGGTCCAAATACCTGCTGGCGGAAGACCCCGAATTGAGGCTCCTGAGCTTTGTAAAAAAGTGTGCAATGGAGACGACCTCTCTCTCCAAGTGAGCAGCAGCCTCGGCGTATATAGAAGATTCTGGTTTGCATCACGGATCCCGCTCCATTCATAATGCTTTCTGACGGCACTTGAATGGGTATCGCACGGGATTGCACTCAGAAGGACGTGCACTATGGAATGCTCTGAGTCCTGTTATTGTCTGTATGCCTCTGTATTGTTTCGCGCTGAACAATACTTGTGATGCACGACTTTTTTGGCAGAACTGAATCGATCTGATTTGCTTTCTTATCGACCATTTCATCAATGAACGGCAATGAGTCACACCATATGCACCCCGCAGTGCTGCCTGCCTTGATGCATGCCATTCGGACAAAGGGTCGGACAAGGACGCCTCCCCCGGGAAGCACTATCAACTCGTCCGAGCACCTCTGCGAGACGCTCGGATGCGCGATGCGGACACACGGTCTGCATTGCTGACGGACGACGAAGCCCCAGCGGTATTGACGGGAGTAATGCAGTCCATCGTATCTCAATTGTTGCTTTGGTACAGTGGCGCGCTAACAAGGACCGAGTTCGTTCATCGTAATCGACCTCACAACAGGGTCACCAGTGCGGTCCAGTCGATGCCGCACTCTCTGGACACGAATCGATCTGCAGGATGGGGTGTTGGCGCTCGTACGGCTTCTTCTCGGGCACTGCTTTGAGGAGCAATGCCTGCCGTGCGTACCGTCTTGCCGAGTCCGTCTGCTGGCAACCTGGAGCTCGTGATTGCCGCATCGCCAGATGCGTCACCCGGTGTACGCCTGTCCAACGGATATTTTTACGGAAGCAGCCTAAAGCACCGGGATCGCCGACACCGACGCGCCCTTCCCTCTTGTATCCCCCCCCCCGCTTGGCGTCCCGGGCCCGCTGGACGCGCTCAACGCCAACAAAAGCCGACCCGTGCTCCCTGCTGCAGTGTACTCCGGGCGACGAGTCCGTGAACCGCAACCAAGTCTCGGTTTAAAAGCACTGCATCACCAACGGCTCCTGCCTCGCCGTGTGTTCCATGAACGCCTCGCGAGACGCTGAGCGGTATCGCAACTCGTTTCGTGCATGCGCAGAACCTTTCCTCCGCGTTCAAGCGCTTCAGTCTACGAGCTCGCCAGCGCAGCACAAACCGCCAGAGATGCTCGGTACCGTCCACTCAATCCCCAGGCAGTGTTCATCAGGCAAGCAGCAGCCACATGACAGTGTTGACTTCGATCCACCTCGTCACAAACACGCCACGTACTATCAACTGTGTACGCATCCAGCGTCGATAGCAACTGCGCACGCGAATGCGCCTCCAGCGTCGTGCACCCATTATATGAACGAACTTGCACCTGCGTCCAGCTACAGACTGGTGCGCTATAGGGGCTGCACTCTCTAAACACTCAGCTCGATACAGGAGCCATTTCCAGACATTTGAAAATCACTTCCCCGACATCTGTGGAAAGTTTCGGGCTCTCGAGCATGCGTTCCATTTCGATACGCATCGCACTTTGGCGATCCTCCGAGAAGCGACGCCACTTGGTGAACGCATTCGCAAGGCGCGCTGCTACCTGCGGATTCCGTCCATCGATCTCCAGAATCTGATCCGCGAGGAAACGGTAAGCGCTGGATGCACTGGATCCACCATGGAGACCATAGGGATTCGCCAGTGCGAAGCCTCCAAGGACTGAATAGATGTTATTGGGGTTCCCGGCATTATACGCAGGGTGATGGAGTAGCGACTGAACAACCATCAGCGCGTCGGAGCGCGGGGCTGTCGCCTGGATGCGAAGCCACTTGTCCATCAGGAGGTAATCGCCTTGCCAACGATCGTAGAACACAGAGAGCGCTTGCTCGCGATGCTCCTTGGATGCAGCGTCCGCGTGAACCAGCGTTTGTAACGTCGCAAGCATGGTCGTCATGGTCGCTGCGTTTCGCATGCGTACCAGGGCACGCTCGAGATAGGGCTCGGGGTTCGGCAAGGTAACCAACAGGGAGAAAGCGACCGCCTCGAGCGCTCGCCTTCCCTGCTCGATGGAATCCAGACTGAAGCCGCTGCGTCCCGCTTCGTATTGCTCGGCTGTATCCAGCACGTGCTCGAGTCGCGAGCGCAGTGCCTCGGCAAGCTGTCGCTTGATGCTTAGGCAAGCCTTGTGGACGAGTTCGGGATCTACAGGCAGGGTTGGCTGTTCGTCCATGACGTAGCTTTCGCTCAGAGGCGCCAAGACTTGCGACAGAATCAGCGGATCATCGATGAGGGCGTCGAATGCACGCTGAAACGACGTGATCGCCACCGGGGTGAGGCTTCCATCGCGACGGTGCGCGGCGTTGAGCAGCAGCTGCTGCGCAGCGTCCCAGCGCTGAAAGTCGTCGGTATCGTGAGCCATAAGAAAAGCGAGCTCTCGTTCCTCGCGCTCCTGGTCAGCCCAAGATTCCCTAGTAAGCTTGATAGGTGCCGAAAAGTGTCGCAGGTAACTCACGACGTGCCCTGGAGGAACATTTTGAAGGGTGAAACTTTGCTCGGCCTCCTTCAAACAGAGGATCGTTGTCGGCACAACTTCTTTTCCGGAGGCGTCGAGCACACCCGTCGCAATAGGAATCACGTGCGGTTTCTTCACTGGTTGGCCGGGGGTTGGCGGCACCCGCTGGCGCGCTACAATGGTTAGCTCTCGTCTCTGTGCGTCATACGCGCTGTCGCTGATCCAAACCTGAGGTGTACCTGCCTGCGCATACCACAGCTTGAATTGCTCCCAGTCTGCAGCTGAGAGAACGCTGGGGCTCGCGTCCGCCATGGCGGCAACAAAGTCGTCGCACGTCACCGCCTCGCCATCGTGCCGTGCGAAATACAGATCGGTTCCACGGCGAAAGCCCTGCTCCCCAAGCAGCGTTTTCATCATACGGATAACCTCTGCACCTTTCTCGTAAATGGTAACCGAGTAGAAGTTATTAATGGTCTCGTAGGTGTCGGGTCGAACTGGATGTGCAGTCGGCCCTGCGTCCTGAGGAAACTGTGTGCTACGGAGTCGGGCAACGTCGGCAATGCGCTTGACTGCACGGTTGCCCCGCATGTCTGCACTGAACTCCTGTTCCCGAAAAACGGTAAAACCCTCTTTCAGAGATAGCTGGAACCAATCTCGACAAGTTACCCGGTTTCCCGACCAGTTGTGAAAGTATTCGTGCCCAACCACTGCCTCTATAGCGTTGTAATCCGAGTCCGTTGCCGTCTGTGGGCTCGCAAGAATGTATTTCGAGTTGAAAATGTTCAGAGACTTGTTCTCCATCGCTCCCATGTTGAAGTCGTCCACAGCTACGATGTTGAACACGTCGAGATCGTAGACTCTGCCGTAGGTTTTTTCATCCCAGAGCATGGCCTTTTTCAGGGACTCCATCGCATGCGCAGTGCGGGCCTCATCACCGTGCCGGACGTAGATGTGCAAGTTCACCGGTCTGCCGGAGGCACGAACAAACTCGTCGGAGACGCGGGCGAGGTCACCGGCAACAAGTGCGAATAGATAACAGGGTTTGGGCCAGGGGTCCTCATAAATCGCATAATGCCGCTGCGGATCCCTAGGGCAAGGTCCATGCTCAACCAGATTGCCATTCGACAACAAAACCGGATACTTGGAGGCATCTGCAATAATCTTGGTGCGATACCGCGCGAGTACGTCCGGGCGATCGATGAATGGAACTATCCGACGGAAGCCTTCGGCCTCGCATTGTGTGCAAAACGTACCCTTCGAGAGATAGAGGCCCTCCAGTGCTGTATTCTCCGATGGGTTTAGGAGAACACACGACTCCAGAGTGAATCCATCATTGCCCGAGGGTAGCTGACGGATAACGAGCTTGCCTGCATGCATGTGATAGGCACCACGTTCTGCATCCAAACGCTTGCCGTTCAACAGCAGCGAGTCCGGAACAAGACGCACCGTTGCTCCCACATCCAGTTCGAGTGTGGAGCACGGTTCGGTGGCATATGTTGGATTAGGACGCACGCAAAGCCGGCTCCGCACCTTGGTTTCCGTTTCGTGCAAGTCAATCTCGAGGTCGATGCGTTCAACGAGAAACGGTGGCGGCTGGTAGTCCGCAAGCCTCACTACCGTTCGAGCTCGACTCGCAGCAGTAGCAGTCATGGTTACGGAACGAGCGTTGCGACGGCTTGTACGTGATACGCGACGACGACCCCAAAGACTATGCGCCAGGCAAGCGTTCCCGAGGGCGTTTCGCTTCGTGGCCGTTAGAGGTCGCTCCGCCAGACGCAGGGAGCAACTCGAGTTCCTCGTGTTCAAAGTACGTAAGCTCGCAAGGGGTAGCTTTCGCTGCAAGGGAGCACAAGCAGCCGACAAAAGAACGCACCTTAACGGTGCAACGAAGCTGAGCATGCAGAGTGCAGTCAAGCCTCAATAGGGAGGCTTATAAGCAGCACAACTTCCAATTCAGGAGAACACTCAGTGCTGAGTGCAGCACGGATCTAGGAGACGTCTGTACTGCTGCTACGGTAACTAGTAAGTGCTCCTTGCTAGGATGAACCCGTCTCAGTCACTTTTCTGCGTGGCAACTGCAGGAAATTGAGAAATGTTAGAGATTCGGGCCGGTGTTCAATGACCACCGCACGTCTTTCAAAGGAGAAACGTTGCCGCCGTCGGTATACAGTAGAAGCGAGGAACACGCTCTAGACAAAAAGTCTCCAACTGATGTGCAGACGCCTCCCAGTCTTTCTGGACCGGGCACCCACTACAGCTTTCAACCTTGTCTCATATGGTTCTACATTGAGAGGTTGTCCAACAAAATTCCCTCTTGTTGACTCTGAAGGTCTCGTCTCCATCACCGCGCATCTCCTTATATTGATAGCGGCGTTAAAGTCTCTGTTCACAAACTCCATACGTTTCTTGTCATTGATTGTACTTACTGATGCAAGTAGCCCTCGCACTTTCGCCCTCCTTTGCATTTGCTCTTCCGTCCGCGGTGCGTGCTTTTTTATATCTTCAGGGCTCCGCTGGCACTTTTCCATATCGACCCTTTGAAGTGTACACCCCCGTTCATGGTGTGTATACGATGTTCGGAACTTACCGACAGGTATTGTAACATACCGGTGTGCGCACTCCTCGTACGCTCTTGTCGTTGGAGCCGGTCTACACACATTTTTGGGTCTTCCATCGCCCTGCTCCGCAGGCTACTACGAGCCCTCGAGCCTTGTCCTCTTTGAGGGCACTCAACTGATTGAAAAAGTTCACGAATACACGCTGCTTACCACAATACAGATTCATTCGCAG
>Ga0080006_1216447_pt1 | contig 79815 bp, 70 predicted proteins | sample RS3BMetagenome_FD_69209 | JGI IMG/M metagenome (GOLD analysis project Ga0080006, IMG submission 69209) | Ferric oxide microbial mat and aquatic microbial communities from Rainbow Spring, Yellowstone National Park, USA - RS3B (SPADES... ... | reverse complement strand
GAACCGACCCTTCCTTCTGCGACGCGCGGGCCATCTCCTTCTCCTCGGGTGCGGCGCCGACTCGATGGTCTGCACCGAGTCCGTCACGCGGAAGCGGCGAGTCGCTCCTTCATCACATCAGACGTCGACCAGGTCGCTCTCGCCGGTGGCCAACTCGACCGGGGCGACGTGGAAGAGCCGCTGGTAGACGAGGAACTTCCCGACCCACAGGATGCCGAAGGACACGAAGTTCGCCGCGTTGACCAGGACCGACGTGCTGAGGTGCTGCAGGTGATGGTCGCGGGCGAAGTCGCCGGCCAGCCACACGGCCAGGCTCGAGAACCCGAGCCCGATGAAGCCCATCACCCAGAACGGCACGACCTCGCGCCAGAGGTGCGACTTCCCGTTCTTGCCCCAGACCCAGCTGCGGTTGAGGTAGTAGGAGGGCACGGTGGCCACCACGTTGGCCAGGAGGTTCGCCGGGACCTCGGACATCACCCGGAAGACGCCGAAGGTCATGAGGAGGGTGACCTGCGAGACGGCAGTCGACACCACCGACACCGAGGCGTACTTGGCGAGCTTCATCGAGCTCGGATGCCGGATGACCTGAGCCACCCGGGCGATCAGGGGCTCGTCGCTCCGCCAGATCTCTCCGAGCGGCGACGGCACCGCCAATGCGACGGAAGGGAGGGGCGCGGTCGACTCCTCGTCTCGGGCGGGATCGAGCACCCTCCGATTGTACCCAGCGGGGCCGCCGTGCACCTGGTCGACGATGGCCGGACCCCGAGAAGACCGGTCCCCGGCACCGTCGATCCCGGCGGCGCCGGTCAGGACGTCACCGGCCCGGCCAGCCGGTTGCTCCGGGCGACCTCCCCGAACCAGTGGGCACTCGGCTTGGGGCGCCGTTCGAACGTGGTGCGGTCGACGCCGACGATCCCGAACGTCGGGGCGTAGCCGGAGTTCCACTCGAAGTTGTCGAGCAGGCTCCAGACGAAGTAGCCGCGGACGTCCACCCCGTCGTCGAGGCAACCCCGCACCCCGCGCAGGACGTCGTCGAGATAGGCGATCCGCTGCCGGTCGTCGTCGGTGCCGATGCCGCTCTCGGTGACGACCACCGGCAGCCCGGTGACCGCCGCCGCCCGCCTGACGCAGTGGGCCACCGCCTGCGGCCAGTACTCGTAGCCCATCAGGGTCACCGGGACGCCCTCCTCGCCGCCGACGAGGCCGTCGGGGCCGAAGCGCAGCCTGGTGTACGCCTGCACGCCGACGAAGTCGTCGCCGCCGGTCGCCTCGAGGAACTGGTCCTCGAGCAGCTGCTCGGCGCCGTGACGGAACTGTTCGCCGCCCTCGATCGCCACCATCTCGGCCATCGACAACGTCAGCCCGACCGGGAAGGTCCCGGGACCCGAACGCAGCGCCTCGACCGCCAGCCGGTGCGCCCGGATGAACGAGGCGTTGACCGCTTGGTGCCGGTCGAGCGCGTCCTTCACCCCCGGCGGGAAGGCGCCGAGGGTGTAGCCCATGACCGCCACGGCGTTCGGCTCGTTGATCGTGCAGGCCCGGCCGACGAGGTCGCCGAGATGGGCGGTGGCACGGGTGACGAACCGGGCGAACCGGTCCGGTGCGTCCGGCGACTCCCAACCGCCGCGGGCTGCCAGCCAGCGCGGCGTGGTGAAGTGGTGGAAGGTGACCACCGGTTGGACGCCGAGCCCAAGGCAGGTGGCGCAGATCCGCCGGTAGTGGTCGAGGGCGGCCAGCGAGAACTCGCCCTCGGCCGGCTCGATCCGGCTCCACTCGAGTGAGAAGCGGTAGGCACCGAGCCCGAGGCCGGCGACGAGGTCGACGTCCTCGCGCCAACGGTGGAAGGAGTCGCAGGCGTCGCCGCTCGACTCGGCACATCCCGACGCCGGGTCGTGCTCGAAGTCCCACCAGTCGTTGTTGACGTTGCCACCCTCGATCTGGTGCGCGGCGGTGGCCGTCCCCCAGAGGAACCCGTCGGGGAAGCCCACCGCCTGGTCGGTGCCGGCTGTCATGCCCGGGCACCGTAGCGCCGGCCTCGGGTTTTCGCCTGCCTCGCCCGGCTGCCAACATGAAGCGGTGAGCGAGTCCCTCGACTTCCTCGTCGACCTCCTCGACCTCGAGCCGATCGAGGTCAACATCTTCCGCGGCGTCCAGCCGAAGGAGGAGCGCCAGCGGGTCTTCGGCGGCCAGGTCGCCGGCCAGGCGCTGATGGCGGCCGGACGCACCGTCACCCACGGGCGCGTCCACTCGCTCCACGCCTACTTCCTGCGGCCCGGCGACCCGAACGTCCCGATCCTCTACGAGGTCGACCGGATCCGCGACGGCCGGTCCTTCACCACCCGCCGGGTGGTTGCCATCCAGCACGGGAGGGCCATCTTCAACATGGCCACCTCGTTCCACGACGACGAGACCGGGCTCGACCACCAGTTCGCCATGCCCGAGGTCCCGCCGCCCGAGGACCTCGCCCCACTGCCGGAGCGGCTGGCCCCCTGGCGCGAGGAGCTCGAGGAGTGGTTCGCCCGCCCGCACCCGATCGACCAGCGCCACATCGGCGACCTCCCGTTCAAGCACGGCGGGACGCTCGAGCCGTACCAGCGGCTGTGGATCCGGGCCGACGGCACCCTGCCCGACGACCCGCTCCTCCACGCCTGCGTCGCCACCTATGCCTCGGACATGTCGCTCTTCGACACGATCCTCCAGCCCCACCCGGTGCGATGGGACGACGCCAACTTCATGGGGGCAAGCCTCGACCACTGCATGTGGTTCCACCGGCCGTTCCGGGCCGACGAGTGGCTCCTCTACGACACCGACTCGCCGGTGGCCGCCGGCGGCCGGGGTCTGGCCCGCGGCTTCCTCTACGACCGCAGCGGGCGGCTGGTGGTGTCGATGGTCCAGGAGGGCCTGGCCCGCGTCCTCGGCTAGCTACCGGCGGTCGATCGGGACGTACTCGCGCTCGTCGGTGCCGATGTAGAGCTGGCGCGGCCGGGCGATCCGGGAGTCCTGGTCGAGCAGCTCCTGCCAGTGCGCCAGCCAGCCCGAGGTGCGCGCGATGGCGAAGAGCACCGGGAACATCTCGAGCGGGAAGCCCATCGCCTGGTAGATCAGGCCAGAGTAGAAGTCGACGTTGGGGTAGAGCTTGCGCGAGATGAAGTACTCGTCGGAGAGGGCGATCTCCTCGAGCTTGAGGGCTATGTCGAGCAGCGGGTTCTTGCCGGTGACGGCGAACACCTCGTCGGCGGTGCGCTTGATGATCTTGGCCCGGGGGTCGTAGCTCTTGTAGACGCGGTGCCCGAACCCTTGGAGGCGCCCGTTGCCGGACTTCACCCCGTCGATGAAGGCCGGGACGTTCTCCAGGCTGCCGATCTCGGTCAGCATCCGGATCACCGCCTCGTTGGCCCCGCCGTGGCGAGGCCCGTAGAGGGCGGCGCAGGCGGCGGCGCAGGCCGAGTACGGGTCGGCGTGGGCCGAGCCGACCACCCGCATCGCGGTGGTCGAGCAGTTCTGCTCGTGGTCGGCGTGGAGGATGAACAGGATGTCGAGGGCCCGCGAGAGCACCGGGTCGGCCTGGAAGTGCGGCTCGGCCACCTTCCACATCATCGAGAGGAAGTTCGAGGGGAAGTCGAGCGAGTTGTCGGGGTAGACGAAGGGCATCCCGACGCTGAACCGGTGGGCGGCCGCCGCCAGGGTCGGCATCTTGGCGATCAGCCTGGTGATCTGCTTGGCCCTCGACTGCGGGTCGAAGATGTCCTTGGCGTCGAGGTAGAAGGTCGAGAGCGCCGCCACCGCCGAGACGAGCATCCCCATCGGGTGGGCGTCGTAGTGGAAGCCGTCGAGGAACCGCTTGCGCACGTTCTCGTGGATGAACGTGTGCATCGTGACCTCGTTGCGCCACTCGTCGAACTGCTCGGGGGTCGGCAGCTCGCCGTTGAGGAGGAGGTAGGACACCTCGAGGTAGGTCGAGTGCTCGGCCAGCTGGTCGATCGGGTAACCGCGGTAGCGGAGGATGCCGGCCTCGCCGTCGAGGTAGGTGATCGCGCTCTCGCAGGCGGCGGTCGACATGAACCCGGGGTCGTAGAACCAGATCCCGGGCAACAGCTTCGACCACTCGGCGGCGGCGACCCCGCCGTGGAGGATCGGGATCTCGAGCGACTCGCCGGTCCGGTTGTCGGTGATGGTGATGCTCTCAGCCACGAGTGTGAGGCCCTCCTGTTGCGTGCCGCGTACGGCCCCTCACGGGCGATCCTACGGCGCGCCCGGCAAGATGGTCGACATCGGCCCTACCACCCGGCCGGCCGCCGGGTTCGGTGGCGTCGGCGCCCGGCGAGGGTCCGGCTGCGCCAGTCATGTCGTGCGGGTGGTGCCCGTCGAGGCCGACGAGCCGGAGTGACCGGAGCGGCGCGGCACGGTGGTGGTGGTCGTCGTGGTGGTGGTCGGCGGCGGCGTCGGCGGTGCGACGGTGATCTGGTAGGGGCCGGCGGCGGCGCCCGAGGGGTCGGACTGGGACGGCGCCGCGCTGAGGGCCACCCGCAGGGCGGCACGGCCGGTCGAGACGCGAAGCGGCGGGAGGTCGACAGCGGTCGAGGTCCCCGGCTGCAGGGTGACCGAGCGCGAGGCGCTGGACGGCGGACCGCCCTTCCCCGGCTCGAGCGTGACGCCCACCACCGTGCGCTGGGCGACGGTGCCGACGTTGCCGACGACCACCGTGACCCCGAGGGTCGAGGTGGGCGGCACCGTGGCCACCCCCTCGGCCGGTGGCGGGGCCGGGCACCCGCCGCCGGCCGAGCGGCCGGGCGGCGGTTGGGTGGTCGACGTCCCCGGCGGCACCGCCGCCGGGGACAGGTCGACGACGAGCACGCAGAGCTGGCGCACCGGCGCCAGGTTCGAGCCGCCGGAGGTCATGGCGGCCACCAGCCCTGCCACCGCCGGGCCCGACCAGGCCGCCGGTGCGGGGACCCAGACCGAACGCGGCAGGCGCTGGTGGCCCGGGGCACCGGCCAGGCGGTGGCGGGCAGCGGCGTAGGACCGGTCGGCCGCCACGAGCAGCCGGCCGACAGCCGCCATGGCGGTCGTCGCCCGCCCTGCGCTCCAGGTCGGCCCGGTCGCCGGCGCGCTCGTCGTCGTGGCGCTCCCGGGCACCGCCAGCACCGCCATCCCGAGCACGCCGTCGACCGCCGTCCGCAGGTCGGCCATCGCCGTCGCCCGCTGCGCCAGGGCCGCCGCCACGGTGGCGCCGACGCCGTCGGCCGGGGCCGGGGTCGACATCGCGTCGGCGTCGACCGCCGAGGCGGCCGAACCCGACACCAGGTCGTCGAGCTGGACCTGCAACGACGGCCTGCTCAGGCGGGTGATCGAGCCCATCAGGGCCGCCAGGGCCGCGCCCTGGGTGTTCGACTCGTCGACCGTCGCCGTCGCCTGGAGGGCGTACGAACGGTCGAGGTCCCGCCAGTACGGCAGGGAGGCACGCCCTTCGTGGAGCGCCCCACCGATCACCAGCAGGAGCAGCACCCCCGCCGCTACGCCGACGACGATCGGGCGCCGAAGCCGCCGGAGGCGTCGCAGGCGCCGACGTCGTCTCTCGAGCGGCGGCATTGGCGGACGAAACTACCGTCGGGGGTGACCGGACCGTCGAGCGGACGGCCAACCGCCTGCGGCGGAGGGCCGGAGGGCGCCCGGCTGCGGCCGTTCGGCGGCGGCCGCAAGGGGCTCAGTGCCCGGAGACCTCGGTCTCCCGGGTGCCGGTCGGGCGGGACCCGGCGCTGACCGGCGAGCCGGCGGTGACCAGGGTGCTCGCCGTCGCACGCCACTGGACGGTCGGGGCGATGGCCGCCGGGTCGACCCGGTCGCGGTGGCGGTCGGCCACCGCCAGGAGCGACGAGATCGTCGCCTGGTTGAGCAGGTGCGGCACCAACCCGAGGTCGAGGAGCTTGGTGTGGGCGGCCCGGTAGTAGTGCTCCTGCTTCTCGACCCTCGGCGGGTCGAGGTGCTCGACCTCCACCCGCCCGGGGAAGGCGTCGACCACCATCTCGGCCAGCTGGCCGACCGAGAAGGACTCGGTGAACTGGTTGAAGACCCGGTACTCGCCGGTCTCGGGTGGGTTGACGCAGGCCAGCTCGACGCAGGCGAGGGTGTCACGGATGTCGAGCATCCCCCGCGTCTGGCCGCCGGATCCGTAGACGGTCAGCGGGTGCCCGACGACCGACTGGACGCAGAAGCGGTTGAGCACGGTGCCGAACACGCCGTCGTAGTCGAACCGGGTCGCCAGGTCCGGGTGGAGGATGGTCTCGGGGGTCTCCTGGCCGTAGACGATGCCCTGGTTGAGGTCGGTCGACCGCAGCCCCCAGATCCGGCAGGCGAACATGATGTTGGCGCTGTCGTGGACCTTCGACAGGTGGTAGAAGGAGCCGGGCTGCTTGGGGTAGGGAAGGACGTCGGTCCGCCCGCGGTGGGTGATCTCGATGAAGCCCTCTTCGATGTCGATGTTCGGCGTCCCGTACTCGCCCATCGTCCCGAGCTTCACGAGGTGGATCGCCGGGTCGATCTCGGCGATGGCGTACAGCAGGTTGAGCGTGCCGACGACGTTGTTGACCTGTGTGTAGACCGCGTGCTGCCGGTCGATCATCGAGTACGGCGCCGACCGCTGCTCGGCGAAGTGGACGACGGTGTCGGGCCGGAACTCCCGTAGGGTCCGAGAGACGAAGGTGGCGTCGGTCAGGTCGCCCACGAAGGTGGCCAGCCGGAGCCCAGACACCTCCTCCCAGACCCGCACCCTCTGCTGGAGATGGCGGATCGGGACGAGGCTGTCGACGCCCATCTCGTAGTCGTATTGGCGGCGGGCGAAGTTGTCGACCACGCCGACCTCGTGGCCGGCGCGCGAGAGATGCAGCGCCGTCGGCCAACCGAGGTAACCGTCGCCACCGAGTACGAGGATCCTCACGACCATGCTCTCCTTTGCCCTCCGGCACGCAACCGCTGCCGCCACGCCGTCCCGGTCCTTCCGGCATGGCGCGCATCTGGCAGCGGGCAGTGCAACGAATCCGTAACACAGAATGCACCAAGAAGCTGGGAATTCCCTGAGAATCACATGGGACGGGCCTGAAACTGCTGCCCGAGGTGCCGACCGGAGGTCGGCGGGTGGCCGCCCGGGGGCCCCCTGTGCTGCGGCGGGCCGTCGGAGGTAGCCTGCGAGCAGGCCCAACATCCTTTGGAGCGCCCCGGCGCACCGACCGGTCCCAAGGCGGCATGGACCCTCGTACCCGAGCTCACATCGGCACCCTGCCGGCCGGCGGGGCGGCACCGACCGGCGCCACGTCGCCGGCCCGTCCGGATCCGGCGGTCGTGCTCTTCGTCGGCGCCGGCCGGAGCGGGTCGACGGTGCTCGAGATGCTCCTGGCGGCCGACACCGACTCGATCGGCGTCGGCGAGCTCCGCTGGCTGTGGCAGCGTGGCTACCTCGACAACAACGTCTGCTCGTGCGGGCAGCGCACCCGCGACTGCCCGTTCTGGTCGCAGGTGTTCGAGAAGGTACGGGCACGCTTTGCCGACGACGAGGACCTCGAGCAGTCGATCCGGGCGTACAACGCCGTGCTCTCGATGCGGATCGCCCCGCTCCTTCCGCTCCGCCGCCGGGCGCTGACCGACCAGATGGACCGGGCGCGCGGTCTTCTGCGACTCGCCTACGAGGCGATCTCGGAGAGCGCCGGAGGGGCGCCGATCGTCGACCCCTCCAAGGTGCCGACCTTCGCCCACCTCGTGAGCACCACCGACGGGCTCAACGTCGCCTACCTGAGCATCGTCCGCGACAGCCGGGCGGTGGCCTACAGCTGGCGGCGCCGGAAGGCCCGTCCCGAGGTCCACGGCGGGCCGGCCGAGATGGCCCGTCCGGCCATCGCCAAGGTGGCGCTCGAGTGGTGCTACCGCTACCTCGCGCTCGCCTACCTCTGGCCCCGGATCGGCCGCCGGACCGAGGTCATCCGCTACGAGGCGTTCGCCGAGGCCCCGGAGGCCACCCTGGCACGGGTCCGGCGCCGTCTCGAGACGCTGCAGATGCCGCTCGCCGACCGGTCGGCGGACCCCCCGAACTACCACTCGGTCTCGGGCAACCCGATCCGCTTCGAGCGTCAGCCGCTCGTGGTGAAGCCCGACCTCGAGTGGCGGACCGAGCTCCGGTGGCCCGACCGCCTGGTCACCACCGTGCTGACCGCACCGCTCCTGGCCCACCACCACCTCGCCGTCCGCCGGGAGCGCACCCGTCGGCAGCGGCTCGGGCGGTCAGCCAGCAGCTGACGGGCCGTCGCTCAGCCCGCTGCACCGAGCAGCCGTCGGATCTCCTCCTTGGCCCCCTCGAGGTCAGGGACCTCGCGAGCCACGGCGGCGTCGGGCCGCAGGAACAGGAAGGTGCACCGCTGCACCGGTCGCCCGAGGGACCTCTCGAGTGCGACGGCGTAGGCCGCGCCCTGCCAGCGGTAGGCGGCCATCGCCGCCTCGAGGTCGTCTCCCTCGGGCACCCGGTCGGTCTTGTAGTCGACGACCGCCAGGCCGTCGCCGTCCTCGACCAGCAGGTCGACGAATCCCTCGAGCACCCGGCCACCGACCGGTGCCCCGACGTAGACCTCCTTCCAATGCCGGCCGGCAGCGGCCCGGCGGACGATCGGCGCCGCCAGCGCTGCCCGGACGAGCTGTGCCACCTCGCCGTGGCGGGCGGCCACCCCTTCGGCGGCCGCCGCCGAGCGGGCCAGCGCGGCCAGCCCTTCGCCGCTGTCGAGGTCGACCTGCTGGAGCGTTGCGTGGACGGCTCGCCCGACCGCCGTCCCGGCACGGCCGCGGCGCCAGGCGGTCCGTCCGCTCGGCTCCTCTTCGCCTTCCGCCTCGGCGGCGATGTCCGCCGCCGACTCCGCAGCGGCGATGTCCGCTGCCGCCTCCGCAGCGGCCGGGTCCGCCACCGACGCGGTCAGGCCCTCGTCGCCGGCGGCCGCCACGAGCTTGGCCACCGACGTGGCTGCCACCGTCGCCGGCACGGAGGCTTCGGCCAGCAGTCGCCGCCGCTGCGCCGACCAGGTCTCGCGGTCCGGCTCGGCGCCGGACCCCTCCCACCTCACCGGTCGGGAGCCGCCGGTCGGCGGGGCGACGACGGCCATCGGGGGGAGCCGGCGCCACCATTCGGGCATGTCGGCGCAGGCGGCCGCCACGACGGCGGCGTCGCAGCTCGACCCGGCCCGGTGATGGAGGCAGACGAGAAGGTGGTCGCGGGCGCGGGTGGCCGCCACGTAGAGCAGGCGGCGGCGCTCGTCCTCCTCCATCCGCTGGTCGCGTTCGGCCAGAGCGGCGAAGCCCGGTGTCTGCAGTTCGGACGAGAGCGCCACCTCGGGGCGCGGTCCGTCGAAGAGCACGCGCGGATGGCGCCCGTTGCGCCGCTCGACGTCGAGACCGGCGAGGACGACGACCGGGAACTCGAGGCCCTTGGCGGCGTGGACGGTGCTGATCCGCACTGCGTCGTCGTCGCTCTCGGGCAGGACCACCTCGGCCACCCTCGCCGCCTCGTCCGACTGGGCGTCAGCCCAGGCCAGGTAGCGACGAAGGCCGCCGCCGCCGCTCTCGTCGAACTGCCGCGCCTGGTCGGCCACGAACCGGAGCCGCCGCCAGGCCTCGCGCGGGCGCCGCCCGTCCAGGGCCAGCTCGAGGGCCCGCCGCCGCTCGAGCACCCGGTCGACCAGGCTGCCGACCTCGCACCACCAGCGGCTGGCGTGCAGCTCGGCCAGCGAGGTCATCGCCGTGATGACCGGGTGGTCCGGCCGAAGTCCCTCGGGAGCCGGTCGGCGATAGTCCCACGCGCCACCGGCCTGGTGATAGGCGACCAGGTCGTCGTCGCCACAACCGAAGAGGGCGGTCCGCAACGCCGCCACGGTCGAGACGGCGTCACTCGGGTCGTCGAGGGCCCGGAGCACGGTGAGCAGCTCACGCACCTCGGTCGACGCATAGACGAGCGAGCTCGCCTCCAGCCGGTAGGCGATCCCGGCGTCCTCCAGGGCCCGCTGGAGCGCCGGCACGCCGGTCCGGGTCGGCACGAGCACCGCGATGTCGGCCAGGCGGGCCGGACGACCGTCGTCGCCGACCGGCCAACCCTCGTCGCGGACCCGGGCCACCGCCGCCGCCAGCTCGGCGGCGGCCCGGCGGCGGAGCACCTCGGTCCCCTCGTCGGTCTCGACCGCCCCGCCGAGCAGCACGACCGGCGGCACGGCGACGCCCGGAGCCGGCCCGTCGTGGGCGGGGCGGTGGGGCGCCAGCGGCGAATAGGACGGTTGGCTGCCCGGGGTGCCCTCGCCGATCAGCCGGGCGAACAGCTCGTTGACCCAGCCCAGCACCCCGGGGACCGACCGGTGGTTGCGGGTCAGCCGGACCAGCCCGTCGGCGTGCCGTTCGCCGGTGGAGAGGAAGAGGCCGATGTCGGCCCGGCGGAAGCGGTAGATCGACTGCGCCGGGTCGCCGACGAAGAAGAGCCGCCCGGCGTCGCCGCCGGTGAGCAGCTCGGCCAGCTCGGCCTGGATCGGGTCGGTGTCCTGGAACTCGTCGATCAGCACGTAGCGGTACTTCTCCCCCAGCGCCCTGCGGACCTCGCCATCGGTCCGGAGCAGTCGGCGGGCGTGCACGAGCAGGTCGTGGAACTCGAGCCGCCCCTCACAGCGGCGCTCGTCGGCGGCGTCGAGGGTCAACCGGCAGAGCGACTCGACGAGCCGGCCGACGACCTCGCCGCCAACCTCGGCGAGCAGCCGCCGCCTCGCCTCGTCGGCCGAGACGAGGAGCTGACGGACCTCGTCGACCCGTCCCCGCCAGCTCTGGGCGCGCCCCCGGCGCCCGGCTCGCAACGTCGGCGCGTCGACCACCGCTTGGAGGGCGCCGAGCTCGTCCCCGCCAGCCGCCTCAGAAAGTGCGACCGCCGTCGGCCCCAGCCGCCGGAGGTGGGCGAGCAGGAGATCGCCGGGGTCGCTGCAGACCCCGGCCAGCTGCAGCGCCTGCTCCAGCGGCGCCGAGACCGGCCCGGTGTCGATCGCCACGAGCGGCCTCCGGTCGACGCCGGTGGCCGCACCGACGTGGTCGGCCACGAGGTCCCAGTGGTCGCCGAGCTGCCGGGCCACCTCCTGGAGCTGACCGGGCTGGACACCGCACACCAGGGCACGGAGGAGGACCGGACGGGCGGCCGGGTCGTCGAGCAGGCGGTCGAAGAACTGGCGCCAGCGCTCGTCGAAGGCCACCGACGAACGGATCTCGTCGAGGACGTCGACGCGTGGCGGCAGCCCTGCCTCGAAGGGATGCTCGGCCAGCATCCGCCGGGCGAACCCGTGCAGGGTACCGATGGCGGCGCCGTCGAGCTCGTCGAGCGCTGCCCGGGCCGAGGGTTCCACCGGCGCCAGCCGCTCGAGCGACTCGCCGACCCGGTCGGCGAGCTCGGCCGCCGCCGCCTCGGTGAAGGTGATGGCGGCGATCTCCGACAACCGCGCCCGGCCCCCGGTCACCAGGGCGAGGATCCGGCCGACGAGTGCCGTGGTCTTGCCGGTGCCGGCGCCCGCCTCGACGAAGAGGGTGGCGTCGAGGTCGGTGGCGATCCGGCGGCGGGCCGACCGGTCGTCGCTCTCGGCAGCCGACGGGGCCCGAGCCGGCGCCGTCGCCGCCTCGCCGCCGACCCCGCCCGCCGGCGCAGCCGTCACCGGCCGGCCTCGACCAGCTCGACGTACCGGGCCAGTTCGCTCGCGCGGCGGACCCGCTGCCACGCTGCCGACCGGTCGCCGGGGCACATGGCGGCGTAGTCGCAGAAACGGCAGTGCTCGGGCTCACCGCGGGTGACCGGGCCGGGGCGGGCCGGGAAGCAGCCGGACTCGATCCCGTCGACCAGCACCGAGACGGTGTCCCGGAAGGTCTCGAGGCGAGCGCTGTCGAGCGGGTAGCCGATCGACCGGAACCCGTGCCGCTTGGTGATGAACCAGTAGCCCACGTGCGCCCTCGAGCACCCGGTGTGCCGCAGGGCCGCCAGGCCGTAGACCGGCAGCTGGAGCCGGCGCCCGCCGGCCACCGGGTCCCCGTCGCTCAGTCCCTCGTACCCGTAGGTACCGCCGGTCTTGTAGTCGATGACCACCGCCGTCCCATCCGACGTGCGGTCGATCCGGTCGACGGTGCCCCGGAAGGCCACCCGGCGTCCGTCGCCGAGCTCGACGGTCACCGGTGGCTCGTCGCTGCGCCCGAACCCGAGCTCCACCGCCTCCGGTAAGCACCCGAGCGCCGCCCGCCGGGCGTCGTCGTGGGCCACGAACGCCGAAAGCTCCCGCACGATGGCTTGGCGGTCGAAGTCCCAGAGCAACCGTCGGCCGGTCAGGCCCCTCGCTTCGTACTCGGCGAAGACCTCCTCGGCCACCGACCGCAGCCGTGCCGAGCCCCCCTCCGCCGACCACGACGTCGTCGGGGCGATCCGCTCTCCGGGCGGTTTGGCCAGTTCGCCGCCCACGAACCGCTCGAGCACCCGGTGCACGATCTGCCCGCGATCGCTCGGGCTGAGTCGGACGATCGCCTCGGGCCGGTCGAGCACGTCGACCCGCAGCACCGTCCGCATCAGGTACCGGCGCGGGCACTCGGCGTAGGTCTCGAGGCCGGTTGCCGACTGTGGGGCGGCTTCGGCCGGCGACGGTGCGCCGGTTCCGACCCGACCGTCGAAACGGGTGAAGCCATCCCGCCGCCGGGCCGAGGCGGCGGCCAGTCCCGCCGCCAGCACCCGGTCGCCGGCGGCCAGCGGGTGGCCGTCGATCCCGCGGTGACCCGCCCGCCAATGGAGCAGGGACCGACGGTCGAGGTCCGCCAGGGAGATCGCCGACCCGTCGGCCGCCACCGCCGCCATGTACGACGGCAGCACCCGGTAGCCGGGTGACTCGGCCAGTGACTCGAGATCCCGGCTGTAGAGCCGTTCGCCGCCGACCAGCTCCTGTAGGCCGTCGAGCAACCAGCGCGACGGCCGCTGCACCCGGCCATCCCGCTGGTCGCCGCGTGCGAAGGACAGCACCCGTTCGCCGGCGGCCTGCAACGCGGCCAGGTAGTCGCGCCTGGCCTCGGCCCGGCGACCGACCCGCAGCGCGACGAGCGGCCCGGCGCCACGTCGCTCGTCGTCGGGCAGCACCGGGTCGTCGGTGATCGGCCCCGGGAAGGCGCCGTCGTGCATCCCGACGACGAAGAGGGCGTCGAGGTCGGTACCGACCACCTCGCCGAGCTCGCCAACGAGCACCCCACGGCCCCAACGGGCAGTCCTCGGCGCCGGTGCCTCGAGCTCGGCGGCGAGCGCCGCCCGGAAGGCCGCCTGGTCCGGTCCCGGGTCGACCGCGTCGAGCTCGCCCAGCCGTCCGAGCGCCTCCTCGACCGCCGCCAGCGCCTGCTCCTCCTCGGCCGGCCAGCCGGCACGCCGGTCGGCCCCACCGACGTAGTCCGCCAGGAAGCGCCGCGACCACTCCTCCCAGCCGTCCCAACGCGACGGTGGTGCCTCGAGACGGGCCGCCAAACCGGCGACGAACCGCTCGAGCGATTCCGCCAGCGACTGCCGGGCGGCCGCCGACGCCCGTCGACCGGTGCCGTCATCGGTCGAACCGGCTTCCTCGAGCGTTCGCCGCTGCTGCTCGGCGTAGGCGGTCAGATGCCCACGCCACTGGTCGATCCCCTCGACGACCCCGGCCCGACGAGAGAGCCGGTCCCAGGCGCTCGCCGGCACCGGCACCCCCCGGTCGAGGACCGGGGCGGCGGAGAACCAGGCGACGAGCTCGTCCCGCCGCCAGCCCCGCTCGGCCACCTCGAACGCGCCGAGCAGCAGTCGCCCGGCGACCGTCGCCGACAACGGCCGGCCCGTCCCCCCGTGCGACGGGACGCCGGCGTCGTCGAGCACCTGGCGCACCAGGCGCGGGTATGGCGCCCGCCCACCGTGGACGATCGCCATGCGCTCGAACGGCACACCTCGCTCCGCCCGCCCGAGAAGCGAACGGACCACCTCGAGGACCTCGGCATCGGCCGACGGTGCGTTGACGATCGAGCCGACCGCCGGGAACGGGACGGGCGGGGCGTCTTGGGCGACCCCCGGCGAACCCAGCCTGGCCGCCAGCTCGGCCGCCGGCCCGTCGGCCGCCAAGTCGCCGGTCCAACCGACGATCGCCACCACCGGCCCGCTCCCGGCCAGGGCGTCCACCAGCTCGCCGTGGTGCGCCGACAACGACGACGGCAGGTACAGCACCACCGGCCCGATCGCCGTCGGCCGGCGCGTGCGGACGACGGCGGCCGCCTCCCTCGCCAGGTCGACGTCGTCGTGGAAGCCGACCAGTGTCGAGCGCACCTCCTCCACCAACGCCACCACCCCCGCCGCCCGGGCGCTTTGACGCCCGAGCGCCCGTCGGGCGTCGTCGGGCACCGGCCGCAGGTCGTGGTAGGCGGCGGTGATCGCCCGGACGGTGGCCGGATGTCCACGTGCCCCCGCCAAGACCGAGGTCGTCGCCGCCAGGCGACGGCGCACCGCCGCCCTGATCACCGTCTCGGTGGCGTAGCGGCTGCCGGTCGCTCGCAGCGGCGCATCGGCCAGCTCGGCCGCCAGGCGAGCCGGAGTGAGGAACCGGACGTTGACCACGCCGGTGCCGCTCGACCCCGCACCCCGGCTCGACGCCAGCCACCGGCGGGCGGCCAGACCGACCGCCGGTCGCGGCACCAGCACGGTCACCGGCGCCAGCCGGTCGGCGCCCTTCAACCGTGCGACCTCGTCGCGCAGCGCCGCACGAGCGGCGGCCCCGTAGGCCTCGAGCCTGACGGTCACGGACATGGCGGATCGAGGGCGCGTCGGCTGGGCGACGGTCGGCGCTCAGCCGAGCCGTTCGATGCCGACCACCTCGTCGTCGGCGCCGCTCACCCGGCGGAGGACGCGCTCGGTGGGTTGGGGCAGCTCCTCGTCGACCGGTGCCAGCTCCGGCGCCTGCGGGAGGCGCGGCGTCGACAGCACCGGTCGAGCCGCCTCGATCTCGTCGGCGCCGGCGCCGACCACACCGAGCTCGGGGAACCGCCGGGCGGTGACGAGCACCCGCGACTCCAACGAACCGACCGCTTCGTTGAAGGCCTCCACCGTCGTCGTCAGTCCTCGGTGAACCTTCGAGAGATGGCGGCCGAGGACCCGCAGGCGGTCGTACAGATCGGCTCCCAGCTTCTGCACCAGTCGGGCGTTCTCGGCCAGCTGGTCCTGCTGCCAGCCGTAGGCGACCGTCCGCAGGAGGGCGATCAGGGTGGTGGGGGTGGCGAGCAGCACCCGGTTGGCCACCGCATGCTCGATCAGGCCAGGGTCGTGCTCGAAGGCGGCGGCGAGCAGCGGGTCGCCCGGCACGAAGGCGACGACGAACTCCGGGCAAGGCTCGAACTGGTTCCAGTACTCCTTCTTGGCGAGCTGGTCGACGTGGTTCCGCAGCTGGCGGGCGTGGGCCACCAGGTGGAGCTTCCGGGCGTCCTCCTCGTCCGCCTCGGCCGCGTGCAGGAAGGCGTCGAGCGGGACCTTGGCGTCGACGACCACCTGGGCCGCCCCCGGCAGGTGGACCACGAGGTCGGGACGGAGCCGACCGTCCTCCCCGTTGCGAGAGACCTGCTCCTCGAAGTCGCAATGGGCCAGCATGCCGGCCATCTCGACCACCCGCCGGAGCTGCATCTCGCCCCACCGGCCCCTGGTCTGGGGTGCCCGGAGGGCGGTGACCAGGTTCCGGGTCTCCCGCTGCAGCTGGTCCTGGGAGGTGCTGAGCTGGCTCACCTGCTCCCGCAGGCCGGCGTAAGCCCCCTGACGGTCCCTCTCGAGGTCGCGCAACCCCTCCTCGTAGCGGTGCAGCGTCTCTTGGAGGGGCTGGAGCAGTTGCGAGATCGCCTGCTGGCGCTGCGCCAGCTCGCCGGCCGCCGTCTCCTGTGCCTGGCGCATTCGCGCCTCGGCCAACTGGAGGAACTGCTCGTTGTTTCGGGCCAGGGCGTCATTGGACAGCTTGGCGAACGACCCCTCGAGCAGCCGACGGTCCTGCTCCCAGGCGGCCGCCCGCTCCTCGGCCGCCTGCCGCACGTGCTCGAGGTCGGCCGACAGACGCGCCCGCTCGTCCCGCGCCTGCGCCAAGGCCCGCTCGGTCTCCTCGAGCTTGGCCCCCAGCCGGGCCGCCGAGGTCTGCGCGTCGGCCAGCCGCGCCTCTGCCGCCGTGGCGTCGGCCAGCAGCCGGCCCTGGCGGCGCAGATGGACGACCACTCCCAGGGCGACCCCGACCACGACGCCCAGCAACACTCCGAGGGCCACACCGCTCAGGCTCATCGTGGATCTCCCTTCGCCTCGGCCTCGTCGTCATCGCCGCCGTCACGCTCCCGAAGAGCGCCGTCGAGCGGCTCGGGTCCGAGGGTACCGAGGGGGTGTGTCAGCGCCGGGGATCACCGCCCAGAGGTGAGGGCGACCGCGGCGGGGGACCACCGGGGCGGGGTGGTGCCGGGCACCCGTCAAGGTGCCCGGCGGTACGGTGTTCTCATGGCGTCACGCCTGACGGGGCGGCTGCGGCCGCAAGAGCGCGAGGACCGGGCCGGTGCCGGGAGCCCCGACGACCAGGCCCCCACCCGGACCGGCGGCGTGGAGGGCGGCCCGCCCCCGACCACCGCCGTACCGAGCCTCGAACGGGTCGACCGGCTGTTCGTCCAGGTCTTCGCGCTGGTCGGTGAGGCCATCGCCGGGGCCACCCACGCCCTCTTGGCCGGCGACCGGGAGACGGCGAAGGAGCTCGTGCAGCGCGACGAGCTCGTCGACGCGCTGACCCGGGAGATCGCCCAGCTGGCGCAGGACCAGATCGTCGAGGGGGCGGCCACCGAGGACGAGCGGAGGGAGCTGCTGGCGGTCCTTCGGATGCTCCCCGACCTCGAGCGCAACGGCGACCTTGCCGGCCACATCGCCCGGCGGGCGGCCCGCGGTCTCGGGATGGAGATGTCGGCCCGGAGCCGTGGGCTGGTCGAACGGATGGGCGAGGTGGCGACGACGATCTGGCGCTGCACCGCCGACGCCTTCGCCGAGCGGTCGGTGAGCGGGTGCAGCCAGGTCGACGACCTCGACGACGAGCTCGACGAGCTGCACGTCACGCTCACCGCCGAGCTCGTGGCCGGGACGATGCCGCTCCCGGTGGCGATCGAGCTGGCGATGGTGGCCCGCTTCTACGAGCGCTTCGGCGACCACGCCGTCAACCTGGCCCGCCGGATGGCCGCCCTGGTCACCGGGGGGCCCGAGCCGGGGAGCCCGGGGGTCGACTGAGACTGGGGAGCGGCCGGTTCAGCGCCGGGAGAGCTCAGCGCCGGGAGAGCAGGGCCTCGGCGATCTGCACGGCGTTGAGGGCGGCCCCCTTGCGGAGGTTGTCGCCGGTGACGAACAGCGACAGCCCGTGGCGGGCCCCCTCGGCCCGGCGGATCCGCCCGACATAGCTCGGGTCGCCGCCGGCGGCCAGCAATGGCGTCGGGAGGTCGACGAGCGCCACCCCGGGCGCCGGCGCCAGGAGATCCCGGGCCCGCTCCGGCGACAGCGGACGCTCGAACTCGGCGACGATCGCCGCCGAGTGACCGGTGAACACCGGGACCCGGACGCAGGTGCAGTCGACCGCCAGGTCGGCGATGCCGAGGATCTTGCGGCTCTCGTCCCGGTACTTCTGCTCCTCGCTCGTCTCGCCCGACCCGTCGTCGACGAGGTGGCCGGCCAGCGGCAGGACGTTGTGGGCGATCGGCCCGGGGTAGACGGTCGGCGCCGGGAACTCGACAGCCCGGCCGTTGAAGGTGAGCTCGGCCGCCGTGTCGACGGTCTTGGCCAGCTGCGCCGCCAGCTCGGCCACGCCGGCCCGGCCGCTGCCCGACACCGCCTGGTAGCTGGCGATCACCAGCCGTCGGAGGCCGGCCTCGTCGTGGAGCGGCTTCAGCACCGGCATGGCGACCATCGTCGTGCAGTTCGGGTTGGCGACGATGCCCTTTGGGATGGAGGCCAACGCCTCGGCGTTGACCTCGGGCACCACCAACGGCACCTCCGGGTCCATCCGCCACGCCGGGGAGTTGTCGATCACCACCGCGCCGGCGGCGGCGATCACCGGCGCGAGCAGACGGGAGGCACCGGCGCCAGCCGAGCAGAGGGCGATGTCGACGCCCGAGTAGTCGGCGGTGGCGGCGTCCTCCACCACGACGTCGCCACCGCCGAAGGACAACGTGGCGCCGGCCGAGCGGGCGGAGGCGAAGAATCGGACGTCGTCGGCCGGGAAGCGGCGCTCCTCGAGCACCGCCCGCATGACCGAGCCGACCTGGCCGGTGGCGCCGACGACTGCGACTCGCATGGCGCGATGCTACTGGCGCCGGGGTGGTCGGTCGGCCCGTGGCACCGGCCGCGGCGACCGGTCAGGCCAGGTGGAACGCGTCGTGGAGCACCCGGACCGCCGTCTCGACCTCCTCGGACCGGACCATGCAGGAGATCCGGATCGTCGACGTCGAGATCATGTCGATGTTGATGCCCTCCTTGGCGAGGGTCTCGAACATGGTGGCGGTCACCCCGGGATGCGACTTCATGCCGGCGCCGACCAGCGACACCCGGGCGACGTCCTCGTCGGCCACCACGTCGGCGGCGCCGAGCTCGCCGCGGAGCTCGCCGCTCACCGAGACCGACGTGGCGAGGTCGACCTTGGGCACGGTGAACGAGATGTCGGTGGTGCCGTGCTGCGACGTGTTCTGCACGATCATGTCCACGTTGACCGACCGGTCGGCCAACGCCCGGAACAGCCGGGCGGCGACCCCCGGCCGGTCCGGCACCGAGGTCACGGTGACCTTGGCCTCGGAGGTGTCGTGGGTGACGGCGGTGACGACGGCCTGCTCCATGGACTCATCCTCCTCCACCACCCAGGTCCCGGGCTCCCAGGTGAAGCTGCTCCGGACGTGGAGTGGCACGTGGTGGTTGCGGGCGAACTCGACCGAGCGGAGCATCAGGACCCGGCCGCCGGTGGCCGCCATCTCGAGCATCTCCTCGAAGCTGATGCGGGCGAGCCGGTGGGCATCGGGGACGACGCGGGGATCGGCGCTGAAGACCCCGGTGACGTCGGTGTAGATCTCGCAGGCGTCCGCTCCGAGGACGGCCGCCAGGGCGACGGCGGTGGTGTCGGAGCCGCCGCGCCCGAGGGTCGTGACGTCGCGCTCGGTCGAGACCCCCTGGAAGCCGGCGACCACCGGGACCATGCCGGCGGCGAGCGCCTCGCGGAGGCGGTCGGCCCGGATCTCGACGATCTTGGCCCGGGTGTGGTCGGTGTCGGTGATGATCCCGGCCTGGCTGCCGGTGAACGAGGCCGCCTCGACGCCGAGGTCGGCCAACGCCATGCACAGGAGCGCCATCGAGATCCGCTCGCCGGAGCTCACCAGCATGTCGTACTCACGCGCCGGCTGGCGGGTGCTCACCTCGTCGGCCAGGCGGATCAGGTCGTCGGTGGTGCGGCCCATGGCGCTGACCACCACCACCACGTCGGTGCCGGAGCGCCGGGTACGGGCGACGTGGTCGGCGACGGCACGGATGCGCTCGGGGTCGGCGACCGAGGTCCCGCCGAACTTCTGGACGAGCAGTGGCACGGCCCGCGACGCTACTTCGGCCCCTGGCGGCCCCTGGCGGCCCCTGGCGGCCCCCCGGCGCCGACGCCGGCGGGCCGTCGACGGGTGCCCCCTCGATCTCGCGCGGCGCCGGCCGACCGGTAGGGTGTCGGGCCGTGCCCAGCGAGAAACGAGCCCGACAGCGCGCCGGAAGGGAGGCCAAGCTGGCCGCCGAGGCACGGCAGCGCCGGCGCCGGACCTTCCTGCGAAACGGGGCCATCGTGGTGGTGCTGGCGGCGGCGGTCGTCGGATCGCTGGTCCTCGTCACCTCGCACAACAAGCCCAAGCCGACGGCCTCGCGCTCGACGACCACCACCTCGAAGGGGACGAGCTCGACCACGACGACCACCGGCGGCTCCACGTCGACCAGCGTCGCCGCCACCACCGCCGCTGAGCAGGCGACGGCCAACGCGGCCGCCGCCGCCGCCGGGTGCCCGTCGGACCCGCACACCACGGTGAACCACCTGTCGTGGCCGTCGGCACCGGCGATGACGATCGACAAGGCGAAGACGTACACCGCCTCCGTCGAGACGACCGCCGGGTCGTTCGTGATCACCCTCGACGCCAAGGCGGCGCCGATCACGGTGAACAACTTCGTCTTCCTCGCCCAGAAGGGCTTCTACCACTGCGTGATCTTCCACCGGGTCATCCCCGGCTTCATGGACCAGACCGGCGACCCGACCGGGACGGGTACCGGCGGCCCGGGGTACACCATCGCCGACGAGTACCCCCCGAAGGCGGCGAACCCGGCGACCCAGTACCCGGTCGGCTCGGTCGCGATGGCGAACACCGGGGCGCCGCACAGCGGCGGCAGCCAGTGGTTCATCGTCACCGGCGCCCAGGGCGAGAGCCTCCCGAACACCTACTCGCTCTTCGGGACGGTCACCTCGGGTATGAACGTCGTGCAGACGATCAACGCCGAGGGCAACGCCAGCCCGAGCTCCAACGGGGTCCCGCCGAAGGTGATCCAGCGGATCCTGTCGATCACGATCAGCTCGTCCTAGGACCGCCCGGCGGTCGGACGACGAGCGGCTCCAGAGGAGGAGAGATGCCCACACCAGAGTGCCCGGCAGCCGACGGGTCGAGCCCGCAGGTCCGCACGTTCGGCGCCGAGCCGCCGATGTGCATCGACCCGGCCAAGCGCTACACCGCCACGATGGCCACGTCGAAGGGCACGATGGTGATCGCCCTCGACGCCGCGTCGGCGCCGCGCACGGTGAACAACTTCGTCTTCCTCGCCCGCTACCACTACTTCGACGGCATCGTCTTCCACCGGATCATCCCCGGCTTCGTCCTCCAGGGCGGGGACCCGACCGGGACAGGGACCGGGGGACCCGGCTACCGCTTCGCCGACGAGCTTCCCAAGGCGGGCCGATACCAGATCGGCTCGCTGGCGATGGCCAACGCCGGGCCGAACACCAACGGCAGCCAGTTCTTCGTCATCAGCGGCCCCGACGGGGCCCGCCTGCCGCCCCAGTACTCCCTGTTCGGCGCGGTGGTGTCGGGGGGTGACGTCGTGGCGGCGATCGACGCCGTCGGGACGAAGTCGGGCAAGCCGAAGGAGACGGTCACGATCGAGTCGGTGACGGTCGCCGAGGCGGACTGAGGCGGCCGGCTATCGAGAGCCGAGCGCTGCCAGGCCGGCTTGCGCCGGTGCCCCGTCGACGAAGACCGCCACCTCGCCGCGACCGGCCTGTCGCCACCGGCCGTCCTGGCGGATCAAGGCGGTGCGCTCGGGGATGCCGACGACCGGCAGCCCGGCCGGCGCCAGGGCGACCGAGCGGTGGAGCTTCTCGCCGTGGAGGTCCTCGGCCCGGTCGCCGAAGTGCGGGACGACCGCCAGACGTTCGACGAGGCCGAGGCCAACGGTCAGCGCCCCGCCGCGCGGGTCGACCATCGGGTCGGTCAGGACCATCGCCCCGGCCGAGGAGCCGGCCACGACGGCCCCGTCGCGGTACGCCTGTCGGAGCGCCTCGAAGACCGCCGAGCCCTTGAGCACCGAGCGGAGGTGCAGCGGCGAGCCGCCGCTCAGGTAGACGAACCGGGCGCGCCGGACCACCTCGGCCGCCGCTGCGTCCTCGGCGTCGGCCCGGCCGAGCACCATCAGCCCCTCGACCTCGCCGCCCCAACGGGCGAACCACTCGGCGGCCGCCATCACCCGGCGCTCGGGGTGCTCGTAGGCGGCGGCGGTCGGCAGGACGAGGACGTGGCGCGCACGTGAGCGCTCGAGCAGCTCGCCGTCGAATTCGCAGCCGTCGGCCCACTCGTCCCCGCCGACCAGCGCCAGCGTCCCGACCGTCTCGCCCACGGCGACACTCTGTCACGCCCAGGCCCACCGGTTTCCGGTTTCGTTACCGGGGGGTAACATGTTCGCCCATGTCGATCACGCGGGTGGGCATCGTCGGCTCGGGGATCATGGGCTCGGGGATCGCCGAGGCGGCGGCGGCCGCCGGCCACGACGTCGTCCTGCGGAGCCGCAGCCAGTCGACGGCCGACGCCATGGTGGCCGCCCTCGAGAAGTCGCTCGGCCGCCAGGTGGAGAAGGGCCGCCGGACCGAGGAGGAGCGGGCCGAGATCCTGCGCCGGGTGTCCGCCGTGTCCGACCTCCGTGAGCTGGCCGAGGTCGACCTCGTGATCGAGTCGGTGGTGGAGGACCTGGCGGTCAAGAAGCACCTCTTCACCGAGCTCGACCGAATCTGCGGCGAGTCGACGATCCTGGCCACCAACACCTCGACCCTCCCGGTGGTCGAGCTGGCGATGGAGACCGGGCGGCCCGACCGGGTCTGCGGGATCCACTTCTTCAACCCCGCCCCGGCGATGTCGCTGGTGGAGGTCGTCCGGCCGCTGACCGCCTCCGACGCCACGATCTCGGCCGCCCTGGCCTTCGCCACCGCCTGCGGGAAGGAGCCGGTCGAGGTGAAGGACCAGGCCGGGTTCGTCGTCAACGCGCTCTTGTTCCCGTACCTGAACAACGCGGTGCGGCTGCTCGAGCAGGGCGTCGCCACCAAGGAGGGCATCGACGCCGCAATGAAGGGCGGCTGCGGGTTCCCGATGGGCCCGTTCGCCCTCCTCGACCTGGTCGGCCTCGACACCTCGCTGGCCATCCTCGACGCCCTCTACGAGGAGTTCCGGGACCCGAATTACGCCGCCGTCCCGCTCCTGCGGCGGATGGTGGCGGCCGAGATCCTGGGCAGGAAGTCAGGGCAGGGCTTCTACGACTACCGGCGCTGAGGGCAGCCAGGGCGGCCCACGACGCCCGCCGGCGGGCGTCGGGCGGGCAGAATGGAGCGGCCGCCGGGCAACCGGTGGCTGACCGCTGACGAGCCGGTCCCAGGGGCGCCGGCGCGAAGGGGGCCGAGCAGCATGGCAGAGGGCGACACCGGCACCGGAGGCCCACCTCCGGCCAAGCCGTGGATGATGCGGACCTACTCGGGCCATTCGACCGCCAGGGCGTCGAACGAGCTCTACCGCACGAACTTGGCCAAGGGACAGACCGGACTGTCGATCGCCTTCGACCTGCCGACCCAGACCGGCTACGACCCCGACGCCCCGGAGGCGGCCGGCGAGGTCGGCAAGGTCGGCGTCCCGGTGGCCCACCTCGGGCACATGGCCGAGCTGCTCGAAGGCATCCCGGTCGGCCAGATGAACACGTCGATGACGATCAACGCCACCGCCGCCTGGCTGCTCGGCCTCTACGTGGCCAACGCCGAGGACCAGGGCGTCGACCCGTCGCTCCTCCAGGGCACGACCCAGAACGACATCGTCAAGGAGTACCTGAGCCGGGGCACGTTCATCTTCCCTCCGGCACCCAGCCTGCGCCTGACCGTCGACACGATCGCCTACACGCTGCGCCACGTGCCGAAGTGGAACCCGGTCAACGTCTGCGGCTACCACCTCCAGGAGGCCGGGGCCACCCCGGTGCAGGAGATCGCCTACGCGCTGGCGACCGCCATCGGCATCCTCGACGGGGTGCGCGAGTCCGGCAAGATCACCGAGGAGGAGCTCCCGAAGGTGGTCGGTCGGATCAGCTTCTTCGTGAACTCCGGTGTCCGCTTCGTCGAGGAGACGTGCAAGATGCGCGCCTTCACCGCCATGTGGGACCGGATCTGCGCTGAGCGTTACCACGTCGGCGACGAGCGTCTCCGGCGGTTCCGCTACGGGGTGCAGGTGAACTCGCTCGGGCTGACCGAGCAGCAGCCCGAGAACAACGTGCCACGGATCGTGCTCGAGACCCTCGGGGTCACGCTCTCCAAGGACGCCCGGGCCCGGGCGATCCAGCTGCCGGCCTGGAACGAGGCCCTCGGTCTGCCGCGCCCGTGGGACCAGCAGTGGTCGCTGCGGATCCAGCAGATCCTCGCCTTCGAGTCCGACCTGCTCGAGTACGACGACATCTTCGAAGGCTCGGTGGTGATCGGGAGAACCACCGACGAGCTGGTGGAGGCGGCGACGGCGGAGCTCGACGAGGTGCTCGAGATGGGCGGCGCCTTCGAGTCGATCGACGAGCTCAAGCGCCGGCTGGTCCGGAGCCAGGCCGAGCGGGTGCGGCGGATCGAGTCCGGCGAGCAGCGGGTGGTCGGGGTCAACTGCTTCACCGAGACGGCGCCGTCGCCGCTGCTCGCCGAGGGCGGCGCCGACAACATCTTGAAGGTCGACCCGACGGTCGAGAGCAGTCTGAGAGAGGACGTCGTCGCCTGGCGCTCGGCCCGTGACGAGTCGGCGGTGCAGGCCGCGCTCGACGACCTCCGGCGGGTGGCGGCCGACGGCTCGCCGACGGCCAACATCATGCTGCCGACGATCGCCCTGGCCCACGCCGGGGGGACGACCGGCGAGTGGGCGGCGGCGCTGCGCGAGGTCTACGGCGAGTACCGGGCGCCGACCGGCGTCGCCGGCGGCGTCGGCCACCGCGGCGGCGAGCTGTCGACGGTGCTCGAGCGGACCCGCGCCCTGGCGGTCCGGACCGGTGGCGCCCCGCGCCTGCTCGTCGCCAAGCCCGGTCTCGACGGTCACTCGAACGGGGCCGAGCAGATCGCCGTGGCCGCCCGCGACGCCGGTTTCGAGGTCGTCTACGCCGGGATCCGCTCGACGCCGGAGCAGATCGTCGCCGCCGCCCGGGACGAGGACGTCGACGTCGTCGGCCTCTCGATCCTCTCGGGCTCCCACCTCGACCTCGTGCCGGAGGTCCTCGATCGCCTGCGGGCCGCCGGGGTCGACGCGGCCGTGGTCGTCGGCGGCATCATCCCCCCCGACGACGCCGAGGTGCTCCGCGGCAAGGGTGTGGCGGCCGTCTACACCCCCAAGGACTTCGAGCTGGCGCGGATCATGGCCGATCTCGTCGACCTCGCCGAGGCTCGCCGCCGCCGCACCGGCTGAGGCGGGGCCGGGCCGGGCCGGGCACAGAGCGTTGCTGACCCGGGCCAAGATAGGGGCAGGACGCAGGCCCGCCGGCCAGGCCGACGGGGGCGCAGACCGAGGGGAGGGACATGGACGGCGAGCTCGTCATCCGGGGCGGGACGGTGGTCGACGGGACCGGGAGCCCGGGCTACCTGGCCGACGTGGCGGTGTCCGACGGGAAGGTGGTGGCAATCGGCGAGCGATTGGCCGGGCGCCACGAGCTCGACGCCGCCGGGCACGTGGTCACGCCGGGGTTCGTCGACATCCACACCCATTACGACGCGCAGGTCTTCTGGGACCCGTCGCTGACCCCGTCGTGCTTCCACGGGGTCACGTCGGTGGTCGCCGGCAACTGCGGCTTCTCGATCGCTCCGGTCCGCAGCCAGGCGGTCCCGCTTTTGGCCCGGACGCTCCAGCACGTCGAGGACATGAGCTTCGACACGCTCGAAGCCGGGGTGCCGTGGGAGGAGTTCGAGACGTTCCCGGAGTACCTGGCGAGCGTGGCCCGCCGGGGGACGGCGCTCAACTTCGGGTGCTACGTCGGCCACACCGCCGTCCGGCTCTACGTGATGGGCGACGACGCCTACGAGCGGCCGGCCACCGCCGGGGAGCTCGAGGCCATGCAGGGGGTGGTGGCCGAGGCGATGTCGGCAGGCGCGATCGGCTTCGCCTCGAGCGCGTCGCCTACCCACAACGGCGACCGCGGCCGGCCGGTGCCGTCGCGGGTCGCCGACCTCGATGAGTTGCGCACGCTGCTCGAGCCGCTCCGGCGCGCCGGTCGGGGCGTCGTGGCGCTGCTGCCGGGCGGGGCGATCCCTTTCGACGACGTCTTCGCCCTCCAGCGACAGATCGGGCGACCGTTCACCTGGACGGCGTTGCTCACCATCAAGCGGCGCCCCTGGCACGAGCGGGTGATGGCCGAGCACGAGGCGGCCAGGGCCCAAGGCGTCGAGGTGTGGCCGCAGGTGTCGTGCCGCCCGCTCGTCTTCCAGATGAACCTGTCCGAGCCGTTCACCCTCAACATGCGGCCGAGCTTCGCCGCCCTGATGGACGGCGGCCACGACCGACGCCTGGCCGCCTACCGCGACCCCGCCTGGCGGGCGAACGCCTGGGAGGAGCTCAACGGCGGCGGCGGGATGTTGCCGATCGACTGGCCGTCGCTGGCGGTTGCCGAGTCGGCGTCGCGGCCGGACCTGATCGGCCGCCCGCTCCCGGAGGTGGCCGACGAGCTCGGGTGCACACCGCTCGACGTCATGCTCGACGTCTCCCTCGGTGACGACCTCCAGACCCGGTTCTGGTCGGTGCTGGCCAACGACGACCCCGAGGGCATCGCCTGGCTGCTGCCGCGCGACGACGTCCTCCTCGGGCTGGCCGACTCGGGGGCCCACGTCTCGCAGCTCTGCGACGCCTGCTTCGCCACCGACCTGCTCGGCAACTGGGTCCGCGACCGCGCCGTGATGCCGCTCGAGCGGGCCGTCCACAAGCTGACGGCCGAGCCGGCCCGGGTCTACGGGCTCACCGACCGGGGCACCGTCGAGGTGGGCAAGGCGGCCGACCTGTGCGTGTTCGACCCGGCGACCGTCGGACCGGGGCCGCTGCGCCGGGTGGTCGACTTCCCGGCCGGCGGCGAGCGCCTCACCGCCGACCAGCCGACCGGGATCGCCCACACCCTTGTGAATGGCGTGCCGGTGGTGCGCGACGGGCACCCCGACGCCGACGGCCTCGAGGCACGCCCCGGCTCGCTCCTCCGAGCCTGACCGGCCGCCGCCCGCCACGCTCCCGTCCCGCACGGTCCTGACCGCCCCGGTGCCGTCGGTCGGCGCCGGGGCGGTGGTCAGTCGACCAGCGCCTGGTAGACGAGCTGCTTGAGCTGGCTCGGGATCGGGTAGGTGCCCGACGGGAGGAGCTGGGTCAGGAACAGGCCGGTGATCTCGTTGGCCGGGTCGACCCAGAAGGTGGTGCTGGCCGCACCACCCCAGCCGTAGGTGCCGGCGGCGTCGAGCACCTTGGCCGCCGGGGGGTCGAGGGTCACCGAGACGCCGAGCCCGAAGCCGACGCCGCGGAACGTCGTCTCGGCGAAGAGAGGGCGGCCGAGCGCCTCGAGGTCGGCGCCGCCGGGGAGGTGGTTGGTGGCCATGTAGTCGACGGTGCGGGACCCGAGCAGCCGGACGCCGTCGAGCCCGCCGCGGCCGAGGAGCATCTGGGCGAAGCGGTGGTAGTCGGAGGCCGTCGAGACCAGCCCGGAGCCGCCGCGCAGCAGGCGGGGCGGGCGCGACCTGACCGGGTCGAAGTCGGCCGGGGCCGCCACCGCCTTGCGGCCGGGCCCGGGGAAGTAGAGGGTCGCCAGTCGCTGCTCGCCGTCGGCCGGGAGGCAGAAGGCGGTGTCGGTCATCCCGAGCGGCCCGAAGATCCGCTCGGCGAAGAACTGGTCGAGCGGCCGGCCGCTCCAGATCTCGACCAGCCGGCCGAGGACGTCGGTGGCCACCGAGTAGTTCCACTCGGTGCCGGGTTCGAAGAGCAACGGCGCTGCCGCCAGGTCGTCGCACATCTGGCCGAGATCGGCGCCGCGCGGTGCGCCCCACTCGTAGCCGGCGGCCCGGTACATGGCGTCGACTGGGTGCGCGTGCATGAAGCCGTAGGTGAGGCCGGCGGTGTGGGTCATCAGGTGCCAGACCCTGATCGGCTCGCGCGACGGGACCACCGCCGGCGCGTTGGCCGACCCGCTGCGATAGACGAGGCGGTCCCGGAACGCCGGCAGGTAGCGGTGCACCGGGTCGTTCAGCTCGAAGGCGCCCTCCTCGTAGAGCATCATCGCCGCCACCGAGGTGACCGGCTTGGTCATCGAGTAGACGCGGAACAGCGTGCCGGCGTCGACCGGCCGCCCCGAGTCGACGTCGGCCATGCCGTAGCTCGACGCGTGGACCACCCGCCCGCCGCGCCCGACGACGATCGTCCACCCAGGGAGGCGGCCGTCGTCGACGTAGGCGGCGAAGTGACGGTCGAGCCGGGCGAGCCGGCCTGGGTCGAACCCGGCCTCGGCCGGGTCGGTCTCGACGGCGAGCGACGGCACGCAAGGACGCTACCTCGCCGCCCTACGCTGGGCGGCGTGGAGGGCGAGGCAACCGACCTGCTGGCGCTCTTCGGCGACGACTACCTGCACTTCCACCGCCAGTTCCTGACCGAAGGGCAGTCCGACCGCGACGCTGACGAGGTGGTGGCGCTCCTCGGCGTGGAGGGCGGCGGCCGGGTGCTCGACGCCGGCTGCGGCACCGGCCGGATCGCCAACCGCCTGGCCGCCCGGGGCCTGGCGGTGATCGGGGTCGACCTCAACCGGTCGTTCGTCGAGGCAGCGGCGGCCGACGCCCGGCGCCTCGGCCTGCCGACCGGCTTCGTGCTGGCCGACCTGCGGGCAGTGCCGCTCTCCGGACCGTTCGACGGAGCCGTCATCTGGTTCAACTCGTTCGGCTACGTCGACGACGCCGGCAACCGGAGCGTCCTGGCCGAGCTACGTCGAGTGCTCCGGCCGGGGGGCTGCCTGGTGATCGACACGATCCACCACGACGGGTTCGTGCGCCACTTCACCGCCGCTCCCGAGGTCTCGGTCATGGAGACCGACGACGGCGTCCTGCTCGACGGACTGGCCTTCGACCCGCTGCAGGGCCGGGCGGTGATCGCCCGCACCGTCGTGCGCGGCGGGGTGACCCGGCGCAGCACCCACTCGCTGCGCCTCCCGACGATCCCCGAGTGGCGCCATTGGCTCGCCGCCGCCGGCTTCAGCGGCGCACTCTTCACCGGCGACGACGGCGGCGCCGCCGACGTCGACAGCTGGCGCCTCATCGTCCGGGCGACCGCCTGAGCGGCGAGCGCCGGCGTCACGAGTTGACGGCCACCACCGAATAGCTCTCGCTGAACGCCAGCGTCCTCGCTCGGGCGGCCCCGATCCGGTAGGCGCCCATGTGCATGCTGTCGGAGTTGCCGACCATCGGTCCGACCGGCCCGAAGAAGACCTCCTTGCCGTCCGGCCGCCAGCCGAACCGCCCACCGGGTTGGTCGTCGTCGCCGCGAAGGCGGCCAGTCGCCGCCCGTCCGGCGAGAACGCCCCGCCGCCGATGAACCCGGGGTCGCCGCCGGGCGCCCGGTGGCGGCGGAGATCCGCCGGGCCATCGCCGAGGGTGAGGCCGGCCCCGGCGATCGGCTCCCGCTGGCCGTCGACCTGGCGGCCGTCCTGGGGGTGAACAAGAGCACCGTCTTGCGGGCGATGCACATCCTGCGAGACGAAGGGCTCCTCGAGTTCGGGCGGGGGCGGAGCGTCATCGTCACCGGCGAGGCACCGCAGAGGAGCGTCGTCGTCGCCAAGGCTCGTGAGCTCGTCCAGCTGGCCCGTCGCCAGGGATACCGGCGCGACGAGCTGATCGAGATCATCCAAGGCGTGCGGTGACGGTCCACCGCCGGCCCCGACCGGTCGACCGTCCCTACGCCGCCAACCGGTAGGTGGTGCCCGAGCTGCTCTGGACCCAGGCGCCCGGGAGGGCGGCCGCCAGCGCGTGCTGCGCCCGCCAGCCGGAGCAGTGGCCGGGGACGAGGAGGTCCGGCGCCATCTCGGTCAGCGCAGCCACGGTCGGGCCGATGCTCGGCTCGAAGGCCGGGCCGCCCAGGTGGAAGCCGCCCACGAGGGCGGCGAGGCGGTCGACGCCGGTGAGCCGCATGGCGTGACGTGCGATGTTGACCACCCCGGCATGGCCGCACCCGGTCACCACCACCAGCCCCCTCCCCCGGAGGTGGACGACGAGGGCCTGATCGTCGACCACCGTCGGGTCGTGGCGCCAGGCATCGCCGCCCCACGCCTGGTGGCTCGCCGGCATCCCGCGCTCGTACTCGGTCGTGCGGTCGACCTCCCCGGTGACGAGCACGCAGCCTTCGAGCAGCAGCGACGGGTGGCGGCGCTCGATCACCTCGAAGCCCTCGGCGGCGAGGGCGGCGGGCGAGAGCGTCGGGAGCTCCACCGCAGGGAGGCCCGGCACGGCGATCCGCCGGCGGGTCCAGACGGCCGGGTGGACGGTGATCGGCAGGCCGCGCCGGCGGCGGAGCCTCGCCAGCCCGGGGAACCCGCCGGCGTGGTCGAAGTGCCCGTGGCTCAGGACCACCGCCTGCAGGTCGTCGAGCGCCAGCCCGAGCCGTTCGGCGTTCGACGCCATGCCCTCGGGGGAGACGCCGGTATCGAAGAGCAGGGTGGTGGTGCGGGCGTCGCCACGGCGGACCGACACCAGGGCCGAGAACCCGTGCTCGGCGACCAGCCCGGCCGGTGTCCGCCCGGGGGCGAACTGCGGGGCGGTCACCTGCCCGATGCCGAACGGCGGCCGGGTCACGCCCTCCGTCGAGACGAGCAGGGCGTCGAAGGTGTTGTCGACCAGGGTGGTGACGCTGACCTCGTCCACCGGTGCCAGCTCGATCGGGTCCACCGCCGATCCGCCGGCGGGGCGGGGGGCGCCGGCGAGGAGGTCACCCGGCGAGCCGACGTCCTGGCACATCGCCGGTCAGCCGCCGGTCCACGGGCGGTCCCGCCGGGCCGGGACGGGGCGATGCCACCAGCGCCCGCTGAACCGCCAGGCGGCGTGGTCGGGAGCGGCCGGCGGGGCCATCACCACCGGGCGGAGCTGCTCGACGGCGGCGGCGAGCAGCGCCACCACCGCCGGGTCGGGGGCGGGCCGGGGTGGCAGGCCGAGGGCGCGGCCCCAGTCGCCCCGGTCACCGCCGCCACCGGCGGCGACGGCGGCGGCAGCGGCTGAGGTCACAGCGGGACGTTCCCGTGCTTGCGCTTCGGGAGCTCCTCCCGCTTGGAGGCGAGCATCTCGAGGCTCCGGACGAGCACCCGGCGGGTGTCGGACGGCGAGATCACGTCGTCGACGTAGCCGCGCTCGGCGGCGATGTACGGGTTGGCGTAGCGCTCGGTGTACTCCTCGACCAGCTCGGCCCGCCGCGCCACCGGGTCGCCGGCCTCGGCCAGCTCGCGGCGGTAGACGATCTCGACCGCCCCCTGGGGGCCCATCACCGCCAGCTCGGCCGACGGCCAGGCGTAGGCGAGGTCGGCGCCGATCGACTTGGAGTTCATCACGACGTAGGCGCCGCCGTAGGCCTTGCGGGTGATCACCTGGATGCGCGGCACGGTCGACTCGCAGTAGGCGTAGAGGAGCTTGGCGCCATGACGGATGATCCCGCCGTACTCCTGGTCGGTGCCGGGCATGAAGCCGGGGACGTCGACGAAGGTCACGAGCGGGATGTTGAAGGCGTCGCAGGTGCGGACGAACCGGGCCGCCTTCTCCGAGGAGTCGATGTCGAGGACGCCGGCGAGCACCGCCGGCTGGTTGCCGACGATGCCGACCACCCGGCCGTCGATCCGGGCGAAGCCGCAGGTGATCGACATCGCCCAGTGGGAGTGCACCTCGAGGTACTCCCCGTCGTCGACGACGGCGGTGATCACCTTCTTCATGTCGTACGGCTGGTTCGGAGACGACGGCATGAGGTCGATGAGCTCGGGGGTCGCCCGCTGCGGGTCGTCACCGGCCACGGTGGCCGGCGGCTCCTCGAGGTTGTTGGACGGGAGGAACGACAGCAGGTAGCGGACGTCGTCGAGGCAGGCCTTCTCGTCGGGCGCCACGAACGTGGCGACCCCGGACTTGGTGGCGTGGCTCATCGCCCCGCCGAGCTCCTCCAAGGTGACGTCCTCGCCGGTGACCGTCTTCACGACGTCGGGGCCGGTGATGAACATGTGCGACGAGCCCTGGACCATGAAGATGAAGTCGGTCATCGCCGGCGAGTAGACGGCGCCGCCGGCGCACGGGCCCATCACCACGCTGATCTGCGGGATGACGCCGGAGGCGGTGACGTTGCGATGGAAGATCCCGCCGTAGGAGTGGAGCGAGACGACGCCCTCTTGGATCCGGGCGCCGGCGCCGTCGTTGAGCCCGATCATCGGCACGCCGGTCGACGCCGCCAGGTCCATCACCTTGTGGATCTTCTCGGCGAACACCTCGCCGAGGGCGCCGCCGAAGACGGTGAAGTCCTGCGAGAAGATGCACACCCGGCGACCGTCGATCGTGCCGAAGCCGGTGACGACCCCGTCGGTGTACGGCCGGTTGTCCTCGAGCCCCATGCCGTGGGCCCGGTGGCGGGCGAGCATGTCGAGCTCCTGGAACGAGCCGTCGTCGAGCAGGTAGTCGATCCGCTCCCGGGCGGTCATCTTCCCCTTGGCGTGCTGGCGTTCGACCGAGGCGGCGCTGCCGGCGTGGAGCGCCCGCTCGCGCCGGGCCGCCAGGTCCTCGAGCCGCTGGGACATCGGGTGCTCCATGGCCGACGAGACTATTCGCCTGGACGTCGTCCTCCGAATCGGCCCGCTGCGCCGGTCCTACTCTTCGACGAGCTCGATCAGGGTGCCAAAGGAGGTCTTCGGGTGGACGAAGGCCACGGTCGTGCCACGGGACCCCGGGCGTGGGGCGTCGTCGATCGTCCGTCCGCCGTGGTCCTTCACCGCCTGGAGGGCGGCGGCACAGTCGGCCACCCGGTAGCCGACGTGGTGGATGCCCTCGCCCCTCGTATTGAGGAACTTGGCCACCGTCGAGTCGTCGCGCACCGGCGTCAACAGCTGCACGTAGGAGTCGGCCACGGCGAGCAACGCCTCCTCGACGCCGTCGGTGGCCACCAGCTCCCGGTGGGCAACGGTCGCCCCGAGCACCTCCGAGTACCAGTCGATGGCGGCCTCGAGGTCGCGCACGGCGATGGCGACGTGGTCGATCTCGGTCAGCAGGCCCGACGGCAGCCCGGTCATGCGCCGTGCCGCCGGAAGAGGGTGATCCGGTCCTCGCCGACCTTGGCCCGCAGCTCGGGGTCGTCGATGCCGAGCCTTTCCTCCGGCGCCAGGCAGAGGACGCCGATCTTGCCCTCGTGGAGGTTGTGGTGGACCTGGTAGGTGGCCTCGCCGACGTCGGTCAGCGGGTAGACGGCCGAGAGCGGAGGGAGGATCTTGCCCTCGCAGATCAGCTGGTTGGCGTCCCAGGCCTCCCGGTAGTTGGCGAAGTGCGAGCCCTTGATCGTCTTGAGCTTCATCCACAGGTGGCGGTTGTCGTACTCGATCATGTACCCCGAGGTGGCGGCGCAGGTCACGACGGTCCCTGCCCGCTTGCAGACGAAGACCGACGCACCCATCGTCTGGCGGCCGGGGTGCTCGAACACGATGTCGGGGTCGTCGCCGACGAGCGAGCGGATGTCCTTGCCGAGCCGGCGCCACTCCGACTCGTCCTGGGTGTGCTCGTCGCGCCAGAACCGGTAGCCGGCCGCCCGCCGGTCGATCACGGCCTCGACGCCGAGGTCGTGGAGGAGCTCGACCTTCTCCGGCGACGACACCACCCCGACCGGGATGCCGCCGCCGTTGAGCACGTACTGGACGGCGTAGCTCCCGAGGCCGCCGCTGGCCCCCCACACGAGCACCCGGTCGCCCTGGGCCATCGAGGCCCCGTTGGGCGAGACGAGCATGCGGTAGGCGGTCGAGTTGCACAGGGCGTTGACCGCCGACTCCTCCCACGAGAGGTGGGCCGGCTTGGGCATGAGCTGGTTCGCCCGGACGACGGCGATGTCGGCGAGGCCGCCGAAGTTCGACTCGAAACCCCAGATCCGCTGGTTGGCGGCCAGCATCGAGTCGTCGTGGGCCGACGGGTCCTGGTCGTCGACGTAGTTGCAGTGGACGGTCACCTTGTCGCCGGGCCGCCAGTTCCGCACGGCCGAGCCGACCCGGAGCACCACCCCCGAGGCGTCGGACCCGACGACGTGGTAGCCGAGGGCGTGGCGGGCGCCCCAGACGCCCTCGCGGCCAAGGCGATCGAGGAACCCGAAGGTCGGGAGCGGCTCGAAGATCGACGTCCAGACGGTGTTGAAGTTGATCGACGAGGCGAGCACCGCCACGTAGGCCTCGTCAGGGGCGAGCTCGGGGAGCGCCACCTCGCCGACGTGCAGCGACTTGCGGGGATCCTTGTCGGCCGAGTCGACACCCTCGAACATGCCGGCCTCGTCACGGGTGACGAAGGCGGCGCGGTAGGACTCGGGCATCGGCAGGCGGGCCAGCTCGTCGCCGCCCACCCCGGCCAGCACTGCGTCGAGGATCTCGCTCACGGGCACCGACGATACCCGGACCCGTAGTATGGGAACCCGAGCGGGCGCCACCGCCCGCTCGCCCAGCACGGACCGGTGACGGGGAGCCGCTCTCCGCCGCCGGCGATGCCGCCCACCGCCACGGGCGGCCGAACGGGAGGTCAAGCCAATGTCGGGTTCGGTGATCGTCGCAGGAGCGCGGACGCCCATCGGGAAGCTCTCGGGGGCGCTGGCCTCGTTCTCGGCCATGGACCTCGGTGGCTTCGCCATCGCCGCCGCCCTCGAGCGGGCCGGCGTGGCGCCCGACCAGGTCGACTACGTGCTCATGGGCCAGGTGATCCTGGCCGGGCAGGGCCAGATCACGGCCCGCCAGGCGGCCGCCAAGGCCGGCATCCCGATGAGCGTCCCGGCGACGACGGTGAACAAGGTGTGCCTCTCGGGGCTCAACACGATCTACCTCGCCGACCAGATGATCAACGCCGGCGACGCCGAGATCGTGGTCGCCGGCGGGATGGAGTCGATGACCGCTGCCCCGCACCTCCTGCCCGGTGCCCGGGCCGGGTTCCGCCTCGGCGACGCCACGCTGGTCGACTCGATGATGTACGACGGGCTCACCTGCGCGTTCGACGAGTGCGCCATGGGGCTGGCCACCGAGCGCTACAACCAGGAGCTCGGGATCAGCCGGGAGCGCCAGGACGCGTTCGCCGCCGCCTCGCACGAGAAGGCCGCCGCAGCCGCCAAGGAGGGGCGTTTCGGCGAGGAGATCGTCCCGGTGAGCGTCCCGCAGCGCAAGGGCGACCCGCTCCTGGTCGACACCGACGAGGGCGTCCGCCCCGGGACCACCGCCGAGTCGCTCGGCGCCCTGAAGCCGGCCTTCGACAAGGCCGGCTCGATCACCGCCGGCAACGCCTCGCAGATCTCCGACGGCGGGGCGGCGGTCATCGTGATGTCGAAGGCCAAGGCCGGGGCGCTCGGCCTCACCCCCCTCGGCGAGCTCATGGGCTACGGCCAGGTGGCCGGGCCGGACACCTCCCTGCTCACCCAGCCGTCGCGGGCGATCGCCCAGGCGCTCGGGAAGGCCAACATCGAGCTCGGCGGGATCGACCTCTTCGAGATCAACGAGGCGTTCGCCGCTGTCGGGCTGGCGTCGGCCGACGAGCTCGGGATCGCAGAGGAGAAGATCAACGTGAACGGCGGGGCGATCGCCCTCGGCCACCCGGTCGGCATGTCGGGGACCCGGTTGGCGCTGACCGCGCTCTACGAGCTCCGCCGTCGCGGCGGTGGGACCGCCGCCGTGGCGCTCTGCGGCGGCGGCGGCCAGGGCGACGCCGCCATCCTCAAGACGGTCGCCTGAACCCGACGGCGGCCGACTTCGGTCAGCCGGTCAGTACGGCGGTGTCGAGAGGCTGACCAGGGTGGCGATGCCCTCGGCGGCCGCCGACCAACGCCCGACCCCCAGGGCGAAGACGGCCAGCGCGCAGGTCGGCACCCCGCCGTTCTCGATGCGACGGCGTCCGTCGACGTCCTCGACCGACGGCAGGGCTGCGATCAGGTCGTGCATCGCCGGGTTGTGGCCGACCACCATGACCGAGCCCACGGCGTCGTCGGCGAGAGCGAGCTCGCCGAGGACCTGCTCGTGGGAGGCGCCGTAGAGGGACCGGAGATAGGTCACCGGCGGCGCTGGCGCGAGACCGGCGAGGACGCGCTCGGCGGTCTGGACGGTCCGGGTAGCGGTCGAGCAGAGGACGATCCCGGGCATGGCGTCGGGCGGGAGGCCGAGCCGGTCACCGTCCGGCCCGAGCCGCCGGGCGAGCGCGTCGGCGTCGCGCCGGCCCCGTGGGGCGAGGGGCCGCTCGTGGTCGGTGCCGCCCGGCGGCGGGTCGGTGACGGCCTTGGCATGCCGCAGCAACCACAGCAGCTTTGCCTCGGAGGGCGGCACCGCCGTCACCGGGCGGCGCTCACCGATCGAGCTCCCGCCGTCCTTCGAGCGCCCGCCCGAGCGTGAGCTCGTCGGCGTACTCGAGGTCACCACCGACCGGGAGGCCGCTGGCCAGCCGGGTCACGCGGACGTTGAGCGGGGCGAGCAGCTTCGCCAGGTACATCGCCGTCGCCTCGCCCTCGAGGTTCGGGTTGGTGCAGAGGATGACCTCCTTGGTCCCCTCTTCCTCCACGCGCTGCAGCAGCTCCTTCACCCGCAGCTGTTCGGGGCCGACCCCCTCCAAGGGATTGAGCGCGCCCTGGAGGACGTGGTAGCGGCCCTTGAACTGCCCGGTCCGCTCTACCGCAACGATGTCCCGGGGGTCCTCGACCACGCAGGTGAGGCTCGGGTCGCGACGGTCGTCGGCACAGATCGGGCACAGGCCGCCGCCCTCGGCGACGTTGAAGCACCGCGTGCAGAAGGAGGTCCGCTCCTTCACGGCGACGATGGCGTCCGAGAGCCGCAGGGCGTCCTCGGTAGGCACGCGCAGAAGGTGGAAGGCCATCCGCTGGGCCGACTTCGGTCCGACGCCGGGAAGCCGTCCGAGCTCGTCGATCAGGGCCCGGAGGGTCGACGTGTACACCTAGTCGGTCACCTCCTCGGCTCCGGGAAAGGCCTCGAGGAGCCTCGCCTCGGCCACCGACTCGACCGAGGCGAGACCGGGGTCGTCGGGATCGAAGTCGTCCTCGCCCACGTCGTCATCGCCCACGTCGTCGGCGCCGAGCTCGACCGGTGACGCCGGTGGCGGCGCAGCCGAGCCGTTGCCGCCCGACGCCGGAGTGCCCGCCGACCTCGGGCCATCCGGCGTCGAGGAGCGACCCGCCGACCCGGCGCCGGCCGGCATGGGGTCGACCACCAGCTCGAGCGGGACCGGCAGGCCGAAGTGGGCCGCCAGCGCCTGCTCGACGACCCCGCGCACGTCGTCCGCCCGGTCGCGGTGGGCGGCGTTCGGGAGGGCGAAGGCGGCCCGGCCGTCGTGGACGGCGACGAACCTTCCGGCGCTGAACACCGCCTTGGCGCGTGCCGGGAGCGAGCGCAGCACGTGGTCGCCCCACGCCTCGACCAGGTTGTCGCGATCGGGGAAGGCGGCGGCGCCCTCCGTCGAACCGGTCGGCCCGGCCGGGGGCCCGGCCGCCGGTGCCGCCGGCAGGTCGGGATGATCGGCGACGTCCGGATGGGCGGCCCCGTCGGTCGGAGCGGTGGGCCGGTCGGTCGGAGCGGTGGGCCGGTCGGTCGGCGAGGACGCTCCCGGGTGTGCGGCGGCGCCCCGCTGACGGCGCAGGGCGCCGATCGTCGGCCGGTTCGACGGGTCGCCACCGCCCTCGGTCGGGACGCCGGCTGACTCCTGCGCCCCGGCCGCCGGCCTCGTGCCGGCCATCAGCCGCTCGAGCCGGGACAACCGGTCGGCCAGGGCGGCCGCCGACTCGTCGAGGTCCGCCCGGGCGAGCCGGACGACCGACACCTCGAGCACGACCCGCGGGTCCGGCGCGTCACGCATGTCGACCTGGGCCCGGCCGAGGGTCTCCATCGCCCGCACCAAGCGGGCGAGCCCGAGTCCCTCCGCGTGACCGGCCAGGCGGTCACGCTCGGTGCCAGTCGCATCGGCGAGCTGCGGGGCGAGGGCCACGAGAAAGGCCTGCCGCAGCTCGTCGACCAGCTCGGCTGCCAGCTGCTGGGGTCCCCATCCGGCCTCGTGGAGGGCCGACAGCGCCAGCAGGGCCCCCCCGGCGTCCTCGGCGCAGAGCGCCTCGACGCCTGTCGACAGCTCTGGTCGGGCCTCGATCGCCGAGCCGGCAGCCGCCACCTGGTCGAGCGCCGACAGCGTGTCGCGGGCCGAACCGCGGCCGCGGCGGACGGCCACCGCCAGCGCCTCCTCGTCGAGGGCCAGGCCGGCCCGCTCGTTCACGTCGTGCACCAGTCCGGCGAGGGTGTCGGCTCCGAGCAGGCGGAACTCGAAGTGCTGGGTCCGGCTCCGGATGGTGGGCGGCACCTTCTGCGGGTCGGTGGTGGCGAGGACGAACACCACATGCCCCGGCGGCTCCTCGAGCGTCTTGAGGAGGGCGTTGGCCGCAGCGTTCGACAGCATGTGGACCTCGTCGACGATGTAGACCTTCCAGCGCCCCGGGGTGCCGAGGGCGGCGTGGGCGATCAGGTCCCGCATTGCCTCGACGCCGTTGTTGGACGCGGCGTCGAGCTCGTGGACATCGAGCGACGTCCCGCGGGCGATCTCGACGCAGGACGCGCACCGCCCGCACGGCTCGCCGTCCTGGGTGTCGGCGCAGTTGAGAGCCCGGGCGAGGATCCGGGCGGTCGACGTCTTGCCGGTGCCGCGAGGACCGCTGAACAGGTACGCGTGCGCCACGTGGTCGTCCCGCACGGCGCCGCGCAGCGCCAGGACGATGTGGGGCTGGCCGCGGAGCTCCTCGAACCTGCCCGGGCGGAACCGCCGGTAGAGCGAGACGAACTCCTCCCCCGGCACCACCGCTGCCGCTCCGTACTCAGCCATGCCGACCTCTCATCGAGCGGGAGCCTACCGGGGGGCACCGTCACCGCCCTCGAGTGCCGAGCCGGCCGGGGCAGACCGTCGGGCGCTCCGGGGTCGCGACCGCGACGGCGCCGTAGCCCGGTGCGACGGCCAGGTTGACTACGGCACACGGCCTCACCCGCTGAGAGCTGCTGCCTTCCGACCCTGACTCGGTTCACGAGCGGCCGTTGCGCAGGACCCGGCCGCCGCACCCGACTACGGCGAGATCGCCAGGTTACCGCCCGGCGGCCGGGACGGCGGCCGTGGCCGCAGGGACGACATGGGCATGCCCTCGGCGAGGACAGGCCGAGCCGGCGCCGCCCTCGGGCAGCGGGGCCCTGCTCGCACTCCGGTACCCTGACGGGGCTGTATCTCGGGGAGGCGTGCGAGAGCGGCCGAATCGGCACGATTGGAAATCGTGTGTGGGGCAACCCACCGTGGGTTCAAATCCCACCGCCTCCGCTGGGCGGTCTTTACGAAACCCCGGGGCCTTGGAGTGACGAAACTCACGCCTGCGAGGATCGTGAGGGCCCGATGGGCCACCAGCTCACCGTCGAGCGGCGGGATCTCGGCCGGCCCTGGCTCCGTGCCCTCGGGCGCTCCTGCGCGGCGGCGTAGGCGGCGCGGGCCGCCCGGGCGGCCCTGGTGGGCGAGGCCCGGCGGGCGGGCGGCCGAGCCGCATTCGTCGTGCGGCCCGACGGAGCTGATGCAGGGACCGCCCAGGCGACCTCTGCGTCCGCTGCCGTGCGCAACTTCGCTGCGGCACTCCGCCCGGCCGAAATGGTCGTGAGACCGTCCGCGCCTGCGGTCGCCTTCGCCGTCGGAGCTCTGGTAGGAGGCGCAGATCGGTGCCAGGTCCAACAACTCGTCGACGGCTTCTGCGACGAAGCGGGCCGGGTGGTTCGGGCAGCCAGTCGTCGATCGAGGGGGGCAGGGGGAACTGCTGGGCCGGGTCGTAGGGGCGGAACGTCCCTGCCCGACCGGCCAGAGCACTGGCCCGTCCCTTCGAGTCGGTCTCACTGGTGCCCGGGCGGGAGATGAGGCCTTCGAACAGGGCTTTTGTGGGGCTATCTGGAATCGAACCAGCGACCTCAGCATTCTCAGGGGAATGGTCTGGCGTGGTCATGACATCAGGCGCTGGACAGGACTCATGCGGTAAGCGATCTCAGGTTCCCGCCGGTCGTGACCCAGGCGTGACCCACTGGGTCCGGCCGCTCAGTTTTCGTCGTCCAGCCTCTGGAGGAGACGTCGCACGGCGATCTCGAGCTCGGGGAGGTCATCGCTGACGGTGGCCGCAAGGATGGAGTGCGACGTGTCGAAGTAGCGGTGGGCGAGGCGGTCGCGCATCCCGGCGATCTGCGCCCACGGGAGGGCCGGTTCGCTGGTGGTGAGCAGCTCCGCAGGGAGAGCTTTCACCGCTTCGCCTATCTCGATGAGGCGGACCCGGACGGCGTCGAACACGAGCCCGTCATGAAGGTCGCCGCGCTCGAGATGGGCGCGGATGGCGTCGATGGCGGCCCCGACGTCTTCGAGGCGTTGACGGTCCCGGCGGCTCAGAGCGCTACTGCCTCGGCGAGGACCTCGGCGGCGACGCCCGGCTTGAGATCACCTGCGGGCACCAGGTCGACGCACGCCCCGAGCAGCACTTCGAGCTCCGCCTGGCAGCGCCCGAGGGTCACCAAGCCCACGCCTGGCGGTACGTCGACAAGCAGGTCCACGTCGCTCTCAGACCCCTCGTCACCCCGAGCGACGCTGCCGAACAATCGGGCGTTGCTCAACCCGTAGCGGGCCAACACTGCCTGCAGCTCCACGTGATGCCGGTGTACCCGCTGAGCAAGCATCCCGCCGGCCAGCCCGGTCGCCGCGGGCTCCGATAGCCGCATGTCCAGCTCCAACCCGGTGGCGGCAACCAGCCGGGAGAGCATTGGGACCGACGGCTGGCGGGCACCGGACTCATAGGCGCTGACCACGCTCTGGGTCACCCCAGCCCGACGTCCCAGCTCCACCTGAGACAGGCCCGCGCGATGCCTGGCGTCCCGCAAGAAGACAGCCGCAGTGTCCATCCCCCAGAGCATAGCGGATCGTAGATAGCTGTCGACAGGATCCGACTTCGTGGATGCTCTTGTCGGGCGCTCTGAGCGCGGCGACAGCAGCTGTTCGCCACCGCAAGCTGCTCCGTATCGGCCTTGTCCACTGTTGCCATGGCGGCTCCGCCCAAGAGATCGCCACCCCGGCATCTGCTGGTCGGTGGTCGGCGGCGGTCAGGCACGGGATCGGCGCCGGAAGCCCGTCCGGCCGCTCGCTCGGGCCATGTGCTCGCGGGCGTGCTTCGCCTTGCCGGCACCGATCGCCGTCCTCACGTGCTCCTGCTCCTCGGGCGGCGCCAGCACCGCCTTCATCCCGAGGTTGACCAACCACCGCTCCCGGCACGACCCGGTCGTGTGGTGGAGGTGCTCGGCCTCCTCGAGGCCGAGCACCTCGAGGAGGACCTTGGAGAGCTGACGTGGCGAGTGGCCTGGTCCAAGTACCGCTGCCACTCCTCCCGCTTCTCGGGGCTCTCCACGCAGCGCAGCGCCGTCGCGTACCCGGTGCCGATCGGCCCGAACCCGAGAGCCGAGGACGGCGACGGGAGACCGCCCGGGAAGGGGGCGTATCGTGGCGACCCGGCGGGGAGCCGGGCGGATCCGACGATCGTTACCCATGGTCGCCTAGACGGGCCACCAGGTCCTCGACGAAGGCCGTCGTCTCGGCGTGACCGGCGCTCACCCCGAGCTCGCCCTCGATCGCCATCACCTGTGACAGCCCGGTCATCACCAGCAGCGCGACCACCGGTGGCACCCGTTCGGGGTCGACACCGGCGGCGGCGAGCGCAGCGCCGAGGGCCTCGAGCACCGCCGCCCGGAAGCGCTCGGCGTAGCGGGCGATCTCGGTCCGGATCGCCTTTCGGTGGTTCGCCAGGGCGGCGAACTCGATGTTGAAGCGGGCGCCCCGCAGGTCGGCGTTGAACCGCCACAGGTCGGCGATCGAGCAGCCGCCCGCCACCATCCGTTCGAACCGGCCGAGGTTCTCCTCGGCCCGTCGGCGGAAGACCTCGACGAACAGGTCGTCCATCGTTCGGAAGTAGTAGTGGACGAGCTGCGGCTTGAGGCCGGCGGCCGACCCGACCCGCCTCGAGGTGACGGCGGCGTAGCCCTCGTCGAGGAGCAGCTGCTCGGCGGCGTCGACCAGTATCGCCCGCGTCCTCGAGTCGGGAGCGCCCAGCCGCCGGGTCGAGTGTTCGGTCGTCATCACGACACCTTGCCATGGCGTCCGTGCCGGCACCGAGGGGTCGACGGCTGCCAGCCGCCCGACCGCCCGACGTCCCGTATCCTCGACCCGATGGTGAGCCCTGGGCCGGTCGTCGACGACCTGGCGGCGATGCGACTGGCGCTGGCAGAGGCCGACGCGGCGACGGCGCACGGCGACGTCCCGGTGGGCGCCGTGGCGCTCGTCGACGGCCGGGTGGTGGCCGCCGGGCACAACGAGCGCGAGCGGCGGGGCGATCCGACGGCTCACGCCGAGCTGCTGGTGCTCCGAGCAGCGGCCGAGCACCTCGGAAGCTGGCGGCTCGACCCGGTGACGCTTGTCGTGACGCTCGAGCCGTGCCCGATGTGCGCCGGCGCGCTGGTCGCCGGGCGGGTGGGACGGCTGGTCTTCGGTGCCGCCGACCCCAAGGCCGGCGCCTGCGGCTCGCTCTACAACCTCTGCGTCGACCCCCGACTGAACCACGAGCTGGCAGTGACCGCCGGGGTGCTCGCCGCCGAGTGCGCCGAGCAGCTCACCGCCTTCTTCGCCGGCCGCCGCTGACGCCCGGTAACCTGCATCCTGGAGGGATGCGAGAGCGGCCGAATCGGACGGTCTCGAAAACCGTTGTGCCCGTACGGGTACCGTGGGTTCGAATCCCACTCCCTCCGCCGGGGCCCCTTTCCGGGCGGTGCCCCGCGCCCGCCGGCGGGTCGGGCGGCGCGTCGTCGGCCGGCTGTCCTTTCCGGGGCCTCCCGTTCGTCGTAGTGGCAACCGACCGAAAAGGAGGGACCATGAAGTACATGCTGCTGCTCACCCGGGGGGCGTGGCAGGAGGACGGGAGCGACGACGAGCGGGCCGAGGTCTTCGAGCAGATCGGCGGCTGGTTCGCCGCCCACCGCGCCAACGGCACGATCGTCGAGGCGAACCAGCTGGAGGCGCCCGGCACCGCCACCACCGTCGTCTTCGAGCGTGGCGCCACGACGCTGATCGACCGGCCGCTGCTCGAGGCCAAGGAGGCGGTCGGCGGCTACGCCGTCGTCGAGGTGCCCGACCTCGACGCCGCGCTGGCGCTCGCCCGCAGCTTCCCGGTGCCCGACGGCAAGGCGGAGGTCCGACCTGTCGTCGAGCGCTGAGCGGGACGCGACGTCGAGGATCGGGCGCGACGCCGAGCCGCGCTCGATCCTCGAACGCGTCGTCCGCGAGGAGGCCGGCCGGCTCACGGCCAGCCTGGTCCGCCTGACCGGCGACTTCGACCTGGCCGAGGAGGTGGTGGCCGACGCCGTCGTCGAGGCCCTCGACCGCTGGCCGCTCGACGGGGCGCCCGAGCGGCCGGGCGCCTGGCTGCTCACGACCGCCCGCCGCAAGGCGATCGACCGGCTCCGGCGCCAGGTGCGACACGACCGGGCGCTGGCCCAGCTGGCGGCGCTCCCTGAGTCGGCCGCCCGCGAACCCGACGACCGGCTGCGGCTGATCTTCACCTGCTGCCATCCGGCGCTCGATCCCGACGCCCGGGTGGCGCTGACGCTGCGCTCGGTGGTCGGGCTCAGCACCGCCGAGATCGCCCGGGCCTTCGTCGTCCCCGAGGCGACGCTGGCCAAGCGGCTGACCCGGGCCAAGCGGAAGATCGTCGTCGCCAACATCGCCTACCGGACGCCGGAGCCCGACGAGCTGCCCGAACGGCTCGCCGAGGTGCTCCGCGTCGTCTACCTCGTCTTCAACGAGGGCTACGTCAGCACCGCGGGCCCGTCGGCGGTGCGCAGGGAGCTGGCCGACGACGCCGAGTGGCTGGCAGCCCAGCTGGTCGGGTGGCTGCCCGAGGAGCCCGAGGCGCTCGGGCTGCTGGCCCTGATCGGCTGCCACCTCGCCCGCTGGGACACCCGGGTCGACGCCGACGGCCGGCTCGTGCTCCTGGCCGACCAGGACCGCTCGCGCTGGGACCGACGGCGGCTCGCCCGCGCCAGCGCCCTCCTCGAGCGGGCGGCTTCGTTCCGGCGCCCCGGCCCCTACCAGATCGAGGCGGCGATCGCCGCCGTCCACGGCGAGGCGAGCGACTGGGGCTCGACCGACTGGCGCCAGCTCCTCGCCCTCTACTCGATGCTCGGCGAGGTCGACCGGTCACCGGTGGTGGCCCTCAACCGGGCGGTGGTGCTGGCGGAGCTGCACGGCGCCGAGACCGGCCTGGCCGAAGTCGACGCGCTGGCCGGCCAGCTCGCCGGCTACCACCTCTTCCACGCCGTGCGGGCGTCGCTGCTCCGCCGGCTGGACCGGGGCGGCGAGGCGCAAGCGGCCGACGCCGAGGCGTTGCGCCGCACGGCCAACCCGGCCGAGCGGGCGCTGCTCAGCGACCGGCTGAGCTGACCGGGGAGGCCGCCTGCCCGGCGGCGGAGGCCGCCGCCCACCACGCCTCGAACTCGGCGGCGGCCAGCGGCGGGCTCCAGTGGTAGCCCTGCGCCAGGTCGCAACCGAGCTCGGCCACCACCCGCTGGCGCTCGCCGTCGGCAACCCCCTCGGCCACCACCCGCAGGCCCATGGCGTGGGCCATCTCGACGATCGCCTGGACGACCGGGCGCGAGTCGTCGGTGGCGCCGAGCCGATCCACGAACGCCCGGTCGACCTTGAGGGTGGTGACCGGGAGGCTGTGGAGGTAGGCGAGGGAGGAGTAGCCGGTCCCGAAGTCGTCGATGGCCACCCGCAGGCCGAGCTCCTCGAAGGCCGAGACGGCCCGGCGGCAGTTGAAGTCGTCGCTCATCATCGTCGACTCGGTGATCTCGACGCAGATGCGGCTGGGCGCCATCCCGTGCCGCACCAGCGACGCCCGGACGAGGCGGGGCGTCTCGGGGTCGTCGAGCTGGCGGGCCGACAGGTTGACCGACAGCACCGCGAGGCTCGGTGCGGCCGGGTCGGCGTCCCAGGCGACCAGCTGGGCGACGGCCTGCTCGAACACCCAGGCGCCGATCGGCCGGATCAGCCCCGACTCCTCGGCCACCGGGATGAACTCCAGCGGCGAGACGATGCCGCGCTCGGGATGGCGCCAGCGGATGAGGGCCTCGGCGCCCCGCGGCCGCCCGGTCGCCGGGTTGACCACCGGCTGGTAGTAGAGCTCGAACTCGTGGCGGCTGAGCGCCTCGCGCAGGTCGGCCTCGATGGCCAGCCGGAGCACCGAGCGGCGGTGAAGCTCCTCGTCGAACAGCTCGTAGCGGTTCCTGCCGGCCGTCTTCGCCTGGTACATCGCCGTATCGGCGTCGCGCAGCACGGTGGCGGCGTCGGCATGGGGACCGGGGACGACGACGCCGACACTGGCCGTCACCGTCAGGTCCTGGGCGCCGGTGCTGACCGGCTCCTCCAGCGCGTCGAGCAGTCGCCGGGCGGCGGCCGCCGCTGCCTCGGCGTCGGCCACGTCCTTGATGATGAAGATGAACTCGTCACCGCTGAACCTGGCGGCGGTCTCGCCGGCCCGGACCGTCCGGGCGAGGCGCTGGCCGACCTCCTTGAGAACGGCGTCGCCGGTGGCGTGGCCGAGCCCGTCGTTGACGATCTTGAAACGGTCGAGGTCGAGGAAGAGGACGGCGATGTTGGAGCCGCTGCGCTTGCGCCACGCCAGGTCCTGGTCGAGGCGGTCGAGGAACAGCTCGCGGTTCGGCAGGCCGGTCAGGGTGTCGTGGAAGGCCTGGTAGGTGAGCTCGTCCTGGGCATGGACCTCGTCGGTCACGTCCTCGACGGTCACCACGTAGCCGTCGTCGACCGCCTCGCCGGCCGGCGCGGCCGACATCCGGACGTGGCGGACGTCGCCGTCGGGGCGCCGGAGGCGGAAGCGGGTGGTGATCCGCGACCGATCGGCTCGCAGGGTGGGTACGTAGCCGAGGACGGTCTCCCGGTCGTCGGGGTGGATCGCCTCGACCCAGCCGAGGCCGAGCATCGACTCGACGCTCCGCCCGGCGATCGCCGCCAGCTTGGCGTTGGCGTAGACGACCTCGCCGTTCTCGATCTCGAGGATGCCGATCGGTGCGGCGCTGGCCAAGCTCCGGAACCGCTCCTCGCTGGACCGGAGGGCGGCAGCGTCACGGATCCGACCGATCCCGTAGGCGAGGGCGTCGGCGAGCTGGCCCAGGAGCTCGACCTCGGCCGGCCCGAAGGCCCCCGGCTCGCCGGCGTAGATCGACAAGGCGCCGAGGCAGCGGCCGCCGACGACCAGCGGGAGCGCGCAGATGGTGAGCAGGCCGTACCGCTCCGCCACCTCGCACCACGGTCCGAACGTCGGCGTCTGGCGGACGTCTTCGAAAACCTGGGTGGTGCCGGTCCGGATGGCGGTGCCGGTCGGCCCCCGGCCCCGGTCACTCTCGTCCCAGCGGACGACGATCTCGTCGAGGTACTCGACGGTGCCGGCAGCGGCGACCGGGTGCACGACCCGGTGCCCCTCCTTCTCCTCGGCGTAGCCGACCCAGGCGAGGACGTAGCCCCCGGCGTCGGTGATCGTCCGGCACGTCTCGGCCAAGAGCGTCGCCTCGTCGGCGGCGTGGACGAGCACCTGGTTGCCCTGCCCGAGGGTCCGCAGCGCCCGGGTGAGGTGGCTGGACTCGGTGACGTCGGCGGCGTTGACCACGAGGCCGCCGACCGCCGGGTCGTCGAGGTAGTTGCTCACCCGTCCCTCGAGGACCCGCAGCTCGCCGTCGGCCGTCCGGAAACGGTAGGTGGCCCGGAAGTGGGCGCCGGGGCGGCCGATGTCCCGGCGGAAGGCCTCGACCGCCTTCGGGCGATCGTCCGGATGGATCAGGGCCAGCAGGCTGGCCGGCGGGGTCGTCTCGTCGGCGGCCTCCACCCCCTTCCCCGTCTCGTCGGCGGCGCGGCGGATGCCGGTGAGCCGTTCGGCTGCCGGGTTGGCGTAGAGGAGCTCGCCTCGCTCGTTGACGATGAAGATGAGGTCGCTCGAGCTGGCCACCAGCTTGCGGAACCGCTCCTCACGGGCCTGGAGCGACCGGGTGGCTCGGTCGACGGCGTCCTCGGCCTTGCGCCGGGCGCCGAGCTGGCTGAGGAGGAGGGCGACCAGCAGGCCGACGGCCAGGAGCCCGATCACGAGGAACGACACCGGGCCGACCAGCGCGCCGGACTGCTCCGGCACGGCCGACGATCCGCGGAAGCGGATCGTCCAAGGGCCGTAGGCGTGGAGGGTCCGGGTGAGCACCCACCGGCCGCCGTCGCCGGCGCCGGCGCCGGCCGGCCATCGCAGCACCGGCGGCCCAGCCCGCTGCCCGCCGGTCCCGCCGTAGACCACGAAGTCCGGCGAGGCGACCGGGACGAGCGAGCGGAGCATCTGGTCGCCGTCGGCGAATGCCACCACCCACCCCTGCACCCGGGCCGGCGGCGGGCCGTCGGCAGCGGCGGCGTAGACCGGCTGGACGAGCAGGAAGTCGGCGGCGAAGGGCCGCCCGAGGAGCGCCCCGCGCAGCACCTGCTGGCGCCCGGTGGCCGCCGCCGCCGCCAGCGCACGGGCGATCGACGGCACCGTGCAGACGTCGTAGCCGTACAACGGGACGGTCGTCTGCAGGTGGCTCCAGTCGGCGTAGCTGCCGAGGCAGTAGACCGGGCGCCGACCCGGCGGGTCGACCGAGGCGGCGATGCCGTCGGCCCGCAGCGACGCAAGGAACCCCGGCACCGCCGCCGGGGTCAGCCGGTCGATCAGGCCGACCCCCTCGAGGCCGGGGAAGCGGTCGGTGCCGAAACCGATCGCCTGGAGGTAGCCGACGTACTGGCTGCGGCTGACGACGCCCTGGTCGAGCAGCGCCGCCGAACCGGCGAGCAGGTCGCTGTCTTGGAGCAGGCCGCGGGTGACATCCCCGCCGACGGTGCCGGCGGCAGACCGGAAGGTGGCCTGGGCCTGGTTGTCGTTGCGGACCCGCCAGTACCAGGCGCCGGCGGTGATGCCGGCCGTCCCGACGGCGCCGACGACGGCGACCAGCAGCGCCGCCTGCCACCGGCGTCCCTCGGACCGCCGCCGCCCCCCCGACCGGCTCACGGCTCCGGAGCGCAGCGGCGCCGAGGCGCAGGGGGGCGACCGGTCGTTCTCTCGGGGGATGCCGACCTGTGCATAGGGATGAAAACGAAGGTTAGTCCTTCGCAACCTTCCGATGGTCGATGCACCCTCATTTCGTGGTTTGCCGCCCCGAGGAGACGGGGCCCATATCGAACGAGAACGATCATTCGCCGTCGCCGGCCCGCGGGACCGGGCGTTGGACGGCCGGCTACCAGGTGGTCACCTGGTAGCCTGTGGCAGTCCGGTCGGGTTCCCGACCGGCCGCCGTCGATGCCGAGGGTGCAGGTCGAGTGGCAGTCCGCCGCCCTCGGATCGGCTGACGGCGGTGGAGCTCGGCCGTCGCACGGGGTTGCGGCTGCCACGGAAGGCGACCCGAAGACGGCTCGTCCTGGCTGGCGCCCGGCGCCCGCCGAATGAGGCGTCCTGCGCGCGCCGGCGCCGCTTCCTGCGGCGGCCGGTCGGTTCGAAAAGGAGGCGCGATGGCACGTTCCCGGTCCACCTTGGGCAAGCTCCAACGAGACCAGGCGAAGCGGGCCAAGGCCAAGGCCAAGCAGGAGGACCGCCTGGCACGGCGGGAGGACCGCGCCACCGCCGGCCCGTCGGCGGCATCGCCGGCCGAGGACCAGAGCGCCCTGCTCGAGCAGTTCGCCCGCCTCCACGACGACCTGGCCGACGGCCGGATCTCGCTCGAGGAGTTCGAGCTTCGCCAGGAGGAGCTGCGGGCCCGGTTGCAGGTCGACTGAGCGGCCTTCTACGCCGCCGTGCGCGTCGCCGGCTGCCGACGGCCGTGCGGCGAGCGGTCAGCCTGCGCCACCTTCGGCCGGGCGGTCCCGGGTCTCGAGCCAGCGCCGGAGCCCGGCGGCGTTGGAGTGGACGCCGTTCATGATCTCGAGCTTCTCTCGGTGCTCGGGCGCCACCTCACCGAGGGCGGGGTCGAACCGCTCGGCGAGAGCAGCGGCGATGTCCCGCCCGTCACGGAAGGCCGCTTCGGCCGTCTCGGCCCACTGCGTCAGTGTCTCCTCGGCCTCGGCGAGCAGCTCGACGGGGTCGCCGAGCAGCCCGTAGTGGGCGAGGGCGATCCCGGTGGGCCGGCGCTCGGCGAAGCGCCGCAGCGAGTGCCGGGCCTGGGCGAGATCGAAGTCCGGCGGCGGGGTCGCCGGGCGGAGGACACCGGCGTCGGGCAGGCGGACGCCGACGGCGTCGCCGGCGAAGATGATCCCGCTCAGCGAGTCGTGCAGCCCGACGTGGTGCTTGGCGTGACCCGGTGAGTCGATCGCCACCAGGCTGCGGCCGTCACCGATCGGCAGCTCCTCGCCGTCGGCGAGGACGTGGAGCCGCTCGGCCGGGGTCGGGTCGAGGCGGCCGTAGAGGCTGTCGAGCAGCGGCCCGTAGACGCGGGCGGCCGAGCTGACCAGCCGCTCGGGATCGGCCAGGTGCCGGGCACCCTTCTCGTGGACGTAGACGGTGGCCTCCGGGAAGGCCCGGGCGACGTCGCCGACGCCGCCGGCATGGTCGAGGTGGATGTGGGTCACGGCCACCCCGGCGAGCTCACCCGCCGAGACACCGAGCCGGTCGAGCGTGGCCAGGAGGACCGGCACCGACGACTGGCTGCCGGTCTCGACGAGCACCGGCGCCGGGCCCTCGATCAGGTAGCCGGCGGTCACCCGGTGCCACCCGCCCAGCAGGGTGTCGAGCTCGATCACCCCCGGGGCGATCCGCCGCGGCTCGGCGACCTCGACCGACGGTCGGCCCTCCGGCACCCCGGTCACCCGGTCACCCCGGGCTCACCTCGACCACCACCTTGACGTCGTCGGGCTGGCGGTCGAGGGCGTCGGCCCAGTGGTCGAGGGGTACCCGCCGGCTGACCACCTGCTCGAGCCAGTGGCGGTCGGCGGTGGCCAGGGCGGCGGCACCGGCCTCGTAGTGGCGCCGGTTGGCGTTCACCGAACCCACCACCGCCTCGTTGGCCAGCACCATCTTGCGGTTGAGCTGGCCCTCGTCGACCTGGATCGTCCGGCCGGACGACGAGACGCCGGTGAGGCAGACGACCCCGCCGGGGCCGACCTGGTCCATGGCGTCGAGCACCAGGGAGGAGACACCGGTGCACTCGATGATGGCGTCGGGATCGGGGCAGGCGTCCTCGATCGTGCCGGTGTCATAGGTGGCGCCGAGCGCCCGGACGAGGTCCGGCTTGACCCCGTCGGTCATCTGGTCGATCACGTGCACGTCGAGCCCGCGTTGGACGCCGATCATCGCCGCCAGGAGGCCGATCGGCCCGGCGCCGGTGACCACCGCCGTCTTCGGGTCCCAGTGGGCGCGCTCACCGATCCGGTCGACCTGCTCCCACGCCTTGGCGACGACGCTCGTCGGCTCGAGGAGCACCCCGGCCAGCCCGAGCGACGGGTCGACCTTCACGACGAAGTCGGGGGTGATCCGGTAGCGCTCGGAGAGGTAGCCGTCGTGCTCCTTTATCCCGCGTTCGGTGTACTTGCCGTTGCGGCAGAAGTCCCACTCGCCGACGGCGCAGTTGGCGCACGGCACCGGGTCGGGCCGGCGGACGATCCCGACCACCAGGTCGCCGGCGGCCACCGGTGCGCCGGCCGGGGCCTCGAGCACCCGGCCAAGCGATTCGTGGCCGAGCACCAGGCGCTCACGACCCGGTGGCGCCCAGCCGTACTCACCGGAGAGGATCTCGATGTCGGTCCCGCAGATGCCGACGGCCAGCGTCTCGACGAGCACCTCGCCGTCCTCTGCCGGCGGCTCGCCGACGTCGGAGAGCTCGGCCGAGTCCTTCTGCATCGGGACGACCGTGAGCGCCTTCACCGCGCCTCCTTCTCCTCGGCTCTCTCCTCGGCCGTCCGGTCACCGTTCCCGGCGACGGTGGCGGCCTCGTCGGACGTCGTCCCGGGCGTCCGGCGGACCGGGGCTCGGATCCAGCGGGGGCGGTCGTGGCTGCGACGGGCCAGCAATCCGCCGCGCCAGCTCCCACGGGCGGCGCGGCCGACGGCCGTCGGCGGCGCCATCACGTTCCCGGCCACCAGTCTGGCCACCCGGTCGTGGACGTCCTCGTGGGCCGACGACAGCGGTTCCTGGCCGGTGAGCCGGCTGGCCGTGTTGACCAGCGACACGTGCGAGAAGGCCTGGGGGAAGTTGCCGACCAGCCGCTTGGCCCGGGCGTCGTACTCCTCGGACAGCAGGCCGAGGTCGTTGCGCAGCGAGAGGAGCCGCTCGAAAAGCCCGGTCGACTCGTCGTGGCGGCCGATCATCCACAGGCAGTCGGCCAGCCAGAACGAGCAGGCCAGGAAGGCACCCTCGTGGCCGGTCAGCCCGTCGACCGTCCCGTCGTCGGACGTCCGGTACCGCAGGACGAAACCGTCCTCGAGCAGCTCGCGCTGGATCGCCTCGACGGTGCCGACGACCCGGCGGTCGTGGGGTGGCAGGAAGCCGACCAGCGGCATCATGAGGAGGCTGGCGTCGAGCTCGTCGCTCCCGTAGTACTGGGTGAACGCCCCCTTCGCTTGGTTGAAGCCCTTCGCCACGACCTCGCGGTGGATCTCCTTGCGCAGTGCCCGCCACCGGTCGATCGGTCCCTCGAGCTCGGGGAAGTCCTCCATCGTCCGCACCGCCCGGTCGACCGCCACCCAGGCCATGACCTTGGAGTGGGTGAAGTGGCGCCGCGGCCCGCGGACCTCCCAGATCCCGTCGTCGGGCAGCCTCCAGCCGTCCTCGAGGAACTCGACGAGGTTCCGCTGGAGGTCCCAGATGGCCCGGCTGTGCACCCCGTCGACCTGGGAGGCGGTGAAGAGGGCCGACATCACCTCGCCGTAGACGTCGAGCTGGTACTGGCCGGCGGCGGCGTTGCCGATCCGGACCGGCACCGAGGCCTCGTAACCCGGCAACCAGTCCACCTCCCACTCGTCGAGCCGGCGCTCACCGGAGGCCCCGTACATGATCTGGAGCTTCGAGACGTCGCCGGCCGCCGCCCGCAGCAGCCAGTCGCGCCAGGCCATCGCCTCGGTGTGGTAACCGCCGCGCATCAGCGACTCGAGGGTCAAGGTGGCGTCGCGCAGCCAGCAGTACCGGTAGTCCCAGTTGCGGTTCCCGCCGATCGTCTCGGGGAGCGACGTGGTGGCAGCCGCCACGATCCCGCCGGTCGGATCGTAGGTGAGCGCCTTCAGGGTGATCAGCGAGCGCAGCACGGCGTCGCGGTACTCGCCCTCGAACGTGCACAACGACGACCACGCCTCCCAGCACGTCCGGGTGATCTCGACGGCGTAGAACGGGTTGGTCGGCACTGGCGGCGGCTGGTGGGAGGGGTACCAGCACAGCTGGAACGGCGTCACCTGGCCGGGCCCGATGGTCCACTCGGCGACCGTGCGGAGGTCCTCGCCGTGCATCGGCGCCCGGCTCCACACCGCCACGGCGTCGGGCCCGGCGATGGCGGTGAGCAGCCCGTCGTGGCGGGTGACCCACGGGACGGCCTCGCCGTAGCCGAAGCGCAGGCACAGCTCCATCCGCATCGGGACCTCGCCGGCGACCCCCTCGACCAGCCGGACGACCTGGGGGTGGTCCTCCCGGATCGGCATGCAGTCGGTGATCCGCACCGTCCCTTCGGCGGTGTCCATCTCGGTCTCTAGCACCAGGGTCCCCGGCTGGTAGCGCCGGCGGACCTCCCGCACGGTGCCCTCGGGGCCGGCCGGTGCGATCGACCAGTAGCCGTGGTCGTCGTCCCCGAGGAGCCGGGCGAAGCAGGCCTGCGAGTCGAAGCGCGGGAGGCAGAGCCAGTCGATGGCGCCGTGCCGGCCGACCAGTGCCGACGTGTGGAGGTCGCCGATCACGGCGTAGTCCTCGATCGGCAGCGGCATGGCGGCCATTCTTACCCGCCCCACCCCCTGTCCCCGACGTCACCCCGCACGCTCAGCCCTGGGTGCAGGCACCGGTCGACACCGGGGACTGCAGCGACGCAGCCCGTCCGACCCGGGCGAGCACCTCGGGCGAGGTCAGCGCGTAGCCGACGTTGGCGTCGGTCGTCGACCGCGAGAACACGACGCCGATCACCGACCCGCCCCTCATCACCAGCGGGCCCCCGGAGTTGCCGGGCTGGACGTCGGCGTCGATCTGGTACACCTGGCGGATCACGAAACCCTGGTTGTAGATGTTCCGGCCCTGGGCGGTGATCGCCGCCGCCACCCCGGCCGGGCCGGCGGTGAGCGGGCCGTCCTCGGGGTAGCCGAGCACCGCCCCCTGGGTGCCGCGGGCCACGGCCGACGGATCCAGACGGAGCACCGGGCCGAGGGGGGCGTCGGTCCGCAGCACCGCCACGTCGAGGTCGGGATCGACCAGCACCGGCGTCGCCGGGTACGAGACCCCGCCGACCACCACCTGGGTGGCCCGCTCGCCAGCCACGACGTGGGCATTGGTCACGACCAACCCGGCGCCGGCGACGAAGCCCGAGCCCTCCTGGAGGTAGCCACAGGCCTGCCCGAGGATCTTCACGGTGGAGGCGGCCGCCTCGCGGGCGATCGCCTGGGCCTCGGGGTCCGACGGGACCGCCACCGGCTGGGCAGTCGGGGGGGCGAGCTCGGCGAACACCGGCGGGAAGCCGGTGTTGTCGAGGAAGGACTGGATCTTGGCGTAGACGTCGGGCACCGGCGGCATCACGTCGTCGACCGTACGCAGGACCGACGATCCCTCGATCTGTCGGTTGAGCCACGCGTAGCGGCTCTGGGAGAGCACGCTGCCGAGCACCCAGGCCGTGAGGAGGACGGCCGCCAGGGCGACGACGACCCCGGCAGCCGAGTCGAGCGGCCCGAGGCGTAGCCGCCGCACGGCGGCGTGGCTCCAGGCCCCGAGCACCCGGCCGCTCACGCCGAGGACGAGCGCCAACCCGAAGACGCAGAGCAGGGTGACGCCGGCCTTGAGGCCCACCGAGTGGAGGTGCGGGGCGATCGCCACCGAGAGCAGCGCGCCGAGCGTGATGCCGAGCCAGAAGCCGCCGAAGGTCAGCATCTGCACCAGGGCCCCGAGCCGGAGCCCGTGGACGGCTGCCGCCAGCAGCGCCAGCACCAGCACCAGGTCGACCCAGTCCACTGCCGGCAGGGTAGACGACCTCCCTCGACACCGAGCCGGCGCCCGGCAACCGCCGTGGCGCGGCCGGCGTTAGTTTCTCCGGTGGTGGGACGGACTGCACGGTCGACCCTGTCGGCCCTGTCGGCCCTGTCGGCCCTGTCGGCCGTGTCGGCCGTGTCGGCCGTGTCGGCCGTGTCGGCCGTGTCGGCCGTGTCGGCCGTGGCCGTCGTGCCGGCCCTGTCGGCCGTGGCCGTCGTGTCGGCCGTGGCCGTCGTGCCGGCAACGGTCGCGTTCGCAACGACGTCGGTCGCGCGTGCCGCCGGCGCTGGCACGGCGGTCGGGCAGCTCGCTCCGACCGGGACCGGCGATCTCGAGGCGGTGTCCTGCGCCACTGCGTCGACCTGCTGGGCGGTCGGGGCGATGCCGGTCGGGCGACAGAACCCGTCGGCCGGCGGCGCCACCGTGGTCCTCGCCCGCACCGGTGACGGCGGCGTCCGCTGGTCCGACGTCCGCGTCCACACCGCCGCCCCGGTGGAGCTCAGCGCCGTGTCGTGCCCGGACCGGCGGCACTGCACGGCGGTCGGCGCCACCAGCATCGACGGGCTGCCGGTGGGGGCGGTGCTCGCCACCGCCGACGGGGGTCGGCGGTGGGTGGCCCGGGGCCGCCCCTCGGGGTCGGTCGACGTCGTCGGCGTCGCCTGCAGCAGCGCCACCGCCTGCGTCGCCCTGGCAACCGACGGCACGACCTACTGGGCGGCCTCGACGACCGACGGCGGCCTGAGCTGGCAACGCCAGGGGAGCCTGCCGGCCGGTTTCGGTGGTGTCGGCGACCTCGTCTGCCCGGCCGCCGGTCGGTGCCTGGTCGCCGGTTACATCGCCGTGAGCCCCGCCAAGGGGGCCGGCGCCGTCGCCGTCAGCGACGACGGCGGCGCCACCTGGAGGCTGGCCGCCGTGCCGCCGGGGACCGGGCTCCTCCACGCCGCCGCCTGCCCCGGTCCCGGGCACTGCCTGACCGCCGGGACGACGTCGTCGACCGACACCGACCTGGCGCCGGCGCCGGGGGCGGTGCTCGCCAGCACCGACGGCGGGAGCAGCTTCGCCACCGGCCCCCGGCCGGCCGGGGTGGACGACGGCTTCGACCTCGCCTGCCCTGCCCGTGCACGCTGCGTGCTCGTCGGGACGGGCTGGACCTCCGGTGCCGACGCCGTGCCGAGCGGCGCCGTGGCCGTCAGCGACGACGGTGGCCTGCGATGGCGGGCGGTCGCCACCCGGTACCTCCCGGTCGGCCTGATCGGGGTGGCGTGCCCGAGCGCCACCGTCTGCGTGGCCGCCGGCAACGACGTCGTGGCCCGGATCGCCCTGCCTCCCTCAACGTCGCAGGGCGGCCGACACCAGACCCGGTAGCCGCCGGGCCGACGGAGCCGCCTCGAAGGCGAGCAGCCGGCGGGCCAGCGTGAGGGTGTGGCGGTGGGTGGCGAACCAGGCCGGCTCGGGGTGGGCCCGGAACGGTCCCTCGACCACCGACTTCTCCGGCCGGTCGAAGAGGAAGGCATTGCCGACGACGCCGACCCCCGAGCCGATGTCGTCGGGCCGATGTCCCGGGTAGGCCCCCCAGGTGGTGTTGCCGAGGGCGAAGCACAGGGCGTGCCAGGCGTTGACGCCGACGGCGCCGTAGCGGAGCCCGGCCACCGCCCGCTCGACCGCCGCCGCCAGCTCTGGGCGACGCCGGGCCCGCGGGTCGACCACCACGGTGGCCGCCAGGGTGCCCCACAGGACGGTGTTGGCGAACTCGACGGCGGCGTCGACGAAGGCCGACGGCGACGGGGCGGCCAGGGCGGTCTCGGCGGTCAGGCCGCAGAACGCCTCGACGTTGAACGAGATGTCGTCGACCCGGCCCGGCGGCACCCCCTCGACCAGCGTCCACGGGAGCTCGCCGGCGGCCGGGCGGCCGAGCGAGACGGCGTCGGGATGGGCGGCCAGCACCGCTGCCCGGCGTTCGGCCGCCCCGGGGTAGTAGGCGCGGCGCGTCGGGAGCTGGCGGAGGACCTGTCGCAGCGCCCCGAGGAACGCCTCGCGCTGGGGCCAGCCGGCGTGGGTGACGATGACCCGCGTCGTCAGGCAGTTGAAGCCGGCGTTGTTGACCAGCGTCGTCGCCGCATGCGCCGCCTGGTAGCGCAGCTCGGCCGACGTCCACTCGCCGGGGACGACGATGAGCGGCGAGACGTTGCCGAGCTCGGCGGTCACCGGCACGGTGGTCACCGGCTGGCCGGCCGCCTTGCGGCGGGCGCCATCGTCACCGGTCCCGAAGACGATCGCCTCGTACGTCTTGTCGGAGCCGGTCACATGGATCTCGTCGGTGAGCCGATGGGCGGTCAGGTGGGCGCCGACGGCGGCGTCGCCGCTCACCACCCGGAGCACACCGGCCTCCTCGAGCGCCGCCATCGCCCGCCGCCAGTGCGGGACGAGGTAGGCGTTCACCGGGTTCGCCTTGAGCACCACCACCTTCCCCTCGGCGAAGAGCTTCCCGAGGGCGTCGCGCGGCCCGAGCGAGGCGACGTTGCCGGCGCCGAGCACCACCGCCACCCCGGCGGCGGCGGCCGGGTCCCGATAGGCGGCGGCCTGAGCGGCCTCCACCTCGCGCAGCGACCGGCCCGGCGGCATCCAGACCTCGGCGTGGTAGCCGGGGTAGAGCACCCGGTCGAAGCGGTCGGCCGGGAACACCCCGACGGCGAGGCGTCGGTCGGGCAGGGCGCGGACCGGGCCAGGGAACTGCGGACGGCCGGTGCGCTCGATGTCGAAAAGCGAGTCGCGCAGCAGCCGGGCCAGCCGGACGAAGGGGACGACGCCGCTCAGCAGCTCCTCACCGGCCGCCGGCGAGTGGCGGTCGAGCCCCTTGGCCGAGCAGGCGTCGTCGAGCCAGCGCTCGGCGGCGCCCACGGTGTCGGCGAGCACCCGGTCGAGCAGCGCCGCCCGGGCCGCCGGGCCCTGCCCGGACCACCAACCGGCCCGGGCGGCCACGTCCTCGACGGCGCCGTCGAGGACGGCGGTGTCGGTCGTGCCGGTCGCCGCCGTAGCCGGCGGCGCCGCCCCGCGGGCGGTCGGCCGGGCCGGCCCGTTCAACAGAGCGCCGGGGCGACCTGCTCGGCGAGCAGATCGATCTGGTCGAGGTCCGTCAGGTCGAGCAACTGCAGGTACAGCGTCGCTGCCCCGGCGGCGGCGAACTCGGCGAGGCGCTCGACCACCTCGGCCGGCGTCCCTGCCGCCGCGTGCCGGCGTAGGTCGTCGACCCGCTGCCCGATGGCGGCGGCCCGGCGGGCCAGCGTCACGGCATCGGTGGCGCAGCAGACGGTGACCGCCGCCGATCGCCCGAGGGTGGACGGATCCCGACCGATCGCCTCACACGCCCGGTCGGCCCGCTCGAACTGGGCGGCGGTGTCGGCGACCGAGTGGAACGGCACGTTGAACTCGTCGGCCACCCGAGCCGCCAGCCGTGGGGTGCGACGCTGCCCCGCCCCGCCGACGATGAGCGGCGGCCACGGGCGCTGCGCCGGCTTGGGGAGCGCCGGCGAGTCGGTGAGGTGGTAATGGCGACCGTCGAACCCGAAGCGCTCGCCATAGGGGGTCGACCACAGGCCGCGGACGATCTCGAATTGCTCCTCGAGGCGCTCGAAACGCTCACCGAGGGGCGGGAACGGGATGCCGTAGGCAGCGTGCTCGTCGTCGTACCACCCGGCGCCCAGCCCGAGCTCCACCCGACCCCCGCTCATCTGGTCGACCTGGGCCACGATGACCGCCAGCGGCCCCGGGAGCCGGAAGGTGGCCGAGGTCACCAGGGTGCCGAGACGCACCCGCTCGGTCTCACGGGCCAGGCCGGCCAACGTCGTCCAGGCGTCGGTCGGGCCGGGGAGCCCGTCGCCGCCGATCGGCAGGAAGTGGTCCGAGCGGAAGAAGCCGTCGAACCCGCCGGCCTCGGCCGCCTGGGCGGCCGCCAGCAGCTGGTCGTAGGTGCCGCCCTGCTGCGGCTCGACGAAGATCCGGAAGCGCACCGGCACCGCGATCACGCTATCGGCCTCTGGGTGCCGGCGGCGATGGGGGGCGACGGGGGCACCCCTGCCAGCGCGTGACCGATCCGCCTCTTCGAGGTGGCGACCCGGTGCCAGCTCATCACGAAAGGTCCCATTACCGCCCCCCCGTTTTCCCACGGTTCGGTTCCAGTTCATATCCGGTCGGTAGACATGCGGCTGTGGGGACGAACCGACCAGGGATGCCACGTGGCTGACCCGTCCGACAGCGGCATCGAGCCCGAGGCGGCAGCGGCGGTCGACCGGCGGCTCGAGGCGCTCGGTCCCGACCGCGGGCGGCCGGCCAACGTCATCGCCACCCGCGGGCTCTCGATGCGCTTCGGCGACCACACGATCCTCACGGGGATCGACATGCTCTTCTCCCGGGGCACGATCACCGCCCAGATCTCGCCGACCGGCTCGGGCAAGTCGACCTTCCTCCGCACGCTCAACCGGATGAACGACAAGGTGTCGGGCTTTTGCTACGGCGGGGACGTCCTGCTCGACGACGAGAGCATCTGGGCTCCCCACCAGGACCTGCTGACCCTGCGGCGGCGCGTCGGCATGCTCTTCCAGCGCCCGAACCCGTTCCTGATGTCGATCCGCGACAACATCGTCGTCGGCGTCAAGGCGCACCGGATCGCCAAGGGCAAGCAGCTGGTCGCCGCCCGGATCCTCGTGGCCCGCACCCAGCGGCACGCCGAGAGCCGCCGGTAGGGCCCGGCCCGCCGCTCGCCGTAGGGTGTGGGCCGGCACCGGCCGCCGGTGCCGCGACGAGCGGGCGCCGGCCCGGGAGAGGGAGGTGGTGATGGCACTCGACGACGAACTCGGGCCGCTACGGGCCCTCGTCGGCACGTGGGAGGGCGACGAAGGCCTCGACGTGGCCTTCTCGAACACCCGCGGCCAGATCGTCGAGACGCCGTTTCGCGAGCGGACGACGTTCAGCCCGTTCGGCCCGGTGGAGAACGGGCGGCAGGTCCTCTACGGGCTCGACTACCGCACCGCCGCCTGGCGCGCCGACGAGGAGAACCCGTTCCATACCGAGGTCGGCTACTGGCTCTGGGATGCCGCCGACCACCAGGTGCTGCGATGCTTCCTGATCCCGCGCGGGACGGCGGTGGTGGCCGGCGGCGCCGCCGAGCCCGACTCCAGGCTGCTCGTGATGCAGGCCCACGTCGGCTCGGCGAGCTACGGCATCCTCTCGAACCGCTTCCTCGACGAGTTCGCCCGCGCCACCGACTACGAGGTGACGGTGCGCCTCGGCGACGGCACGTTCTCCTACGACGAGACGACGACGATCGTCCACGGCCGGCTCACCGACGTGCTGAACCACACCGACCGCAACACCCTCCACCGGGTGGGCGACCCCGGTCCCCACGGCGAGGTGTCGCGGGCGGGCGGTGGCCGGTGATCGAGTTCACCGACGAGCAGCGGGCGGTCCGCGACGCCGTCCGACGGTTCGTCGACGACGAGATCGCCCCGCTGGTCGGCGAGCTCGAGCACGGCGACCTGGCCCCCTACGGGGTCCTGCGCAAGCTCTACGCCACCTTCGGCCTCGACCAGCTCGCCCGGGACGGCTTCGCCCGGGCGCTCGCCCGCCGGCACGGCGGGGACGGGGACGCCGACGGGTCGGCACGCCGCTCCGGGTCCGCCAGCAGCGGGGCGGCCCTCACCCTGATCCCGATCATCGAGATCTCCCGCTACTGCCCGGGCCTGGTGACCGCCCTCGGGGTGAGCACCGGGCTCGCCGCCGGCACGATCATGGCTCGCGGGACGCCGTCGCAGATGGAGCGTTGGGCCCTCGACCTGCTCACCCTCGACAAGATCGGCGCCTGGGCCATCACCGAGCCGGGCTCGGGGTCCGACGCCCTCGGCGGGATGCGGACGAGCGCCCGCAAGGACGGCGACGGTTACGTGCTGAACGGCAACAAGACCTTCATCACCAACGGTCCGTACGCCGACACGATCGTCCTCTACGCCAAGCTCGACGACGGCAGCGGCGCTGAGCTCCGGCACCGGGCGGTGCTCACCTTCGTGCTCGACCGCGGCATGGACGGACTCGAGCAGTCGCCGCCGTTCGCCAAGATGGGGCTCCACTCCTCGCCGACCGGCGAGCTGTTCCTGACCGACGTCGTCGTCGGCCCCGACCGCCTGCTCGGCGACCGGCAGGACGGCGCCGACGGCGGCGCTCGGGGTGGCTCGGGCGACGCCGGCCGGCAGAGCGCCCGTGACAACTTCGTCACCGAGCGCGCCGGGGTGGCCGCCATGGCCCTCGGCGTGATCGAGGAGTGCCTCTCGCTGTCGGTGCGCTACGCCAAGGACCGCCTGCTGTGGGGCAAACCGATCGGCGACTTCCAGTTGGTCCAGCTCAAGCTGGCCCGGATGGAGGTGGCCCGCCTGAACGTAGAGAACCTCGTGTTCCGGTACCTCGAGCTCGCCGACGCTGGCCGGTCGCCGACGCTGGCCGAGGCGTCGGCGATGAAGCTGTACGCCGCCCAGGCGGCGGTCGAGGTGGCGATGGAGGCCGTCCAGCTCTTCGGCGGCAACGGCTACATGGCCGAGTTCCGGGTCGAGCAGCTCGCCCGCGACGCCAAGGTGTTCCAGATCTACGCCGGCACCGACGAGGTGCAGGTCACCCACATCGCCCGCGACCTCCTCGCCCGCTGACCCGGGGCTGGAGCTGGTGGCGGGCGTCGGAGGTCCCGACCGCCTAACGTTCCCGGCCGTGGCGGCGCCGACGGCCGACCGGTGGGTGCAGGGGGCGGTGGCGGCCGTCTTCGACGAGATGGTCGACACCCGCCGCCTGCTCCATGCCCATCCCGAGCTCGGGTTCGAAGAGCACCAGACGACCGCCCTCGTCCGCCAGCGTCTTGCCGGGCTCGGGCTGTCCGAGGAGCCGGCCGGCACCGACACCGGCGCCGTCTTCTCGCTCGACGGCGGCCGAGAGGGTGCCACGGTCGTGCTCCGGGCCGACATCGATGCCCTCCCGGTCGACGAGGAGGTGGCGCTCCCCTACCGGTCGACGGTCGACGGCGTGATGCACGCCTGTGGGCACGACGAGCACACCGCCTCCCTGCTCGGGGTGGCCGCCGCCCTCAGCCGGCGCGCCGGCGACCTGCCCGGCCGCTACGTCTTCGTCTTCCAGCCCGGCGAGGAGACCTGCGACGGCGCCCGGCGGATGCTCGAGCTCGGCGCCTTGCGCCGGCTCGGGCCGGCCCGCCTGGTCGGCCACCACGTCACCTCCCAGCTCCCGGTCGGCATGGTCGGGCTGCGCCCCGGCGTGGCGATGTCCGAGGCCCACTCCCTGCGGGTCGAGCTCCACGGCGGCGGCGGCCACGGCGCCATGCCGACCGGCACCGGCGACGTCGTCGCCGGTGCCGCTCAGCTGGCGGTCAGCCTTCCCTCGGTGGTGGAGGGTCTCACGTTCGAGGGCACCGCCTGCGTGTGCTCAGCCGGGACCCTTCACGCCGGCACCGCTCCCAACGTCGTCCCCGATCGGGCAGTGCTCGAGGGGACGCTCCGGACGTTCACCGACCGACAGCGCGAGGACGCCCTCGCCCGCCTCGCCGACCTCGTCGCCCAGGTCGCCGCCGACCGCGGCGTCGAGGCGACCCTGACCCTCCCCTCCCACACCCCGGCGGTGGTCAACGACCCGGCGGTCACCGCCGTCGTCGATCGGGTCGCCAGGGAGGTCGTCGCCGACGGCCACCTCCTCGCCATGCCGCCGGTCGGCCCGAGCGACGACGTCAGCGAGCTGCTCGCCGTCGTCCCCGGGTGCTACTTCTTCGTCGGCGGCGCACCCCCCGACGGCCCCGCCGGGATGCACCACAGCCCGACCTTCGCCGTCGACGACGGTGCACTGCGGGTGTCGGCTCTCGTCACCTTGCACGCCGCCCTCGCCCTGGCCGCAGCACCCGGGATCTGAGCGGCACCCGAGCCCTCGGCCGGTGCGGTGCCGGCGGTGCGGTGCCGGCGGTGCGGTGCCGGCGGTGCGGTGCCGGCGGTGCGGTGCCGGCGGTGCGGTGCCGGCAACTCAGGCGAAGACCACCGTCCGGGCCCCGTTCAAAAGCACCCGGTCCTCGAGGTGCCACCGCAGGCCGCGGGCCAGCACCGTCCGCTCGACGTCACGGCCGACCCGGACGAGGTCCTCGACGGTGTCGCTGTGGTCGATCCGCCGGGCGTCCTGCTCGATGATCGGCCCGGCGTCGAGCTCGGCGGTTGCGTAGTGGCAGGTGGCGCCGATCAGCTTCACCCCGCGCTCGAACGCCTGGTGGTACGGGCGGGCGCCAGCGAAGCTCGGCAGGAAGCTGTGGTGGATGTTGATGATCCGACCGTGGTGTCGCTGGCAGAAGTCCGCCGGCACGATCTGCATGAAGCGGGCGAGCACCAGCACGTCGCCACCGGCGGCGACGAACGCCTCCTCGATCCGGGCGAACGCCGCCTGCGGGTCGTCCATCGGCACGTGGAGGAACGACACGCCGTGCCACTCGACGAGGTCGCGCAGGTCCGGGTGGTTCGAGACGACCAGCGGGATCGTGCACGGGAGGTCGCCGCTCCGCCACCGGTAGAGGAGGTCGGCCAGGCAGTGGTCCTCACGGCTCACGGCGATCACCACCGCCTTGGCGACACCGGTGTCGGTCAGGCGCCAGCGCATGTCGAAGTCGGCCGCCAGCGGTGCGAACCGCCGGCCGAGCTCGGCCAGCTCGATCGGCAGCGAGTCGGCGATGATCTCGATCCGCAGGAAGAACCGGCCGGTCGAGAGGTCGCCGTGCTGGGCTGCTTCGAGGACCCAGCCGCCGAGGCCGGCGATGAACCCGGTGACGGCGGCCACGATCCCCACCCGGTCCGGGCAGGTGATGGTCAGGATGTACCGTCGGGTGATGGGCAGCGCGGCCCCCTCGGTTTGCCGTCGACCCCACACGCCGGTCGCCGCGGCGGCCGGAGCCGGGCCGGATGATACCGGCCGTCGGCACGGGTGACCGGCGGGCCCACCGGGTAAGGGAGCGCCGATGATCCGATCGATCGCCGGCGACCGGGGCGCCGTCGGTGCCGGGGCCGGTTGAGGCCTGGCCCGGGCGCTGGTACCCGCTCGGAGCCACCTACGACGGTGCCGGCACCAACTTCTCGCTCTTCTCCGAGGTGGCCGAGCGGGTCGAGCTGTGCCTGCTCGACGACGACGGCGCCGAGGAGCGGGTGCGCCTCGAGGAGGTCGACGCCTTCTGCTGGCACGCCTACCTCCCCGGTGTCGGCCCCGGCCAGCGCTACGGCTACCGCGTCCACGGTCCCTGGGACCCGGCCGCCGGCATCCGCTGCAACCCGAACAAGCTGCTCCTCGACCCCTACGCCCGGGCGATCGAGGGCGCCGTCCGCTGGAGCCCGGCCTGCTTCTCGCACGACGTCGACGACGCGTCGCGACGCAACGACGACGACAGCGCCCCGTACGTCCCGGTCTCGGCGATCCACAATCCCTACTTCGACTGGACCAACGACCGCCCGCCCGACGTCCCGCTGCACGAGACCGTGATCTACGAGGTGCACGTCAAGGGCTTCACCGAGTCCCATCCCGAGGTCCCCGAGGCCGTCCGCGGCACCTACGCCGGCCTCTCGCACCCGGTCGCCGTCGACTACCTGCGGGCCCTCGGCGTCACCACCGTCGAGCTCCTGCCGGTTCACCAGTTCGTCCACGACGCCCACCTGGTCGAGCGCGGGCTGCGCAACTATTGGGGCTACAACTCGATCGGCTACTTCGCCCCGCACAACGAGTACTCGAGTGCCGGCCAGCGCGGCGAGCAGGTGCAGGAGTTCAAGCAGCTGGTTCGCACCTTGCACGAGGCCGGTCTGGAGGTGATCCTCGACGTCGTCTACAACCACACCGCCGAGGGGAACCACCTCGGGCCGACGCTGTCGTTCAAAGGGATCGACAACGCCGCCTACTACCGGCTGGTATCCGACGACCCGACCTTCTACTTCGACACCACCGGCACCGGCAACAGCCTCAACGTCCGCCATCCCCATACCCTCCAGCTGATCATGGACTCGCTCCGGTACTGGGTGGTCGAGATGCACGTCGACGGGTTCCGCTTCGACCTGGCCGCCACGCTCGCCCGCCAGTTCCACGAGGTCGATCGGCTCTCGGCCTTCTTCGACCTCGTCCAGCAGGACCCCGTCGTCGGTCGGGTGAAGCTGATCGCCGAGCCGTGGGACGTCGGCGACGGCGGGTACCAGGTCGGGAACTTCCCTCCGCTGTGGTCGGAGTGGAACGGTCGCTACCGCGATACCGTCCGCGACTACTGGCGGGGCGAGCCGGCGGCGATGGGCGAGTTCGCCTCGCGGCTCACCGGCAGCTCCGACCTCTATCAGTCCGACACCCGGCGTCCGGTGGCCGGCATCAACTTCGTCACCGCCCACGACGGCTTCACCCTGGCCGACCTCGTCTCCTACGACCAGAAGCACAACGAGGCGAACGGCGAGGGCAACGCCGACGGCGAGAGCCACAACCGCTCGTGGAACTGCGGCCACGAGGGCCCGACCGACGACCCGGCGGTCCTCGATCGCCGCCGCCGCCAGCAGCGGAACCTGCTGACCACCCTGCTGCTCTCCCAGGGCGTCCCGATGCTGCTCGGCGGCGACGAGATCGGCCGGACCCAAGGCGGCAACAACAACGCCTACTGCCAGGACTCCGAGGTGTCGTGGTTCGACTGGGCACACGCCGACGAGCCGCTGCGCGCCTTCACCGAGTCGCTGATCACCCTCCGGCGGGACCACCCGGTGTTCCGACGGCGACGCTGGTTCCAGGGGCGACCGATCCGCGGCACCGTCGACCTCGGCTGGATCCGCCCCGACGGCGGCGAGATGACCGATGCCGACTGGGAAGCCGACCTCGCCCGGGCCTTCGGCCTCTTCCTCAACGGCGACGCCATCGCCGCTCCAGACCAGCGCGGGCAGCGGATCGTCGACGACTCGTTCGTGCTGCTCTTCAACGCCGACGACGAGCCGGTCGACTGGGTGCTCGACCCGCGGTGGGGGGACGTCTGGGAGCCGGTCGTCGAGACGGCCGGCGGGCCGTCGGTCGGGGCGATCGAGCCCGGTGCCGCCTTCGCACTCCCCGGCCGCTCGATCGTCGTGCTGCGCCACCGCTCGCCGGCCGGCGGTTGAGCATCCCATCTCGACACCCACTCGACGTCCGGTGCCCCAGACCGGCACTGCCGGCCGGTCGTCGGTGCTCGAGGTGTCGACCAGTGCCCTCGACGGCTACGGGAGCTGCAACGGTTCACCACCGGGTTCCGGACTACCGACGCTGCCGGTACCGTCGGCTGGGGTGTTCAGGCCGACAGCTGCTGGTGGCCGTCCTCGCGCTGGGTCACGGCGATCCGCCGCGGCTTTGCGTGCTCGGCTACCGGGATCACCACCGTCAGCACCCCGGCCTCGTACTCGGCCTGGATCCGGTCGGTGTCGAGGTTGGTCCCGAGGAAGACCTGACGGGTGAACGTTCCGTAGGCACGCTCGGAGATCACCGGCTCGACCCCCTCGGTCGCCGGCGGCGCCGAGCGCTCGGCCTTCACCGTGAGAACGTTGTCCTCCACCGTCAGGTCGATCGATTCCGAGCTGACCCCGGGAAGATCGAGCCTGATCAGGAAGCTGTCGTCCTTACGGTAGGCGTCCATCGGCATCGCCATCGGGAGTGCCATCGTCCGTCCACCTGACTGGCCGCCGACCAGCTGCTGGAACAAGCGGTCGACGTCGCGGAACGGGTCACTGCGTACGAGCGCCATCTCCTCGCCTCCTGCTCGTCTCTCCTGCCGAACAGGGTGCGGCCCACCGCACCCCAAAAGGGAATTTAGCACTCTCAACCTTCGAGTGCCAACGTTCAGCGATGCCCGCAGGCCGGCGCCACGAGGGCGCAGCGTTACGATCCACCGGGTGCCACCGATCGCCGGCGACGACACGCGACTGGCCAACCTCCGTGCCGTCGTCGACGCCGACCTGGGCCGGCTCTCCGTAGAGGACCTGCTGGTCGAACTGCTCGATCGCGTCCGGTCGATCCTCGACGCCGACACGGCGGCGGTCCTGCTCCTCGACCGGGCCTCGGGTCAGTTGGTCGCCCGGGCGGCGTGCGGTCTCGAGGAGGAGGTGCGGCAGGGGATCAAGGTGCCGGTCGGGAAGGGCTTCGCCGGCCGTATCGCCGCCACCGGGCGCCCGGTGGCCATCGAGGCTGTGACGCCGGACACCGTCGCCAACCCGGTGCTCTGGCAGAAGGGCGTCGAGGTCATGCTCGGCGTGCCGCTGCTCGGGGAGGGGGCGGTGCTCGGCGTGCTGCACGTCGGCCGGCTCGAACACCGCCCGTTCGACAGCGTCGACGCCGAGCTCCTCGAGGTCGTCGCCGGCCGGGTGACCGCCGCCCTCGCGTCTCGCCAGCTCGCAGTGGAGCGGGCGGCGGCCGCCCTCCTCGAGCGGAGCCTCACACCGGCGGCGCTGCCGGTCATCGAAGGCGTGTCGTTCGCCGCCCGCTACGTGCCGGCCGAGGAGCGGATGGTCGGCGGCGACTGGTACGACGCCTTTGTCTCCCCGTCGGGGTCCCTCTGGGTGGTGGCCGGCGATGCCGCCGGTCACGGCCTCGACGCGGCCGTACTGATGGGTCGCGCTCGGAGCACCCTGCGGGCCTACGCGCTGCAGACCGACGATCCCGGCGTCGCGCTCGACCTCACCGACCGCAAGATCCGCCACTTCGAGCACGACGCGATGATCACGGTCGTCTGCATGAGCGCCCGGCCGCCCTTCGACCGCTTCGAGGTGGCCTCCGCCGGTCACCCACCGCCGATGCTGGCCGGCCCCGGCCGGTCGGCCGAGCTGGCGGCCCTCAGGATCTCACCGCCGATCGGGACGGTCGGGGGGGTCCCTCGGGAGGTCACCGAGGTCCAGCTCGGCGCCGGCTGGGTGGCCGCCCTCTACACCGACGGGCTGATCGAACGCCGCCGGGAGCCGATCGGCGACGGCCTCGAACGGCTCCGGCGTGCCCTGGTCGCCGACGAACCCGAGGCAGTCGCCACCAGGGTGATGAACGAGCTGGTCGGGGGGACCGTCCCCGACGACGACATCGCCCTGCTGGTGCTGCGCCGGGAGGGCGGCCCGGCGCTGAGAGCCGCCGGCGCCCCCGACCGGGGCACCGCAAGCGATGGGGGTCCTCATGGGACCAGGGGCCCCCTCCGCAGTGACCTTCGGCCCTGATCGGCGCCGGGTCCGCTGGTTCATCCTGGTCTTGGGTCGCAAGAAGCGGCTCAGACAGGCCGGGAGGCTGAGATGAAGATCCGACGCAAGACATTCGACCTGCTGCTCGCGCTCGGCGGCGCCGTCCTCACGGTGGTGCTGATCGTGGCGGGGGCCCTGCTCATGTGGGGCTACGCCTACACCAACTCCAACGTCCACAACCAGCTGGCAATGCAGCAGATCTACTTCCCCCCGAAGGCTGCCTTCGCCCACGCCAAGGCCGGCACCGAGATCACGCCGAGCATGATCCCCTCGGTGTCCCAGTACGCCGGGCAGGAGCTTCTCACCGGTTCGCAGGCGGCGGTCTACGCCAACGACTTCATCGCCGTGCACCTGAGCGAGATGCCCTACCACGGCGTGTACGCCAAGGTGAGCACGGCGGCCCGTGCCGCCAAGCCGGGTTCGCCCCAGGCGGCGCAGCTGGCACAGCTCGAGCAGACCACCTTCCAGGGGACCACGCTGCGGGGGCTGCTGCTCGAGGCCTACGCCTTCTCCACCATCGGTGAGATCGCCCTCGTGGCCTCGATCGTCTCCTTCGGCCTCGCAGCGGTGATGCTGGTCCTCACGCTCCTCGGGCTCGTCCACTGGGGCCGGGTCTCCGAGGAGGTCCCCTTCCCCAAGGACCGCCACAACAAGGAAGAGGCCCCGCAGGCCGCCTGACCTCCCCATTGTCATCCGCCAGCCGGTACCCGGCCCATCGGGCCGGGTACCGGCGCGTCCGGGCGCCGGCGCCTACGTTGCCGGCATGGCGATCGAGATCACCCTCCTCGGCACCGGCAGCCCCCTTCCGAGCCCCGACCGTGCGGGACCGGCCACGCTGGTGAAGGCGGGACCGGCGGTGCTGCTCGTCGACTGCGGCCGGGGCGTCGTCATGCGGCTCGCCGGTGCCGGCACGCCGCCGGCGGCGCTCTCGGCGGTGCTGCTCACCCACCTCCACAGCGACCACGTGGCCGATCTCGGCGACGTGGTGACGACGTGGTGGGTGACGTCGCCATCACCGCCGCCCATCCGGATCGTCGGGCCGCTCGGCACTGCGGAGGTGGTGCACGCCACCCTCGCCGCCCTGGCCCCCGACCGCCGCTACCGCCTCGCACATCACGCCGACCTCGCGCCGCCGTCGGTCGAGGTGACCGAGGTCGAGCCCGGCGACCGGCTGGAGCTCGCCGGTGCAGGGATCACCGTCGGCGCCACCGACCACCGCCCGGTCGAGCCGACCGTCGGCTACCGGGTCGAGCATGACGGGCTGACGGCCGTGCTGGCCGGCGACACGGTGCCGTGCGACGGGCTCGACGCCCTCTGCGATGGTGCAGACCTCTACGTCCAGTCGGTCGTCCGCGACGACCTCGTCCGCCAGCTCCCTTCGGCCCGGCTCCAGGACGTGCTCAGCTACCACTCGACCGTCGAGCAGGCAGCGGCGACCGCGGCGCGCTGCGGCGTCGGGGTGCTCGTGCTCACCCACTACGTCCCGCCACCGGCCCCTGGCGACGAGGCGTCGTGGCGCGCCCTGGCCGCCGAGCACTTCGACGGCCGGATCGTGCTCGGCGACGACCTGACCACGTTCCGCTACGCCCGGGGGTGAGCGCCGACGCCCCGGATGGCGTCACGCCCTCGGGGTCCCCGTCGCCGGGCTCGGGTCCCCCGGCGCCGGGGTCGGTGCGGGCTCAGCCTCGCTCGGGGCTCAGCCGGTAGAGCTTCAGGGCGTTCTCGCCCAGGATCTTGCGCCGCGACGACTCGCGCAGGGTGGCGAGGGTGTCGCCGACCACGTCGAGGGGCTTGGGGAAGAGGCAGGTCGGGTGGGGGAAGTCGGTCTCGAAGAGGATGTTGTCCTCACCTACCTTGTCCACCAGCTCTTGCAGCTGTCCCCACGCCTTCTCGAACCAGAAGGTGGCGTACCAGTGGTCGGCGAAGTACTCCGACGGCTTGCGCTGGAGCGCCCTCGCCTGGTCGGGGGCGTTCTCGAGGAGCTCGTAGTCAACCGCCTCGAGGATGAACGGGATCCAGCCGATGCCGCTCTCCACCGAGACGATCTTGAGATCGGGGTGCCGGTCGAACATGCCCGAGACGATCGTGTTGGCGACGATCCGGGCGTTGTTGATGAACAGCATCGACCCGCCCAGGGCCGGCTTCACGTACTCGTCCTGGGAAGGCCAGAAGTAATTGCCGAAGAAGTTCATCGCCGTGAGGCTCGAGCCGATGTGGAAGTGCACCGGCAGCTGCAGGTGCGCACACGCCTCCCAGAACGGGTCCCACTCGCGGCTCGCCAGGTCGGGGGCGCCGAGGTCCTGGGGGTCCGAGGTCATGTTGACCCCGCGGCTGCCCATCGCTGCCACCCGCTCGGCCTCGCGCACGCAAGCGGCGACGCTCCAGGCCGGCATGATCGGCATCGGCAGCAACCGGCCCCCGCTCTGCTCCTGCATCTCGAAGCGGGCGTCGTTGTAGATCTCGACGATGGCCTGCCGCAGGGCGTCGTCCTCGATCGGCTGCAGGTTCTGCCCGCCGATGCCGAGGGTGTTCGGGTAGAGCACCTGGACGGCGATCCCGCTCTCGTCCATCAGCTTCAGCCGCTCCTGCGGATCCCACGCCGCCTGGTGCACCCGGTTGATGTCCCACTCGATCATCGACTCGTGGAACGGATGCTTCTGGCCCTCGAGGTCGATCACCCCACCGGCCCCGGCGCGGCCGGCGGCCAGGCCGTCGATCACCCACGTCGGCTCCCCGTCGACCGTCTCGACGTGCGGCACCCGGTCCTTGTAGGCGGCCGGCGCTCGCGTGACCCAGAGATCGTGCATCTCGGTCATGTGCGAGTCGGCGTCGACCACCAGCACGTCGTCGCTCACCACTGCCATCGGGATGCCCCCTTCGTGTCGTCCGTGTCGTCGTGCCACCCAAGGCGGCACGTCGAACCGCCGGGCCGGCACTCCGGCGCCCACGGTCCTTCTCCCCCATGACACTAGGGCCTGGCGCCGACCCTGACGAACCAACCTTTCAAAGAGAAGCAAATAGCCCGGGGTCGGCGCCCCCCCGATTTCCCGGCCAGGACCGACGTGGTCTTGGATGGAGCCATGGCGAGGTTCACCCAGGTGTCAGCCTGGCTTCGCCCGGCCTGGGTCGACCGCAACCTCTCGCTGGTGCTGGCGGCGAGAGGCGCCATGAGCGCCGCCCGGGCGGTTGCCGGCGTGGTCACCGCCCTCTACCTCGCCTCGCAGGGGTTCTCGGGCCTGCGGATCGGGATGGTCTTCCTCGGTGTGGCCCTGGCCGGCGCCGCCATGTCGTCCGGCGTCGGCCTCGCCTCCGACGCCCTCGGTCGCAAGCCCTTCTTGGTGGTGGTGCCGCTGCTCGCCTCGGCGGCGGCGGCGGTGTTCGCCGTCGACCGCAACGTCGCGCTCCTGTTCGTGTTCGCCGCCATCGGGAGCTTCGGGCGTGGCGCCGGCGCCGGCGCCGGCAACGTCGGCCCCTACCAGCCGGCCGAGGCCGCCTTCGTGGCCGAGGGGGTGCCCGCAGCGAACCGGACGGCCGCCTTCGGCCGCCTCTCGTTCGTGTCGTCGCTCGGGGCGCTCGCCGGGGGCCTGCTCGCCGGTCTGGCCCAGCCCGGCCGGGCGGTCGGCCAGGCGGCCACGGCGGCGTACCGCCCGGCGTTTTTGGCCGCCGCCGTCCTGGCCGGGATCGCCGGCCTGCTGGCCCTCGGTCTCACCGATCAGGTGGGCGACCGGCGCCGGCCGTCCGGAGGGCGGCGGTGGCCCCGGATCGTCTTGCCGCGACGCTCGTGGCACGTGCTGTGGCGGTTCTGGGTGACCAACGGGCTCAACGGCATGGCCATCGGGTTGTTCGGGCCGTTCGTCTCCTACTGGTTCCACCGTCGCTACGGCGCCTCGCCACAAGCCGTTGGGGTGCTGTTCGCGGTGATCAACGTGGCCACCTTGGGGTCGGCGCTGGGGGCGGCCACGATCGGCCACCGCTTCGGCACGGTACGGGCGATCGTGGCCGTCAGGGTCCTCCAGGGCGCCTTGCTGGTGCCGATGGCGCTCGCCCCCGACTTCACGGCGGCCGGCGGCATCTACCTGGTTCGAATGCTGGTGCAGCGGGTCGGCCTCCCCCTTCGCCAGTCGTTCACCCAGGCGGTGGCCGATCCCGAGGAACGGGCCAGCCTGGCCGCGCTGTCCAACCTCCCGGCCCAGGGCACCCAGGCCGGGAGCCAGGTGCTCGCCGGCTACCTGTTCGACGAAGTGAGCCTGGCGGCACCGCTGCTGATCGGCGGGCTGCTCCAGACCCTCAACGCCGCCGCCTACGCCGTCTTGTTCCGCGGGTTCACGACTGCCGAGGACCGCGCCGGCCTTCCGGCGACGGCAACGGCGCCGCCCGACGGCGATCAGCCGGCGGCGGCTCCCCGCCCGGTGGTCGAACGGCCGGTGGCCGACGGCGGGGAGCACTGACGGCCGCCGGCACCTCCTACCGGCTGGTGATCGTCGACCACACCGAGGGATGGTCGTTCGCCAGGTCGATCACGAGCGCCGGGGACCTGGACTCCTCCGCCGAGTGGATCGCCGAGGCGCCGTGCTGCACCGCCGGCGGGGCCCCGCTGCCGCTGTCCCACTTCGCCAAGGTCGTCTTCACCGGCGCCAAGGCGGCCGCCGGCGGCGCCATGACGCCGGTGTCGAGCTTCACCGCTGACAACGGGCCGCACGCCATCACGATGACCAAGTCCGGCGGGGCCACCGGGGTGGTCGAGGCCACGCCGAGCGCCCTCAGCCCCACCGGGGTCCGCTTCGCCGTCACCGAGCCCTGACCGAGGCGCCGAGCGGCGGCAGGCGGAGCGTCAGGGCTTGAGGCCGGTGCCGGGGATCGGCCTCCCGCAGAACGGCCGGCTCGAGACCGGGACGAACCCGTTGCGCTCGGCCCGCATGTACCAGTCGCAGGCGGGGACCGGCCCCCTGCCGAAGACGGTGGCGTAGTCGATCGTCTCGGGGAGCAGCCCGCCGCCGTCATAGGCGCGCAGGTGGCGAAGGGCGGTGATCACCCTGGCCGGCGTCGGGTGGGCGCCGGCGAGCTCGAGCCCCTTGATCATCAGGTCGGCACCGAGCCACCCCTCGTAGACGCCGAAGTCGGCGAAGTCCGACGGCGCCCGATGGGCGTAGCGGCGGAGGGCGGCGGCCATCGTGGCGGTGGCGGCGTCGGGGAGCTGGAAGGGGCGGAACTCGGCGAGGAAGTAGTCGCCGACGAGGTACTTCCACGCCGGCGTGCCGACCAGGCCGGGCTCGAAGCCGGTCGGGAACAGCGCCGCCTTCAGCTTGACCCCGGCCTGCTGGAGGGCGGCGAGCAGCGCCACGTTGGAGTCGTTCTGCAACCCGGCGTAGACGGCGTCGACCCCCTTGGTCTTGGCGACGAGGGCGGCGGTGGTGAAGTCGACCGCCCCGAACGGGACCGAGGTGTCGAGCACCCCGGTCCGGCCGCCGGCGTGGTCGAAGGACTGGGCGGCGGTCTCGGCCGAGTGGGCCGACAACGGCGCGATCCCGTAGCCGTAGGTGGCGATCACCGTCCCGCCGTGGTGGACGAGGAACGTCCCGAGCTGGGTGCCGGCCGGGTAGGTCGGGTTGAGGCTGCCGACGTCGGAGGCGAACATGTTGGTGAAGGGCCGCTCGCCCCACTCGGGGCCGTCGACGCTGGCGCCGGTGACCGGGATCCCGGCCTGCTCGGGGTACTTGTCGCCGGCGAAGAACACCGGGCTGGCGGCGACGATCCCGACCGCCCCGCGGGTGATCGCCTCCTGGGCGGCCGTGGCCGCCTGGGTTGGGTCGGTGTTGTCGTTGAGCACCATCGGGACGATCCGGCGGCCGTCGACCCCGCCCCGGGCGTTCTGGAGGTCGATGCGGGCCAGGAACCCCTGCGGGGCGTCGGCGAACTGGGTGGCCGCCGGGCCGGTGGTCGAGGCAATCAGCGCCAGCGACCACGGCGAGGACGCCCCGTCGGCCGGCTGCGGCAACGCCAGGCCGGCCGCCACCAGCGCCACCAGCGCCGGGCAGGCGACGCAGAGCAGCTTCCGCTTCCTGCCCCCCATGGCCCCTCCCGTGGGCAGCCCCGCGCCGAGCGGTGCCGCCACCGCCTCTGTCTACACCGCCGGGCGCCGGCCGCCTCCGCCGGGCGCCAGCCGCCTCCGCCGGGCGCCGGCCGCCTCCGCCGGGCGCCGGCCGCCTCCGCCGGGCGCCGGCCGGAGCCCTGAGGCAGACTGCGCCGATGCCGGTCGACCGGAGCGACGCCCGCCGGGCCCTCGACGAACTGCTCGGCACCGTGGGCGAGGTGGCCGACCGGTTCTGCGGGGCCGAGTGGGGTCTCGTCGCCCCCGACGACGTCGCCGGCGGGCTCCGCCTCCTGGCCCACCTGCTCGAGGGGGGCCTGGTCGGCCACCTCGAGGACGACCCCCGCCAGCCGGTCTTCCGCCCGATCGTCACCTCGACCCGCAAGGGCCTCGGCGACAACGCCGACGCGCTCTACTTCGACGCCGCCGTGTCGGCCGAGCACTCTTACCGGGTCACCGGGAGGACCGCCGGTGCCGTCTACGTCTCCTTCACCGTCGAGGCCGGGGGGTGGAACGGCGCGTTCCCGCAGCGCACGGCCGGGGTGCTCAACGACACCGGGTTCGACGTCGACGGCGACGGACGGTTCGAGGTCCTCCTCGGCGGCACCCCGGCGCCGCGCAACTGGCTGGCCCTCGACCCCGACGCCACCCGGGTCACCACCCGCCACTACTTCGAGGGCGCCCGGCCGGCGGCGGCGCCGCCGGTCGCCGACGTCGAGCTCGTCGTCGAGTGCCTCGACCAGCCGGCACCGCTCCCGCCGCCGTCGGACGCCTCGGTGGCCGCCGGCCTCCGGCGGGTCGCCACCTACCTCCGCACGCGGACGCTGACGATGGCCAAGCCGGGCGAGGCCGAGCAGCCGGCGTTCGTCTCCGGGGAACCGAACGTCTTCCCGCCGCCGGTGCCGCCCGGCGACCATCCGCTGGCCGCCGCCGACGCCGCCTACAGCATGGCCCCCTACGTCCTCGGGCCCGACGAGGCGCTGGTGGTCAACGGTCGGTGGCCGCGCTGCCGCTTCGCCAACGTCTCGTTGTGGAACCGGCACCTCCAGACCTACGACTACGCCCACCGCCGGGTCTCGCTCAACCGAGCTCAGACCGAGGTCGACCCCGACGGCCGCTTCCGGGTCGTGCTGGCCCACGCCGACCCCGGCGTGGCCAACTGGCTCGACACCGAGGGCCGGCCGTTCGGGTTGCTGTTCTGGCGTTACATCCTCCCCGAGGGTCCGATCGAGACCCCCTCCGCCTCGGTGGTGCCCTGGCGCGAGGTGGCCACCGGCGGCTGACCGGGCGCCGGAGGCTACTCCTCGGCGACGGCGTAGTGCGCCACGTAGCGGGCGAAGCTCCGGCGCACCGACGCCGGGTCGAGCCCGACGTCGGCGGCGGAGTAGCGGTGGGTGCCGTGCTTGCCCTTCGGCTTGGCGCCGAGGTAGCGGCGGACGGCGCCGTCGTGGCCGTCGGGCCAGACCAGATCGAGCTGGTCGTAGAGGCGGTGGAGCGAGCCGACCGGGTCGGCCATCAGCTCGGTGAAGTGCGAGTCGACCACCCGGTCGGCTGCGACCGAGCCGTCGGACCGGGCGGCGATCGCGCTGTCGAGGAACAGCACGTAGGCGAGCTCCATGGCGCCGGCCAGTGCGGCGACGTCGACGGCATCGCTCCGCATGAACCGGAGCGCCGAGAGGATGCTGACGAGCGACGGGAGGAACTTCTGCGGGTCCCGGTGGGTGTGGACCACCCTGGCGTCGGGGTACTCGGCGAAGAGGGCCGGGAGGGTGGCGACGTGGTAGGGCGACTTGAGCAGCCAGCGGCGCCGCTGCGGGTCGGGCGACTGGTGGGCGAACGTCTGGAGCATCCGGCGGTGCAGCCGGTAGAGGCGTCCGAGCGACTCGAGGTGCTCGAGCTGCCAGCCGGTGAACGACGGGGTGTCGTAGATCATCGACCAGTACGGGCCGGCGAAGTCGTACATGAGGAAGTGGACGCATTCGCAGGGCAGGTCGGCGGCGAGCTCGTGCATCGCGAGGAACGGCGGGTGGACGTCGGACCACAGCTCCTGCTCGGCCTCGGCCAGCGCCCGGCGGCGCTCGACGGTGCCGCCGGAGGCCAGCGGGTGGAGCGCCTCGTAGGCGATCGGGGCCCGCAGCTGCGGGTCGAGGGCGAGGAGCTCGAAGAGGATCGTCGTCCCGGTGCGCGGCGGCCCGACGACGAAGATCGGCGCCTCGACCGCCGAGCTCGCCAGCGCCGGCGTCGACCGCCAGGTGTCCTGGAGGCGCAACCAGGTGCCGAGGACCCGGAGTACCTCGCCGCGGGTGAGCACCCGGCCGAGCAGGTGCAGCGCCGACTCGGCGTCGACCGAACCGAGCAGCCGCCGGTACGTCTCGGTCCAGCCCGGCCACTCCGCCTCGCCGAGGTCCTCGAGCCCGGTCACCGCACGGGCAGTCGCCAGCAGCTCGTCGGGGTCGAGCCCGACCATCCGGTCGGGGCCGCCGGCGGCGTCCCCCAGGTAGTTGAGCCGGCGGACCCAGTCGGGGTGCTCGAGGCGCTGCACGCCGCCGAACGTAGGCCCGGTGGCTGCCCCGTGCGGCGAGTTCCAGTTTGTAGTAGTCCTATTCGGACCAACATAGGAGTTGGACCACTGGCGCCCGGGGAGCCCCGGGAGGGAAGGGAGGCCCGGCGTGCAGTTCTCGCTCATCTTCGAGGCCCAGCTCGCCAACCCGACGCGCGAGCGCGAGCGGCAGCTCATCCACGACTGCCTCGACCAGGCGGTGCTCGCCGAGGAGATGGGCTTCGACCGGGTCTGGGCGGTCGAGCACCACTCGCTCTACTGGTACGCCCACATGAGCGCGCCCGAGATCTTCCTCACCGCCGTCGCTGCCCGGACGTCGCGGATCCGGATCGGCCACGGCGTGGTCTGCATGCCGTTCAACTACAACTACCCGACGAGGGTGGCCGAGCGGGCGGCGATGCTCGACATCATCTCCGGCGGCCGCCTCGATCTCGGCGCCGGGCGCGGCGGGACCCAGCAGGAGATGTCGCTGTGCAACGTCGACCCCGACCGCACGGTGGCCGAGGTGCGCGAGGCGCTGCGGATCATCGGCCACATCTGGCTCGAGGACGAGTTCTCCTGGCACAGCGACCTCGTCGAGATCGAGGCGCCGGCCGGCGCCACCGCGCACAAGGTGGTGCCGCGCCCGGTGCAGGAGCCGCACCCGCCGCTGTTCTTGGCCTGCACCCACGCCGACACGGTCCGGACGGCCGCCCAGTACGGGGTCGGTGCGCTCGCCTTCGGGTTCGCCGGCGTCGACCACGTGGCGTCGCTCCGCAAGATGTACGACGAGTCGGCGGCCACCCGGACCGAGGCGACGATGGTGGCGACCGTGGCCAACGACCACCTGGCGGCGCTCTGCCCGACGATCGTCCTCGACGACCGGGAGCAAGCCCGGCAGATCGGGGCCCGGGGGCAGCGGTTCTTCGGCGAGTCGATCGCCCACTGGGCCAGGCCGGGGACGCCGCCGCCGAGCGAGGACACCTTTGGGCAGGACAACGTCGCCCACATGCGGTCGATGAAGGCGACGATGGAGGAGCGGGCGGCCCGTGGCGAGATGCCGCAGTACCTGAACGACCCGTCGCTGGCCTCGGCCACCTTCAACATCGAGCACGCCTACGGCACGACCGACGACGCCATCGCCTACGCCGAGGCCCTTCTCGACGCCGGCGCCGACGAGATCATGTGCATGGTCCAGATGGGGACCGTGCCCCAGGAGGTCTGCCTGGCGACGATCGAGAAGTGGGGCCGGGAGGTCATCCCCCACTTCCGGGGCGCCTGAGCGCCCGCCCACCCGGGCGACCGGCGACACACCACCGGCCGATGGCGGCGCGACAGCCCAGCTCGGCGACGGCCAACGCGGTGCTCGGCCTGCTCTCCTTCGGCCACGAGCTCTCCGGCTACGACCTCAAGAAGTGGGCCGACCACAGCTTGCGGTTCTTCTTCTGGAGCCCGGCCAGCAGCCAGATCTACAGCGAGCTGCGCCGCCTGGAGGACCGCGGCCTGGTCTCGTCCCGGGTGATCGCCAAGGACGACATCAGGGGACGCCGCGTCTACGCCATCACCGAGGCCGGCCGCCGGGCGCTCGCCGAGTGGCTGGCCACCGAGCCGGCCGACGTCGCCGTGCTCAAGCACCCGACGATCCTGCGGGTCTGGCTCGGCCACCTGATGTCCCCCGAGGCCCTGCGCGAGGTCGTCGACGAGCACCGCCACCGCCTCACGGCGATCCTGGCCGAGGTCCACCACGACCAGCGGCGGGCGGCCGCCGACCCGGCGATGGCCTACGCCAAGCTGGTGATCGACTGGGCCGAGCGCTATTACCGGGCCGAGCTCGCCAACACCGACCGGCTGCTGGTCGAGATGGACGAGCTCGAGGCGGCCGGTCCCCGCCCTGACACCGCCCGCTCGCTGCCGCCGCCCGGTGGGACGGCGTAGCCGTTCAGCGGCGACCGGCGCCGTACTCGTCGTCGGTCACGTGGGGTCCCCAGTGGGCATCGCCCTCGGTGATCGAGAGGTGGGTCATCACGTGGTCCGGGGTGGCGCCGTGCCAGTGCTCCTCACCGTCGGGCGTGACGACGACGTCGCCCTGGCCGATCTCGAGCACGTCGCCGCCACGGGACTGGACCAGACCGCGACCCTCGGTGACGTAGAGCGTCTGGCCGAGGGTGTGGGAGTGCCAGGCCGTGCGCGCCCCCGGCGAGAAGCGCACGGCGTTGACGCTGAGGTGCGACGGTTCCTGCCCGCGGGCGAGCCCGTCGACCCAGACGTCACCGGTGAAGTAGTCGGCCGGCCCTTTGGTGGACGGCTGCTTGGGGACGATCTCCATGACCTCAACCCTCCGTCGCCGGCGACCAGCGGTGGCGCTGGTCCCGGACCTCGTCGACGATCCGGGCCCAGCGGGCCAGGCTCTCGGTGATCTTCATGTCGAACGAGCCGACGCCGCGGAACTCGAGGATCTCGATGCCCTCCGGACCGGCGGTGTAGGCGTACGGGGCGTCGGCCGGCACGAAGAAGCCGGCGCCGGCGCCGACCCGCCGGTTGCCCATCCTGGCCTCGCCGGCGACGACGTAGTAGAGGCAGTCGGCGGAGTGCGAGTGGCGCGGCAGCGGGTAGCCGGGGGCGAAGCGCGACCAGACGAGGCTCATCCCCCCTCCCTCCTGGCGGAAGAGCACCCGGACGTCGTGGCCGCCGGAGAGCGCCCACTCCATCATCTGCTCCTCGGCCGGCGGGTCGATCACCGGCATCGACATCACGTCGGTCTCGTGCAGCCCCGGCGCGTCGTCGGGAGGGGCGAAGAAGCTGATGCCCGCCCGCGCCCTGGGCGGCTGTTGCTCGACGGTGCTCATCGACGTCTCCTCTCAGGTGGCGTTACCACGGGGAACGGTCGGGTCGACGATGATCTTGACGTCGCCGGTGGGTCCGGCGAGCGAGCGGAACGCACCGTCGAGCTGGTCCAGCCCGACGGTGCGGGTCACGAGTGGACCGGGGTCGATCAGCCCGGAGGCGAAGGCCCCGACGACCTCGACGAACTCGTCGGGCCGGTAGTAGACGGCGAAGCGGACCGAGAGCTCCTTCATCAACGCCGCCACCGGCAGGTACGGGTCGGGCTCCATGCAGACCCCGGCGACGACGATCCGCCCGTGCACCGCGGCGGCGGCGACGCAGGCGTCGAGCAGCCCCGGCTTGCCGACGCACTCCACCACGACGTCGTAGGGGCCGCCGAGCTCCTCGGTGGTCGGGTCCACCACGTCGCTGCCGGCGAGGTCGGCGGCAGTCCGCCGCCGGGCCGGCACCGGATCGGACACCGTCACGCGCCGGGCGCCCAGCTCCCTCGCCCAACGGGCGGTGGTGAGGCCCACCGGGCCGCCGCCGACCGTCGCCAGCGCGGCCGCGGCAAGGAGCGCAAATGCCTGTGGAAGCTTCATAGAACGACCTCCCTGGGTAACTGACTTGGCTATGCATCTACCGCCTTCCAAGCTAACATCGCGAGATTAACCGCTCGTTAAGCTCGATGGTGATCCGGATTAAAGATGGGTTAAGCCTAGCATGGGACCCCAGCGATGAGTGAGGCAGGCCCCATCCTCCTTTGACCCGCGCCTCCCGCCAACATCCTTGGCCTTGACCCGCCCAACCGGGGACAACCGAGGCGATATCGGCTTGGTGGCAGCCCAATCGAAGGAACGGTCGAGTGTACAAGAGCGAGGGCGGCTTTCGACAACGTAGGCCCCAACGAAGGCGGTGTAAGGGCCTTGGTGGTGCTTGACTGAGCACCTCCTATCCCGCCCCTTGTTGCAAAAGGACCTAGGGTTCCCTCACCC